>Ga0335072_10008891_pt1 | contig 14527 bp, 12 predicted proteins | sample Lox_Sample_21_FD_206725 | JGI IMG/M metagenome (GOLD analysis project Ga0335072, IMG submission 206725) | Soil microbial communities from Loxahatchee National Wildlife Refuge, Florida, United States - Lox_Sample_2.1 | ecosystem: Environmental > Terrestrial > Soil > Wetlands | place: USA... | reverse complement strand
TAGCCGTACAACAGCCGCGTCAGCAGCACGTCCCGCACCCGGCCATCATGCAGGTCGTCGAGACTCGCCAACAGCCCCTGCTTGACCACCTGCGGGTCGGTATGCCCCGGCCGCAATACACCGCTATCCGCCATCGCCATCAGCCGCAGCATCACCGTTTCCTTCAGCAGCGGTTCCACTGCCCGCAGGTCGGTGGCGGCTTCCGGCGCCGCCTCGATCGTAATGCTGACCACCACATAGGACAGTTGGTCGCCGCTGATCGGCAGGTTGATGGTGAAATCGCCCAGCACGATGTACGCCGGCCGCGGCGGCCCATGTTGCTCCTCCGCCAGCGCGATGACGGGCGCCAGCCATGCCGCGACACCCACCAGGCCGGCGAGCGGCAGCAGTTTGCGTCGCGACAGGTTGCGGCTCAGGCGCATGTCACCCCGGCTTGCATCAGAACGGCTGGACCCGCGTCAGGACATCCTGTCCCCAGGGCGGCCGGCCCATGTCGGTGGAGACGCCACGACCGCCATAGATGATGCGCGCCTCGGCAATGCGCGAAGACGAAATGGTGTTGTCGGATCCGATGTCTTCCGGCCGGACAATGCCGCGCAACTGCAGTTGCCGCAGCTCGTTGTTGAGCAAAATTTCCTGGCTGCCGCTGATCTCCAGGTTCTTGTTGGGAAGTACCTTCACCACCGTAGCGGCGACGTTGACCACGACATTCTCGGTCCGCTTGATGTCACCCGCGCCGGTCAGGCTGTCATTGCCGCTCGTGCTCATCCCACTCGTCGAGTTCAGGATCTTTCCCAGTATCGTCCCTGCCCCGAATATACTCGGCAGAGTCATGCTGTTCGCGGTCTGCCGGCTCAGCGTGCTGTCGTTGACGAACTCCGCTTGCTCCTGAAGGTTGACGGCGACGGTCATCAGATCGCCGACGCCGCGTGCCCGCGGGTCGCGAAAGAACGTCTTCGAGCCCTGTTGCCAAAGCGAACCACGCAGCGGCGGCGGCAGCGGCTGCACGTCGCCAGCGGCGATCGTCGCATCGTCCTGCCGCGGCGGTGGTATGCGGCTCACGGTCCCCGGACTGCTGACGTCCGGCGGCTTCTGGAAGTGATCCCAACTGTCGCAGCCGGCCAACAGACCGAAGCTGACCAGCACGACACCCAGACGGACGGCTGCGCGGCTCATTGCTCCATCGTCCGGACTTCGACCATGCCTTCGCCGACGACGAAGCCGCGAATGGTGCGCGAGGTGGTCGGATTGAGCACACGAACTTCATCGCCGTTGGCGCCGTCTTCAAGCGCGCGGCCATTCAGCTCCAGCGACAGCCCGCCCTCGCGCCAGAGCACGGTCACGGACGTGTTGGCCTTCACCAGGGAACGCGGACCGACGTCGCGATCAACCAGCGGCCGCGTGGGCGAGATGTAGTGCTTCACCTCGAGGCCGAGGATCGGCGTGCTCGCCGGCAATGCACCGGGCCAGACCCGCTGCAGAGGCTCGGCGGCGATGTCCGCCGGCTGCACGATATCGCCCGGCATCAAGGCGTGCGTGGCGTGCCATACATCCTCGGCATGCGCCGGAACAGCGGCGGTAATCATCAGCGCCGCCAGACTGTGGCGAAGACTAAGCATCTACTCCTCCTCAGCGAACCTGTGCCGTCGTCTGCATCATCTGGTCCGCAGCCTCGATCACCTTGCTGTTCAGTTCGTAAGCGCGCTGCGCCTGGATCAGATCGGTAATCTCCTGCACTACGTTCACGTTGGAGGATTCCAGGTAACCTTGCTGCAGGGTGCCGAACCCCGAGTCATTCGGCATTCCCTGGACGGGACTGCCGGATGCATCGGTCTCCACAAAATTATTGCCGCCCAACGCTTGCAGGCCCGCTTCATTGATAAAGTTGTAAAGATGAATCTGCCCGAGCGTCGTCTGCTTGCCGTTGCCGTCGGTGGAAATCACCTGGCCGATCGAGTTGACCGTCACATTCACCGAAGTCGACGGAATCGAAATCGCCGGCTGCACGGCATAGCCATCGGTCGTGACGATCTGCCCCGTGGACGAAGTCCGGAAGCTGCCGTCGCGCGTATAGGCAATGTTGCCGTTCGGCAATTGCACGCCGAAATAGCCGCGGCCATCGACCGCGAGATCGAGCTGGTTGTCGGTCTCGGTCAGCGTGCCCTGCGTCACCACGCGGGTCACGCCCGAGGAACGCACGCCCAGGCCGATCTGCTGCCCGGTCGGCAACTCGGTCCCGGTGTCCGAGGACGGCGTGCCAGCCTGCGTCTCCGACTGATAGAGCAAGTCCTGGAACGAAGCCAGGCTGCGTTTGAAGCCGGTAGTGTTCACGTTGGCGATGTTGTTGGAAATCACTTCGACGTTCGTTTGCATCGCTTGCATGCCGGTCGCAGCGATGCCGAGGGCGCGCATCATGGTTTCAGACTCCTTCGCGGTGTCGCACTCAACTCGGCTTCGAGAGCGTGTCGATCATCTTCTCTTCTATGTCGTTGTCTTCGTTCAGCAGCGATTGCAGCCGGTCATAGGCACGACTGAGCTCGGTCATGTTGGCGATCTCCTTCATCGGCTTCACCGTCGATGATTCGACGGAGCCCTGCACGATGCGGGCGCCGCCGGTGTCCGGCGTCACTGCCTGCATCGCCTGCTGCGGGGCCGTTAGCAGACCGTTGCCGCTCTTCTGCACCAGGCTCGGATCGCTCGGCAGGTAGACGCCGATCTGTGCCACGTCGGTCCAGCGGCCGTTCACCAAGGCCTTGATGCTGCCGTCGCCCTTGATCTGGATCTGGGTATAGCCGTCGGGCATCTGGATCGGCGCCCCGTCGGACCCCAGCACCGGATTGCCGCCTTCGCCCAGCAGCGTGTTGTCCGAGCCGACCTGAAGGTGGCCGCTGCGCGAATACATCGTGCCCTGGTTGGTGGAGACCGACAGATAGCCGTTGCCGTCGAGCGCGATATCCAGCGGATTCCCGGTGGTTTCGATCTCGCCACCGCCGCGGTCGATGTAGCTGGCGGCATCCTGCACGAACGCCACGCCGCCGCCGCCCGGCGTCTGCAGCGGATCGAGATAGGATTCAAACACTGGCCGATCGGCCTTGAAACCGGCGGTGTCACTGTTCGCGACATTGTTGGCGACTGTTTCAAGTTCTTTCTGCAACGCGATCTGCGCCGACAGCGTGACGTAGGTGATGCTTTGCATGACTCAGGATCCCGGGTTCGGCGTCGCGGGATCGAGCAATTGTTCGATCCGCTTGGAACGTTCGAGGGTGGAGCGCAGCGCGTCGAGCGGATTGCCGTCCGGCGTCGAGTCCGGCGCCTGCTCCGGCAACGCCGCGAGCATGCGGAGTGACACCTTGGGCAATGTCGCGCTGTCCTGCGGCGGCGATTCTCCCGCCAGCGCCAGCGCCAGCGCATATCGTTCCGCCGCCTCGGTCTTCAGCTTGCCGCTCACGCCCGGCAGGCGCAGTACAGCCGCATAGGCAGTGGCGGCGTCCGACCACGCCGCGGCCTTGAACAACAGGCCGGCGCGAAACGCCTGGCCGGAAAGCGTCGTGGCGCCATCAAGCTGGTGCGCGGCGTCGGCAAATCGTCCCGCATGCTCCAGCGCGATGGCGGCGACCTGCTGGACCTCCTCGCTGGCCGGCAATGACCCCAGCATCGACAGCGCAACCGCCGGGTCACCGGCCTCGGCCTCTGCCCTGGCACGCATCAGCGTGACGTCCGGTTTGGCGTTGGTCTCCGGAGCAAGCTGTTTCAACACCGCAAGCGCCGCGTCCGGCAGGCGCTCGGCCAGCATCAGGCGCGCCGCCCCCAGGCGGATGTCGTCGCCGACGGCGCCGGGCGTGGCATAACCCTGATAGCGCCAGAACTGCGTGATGCGCTCAGCCGGCGTGAGCACGTGGTCGCAGCCCGGGTCGACCAGGAGAATGCGCAAGATTCGGGCGGCCAGCACCGCCCCCTCGCTGCTGTCGTTGCGCGCACCGGTGGGACCATCGGGGGTGGCGCTTGCGTCCGCCATCGCCAGCGCGGCGACGTAATCGCCGAGCCGCATGCGCCGCTCGGCATAGGCCTGGGCAGCGTGCTGGCCCAGCGACTCATGACGATACGTGCGCGCGATATCGGCCAGCACGGCTTCCGCGTCGTCGCCGACCGCGCCGTCCTGCGTCGCATGCAGCGCCGCGAGGCGTTCCTTCGCGATGATCCCGGGGACCGTGCGGTCGTCATGCGCGGCGCGCTCGAGGAATACCGCGTAGTCGGCCTCGTCGTGCGCTTCATGCGCGATGCGTGCCTGGAGCAAGAAACGGTCCGCTTCGTCTTCCGGCATCACGTCACGGGTCGGTGCGACGGCGCCGGCGATCGCGAGCAGTGCCTTGTGATTGTTCGTGATGGCGCCGGCAATGCGGTAGGCCAGGCGTTGCAACAATGGCTGCGGCGCCTTCCGCAGCGCTTGCGCCGCTCCCTCGGCATCGCGCGCCGCTCCGACCGGATCGTTCGCGGCCGCCGCGGCAAGCGCGCGCCACAGTGCGGCGTCGGCCCGCTCGCAACCGGATGGCGATGCCAACAGCGGCGCGCTGGCGTCCAATTGCTCGCCAAGCAAGAGATGCGCGATGTCCACATCGCGTGTCAGGCGGATTTGCTCTTCCGGGGAGACATCGCCGATCAACCCGTCCGACGCGGCAGCCAGCGCTTCACCGCCAAGGCCGAAGGCCAGATAGAACTCGGAAAGCGTTGCGAGATAGCGCGGGGCGGCCCGGCTGTAGGCCACCTCGGCGCGCAGCTCGACCAGTTGGTCGAGAAAGCTGCGATTGTTGCGCCACTGCGCCATGTCGACCGTGGGCACGCAAACGGCCGGCGGGGCCGGGTTTGGCGCTGCGGCATCGGCGGGGGCGCCGGGCCGCGCTGGTTCGGCCTTGCCGGCCGCCTGAGGCGGCTGCAGCGCTCCATTCAGCAACGCCAATTTCGCTGTCAGCGATTTTCGCAGCTTTTCCAGTTCGGCCGAGTCCGGCATCGAAGACCTGGTCTTGCCCCGCGATGACGGATTTTCGCGGATGTCCAGGCGCAATAAATGGCCCACGGTCTCTGTCGCGACGCTGCAATCGCAGGCGAAGCGGATCAGCGCGTCGGCGCCGTTGTCCGTCTGCTGTACCGCCAGCGCCGCGATCTGGCGCAGCCGCTCATTCGCCGGCACGGCGACCGTCGTGCCGGGGGCGAAGCGCAGTTCCACCCCGTCGGAGACGTGCGTGATCGCCGGGGCAGGATTGTCCTCCAGCTCGAATGTCAGCCGGCCCCAGCTCGGGTGCTGGATGGCGATGACACGCACCGGGCGGCGCGGCGCGGCGCTCTGTTGCGGCGTGTCGTGCCGCGCGGGCGGCTCCTGCGCCAGCGCGGGGGCAAGGGCAGGCGACAGGGCGGCGCCGGCGATGGCACACAGCACGGCGGCCGTGGCGAGGAGGCGCAACTTCATCACGTCGCGTCCGCCTTGCCGCGCGTGCTTCGGGCGGTGTCGGTCAGCAGCTTGTCGAGCTCGTCGAAGCTCGGCTGAAACCGGGACGGGATCGACTTCCGCCCTACTTCGACGGCGAGCTGAGGCCCCAGGCCCTCGAGATGCGAGGTGATCACCTGGCTCATCACGCCGAGCATGACCCCCTCCTCCTCCAGCACGCCGCGCATCCGGCTGGCGATCGGACCGACCAGGCCATAGGACAGGAAAACGCCGAGAAACGTGCCGACCAGCGCGCTGCCGATCATGTGGCCCAGGATGTCGGGCGACTCGTTGATCGCGCCCATCGCCTTGATGACCCCGAGCACGGCGGCCACGATGCCAAGCGCCGGCAGCGCGTCGGCCATCGCCGTCAGCGCCTTGGGAGCGCGCATCTCCTCCTCGTGCCGCTTGTCGATTTCCTTGTCCATCATCTCCCCGACCTTGTGCGGGTCGGTGAAGTTCAGGGTGATCGAGCGGAACACGTCGGCGATGAACGAGACGAAATGGTGATCGGCGGCAAGCCGCGGATAGCGGGTGAAAATCGCCGAACTCTTGGGGTCCTCGATGTGCTTCTCCAGCGCCAGATTGCCCTCGGTCCGCACCATGCGGACCAGCAGGAAGCTCAGGCAGAGCGCATCCAGGTAGTCGGTTCGCCGCCAGGCGGGGCCAGCGAAAACTTTTCGCAGACCGGAGACCACGTTCTTGACCGTGCTGATCTCATTCGAGACCAGCAGCGTCATGACGCCGGGTCCAAGGATGACCAGCAGTTCCGGACCCACGGAACCGAGGATCACGCCGAACGTGCCGCCGGCGAACGTGTAGCCCACGCCGATTGCCGCGAAAACTCCCGCCAATCCGATCAGTTGCCACATGGCCGAATTCTTCGTGCCCGTCCGCCGTTAAGCGCTTGCATTTCGCAAGCCCGGGGGCGTATAGCATCAGCCATGAACGGGCGTCCAGCCCAAAATTTCGCAGAACGGAATCGTGGGAGAAGCCCAGTGCCGTTTGATATCGTGCTGCCTCAGGTCACCGGGGCGACACCGCCCACCTCCCAGCCACTGAACGCCGATCCCGCGATTGTATCCGCAATTCGCAAGGCAAGCGCGCAGTCAGGCACCCGCTTCGACGTCATGCTGGCATCGGCCAAGCTCGAGAGCGGCCTCGATCCCAATGCGGCCGCGTCGGGTTCGTCGGCCAAGGGACTGTTTCAGTTCGTCGACCAGACCTGGCTGTCCGCGGTCCGCCAGTTCGGCGCATCGCATGGCCTGGCCTCGGAAGCGGCATCGGTGGTCCGGCGCGGCAGCGAGCTGACGGTGGACGATCCGAAGCTGCGCCAGCGGATTCTCGGCTTGCGCGACGACCCCACCGTCGCCTCGGAACTCGCCGGCGACCACCTGCGCAGCATCGCGGACAACCTGACCACGACGCTGGGCCGGGCGCCCGACGCCTCTGAAATCTATCTCGGCCATTTCCTCGGCACCGCCGGGGCCGGGCAAATGATCCAGGCGTCGCAGTCGACGCCCAGCCGTACGGCGGCCGACCTGTTGCCCCAAGCCGCCGCCGCCAATCCAGGCATGTTCCGCTCCCGCAGCGGCGCGCCCTACACGGTGGCGCAGTTCATGGCGCATCTGCGCAATCGGGTTGCCGCCGTCTACGCCGAGCTTGGCACCGCCATGCCGCAGTCGCAGATGGGCGTCGATGCGTTGCAGTCGCCGCCCAATACCAACGCCACGGTGGCGGTCGCCGGCGGGACGGGTGCATCGAGCGCGGCGCTGCACGTGAGGCGCCCGATGGAGCAACAGATGATGGGCACCCTGATCGAGTTGCTGACGCGGCTGGACCGCGACAACAGCAACGCCACCCAGCGTCGCGGCCCTCAGGCGTTGCCGGAAGCCGTGCTGTCGGCGTTGCAATCGGTGCCAGGTTCGACGGGCGTGCCAGCCAGCTAGAACCGCGCCGCCGGTGCCGTGGGACGCGCATTCGCGGGCGCGATGGCCCGCGGCGGTGCCCAAGCGATGCGCTTGCGGCTTTCCGTCCACCGGCCGGGCCCCAGCCTCGGCCGCGCCTGCCGCCCCGCCTTGCGGTCGCATACAGCCCTGTCTGCCGCCAAGCCGCGGCGGAGCGGTCCATGCCGGGACCACAGCGCATTGCTGGCACGACCCAGGCCCGGTTGCGCACCCCGCCGATTCCGATAATCAGCCCCACCGCTTAGCCAGCCAGTTCCGAGATGCCGACTGAAACCGCCACCATCCTCCGCTTTTCTGTCCTGCTGATCGGATCACTGGGCCTGCTGCAACTCTGGCTTTGGCGCCTGGACCAGAAGCTGGCCGCGCTCGCCATCTGGGGCGGCGCCGAGCTGGTGGCGGTGGTCGCGGCGGCCCTGATGCTGGGACGCGACGTCCTGCCGCACTGGGTTTCGATCCAGATCGGCGTCGCCCTGCTTATCCTCGCGACCGGCCTCGTCTGGAGCGGCGCGCGGCGGTTCGAACGCCAGCCACCCGCGCTGGCGGCAGCCATCGCCGGAGCGTGCCTCTGGCTCGCCGCCTGCCAGTTCCCGCCGTTCTACCAAAACCTCGCCTGCCGCGTCGCCGGCGCCTCCGCCCTGATCGGCGCCTACGACTTGCTCTGCGCGCGGGAGTTCCGCCGCTGCCGTCCCGGTGCCAGCCTCCCCTCGCGCGGCGCGCTCGCGGCAGTATTCTCGGCCAACGCGGCAATGCAACTTGTCCGCATCACCATCGTCGCGCTGGCAGGGCTCAACCGGCGCAGCTTCGAACTTCCCGGGCCCGCCTGGATCGGCGTCACCGGCATGATCGGCGTGGCATTGGTCGCCTGCACCTCGGTCTTGCTCATCGCGGTCGCCAAAGAGGAGGCAGAGCAATCCTCGCTCGCCGTCCTGGCCCTCGCCCGCGATCAGGCCGAGCGCGCCAGCCAGGCCAAGTCGCGCTTTCTCGCGCGGATGAGCCACGAGCTGCGCACCCCGCTGAACGGCATGCTCGGGATGGCACAGGCACTGACCCGCGACCGGCGGCTCGACGACGAAACACGGGACCGTGCCACGGTGCTGGAGCAAGCCGGCAGCCAATTGCTCTCCACCATCAATGACATCCTGGACCTGGCCCGGGTGGAGGCCGGCACATTCCGGCTCAACCCACAGCCGGCGGCGCTCGCCGGCATTATCCAGGGCAGCGTCGACCTGGTGGCGGGAACCGCGGCGGCAAAGCGGATCGCCCTGACGCTGGACCAGGCGGGAGAGCAATCCCGGTTCGTCCTCGCCGACGCGCCGCGCGTCCGGCAGATCCTGCTGAACTTGCTCGGCAATGCGGTGAAGTTCACGCCGCCGGGCGGGGCCGTGACGCTGGCCGTCTCCTGGCACGCCGAGACTGGAGCCCTGCGGCTGGAGCTCGCCGACACCGGCCGCGGCGTACCCCCGGCGTTGCGTCCGCATCTGTGCCAGGACATGGCGCAGCGGCCACTGGACCTTGCGGCGACCGAGGGCACCGGGCTCGGATTGGCGATCAGCGCCGCGCTGGCGCAGGCCATGAACGGCTCGCTGCGTTATCGTCCGGGGCCGGGCAACCTGGGCAGCGTGTTCACCGTCACGCTGCCGCTGCCGCTCGCCGCACCCCCCGCCACGGCCGGCTCGCCCCTCCCGGCGCGGCGGCCCGTCGCCGGCCTCCGCGTGCTGGTGGTGGACGACGTCGCGTCCAACCGCAAACTCGCCGAGGTGCTGCTGCGGCAGGCCGAGTGCGAAGTGCGCCTGGCCGAGGACGGGGCAACGGCGGTGGCCGCCATCGCCGCCGGCGAACTGCCCGATGTCGTGCTGATGGACGTGTTCATGCCCGACCTGGACGGGCTTGCCGCGACGCGACAGATCCGGGCGCTCCCCGGTCCCGCCGGGCGGGTGCCGATCATCGGGCTCACCGCCGATGCCAGCCCCGAGCGCCAGCCGGCCTACTGCGCCGCCGGCATGAACGGATGCATCACCAAGCCCTTCGCGGTCGAGGCCTTGCTCTGCGCCATCGGCCAGGCCGTGACGCCGGCACCGGCGGACCTCCTTGACGGCGCCAAGGCGGCACCCGAGCTACGCTAGCAGCGATCTTTCCGGGGTGCCTGCGCCATGAGCGAAACGGTGTCTGCCGCGGCCATTGCCGGCTCGCTCGAAAGCGGTGGCTGGAGTTTTCTGGCCGGCCCGGAGAATGAGGCGCCCGACGTGCTGCATGTCGGCGGCGCGGCCTATGTCGATCCGGCGGCGCCCTCCTTGCTGGTGGAGTTCAGCACGCTCACGCCCGATTTTCAGGCGGTGGTTCCCGCCGCTCTGCCGGCCGAGGCGCCAGCGAGCGTGAGCGGCGGCTATGCCGTGGCGCCGCCCGACGCGCCGCCGGTCATCGTCGCGGGAGCATTGCAGGCGGGCAATTGACTTTTGCACCCGCACGGTTTCCCCGCCTAGAATGCAGCGGCAACCTGTCAGCGGGACGGGAGGGAAACCATGTCCGTGATCAAAGTACGAGACCTTGCCTATGGCCGGCTGCGCGCGCCGGATCTCGACGCGGAGGAGGAATTCCTGACCGCCTTCGGCATGACGCGCGCCGAGCGTACGCCGCACGCGCTCTACATGCGCGGCACCGACCCGACCCATCATATCCACGTCACGGAGAAGGGCGATCCCGGTTTTGTCGGCATCGCCTGGACTGCCGCCAGCGAGGACGACCTGAAGGCGGTGGCGAAGCTGCCCGGCGCCTCCGGCATCGAAACCATTGACGAACCGGGCGGCGGCAAGCGGGTGCGGCTGACCGAGCCGAACGGCTACACCATCGAAGTGGTCCACGGCATCGAGCCCTCGGCACCGATCCCGGCGCCGCGGCAGGCGGTGAACTCCGGCCTGGAGCCGCTGAACCGCGCCGGCGAGGTGATGCGCATGGATGCCGGACCCTCGCGCGTGAAGCGCATCGGCCACGCCGTGATGGGCACGCCGCGCAATCAGGAGACGGTACGCTGGTTCCGCGAGATGCTGGGGCTGGTTTGCTCCGACGACGTCTATGCCGGGGCCACCGACAACATCATCGGCCAGTTCAGCCGGCTGGATTGCGGCGACGAGTACGTGGACCATCATGCGTTCTTCTGCATGAGGAACGAGCGCACCGGGCTCAACCATTTCTCGTTCGAGGTGCAGGACATCGACGACGTGTTCATGGGCCACGAGCATCTGACGCGCATCGGCAAGTACGAGCATATGTGGGGCATCGGCCGGCATCTGCTGGGCAGCCAGGTGTACGATTACTGGGCCGATCCGTGGCGGCGGGTGCACGAGCATTGGGCCGATACCGATCGGCTGAACGTCCACAACGGCGGCAATCTGGTGTCGGCGGAGGAGGGGCTGCGCTCGCAGTGGGGCACCCGGCCGCCGGAGAAGTTTATCGGCCACGTGACGCCGTAGCGGGTTGCCGGCCGGGGCGCGGCCGGCGCGCATTCCCCCGCCGGCGGACCCTGCACCGAGGCATATCGCACCCGCGCGTACCGGGGCACGCCGCCCCCCCCCGGCAGCGGCGGAAACACGCTGGCGAATCGGCCGCCGGCATGGGATGGCGTGGCGTTGCCGGCTGGCCTTCCGATCGCCGTCGTCTCGGTCCGATGATGAAACGACCATGGCCTCCCCGGCTTGGTCATGCTATGTTCCCCCGTCGCTCGACAGTCAGGCGCAGTACCGTGCCCTCCATTCGCGTCCTTCCCGAAACCACGGTGAACCGGATCGCCGCCGGCGAGGTGATCGAGCGTCCGGCCGCCGCGGTGAAGGAGTTGGTGGAGAATGCGCTCGATGCCGGCGCCACCCGCGTCGCCGTGGCCCTGCAAGGCGGCGGCATCGACCACATCGAGGTGACCGACGACGGTTGCGGCATGACCGCCCCGGAGCTGGCGCTGGCGGTGCAGCGCCACGCAACGTCGAAACTTGCCGATGACGACCTGATCCATATCGCAACCCTGGGCTTCCGCGGCGAGGCATTGCCGTCGATCGGTGCCGCGGCCCGGCTTGCCATCGTCTCCCGCCCGCCCGGCGCGGAATGCGCCCATGCGATCCGCGTCGAGGGCGGGCGCGTCAGCGAACCCACCCCCGCCGCCGGTCCGCCCGGCACCCGCATCGTCGTTCGCGATCTGTTTTTTGCCACCCCGGCACGGCGCAAGTTCCTGAAGCATCCGCGCACCGAGGCCGACCACGCCGAGGCGGCGGTCCGGCGCCTCGCGCTCGCGGTGCCAGGGGTCGCGTTCCGGCTGGAGATCGACGGCGCCGCGAGGTTCGACCTGCCGCCGCACGACAGGGCAGCGCGCGTCGCCGCCTTGTTCGGCCCCGATGCCGCCGCTTCCCTGCTGCCCGTTGCCGGCGCACGCGGCGCGCTTCGTCTGGACGGCTTCGCTTGCTCCCCCGCCGTCACCCGCGCCACCGCGGCGGCGCAGGCGCTGACGGTGAACGGCCGCCCGGTCGCCGATCCGGTGCTGCGCACCGCCGTCCGCGTCGCCTATCGCGAGGTGATCGAGGCGGGCCGCTTCCCGGTGGTCGCGCTCTACCTTGAGCTGCCGCCGGACGAGCTGGACGTGAACGTCCACCCCACCAAGGCGGAGCTGCGCTTCCGCGACGCAAACGCGGTACGCGGCCTGGTCATTGCCACGCTCGGCCAGGCGCTGGCCTCCGGCGCTGGGGCGGCGAGCCAGACCGCCGAATGGCCGGTGCGCCCGGCGCTGCATCTCTGGCAGCCGCGCCCCGCGCACGGCGGCATCCAGGCGCTGCCGCTGCCCGGCATGCCCGCTGGCATGGCCGCGTCGCCGGGCCTTGCCGAGGCATCGCTCGGCCTCGCCGATGCGCCCGCGGCCAGGACACTGCCGCCCGCCGCCCCCGATCCGGCGCATCCGCTCGGCGCACCCGTGGCGCAGGTGCTGGATACCTACGTGATCGCGGTCGCGGCCGACGGCTCGCTCGTGCTGGTCGACCAGCACGCCGCGCATGAGCGCCTGACCCACGAGGCCATCCGCGCGCAGATGCTGGACGGCGGCGTGCGTACCCAACCCTTGCTGCTGCCCGCGGTGGTGGAGCTGGCCCCGGCCGACGCCGCGCGGCTGCTGGCACATGCCAAGGAACTCGGCACGCTCGGCCTGGAACTCGAGGCGTTCGGCCCCGGCGCGGTGCTGGTGCGCGCGCTGCCCGCCGTGCTCGGGGCCCCGGAGCCGGCGCCGATGCTGCGCGACCTCGCCGACGAGCTGGCCGAGCAAGACGAGGCCACCGCATTGGCGGCCCGGCTGGACGCGGCGATCGCGCGCATGGCCTGCCACGGCTCGGTCCGTGCCGGCCGCCGCCTCACCCAGGCCGAAATGGACGCGCTGCTGCGCCAGATGGAGGCAACGCCCCGCGCCGCCACCTGTAGCCACGGCCGCCCCACTTTTCTCAAGCTCAGCCGCAACGAGATCGAAAAGCTGTTCGGGCGGCGGTGAAAGTCTGCCGGCCGCGGCGGGAGGCCTTCGCCCTCAGGCCGGCGCGGCACGCGCGAGCTGCACCAGATCCGGCTTGAACAAGTCGGGGAACTTGGCGATCACCTGCGCCGTGGCTGCCTGGAACGAGGCAATTTCCGGCGTCAGGTTCACCACCATCCCGTGGTCCTTCATCACGCTGTAGGCGCTGACCTCGTCCTTCTGCGTCGCACCGCGCAACCAAACGGTCGCATCCTGGCCGGCCGCCAGCACCGCCGCCTGATTGGCCTTGTCCAGTCCGTCAAAGAACGCCGGATTGATGATGGCATAAGCGTTGGTCAGCACGTGGTCGGTCTTGGAGACGTATTTCTGCACCTCGTAGTATTTGTTGGAGACCACGACCGGGGCGGGCGTGTCCTGCCCATCCGCGACATGCTGGCTGAGCGCGAGATACAGTTCGCTCAAATCGGTGGTCACCGTGGTGGCGCCCATCGCCTGCATCATGGCGATATAGGAGTTCGACGGCGGCACCCGCATCTTCAAATCTCCCAGGTCGGACGCCTGGTTGATCGGGTGCTTGCTGTTGGTCATGCAGCGCATGCCAAGGTCGGTCCAGCCGGCGATGCGAAACCCGCCGGCCAGCGCGCGTCGCATCAGTTCAGCCCCCAGCGCGCCATCCAGCGCATGATAAGCCTGCTGCCGATCGCGGAACAAAAACGGCGCATCGGTGATGGACATGTCCGGCACCCAGTTCATCAGCGCCACGCCCACCGCGCCCATTTCCAGCGAACCGAGGCGCACCTGCTGCGCGGTATCCTTCTCGGTGCCCATCTGCGCATTCGGATAGATCGTCACGCGGATCCTGCCGTCGCTGCGCTTCTCTACACCGGTCTTGAATTGCTCTCCCCAGAGCTGCCAGCCATGCGCCATCGGCGCGCTGTGGGCATAGCGGATGCGGACGGTTTCAGCCGAGCGCGCCACCGCGGGCGCGGCCAGGGTCACGGCGCCCGAAAGCAATAGCGCGCGGCGGGTGGTGCGGTATTGGTGCATGGACTTCCTCGCGAGTTATGTCAGCCGGAGAAACCGAACGCGTGCGGCAGCACGTCGGTGATCCAGGGCACCGCGGCGACCAGCAGCAGGCCGAGGCAAAGCACCACCAGATAGCCGGCGATCGGCCGGAACGTGGCGTGCATCTCGGTGCGGAAAATCGCACAGGCGATGTAGAGGCCGAGGCCGACCGGCGGGACGATGGAGCCGATGCCGAACGCCTCGATCAGCACGATGCCGAACTGCAGCGGATCGACCCCGAGATGCAGCGCCACCGGCAGCAGCAGCGGTCCCAGAATGATGACGGTGACGATGCTTTCCAGCACCGCGCCGAGGCCGATGGTGATGACGATCACCGCCGGCAGGAACAATCGCGGTCCGAGCGCGCCGAGCATTGCGGCAACCGCTCCCGGCACACCTTCCAGCGCCAGCGCCCACGAGAACAGGGTCGCCCCGGCGAAGGTGAAGAAGATCATGCCGCTGAGCAAATTGGCCTCGGTCAGCAGCGTCCACATCGAGCGCGGTCCGACCTGGCGGTACAGCAGGACG
>Ga0335072_10008890_pt1 | contig 14528 bp, 8 predicted proteins | sample Lox_Sample_21_FD_206725 | JGI IMG/M metagenome (GOLD analysis project Ga0335072, IMG submission 206725) | Soil microbial communities from Loxahatchee National Wildlife Refuge, Florida, United States - Lox_Sample_2.1 | ecosystem: Environmental > Terrestrial > Soil > Wetlands | place: USA: Florida... | reverse complement strand
TTCCTGGAGACCAGCCCCATCACCAAGAACCTCACCGCCGTGAAGAACCGCTGCTTCCTCCCGCTGACCTACGACGAGGTCACCCCCAGCCCCCGCAACGCCGAAGCGATCGTCGCCATCGCCCACTGGCTCCACCCGTCGGCGTTCGGCCTGCCCGCCGACGGCTCCTAGCTGGCCCGCGTCCGGCCGGCCGGCCCCGGAGCCGGCCCCCGGGCGCGGCGGATAGCCTGACGGCATGCGGATGGTGTCCTTGCTGCCGTCGGCGACCGAGATCGTCTATGCCCTGGGCCTCGATGACCAGCTGGTCGGGGTGACGTTCGAGTGCGACGAGCCCGTCGGCGCCCGCCAGGACAAGGCGGTGGTCGTCGGCGGGCGGGACACCTCGCAGATGAGCCCGGCCGAGATCGACGCCTATGTGCACAGCCAGCTCGCCGCGGGCCAGGACCTGTACACGCTGCATGCTGACGCCCTGGCCGCGCTGGCACCGGAGCTGATCCTCACCCAGGACCTGTGCCGGGTCTGCGCCCTGCCCTCTGGTCACGTCGAGGACGCGCTGGACTACCTCGGCTGCACCGCCGAGGTCGTCTCGCTCGACCCGCACAGCCTCGACGAGGTGCTCGCGACGATCCTTACCGTGGGCCAGCACGCTGGCGCCCGGCCGCGGGCCGAGGAACTGGTCGCGGCGCTGCGGCGGCGGCTGGCCGCGGTCGCGGACCGTGTCGCGGGCGCGGCCTGGCCCGCCGTGGCCGTCATCGAGTGGACCGACCCGCCCTTTACCGCCGGGCACTGGGTCCCGGACCTTGTCGTCGCCGCCGGCGGCCGGCCGGTCGCCGCCCGCCCCGGTGGCCGTTCTGTCCAGGTCACCTGGGACCAGATCGCGGCGGCGGGGCCGGACGTGGCCGTGATCGCCCCGTGCGGGTTCCATCTCGACGCCGCCGCCGCCCAAGCCGAGCTGGCCGCCCGTCACCTGCCCGGCATCCCGGTCTGGGCGATTGATGCCGACGGCCTCGTCGTCCGTCCCGGCCCGCGCCTGGTCGACGGCGTCGAGGCCCTCGCGGCCATCCTGCATCCTGACCGGGCCGCTGCCGCCCCCGCCGGCCGCATCCGCCGCATCGCCTGACGGGCCATCGCCGTCTTGCCCTCAGGTCTCGTGCACCCAGATTCTGGAACACTAGGCGGGACGTCGACCCGGGCGGCGTAACGGCGTCTCCTCCCGGGTATTGACCGTTTCGTGCTGGTTCGGCCGTCTCCTCGGGGGCGGCCGTCGCAAGAGGGAACCCGGTGCGAATCCGGGACTGCCCCGCAGCGGTAAGCGGGAACGACCGCCGTCATCAAGCACTGGGCCATCCGGCCTGGGAAGCGACGGCCAGTAGGAGGCGCCATTCGCGGCGCTGCGCCCGCGAGTCCGAAGACCTGCCAGCGCGCTGGTCGAGCTCGCGAGGAGAGAGCCATGCGATCACCTGTCCAGCTGCGCGCGCCCGGAAGCGGGAGCCTGCTGCCGACGCTGCCCGGATCGTGGTACGCCGATCCGGGGGTGTTCGCCCGCGAGCAGCGGGCGATCTTCGACGCCCACTGGCTGTGCGTCGCCCGGTCCGCGGACATCCCGGCGCCCGGGCAGTTCCTGGCCGTCCCGGCCGGCTCGGAGAGCGTCCTTGTCGTCCGTCAGCGCGACGGCGGGCTGCGCGCGTTCCTGAACGTCTGCCGTCACCGCGGCGCGCGGCTGTGCCTGGAGGAGTCCGGGCAGGTGACCCGGTACCTGCGCTGCCCGTATCACGCCTGGTCCTATGAGCTGGGCGGGCGGCTCGCGGCCGCGCCGAACCTGGCCCGGATGCCGGATGTGGACCGGGACGCCTACGGACTGGTTCCCGTCGCCTTGCGCGAGTGGCTCGGTTACGCCTGGGTGTGCCTGGCCGAGCGGCCGCCGTCCTTTGAGGACACGGTGACCGGCGCGGTCACCGCGAGGCTGGGCAGCGCGCAGGCCATCGAGGCGTACGCGCCCGCCGGACTGGCCGTCGGGCGGCGGGTCACCTACGACGTCGCCGCGAACTGGAAGCTGATCATCGAGAACTTCATGGAGTGCTACCACTGCGCCCCGATCCACCCCGAGCTGACCGCCGTCCTGCCCGAGTTCGCGGGCGGCTACGCCGCGCAATACTACGTGGGGCACGGGGCGGCCTTCGCCGGCAACGTCGCCGGCTTCACCGTCGACGGCAGTCCCGGCTTCGGCCGCCTGCCGGGCGTGACGCAGGAGCAGGACCGCCGGTACTTCGCGGTGACCATCCGGCCTCAGGTGTTCATCAACCTGCTGCCCGACCACGTCATCGTCCACCGGATGATCCCGCTTGGCCCGGCCCGCACGACGGTGGAGTGCGACTGGCTGTTCGACGCGTCCGTCATCGCCTCAGGCCAGGACGTCTCCCCGTCGGTGGAGCTGTTCGACCGGGTCAACCGGCAGGACTTCGCCGCGTGCGAGCGCACCCAGCCGTCCATGAGCTCGCGGGCCTATCGTGAGGGCGGGGTGCTGGTCCCCAGCGAGCACCACATCGCCGGGTTCCACGCCTGGGTCCGCGGCCTGCTCACCGAGCCCCCCGAATGAACGAGGTGACCCGGGAGCAGGCCGCAAGCTACTGCGACCCAGGTCACCCGGCAATCGTCGCGCGCACCTGGCGGGTGGCGGCGACCAGGTTGCGCAGGGCGGCCCCGGTCTCGGCGTAGCCGCGGGTCTTCAGCCCGCAGTCGGGGTTGGCCCAGAGCCGGCCCGGCCCGACGGCCTTCAGCGCCAGGCTGAGCGACTCGGCCATCTCGGCCACCTCCGGCACCCGCGGTGAGTGGATGTCCCAGATGCCCGGGCCGATGCCGTGGGCGAAGCCGGCCGCGGTGAGGTCGCCGATGAACTCCATCCGCGAGCGCGCCGCCTCCACGGTGGTGACGTCCGCGTCGAGCGCCGCGATGGCTTCAAGGATCTCGCCGAACTCGCTGTAGCACATGTGCGTGTGGATCTGGGTCGTGTCGGCGGCTCCGGAGGTCGCGAGGCGGAACGCCTCCACGGCCCAGTCCAGGTAAGCCTCCTGATGGGCCGCGCGCAGCGGCAGCAGCTCCCGGATGGCGGGCTCGTCGACCTGGATGATGGCTATCCCGGCCGCCTCCAGGTCGGCGATCTCGTCACGGACCGCCAGGGCGACCTGCCGGGCGGTCTCGCTCAGCGGCTGGTCGTCGCGGACGAACGACCAGGCCAGCATGGTGACCGGCCCGGTCAGCATGCCCTTGACCGGCTTGCTGGTGCGGGACTGCGCGTAGCTGGCCCAGCCGACGGTCATCGGCTTGGGGCGGCTGACGTCGCCGTGCAGGATGGGCGGCCGGACGTAGCGGCTGCCGTACGACTGGACCCAGCCGTTGCTGGTGGCGGCGTACCCGTCCAGTTGCTCGGCGAAGTACTGCACCATGTCGTTGCGCTCGGGCTCGCCGTGCACCAGCACGTCCAGGCCGATCTCCTCCTGCAGCGCGATCACCCGGTCGACCTCGGCCCGCATGATGGCCTCGTACGCGTCAGCGGTGATGCGCCCGGCCGTGTAATCGGCGCGGGCCGCGCGGATCTCGCGGGTCTGCGGGAACGACCCGATCGTCGTGGCCGGCAGCACCGGCAGCCCCGGGGCCTGCCGCCCCACGCGGACCGCGTAAGGCGTGCGTTCCCGGCCGTCGCCCAGCTCCGCCAGCCGCGCCCGGACCACCGCGTTCACCGCCGGGGCGGCGGTGGCGGCCGGCGCGGGGACCGCGCCGTTCTCGGTCAGCGCGCGGCCGAGCGTCACCACCTCGTCGACCTTCTGCCGGGCGAAGGCCAGCCGCGCGGCGACGTCCGGGGCCAGGGCCGTCTCGGCCGCCAGGTCCAGCGGCACGTGCAGCAGCGAGCAGGACGTGCTCACGGTCACCTGGCCGGCCAGGCCGAGCAGCGACGCGCACATCGACAGCGCCGCGGGCAGGTCCGCGCGCCACACGTTCCGGCCGTCGACCACGCCGGCCACCAGGGTCTTACCGCCGATACCGCCGATGGCGGCGAGCGCCTCCCGGTTCCCCGGCCCGGCCACGAAGTCCAGGCCGATCGCTTCGACCGGGCTGTCGGCCAGCACCGGCAGGGCGTCACCGATCTCCCCGAAGTACGTGCTCACCAGCAGCGACGGGCGCTGGCTGAGCGACCCCAGCCGGTCGTAGGCGCGGCGGAGGGCCGCCAGTTCCTCCTCGGTACGGTCGGCGGCCAGCACCGGCTCATCGAACTGCACCCAGGCGGCCCCGGCCGCCCGCAGCTGCCCGAGCAACTCCGCGTACGCGTCAAGCAGCGGGTCAAGCAGGCTCAGCGGCTGGAAGCCAGGCTCGGCCGGCTTGGACAGCAGCAGGAACGACACCGGCCCCAGCAGCACCGGCCGTGTCTCGATGCCGAGCTCTCGCGCCTCCCGGTACTCGCGCAGCGGCTTGTCCCCGGTCAGCCGCAGGTCCGTTTCCGGCCCCAGTTCGGGGACCAGGTAGTGGTAGTTCGTGTCGAACCACTTGGTCAGCTCCAGCGCCGCGACTCCCTCGGCGCCGCGGGCCATCGCGAAGTAGGCATCCAGGCCCTCCAGCCCCGCGAACCTCTCCGGGATGGCGCCGACCAGCACCGCGGCATCCAGCACATGGTCATACAGCGAGAACGTATTGGACGGGATGGCCGACAGGCCGGCGTCCCGCAGCGTCTCCCAGGCCTGCCGTCGCAGCGCGGCGGCTGTCTCCTCCAGGCCGGCCGCCGTGTCCCGGCCCGACCAGTATGCCTCGGTCGCCTTCTTCAGCTCGCGCTGCCCGCCGATCCGCGGGTACCCAAGCACGGTTGTTTCCATGGCCCTGTCTCCCTCGCACAGCCATCACCAATGGCTCACGGGAAAGGCTGGACAGCGCAGCCAAAGCGGCAACCGCGTCCCAAGCCCGCCCGCGAGGCCATCGACCACCGCGCGCCGGGCGGCGCACGGGCGGAGGCAGGTCTTCGGACTCACGGGCACGACGCCCTGCTCCTCAACAACAGAGCAGGCGCCTCCTACTGGCCGTCGCTTCCCGGGCCCGCGGGCCCAGTGCTTCATGACGGCGGTCGTTCCCGTACACCGCTGCGGGGCAGTCCCGGACTCTCACCGGGTTCCCTCTTACGACTCGCCACGGCCATCAGCCCGTAGCGAGAACCTTCCGCACCGGCAGTATAGGTACCAGCATGCTGTGGCATCAACCAATCTGAAGGCACCGTGGTTGTGGCATCCCACAAGCGTCGTAGCCCGGTCATCGTGGTGGGGGCCGTGCGCTGCCGGACCGAGCAGGGTGACGCGGTGGATGGCACGGTGTAGCACTGGGTGCTACCATTGGGAACATGAGCAGTCCGGAGATTACGCAGCGCGATCTGCGGTCGAGATCGCGGGAAATCATGGACGCTGTCGAGCACGGGCAGTCCTTCACGGTCACGCGGGATGGCCACCGGATCGCTGAGCTCATCCCGCTTCGCCGCCACCGCCGGCTTGTCTCCCGGGAGGAGTTCACCGCCATGTCGCGCAACGCCCCCGATGTTGACCTGGATGCGTTCCGGGCGGACCAGGAGGCCGCCATCGAGCAGGAGGCGACCAGCCCGTATGAGCGGTGAGGCACCTCGCCAGGGCATGCTCGACACGAACATCTTGATCCTGCGCAGGTGGCTCAACCCGGCTGAACTGCCGGACGAGATGGCGATCAGCGCGATCACGCTGGCAGAGCTGTCGGCCGGCCCGCACGAGGTGCGGCGCAACGGGGAGCAGCATGCCTACGATGAGCAGGCCGAGCGGGCACGACGCCTGGAGATCCTGCAGCGGGCCGAGAGCGAGTTCGACCCGGTCCCGTTCGACGCCGAGGCCGCGCGGATCTATGGCCGGGTTGCGGCGGCCGTCATTGCCGCCGGGCGCAAGCCGCGAGGGCGAATCGCGGACCTCATGATCGCGGCCACCGCCATCGCCGAGGGACTGCCCCTCTACACCACGAACCCCGCCGGCTACACAGGTCTCGACCCGCTCATCCGGGTCTTCCCGGTGACCCGCCCGCCGATCCCGCGCGATCGTCCGGCCAGCAGCTGAGCGCGCCACTTCCGTCTGCGGCCATGCGCGAGTTTCGGCACGGGACAGGCCGTACGCGGTCCTTGGCGGGCTGAGGTACTACACGCTGCAGTAGCGCGCGGGAACTTAGCGCACTGCTCAGATTCCATGATGGACATAGCCTGCCCAGCTCGCCAGATCGCTGAGACTAGAGTCTTCCTCTGCTGCCAGGTGCGGGGCCATGCCTTCCCGAAGTTGAGGCCCGGGCCTGAGCAGGTCGAGCTGCGCGCGGCGCAGGGCCTCAGCCGGCGGGTAGCCGCGCTGCAGGTGGCTGTGGAGCCGCGCCGCCAGGATCGCCGTGGTGGCATCGGTGACTGGCCAGCGAGTGCCGATGACGGCGGTGGCGCCCGCCGCCAGGAAGGCGGTCGCGATGGTCAGCGACTCGTCGTAGCTGGCCAGCGTGCTGTCGGTCAGGCAGGCGTTTGTGATGACCAGCCCGCCCGGCGCGTCCGCTGCCCGGCCCCGGGCCTGGTTCAGGATGCTGTCGAGGGACAGCCAGCCGTCCGTGGCCTGAAGTCCAGGCTCGGGCCGCGTCTTGCCGTGCGTCGTGAGGTGCAGCAGGGACGCGCCCGGGCGGTCGGCCGCCGGGAGCATGCCGAGCAGCGCCGCCATGGTCGCCGGACCGTTGGGCGCCTTCTTGGTACCGTAGATCTCTGCATGCCGGTACAGCCGCCCGAGGTCCCTGGTGGCTCGCCGGCTCATGGCAAGCCCGCCGCTTGGGTCAGCGACGAGAACCACCCTCTCGTCGAGCTGCTGGCGCGGCCGCCCGGAGACCTCTCCCAGCAGCCGCGCCGAGGCTGCGTAGGAGAGCACCACGTCATCGATCGCGTACCGGCGAGTCGTCTCCGCGCTGCCGGTCGGCTGCCCGGCGTGCCCGGTCCCCTCGACGGCCGGGTCGTCGGTCCACGCGGCGGCGTACGGAATGGCGGCCAGCCTCCCGAGCGGGATGAGCGCCAGGTGCGGCGGGTGATCCAGGCCCCAGCCTCGCGTGTGCGCTATCAGCGGCCCCATGATCGTGTCATGGCTCCAGCGGCCCAGGTTTCCCAGGGCGCTCGACCATGCTTGCCTGCGCGGTCCGCCGCGGAACGCGGTGCCCTCCGCGCCCGTGTCTTCCGCCAGGGCAGCCTGGAACGCGGCCAGGTAGTCCGCCAGCGGGGTGCCATCCAGGCTCGCCAGGCCCGGCAAGGCGACTACCTCGACCTGGGCGGTCACGGAGCGGAGCACGATGGCGTGCCCGGTACCATCCGCCGTCGCCGGCTCGCTCGCCTGCGCCGGATGTGCCGGCGGCACCAGGTAGACCAGCGCGTCGAGCCGCATTGCCAGCATCCGCGCCGCGATGACCTCCCCGATGGGCGCGGTCAGCAGGGCCCTGACGGTGGGGGTGCCCCATAGTGCTTCCAGCGCCTTGGCCTGGTGGTCGGGTGCTCCTTCCCGCCAGGCGTCCGCCGCGGCGTGCTCGCCCGCACGGCGCAGGATCTCCTCGGCTTGGCCCGATACGACGACCGAGGCAAGGACCAGCCCGCGTCCCGACTCGGCGATGTCGATGGCGGCCCGGGGGCGGCCGTCGGCCAGGCACCAGCCAACTGCCTCCGCCGCGATCTCGTTGGCCTGGGTGGCGATGGCAGTGGCCTCCCGCGTGGTCGCGGCGATCAGCACGCAGCGGGCGAATTCGCGCAGGGCACCCCGCGCGGCCCGTTCCGCCCTGGTCCCCATCTCCGGGTCGTCACCGGACCGGGCCGCCTCCCGGTAGCAGCGTGCCAGTGTGGCCAGCAGACTGGCCCACTCCTGCGTGGGGGTTGCGTGCTCGCCGGACAGCAGCGCCTGCTGGAGATGGAAGATGGCGTCGGTCAGCGTGCCTTCGCCTTGTCCCGCCCAGTGCAGTTCCGCCTGGCAGATGCCGAGATACCGGTTAGCCTGGCGGCACAGCCGGGTGTCGTCAGGGTACCCGGCCAGTGCCTGGTGCAGGTCCGCGACGACCGAGCGCAGCGCCGCCTGGTCCGGCGGCTGGTATCGCGGACTGGGATCGACAGCAGGGTCGACTATTACCTTGGCCCTCCTCACCGCCTGGCGCGCTAGCCGGGCGGCTTCCAGAGCGTCGGGCATAGCCCCTTGCCCCGCCGCGGTCTTGCCCGCACGGGAGCTTAGCTGGTCCTGAGCCGTAATCCACATGTGAAGGTCATGAGCTGCCGCTTCACGGCTGGCGTCCGCTGGCGCGCTGGCGATCAGCCGCTCGGCCTCGTCGGTCAGCCTCCGGGACTCGCCCGCTAGCGCCTTCTCGTTCAGCCGGGCCGCCGACAGGCCGACAGCCGCCCCGATGCCGACCGTCAGGACCGCCCGAAGTCCGCGATCGTCCATGCTCGACCGATCTAGTGCCGCCCGGAGCACCAGCTCCGCGTCCCCGACTGGCCCCTGGACCAGCCCGCCATGGGCCAGCAGGGAAAGCGCGGAGTTCAGCATTCGTGCGGCCGGCCGGACATGGGTCGGCGCCGCCACCCGCACGGCCTCGATGGCAGTGGCGACTCCATCCAGCATGAACGCCGGGTGGCCGACCGTGGCCCCTAGCGCCAGTTGGAGGCCTGCAAGCGGGGCGAGCACCTGGGCGCTAAGAGGGCTACCCGGCGGCAGCCCCATCGAGACCATCCGCAACTTCTCGATGGCGGCCTCGATGTCCTCGCGAGTGCGGGATTCCCCGGCCCGCCCAGCTGCCGCCAAGGCACTCGGCAGGTCGCCGCCGGCCTCGTCCCAGGTGTTCCAGTTGCGGTCGATCACCGACGCCACGGACGGATCATCGGGCGTTATCTGCCCGCGGTCCAGCTCATGGAGCACGGCCGCGTCGGCGATGAGGGGCAGCTGGCGGAGTAGTTCCGGCGGGAGCTGCTCGAAGTGGGCACTGGCCCGGGCGAGGATTTCCGCCTTCGGCTCGCCGCCCGCCTGGGCAAGGTCTCGCAGCAACATCGCCACCTTGGCCCGCAGCACCGCGGTGATCTCCCCGGCTCCGGGAACCGGACGGCTGGCCGCCAGGCCGGCAACGAGCGCCAGGGCCGACTCCGCCTCCGTTACCACCGCGGTGAGCTCGCCGACGGACGGGCGCTCCTGCGGTGGCGAGCTCGCGGCTCTGCGCTGCAGGCGCGTAGCATCCCCCAGGGCCAGCATTACGGCAGTCAAGATCCGTACAGTGTCCTCCCCGTCCTTGGTCAGGACTTCTCCCGGGCGGAAAAAGCCGTCACGCCTGGCCTCCCGCAGCAGTTCCTCGAGTCGCGCGTCGTCCTCCTTGGCCCACCGCTGGCTGAGCGAGGCCTTCAGGATGAGCAGCATGGTGCGCATCCACTTGAGCAGCGGCCCGTCGCCATGGTCCGCGAGAACCGACATGCCCTCCAGGAACCCGGGCGAGAGCTGCCCAAAATCCACGGCGACCTGGCCGAAGAGGACATCTGGTATGAGGTCAGCTGCTGGTGCCTCCGAGGCTGGGACGGATGCTAGTCCTGGCTGGCTCGGTGGCTCCGAGAAGTCCGGCGTAGCTGTCGGTCGCGGTGAGGACACAGGACCCGGCGGTGCTTCTGAGGCAGTGCCGGGCGGCACGGGTGTCTGGCTGACCACCGTGTAAATCTCGGCGGTCTTGGCGCGCAACTGCTCCACGGGGGCGCCGAGGGCGGGAGGTACCTGCTGCAAGTGATCGGTGAGCTTGCTAAGCAGTCCTAGCGTCACCTCTCGCCAGACGCTGTCGCGCGGTGTTTGCCTCTTCCTGTCCAGCACGAGCCGGGTCATGATCGCGTTCGCGATGTACATGTGGTGGATCCCGTCCACGGCCTGGAACTGGCCGCCAAGCGGGGATGCCAGCTCAGCCGAGGACTCCAGCGCGGCAATGACCTGGTCAACCTCATCCAGCGACGGCCAGCCCGGCGGGTTGCCCGCCTGTTCCGCTTCCTGGCACTGTTGCATCCTGCCATCAAGCCTCATGAGGATCAGGGCAGCAACGAGTCCGCTGTCCAGGCCCGCCGCCTGTGCCTGGCGGATCGCCGCCTCCAGCGCGGCGTCCTGTCCCTGGCCCCGCTCCCCGCGCTCCACGCCGGAAAGCACCGCCGCGAAGCTCGTCAGCGCCTGCCGCTCCGGCGCCTGGCTCGGCAGCAGCCTCGCGAAGGTACTCATCATGGAGACCACCTGCCTGGCCCCTTGCATGGGGCCGCGCAGGGCTTCCCAGTCGGCGTCTAGGCCGATGTCCCGGGGAGGCTGTCCGGGTTCCCGGGCGCTGGTCCCGGCATTGGCGCTGGTCAGTTGTTCCCTGACAGTGACAACCCAGCGGCCGCCTGGCTGGTTCCCGTCAGGAAAGGCCTCGCCAAGAAGGACGAGGCCCTCCGCGGCTAGGTCGCCGCGATGTGGGTTGTCCGCCGGCAGCATCACGACGAGGTCCGCGATCGCGCCGCACAGGGACAGCGCCGCGGTGGGCCGACTGTCGCCATCGACGTGCTGGTACCTCTGGCGCAGCTCGCGGACGACGCCTTCCTGGCGGATCAGGTCCCCAGGAACGTTGAAGCTGCCGGGCTGAGGATTATGCGGCGCTGTCAAGTTCCACCAACTTGATCCCGCGCGTTAGCCTTCGCCACCAAGGCCTCCCCGACTCTGGCAACGTCACGTCGATGCCTATTAACTGTACTTCGAGCAGGGACTCAGCTCCCATCCCCGAGCGCCTCTCGAAGCGCTACCTGTCGGAACCATCAGGACGAGGCCGCGGCGACGATGCGGTAGTGGTTTCGATATCATGCTTTATGGTGGCGATAAACGCTTCTATTAGTTGTTGCTGTTGCTCCGTGGTCGTGCCCGTGATGTCGAGTGTGCGATTCTTGCCATATTTGAGGGTTGCGTGGCGCGCCCGGCCACGGGTGACCCATGCGCGGACGACTTGGCACACGGCAACGAGGACCGCCGAGTTTCCCAAGGTCATAATGAGAGTTCCGATAGCGACTGGATCGCCTTTTGATCCATCAGGTTCGCTAACGTCTCGCCCCAGCGTCACGCTGTCCAGGTGAAGGAGGAGCAGATCCTCGCGCAACTGGCGTGCCTGAAGGTCCAACTCCTCTTCATCGTCGTTTACCATCTGAAGCTCAACGGCTATGATCACCGGTACACTCCATCAACCGTAGGGACGCCGGGGCCTCGAAGCATACCAGAAGAATTCGGGGAATGCCCCCAGTGCCCGCCATGCTCAAGGAGGCTCACGGTGGTAGGCAAACGGCGGGCGCTGCTTATTTCGACCGACGTTCACCAAGACTCTGCCTTCCGCCAGCTGAGTGCGCCTAGGGCTGACGTCGAATCCCTCGGGGCAGTGCTAGCGGATCCCGCGATCGGCGCTTACGATGTTCAGGTTCTGAGTAATTCGGCAGCGCATGAAGTAAACCGGGCCATCGATGGCTTCCTCGCTGCGGCGAGTCTGGAAGACCAGGTTATCCTGTACTTTTCTGGTCATGGTTTCAAGGATGACAGAGGTCGCCTCTACCTGATCACCACGGATTCCCTAAGGCATATTCCGGCATCCACGGCGGTTTCTGCGCAATTCATTAGGGATCGGCTGGACCAATGCAGATCCAGGCGCGTAATAGTCATCCTGGACTGCTGCTACGCTGGAGCTTTCCCGGATGGCGCGACCCGGGATGACGGCAGCATCGATGTTCTCGAAAGCCTTAGCGGGCGCGGCTCCGTAGTCATCACCGCCACGTCGGCGATAGGTTATGCCCTCGACGGGAGTGCTTCGGGCACAGTTAATAAAATTGGCACGGTCGCCTCATCGGTCTTCACTGGCGCGCTTATTGACGGACTTGCCACAGGAGCCGCCGACAGGGACGGGGATGGCCTGATCGGCATCGATGAACTCTACGAATATGTGTATAGCAAAGTTACCGAGGTCGCTCCGCAGCAGGTGCCTGGCCGACGTGGAAACATCGAAGGAATATTGTACGTCGCCACCAGTCCGCGTGGTCCGCGGCCCACGCAGTTGCCCGCAGAATTCGGCGATGCGGTTCAGAGCCCGTTGGCTTCTGTCCGCCTCGCGGTCGTAAGTGACTTGCTAACTCTTTGCTCAGGGACTCACCCGGGTACGGTGATGGCGGTCCACGCGGCTCTCACGCAACTAGCCGATGACGACAGCCGCCGGGTCGCCGCGGCCGCCCTATCAGCTTTGGAGGCGATCCATGAACGGGACCAGCCTACGAGCAGACCACGGAAGACAGGCCAGCGCACGCCCGACGCGGTACCTGAGGCCGTCCGGCAGGAAGCCGATCACATCGTGGCCGATGCCCGCCCTGTTGCGGGCGACGAGGTGCTAACTCAGGCGCGCGAGCAGGCGGAGGAGATCGAGCGCGAGGGACTGGCACGGCGAGTGGATGATCTTCGCGCGTTCGAGCAGGACTACCGGAGCAGGCTCAAGGCATATCTCGAAGGGCTGCTCCGCGACCTGGAAACCAGAGCCTTGCCACCGGGAGAGCAACCTACGTACGCGGTTATCGAGGAGCTCCGTTCAATCGAGCAGGAGTACCGGGGCAGGCTCAAGGCTTACCTCGAAGAACGACTTCATGACCTGGAAGCCGGCGTAATGGACGTATAGCCACCTACGAGATCCCGTGGTGGACATGGCCTGCCCAGCTCACGGGATGGCTGAGCCGGGAATCCTCGATGACGGCGAGGATCGGGCCGAGCGTCGACCGCATATCAGGACGTGGCCTGAGCAGGTCTAGCTGCGCGCGCCGCAGTGCATCCGCGGGAGGGAAGCCGACCTGGAGGTGGTGATGCACCCGGAGGTTCAGCGCGGCGGTGGTGTCGTCGTCGACGGGCCAGCGGGTGCCGATAACGTCGGTGGCACCTGCCGCGAGGAAGGCAGTAGCGAGGGTCAACGACTCGTCATAATCGGCCCTGGTGCTGTCGGTGAGGCAGGCGTTGATGATGACCAGGCCGCCAGGCGCGTCGAGGGCACGGCCCCGCGCCTGCTCCAGAATGCGGGCGAGTGACAGCCAGCCGTCCCTCGCCTGGAGGGCTGGAGCCGGATCGGCTGTCGCGTGCGTAGTCAGCTGCAGCAGGGAGGCACCCAGCTGCTCGCGTCCCGGCAGCGCTCCGAGCAGGGCGGCGATCGTCGGCGGCCCGCTGGGCGCATGGCGAGGGCCGTAGACTTCGGCGTGAGGGTACTGGCGGCTGGCCAGACTCTGGGTGACCCGGCGGCTCATCGGAAACATCCCGGTGGCATCAGTTACCAGGACGACCCGGTCGGCCAGGGGCTGGCGCTTGCGCCGGGACACCTCGCCGAGTAGCCGTGCTGACGCCGCATAGGACAAGATCACGTCATCGATCGCGTACCGCCGGGCTGGCCTGCTCACCGCGACTTCGGGCGGTTCCGTCCCGGTTGGGGCTGGGGCTTCGGTCCACGCGGCCGCGTACGGGACCGCTGCCAGTTCGCCAAGCGGGATGAGCGCCAGGTGCGGCAGGTGATCCAGTCGCCAGCCGCGAACATGCCCGATCACCGGGCCCATGATGCGGTCATAGGCCCATCCGCCTAGCGTCACCAGCGCGTCAGCCCATGCCTGGCCGTCCGGGCCGCCCCGGAAACCGCCCATGCCCGGTGCCTGGCGACTAAGCGCCCCTCCGAACGCGCCCAGATAGTCTCGCAGTGGCGCGGCCGCGGGTCCCGCGAGGCCAGGAAGCGGCAGCACGCTGACCTCGCCCAGCACCGGACGGAGCATGATGGCATACCCCGTGGCCTGCGTCGGATCGCCGTCCGGAGCGCCAGCGTCAGCCGTACCGGGTGGTACGAGATAGACCAGGCCGTCGAGCTGGGTGCTAATCATGGCGACCGAGGTCTCTTCCCCGATGGGCGCCCTCAGCAGCGTACCGCCGTGCATGGTGCCGTGCAGCGCGTCGAGCGCCGCCATGCGCCCGCTCTCCGTGCCGGCGCGCCACATGTCGGCGACCGCCCCTTCGCCCGCGCCCCGCAAGATCTCCTCGACCCGGCCTGAAAGGACAACGGAGGTCAGGACAAGGCCGCGGCCGGCCTCAGCTAGGTTCATGGCCACCCGGTGGCGGCCGTCGGCCAGGGCCCAGCCGATCGCGCTGGACATGATCTCGTTGCCCCTGGCCGCCGTTGCGAGGCCGTTCTCCGTTCCCTCGGCGATCATTACGCACCGGGCAAGTTCCTGGAGCGCGGCCCGGGCCGTGTGCTCGGCGGCGCGCCGGGCCTGGGCGTCATCCTGCCTCGTGGCCGCCTCGCGGTAGCAGCGGGCCAGCATGCCCAGCATGTCGGCCCATTCCACCGAGGGAAGAGCATGCTCGCCCGACAGCAGCGCCCTGCCCAGGTGCACGACGGCCTCGCGCAAGACCGCCACGTCGCGCGCTGAGGCTTCTGCCCAGTACACCTCGGCCTGGCAC
>Ga0335072_10008889_pt1 | contig 14528 bp, 19 predicted proteins | sample Lox_Sample_21_FD_206725 | JGI IMG/M metagenome (GOLD analysis project Ga0335072, IMG submission 206725) | Soil microbial communities from Loxahatchee National Wildlife Refuge, Florida, United States - Lox_Sample_2.1 | ecosystem: Environmental > Terrestrial > Soil > Wetlands | place: USA... | reverse complement strand
CACTCCTCATCCGTCACATCGCTGGGGTAGCCCCTTCGCTCACGCTTCATGCCTCCAGCATGAACAACCTCAACCGAAGTTCCCTATCCAACTCCAAACAAAGGATCAAAGTTAATAACAGACTCTACACAAGATTGCGGACTGAGTGCTGTTCTGCAAAGAAGGTGGAGCGTCCTGGTTCCCCATTTGCGTCCAGCTTCGTACCACGCAAGGTCCGTGAGAGCGAATGCCGAAACCGCGTAGAGGACTATCGCGACGGGATTCAGCTTTCCCATGCCGACAAGTGCCCAGCGACAAGCAACAACAGATTTGTTGGAACTGGCAAGCATGCTTGCCGGCAAATGACGGATACGAACAGCACCCAATAGCCGTGATTTATAAGATACTCAGCTAATTGATTCATCTACCGCTCCGCCTGCTTTGAACCGCACGGACGCACAATCGTTCCGATCTTGGGGACTCGCTCCCATTCAAAGAAAGATCTCCGTCGACTGCTAAGACAGTACTCGGTGCATCCTGTGCCAAGCCGTAAACTGTGCTCAACTGCCGTGACACCTAGAGGGAGTGCCGGTAAATGCCAGCCACTACCAATCACTAATTGATTGGCCTTGTTGCGAACTACGCAGCGTACGATTGCCTCGGCTTCCTGCCCTTCCGCAAGATGAGTCACAGGCTCGACTTCATGTTTCTTGCACTTTCAAGCGCTTCCGCCCGGAGTTGTTCATATCGTTTTCGGCGATCATTCATCAGAGTCTTTGTGAGCATCGACGAAACCGCCGCTGCAATTGCGGTTGATGCTGGCGGCAACTTGAAGATCGTGAAGTCGTTCAACTCGGGGCCAACCGCTTGGCCGGTCGGATCGCTGCCGCAAGACATCGACTGGTCTCAGCTTAATGGTTTATTGCGACGATGAGTTTCTTGAACATCGCGTTTCTGCCACTTGTGCTGCTCCGGCTGGCATTCAGTCAACGGGATTTTATCCCTAACTCTCCTCTGTGAGCACCTGCTCGGGCGTCCGAGGATTATCCTCAGCGGACCGGCCCAGAAGTTTCGGTCCGTCGTCAATTTCGACAGCCTTTGGTCGATCGCCACTTGTAATCATTTTGAGCAACAGCGCAGCGATGCTCATGATCAGCACCTGCCATTCCAAGGCCATGTCTTTTCTCCTTCGAGGCGTTCCACGATGTATATATTGCAAGGCGGTGGCCAAATTGAATTAGTTCAAGTCACGCAACGACCATTGCGCTGAGCATGCCACCTGCCCTCGATGGCCAGACGGATGGCCAAGGGCTGTTCCTGTCGATTTCCGCGGTCAGGCAAACTCCACGCGTCGGAAGACTTTGCATCCCACCTCTTCCGATTTCTTTCTACTCCTCAGTGCACATAGGGCAAATCCGTAAACGAGTTCCGAGATCACAAGTTTCTGAAAGCAGAAGGGGCCAAACGTATAGCGACACCGTTCAAAGACTGGCGCGGGATTGGAGCCAAAGTGTCAACAGGTGAGCATTCGGGTGTGCTGCTTCTGACATCACCAAAGGATGGGTCCGTTTGGAATCAACGGACTTACGTGTCCATCGATATGTGTTGGCTTTGGAATCCGGAGTGCAACACCATCAGCGAATGCCGGCATCGGCCAAGATCAGCTTCAAGGTCTTGCGCACACGTTCGACCTGGAATCGAACAATTCGAAGTTCCGAACATCTTGAATTAAAGCAGATAGAGGAGAACTGCACCATGAGGCCTCACTCAGCTGTCGCACTGGCGGCAATTCTTTCCATAGCCACCGCGGCGTTCGCCCAGGACGTCGCATCGGCCGTCGGCAAAACTGCAAAAGAAACAAGCCGCGTATCCGCGAAGGCGGCGAAAGACACAGCCCATGGTGCCGGGTCTGGCGCCAAAAAGACCGCGAAAGGAAACGAGCACATTGTCAAAGAAACGAGGCACGGCGTGAAGAGAGGCATCAAAGGGGTTGGCCACGGGCTCAAGAAGGCCTCGACTACAACCCCTGATGCACCGAAATGATCCATACGGTTCGGCAGCACATTTTCGTTCCTGCTCCTGAACGGCCGTTTATAGTCCGTCGGATTTTAACGTTGGCCATTTTGACCGGGTCACTCTCGACCATCCCGCTTCGCTCAACCAAGCTGGCCATCGGATGGTTCCCGGGGAGAGCAGCGAACACCAACGTTCGCTGCTCTCCCGCAGCCGCACCTTGGCTGCAAAGGACCCTCCTATCTGCTTCTCTCCGCGCAAACGGCGAGGACGAACGCGGCATAGAACGCGCTCACTGGTCAGTTGGTCGGCCCCAAAAGATAATAGCGATGAAGGCTGCCCCATGATTGAACGTACCTTTATGCAAGGTCGGGTAACCATCGACACTGCAGGGAAGATGCGTCTCCTACTCGCAGAGGCGATACGTTCACAAGGCGGCCGAGTCGTCATCGATATCTCCCAAATTACTTATATGGACACCTCAGGGCTCGCCACGCTTTCGGAGGCATTGCGGATCGCCCATCAAAAAGGGAAGAGGTTTGTTTTGCGAGGGATTCAGGAACAACCGCGCCGCCTGTTTGAGGTGACTGAACTCGATCATGTTTTTGAGATCGAACAAATAGGCAACCTATGAACCTTCTCGAATCCATTGGCGCCAGCGTCGTCGATCAACTGGCCTATGTTGGCGGCTTGACGAATCAATGGGTCCGAGGGATGACTGTCCTGGCTCGCGTGCTGCCGTTTGGCGGAACACGAGGCCGGTGGCAAGCGGCAATTAGACAGATGTATGCCATAGGCGTGTCCGCAGTTCCGATGGTAGCCGTTGTGGCAGCCTGCGCAGGATTCATTCTCGCGATTCAGAGTGCTTCGGCGCTGAATCAATTTGGAGCCGTACAATTGGCCGTCAACATCATCGTGATCGCCTTCACGAAGGAACTTGGCCCCCTACTGACCGCGACCGTTGTGAGCGGACGCTCCGGCTCGGCATTCTCCGCAGAGATCGGATCCATGGTCGTGACTGAGGAGATTGACGCTTTGCGAACCATGGCAATCGATCCTATCGAATTAGTGCTTGCCCCAAAACTCATCGCTGCCGTGATTGTGGTTCCCTGCCTCACAATCATGAGCAGTGTCTTCGGCATCATGGCCGGCGCCGGCTTCATGTTTCTGAAGGCTCACATGAGCCTGAACGTCTACTGCCAATACGCCTTGGAAGCGATCACGCTTGGCGATGCTTTCACCGGGCTCCTTAAAAGCCTCGTATTCAGCACCATCATCGTGCACGTCGGGTGCATTGAAGGCTTTAAGGTTGCCGGTGGCCCCGAGTCTGTTGGGAGATCAGCAACTTCAGCGGTCGTGACGTCCACGCTTCTTGTGATACTTGCCGATTTGCTCATCACCTCCGCATTCTATCTGACGGGAATGAACTGAAGCTATGGACGAGCCGATTATCTCCATCCGCAATCTTACCGTCTCCTTTGGCGGCCGGCAGGTCCTCAATGGAGTGAATCTCGATGTCAGGCGCGGCGAGATCATTGCTCTTCTAGGGGCGAGCGGTTCCGGTAAAAGCACGATGCTCAGACACATGATTGGTCTTGCAAGGCCCGACTCGGGAACCATTCACATTCAGGGAGTCAACATCAACCAATGTTCTGCACGCGAACTGATGGCCATTCGCCGCGACTTGGGTGTGGCTTTTCAAGGATCGGCGCTCTTCAGCTCGATGTCAGTCGAAGAAAATATCCAACTGCCTCTTCGTGAACTGACCTCGCTTTCCGATTCGGTGATCGAAATCATGGCGTTCATCAAGCTGGCATCTGTGGGGCTGGCTGACGCCGGCAAATTAATGCCGCAAGAGCTCTCCGGGGGCATGAAGAAATGCGCAGCGGTGGCACGTGCGACGGCTCTGGACCCGGAGATACTGATCTTCGATGAACCGTCTGCTGGTTTGGATCCGATTGTCGCGGCAGAGCTGGACGAACTGATCCTTTTCTTAAATCGCGTATTCCGCATGACAGTCATCGTTGTCACGCACGAGATGGTAAGTGCATTCCGGGTCGCTGATCGGCTGGCAATGCTGTACCAGGGATCTCTCATTGCTGTTGGGACTAAGGATTCATTCTCCGCAAGCACAGACCCACGCATTCGCCAGTTCCTGGATCGGAAACCACAACGGATTACCGATTCCGAGTCCGTGCAAAGGCGCTTGCGAGAACTCGTAACCATGACAGGAGTTACCGAATGAAGACCTTCGAAGCAAAGGTAGGGGCCTTCGTAGTAGTCTGCGCCGTCATCTTGTGTGGGACGATCTACTCCGTAAGCGTGGTGCGCTTCAATGGTGCTCATGTTCCGTACAGAACTTACTTGAAGAATGCGGCAGGCCTCGAACCTGGCACGGCTGTCCTCTTTGGAGGAATTACCGTCGGCAAGATCGACGCTGTCAAACCGGACAAGGCGAACCCGACACGCATCGAGATTTCACTCGAGGTGAAGCAAGATACTCCTTTGAACGCCCAGTCCGTTGCCGAGGTGGGCGCAGTGAGTCTGATGAGCAGCCCTGTATTATCAATCAGCACTGGGTCAAATGGCGCAGCGCGATTGCAACCTGGGTCAATCATTCCATCCCAGGAGACTCCGACCCTCGATGAGCTTCAGAACAAGGTCGCAACACTTGCCGACACTGCGCAATCAACGTTAGTTCAGGTCAACGGGAACCTGAACAATATAAGTGCCGATACGAGAATTCTGCTCGCCAATCTCAATTCTCTGACGGGAGAAACGAATCGTTCCCACTTGAACCATATATTGACGAATACCGACACAATGGTGACGACTTTGAACCCCCGGCTCAACCAGATCAGCGATCAGGCGCTTCAGCTCACACGAGAAGCCAACAAACTTGCTGCAAAGATGGGACCCACCCTCGACAATCTTAACGTTACCGTCGGAAATGCGAATCAGACCATTACGGCAATCCACCAGCCAACCCAAGCCGATCTTGCAGAGCTCCAAAAGACGCTCTCGGATACGCGCAACTTGATTTCGGACTTGCAGGGCGTAGTAGAGACAAATGCCGAAAGTACGCGCTACACGATCGAGAATCTTCGCATGGCTACCGAGAACCTGAACGAGTTGACGGAGTCCTTAAAGGAGAGGCCATGGAGCCTGGTAAGGATCAAACAGCCGAAAGATCGACAAGTTCCAAAGCGAGAGGGGGACCAATGACGGCCTTGATGCATTCGAGAACTGCAATCTTCGCACTAACCTTGCTGATCGCTGGCTGTTCCGGCGCTATCCGGCAGCCAACCTATTATTCACTAGCCCTTGCCCCGCAGGTGGACAGTGTACGGGACCCCTTGCCGCATCCTGTAACTGTAGCGGTCATGCCGTTTGAATCCCCCGCTTACTTGCGGCAGGGGCGTATCGTATACCGCGAGCGCCCGGACGAAATCGGCTTTTACGAGTACCACCGGTGGGCAACCGATCCTGGATCGATGGTCACAACAGCCGTCGTAAGGTCTCTTCAGTCGGACCGATTGCTTTCCTATGTCGGACCGCTTGACAACCCTGATCGCGCAGAGTACCTCGTGACGGGCCGCCTTGAGAGACTCGATGAAATTGACTTCGGTGACGGGGTGACGGTTGAGGCTACTGTGTCAGCCGAGTTGATCAACCTGCGAACTGGCTTAGTCGAATGGGCCGGACACGCGACGCACGCGTCCAGAGTCGATCATCGCGAAGTGTACTCAGTCGTCAGCCAGATGAGTCAAGCCGTTGACTCCTGCTTGGACCAACTCGTTTCGTCCATTGCGCAATCAGTGAATGGTCGCGACTCCGCGGCGCGGTAGCTAATCGAAAGGACTTCACGAAGTTAGCTCTTCAAACCATGACACCGTGCTTCCCTCTTTCCGATTGAGCGTATTCGGTCATAGCTTTGCGCCGATCATTGCAGGCCAACGTCGCGGGCGTACTCAAATCTTCGCAAGAATTCCCGCAACCTGCAGCCTTTTGTCGCATCTAGCCTCACAAAGCATGGTACTGTTCGCCGTCGGCGCTTCTCCTTAGCTTGAAGAGATTTTCATTTGCACGTTTTGCGGCGGTCTTTGCTTTTTTGATGTCGGCACAGCAGGTGGCATGATGCGTATAGCGAGCGCTATGTTGCGGTTTCCCAACCCCCAAAAGCATATTCAGGTACATGGTATGAGAATTACCATTCTGATAATGAGTGTTGTTGCTCTCGTGAATCCCGCATTTACGCAGCAGCACCCTCTTGCGGATCCTCCAGAAGTGCAAGGCCCCTTTACGCTCACGGCCATGTACGATTCGGCAGCCGGACATAACGCATTTTCATATAACGGGAAAACGGTACCGCCGCTGATTCGAGTTTCTCCAGGGGGCGTGATCAAGCTGCATTACGTAAATAATTTGCCAAAGAAGTCAACCGAAGAGTGTGCAACCGGCCCCTGCATGAATATGAGCAACCTTCACTTTCACGGCCTGCACGTGTCCCCCAACAGTCCACAGGACGATGTGCTCACCATGATGTCCATGCCGGGAGAGAGCCTGGATTACACAGTCGTTATTCCAGATTACGCTCCACCGGGCTTGTACTGGTATCATACACATCCGCACGGAGAAAGCGCTCGCCAGGATCTCGACGGTATGTCCGGCGCGATTGTGGTTGAAGGTATCGACCGGTACTATCCAGAACTTCGAAACATGCGCGAGCGTGTTATCGTCCTCCGAGATCAGAACATCGAAGACATTGATACGGAGAGTAAAGAGCGGATCGTTCGCCGGGTGGAAATACCGTCTGCTCGATGTGGAACAGCGACTGACCCAGGTCCAGCGCGAGTTTTGACCGCGAACGGTTTGATCCGGCCCTGGATCCCGATCGATCCGGGTGAGCGCCAATTCTGGCGGATTGTGAATGCCTCGCCCGATCGCTACGCGGACCTTCAAGTCAGCGGCGAGAGGATGGAAATCGTGGCACTGGACGGAATGCCCCTGTCTTATCACGACCGGCATCGTGCTACACGCAAAGTTGTTCATGTCCTCGTGCCGCCCGCCGGGCGGGTCGAGGCGATCGTAATCGGACCACCATCGGGCGAAAGCGCCACGCTAAGCACTCGGTGCGTGGACACAGGACCGGATGGCAACGCAAATCCCTCGATGGTCATCGCGGACGTGGGACACGCACAAGCCCCTTCTCCGATGCACTCGGTTCCGGCAACTGTCGAGCCGGCTGTCTACAAGGAATTATCGCGGCAGGATATTCAGAAGCTTGAGTCGACCAAACCCGACTTTGTCGTTAAATTTACAGAGGATAAGAATGGGTTCTATATCAACGGACACAAATTCTCAATGCAGGACGCTCCGATGCTACGCGTACGGGTCGGGTCGATGCAACACTGGCGAATCGTTAATGCCACTAATGAGCTTCACCCGTTTCATATTCATCAAGTTCACTTCCTGGCCTACGCGCAGAACGGAGACAGATTGGAATCGCCCGAGTGGCTTGATACTGTCAACGTTCCATACGGAAACGGAACGGTGGATCTCATCATGGACTTTACTGATCCAATTATCCGCGGCATGTCGGTCTTCCACTGTCATCTACTGAGCCACGAAGACAAGGGCATGATGGCAAAAATACTCTTTGAATAACTATTGATCCAGCATGCCAATTCCACCAAATCTCTTGGATACAATCGCAGATCTGCGATCTTCACAATTGGAATTGTGTCTCTTTGTCTGCATCTTGGTAAAAACGCCGTCCGTTTCAGCCGATATCCGTACGACCCCGATTGGAAATCCGCTTCGAAGATCGGCTCCAGAATGGGCTCGAATCCAGAGCGCTTTGAGGTCCGCGGCTTTGATGGCGTCCCAAATGCGCGTCGGCCGCTCGAAGATGAGTTTGGCGCCCAGCTTTACGCGGCTACTCGTCGCGCTCACATAATTCCTTCGCGTTCTGCAGCAACGTGACCTCAGGGCTTTTCTGCCCGGTCGATCAACCCTAGCTTGCGCGCCCAGGGCTTTGGGATGCGGATCAGTGCCCGCGTAACGATCCGGCCCGAGGGTGCAACCGACACCTCGGTCTCAAAGGTAAATCCTTCGACCTCCAGCAATACGCAGTCGCGGTCGTCCAGCAGGTCCTCGTAAAGGTGGATCTCCTGGCCGGTCGACTCGTCGCGCTCGTGCTTGATGGTGCAACGCGTACTCATTTCATGTCTCCTTTCCGCAGAAACGGGTTCGAGGATATTCGCGGATGAATCACTCGTAGATGCGTTCTTCCCTGAGCTGTCGGTGTTGATCCCATGCGATCGGTAGATTGCTTTAAACTGGGTTAGATCGGCCAGTCTTTGAGAGTTGGCTATTACCGCGTCCCGGCTTCGATTACTAACGTTAGACGGTGCCTGCTTCGAGTTCATATCGGTGGCATCCCGGCGGGAACGATGTTCAATTCTTTTCTTTGCGCCTGAGCAGGCAGCGCTTGTCCCCGAAGAACATGTCGCCCCAGGCCTCGGGGTCCATCCCCTTTTGTACCCAATGAACCCAAAAGCCGCTGACAACCTGCTGCTTCCACGAGTTGTCGATAACGACTTTGCCTTTGCGGATGACTCTGTGCGGAATTGCCCCAGTTTTGGTGTCTTGCTGAATGATGCCATGCCAGAGCACACTGCCGTCTTCGGCATATACGGTGAAGTCATCGCCGTTTTTGAGGCACCGGAGACCGTTGTAACTCCAGTAACCGTCTTCGTTAACAAAGCCGTCTTCCTGCATCGCCCACCAGCCGCCTTCTGTGCCGGTCTCGGTAAACAGGAAGCACACCCCCTTCATCTCTTTCATCATTTGCTCGCTCCCAATGCCCGGTTAACTCTGCCGCCGTTTGGGCTGGACAATGCTCACAGATCGACAACGCGTATGATGCATCCCAGATCCCCTGGCCGGTTCTGCTCGTTGCGGTGTGGGGCATTGATGATGTCCCTTCTCAACGCGGTGACGGTCAAATCCGCAGGCCTTCACTTGGAAGGTGCCTCAAATTTGATCTTGAATCGAATCGCGAAGTACAGCGCGAACAGGCCCATGACCTGCCAGTAGCCCAGGTGCTCGACGCCGAAGATTGCGTGGATGGCGCCCATCGCGAACACGTGGTTCACCAGCCATGCGATCGGTAGCGACATAACGAGCGCCGTCAGCACCGGCGTGATTGCCAGCATTAGAACCATGCGCGCGGCCGGCCAGCCTCTCAGGGTCCTACTTCCATCTTTCATGTAGAACCGCCTTTCCCGGTTGGCGATACGTTCGATCACGGCAGGCTCCATTGGTTTTTGGCGGCCAGCGCCTCGTCGGCGGCAAACGGCGGCCGGTTGAAGACACTCGGCACGTCACGGACTTGTCCCGATTGCGCGAACAACGCTCGAACAGTGTCTATGTAAACAGTGTAGACGTAAACATGCCTAAGCTTCAAGACTTGGTTGATGGCAAACGGATCGTCTAAGCAGGTGTTGAAGGTGCTAGGGCAACGAATTCGCGATCTTCGGCTCGCGCAAGGCTTTTCCCAGGAGTCGTTTGCGGACAAGTGCAATGTTCACAGGACGTTCATGGGAACGGTCGAACGGGGCGAGAGCAACCTGAGCTTTTCGAATCTTCTCAAGGTTGCATCCTCGCTCGGGATATCGCTGGCAGCGCTTTTAGAAGGAGTCGATCAGAACGTGGAACCTCGTGGCCGGGAAAATACCAGGAAAAAGGACAATCCTCCGCCGGGGGCGATGAGGCGCTCGACGCAGAGGAAGTCATAGCAGCGAGGGCAAAGTTGGCCCTTTGTAATCTTCCATGCGGGTCAACCGCACCCTCACCGCAGAGTGCGGCGCGCGACCACGCGAGACAGCGAACGCTTGTGCAAGACGCACCTCCTGCCGGTTAGCGACTCTTCGGCCCAAATGACTGCGGAACCTCGGAATTCGGACGAGCCTCCTATCCGTGGAGGATCCGCTCAGCAATTTCTTCCGGGCTGCCAATTATGCCGGCAGCCGGATGGGGACACTCTCGCTCGGATTCGGGACTGTGTCTGCGCGGCGCAAGTGCGGCAAGCCGGGCCGACTGAATCGGATCGCGATCCAGCCGAGCATCCGCAATGGCGTACCAATCGCCCACACCGATGCGGATCTCCAGTTTGCCGTCTCTCGACGTACTCAGCATGTGACGGGTGCCGCGATTATCAACTAAGCGCTCCAGCTCCGCGAAGTAGGTTTCCAGCCACTCTGTGATCGACATGGCACGATTGTAGCGCGAACGGAGAATGAAGGATTTTGAACCGCACAGGCCAGCCCCAATCTGGCACGGTGAGCGGTTATGGCGATTTAGCACATTCTGAGAACTAAAGACGCGAGATCGTAGCCAATACAGACAGCTTTCAATCGTTATTTCTGATGGATAGCGCTAATTATGCTCCATGTCAGACAGAGGAGATTACTGTAATCCTCGGAATGTGCGCGTGGATGGTTCGTTCATATTCTCTCGATGTGTACCAGGCAGAAGCCATTTCATTGCATCTGCGATGGCACAACGCATGAGCGGCGAATTTAGCTCCTGCTCTGAACAATAGGTCACACCGGGAAAGGCCAGAATATTGGCCCTAAACCGGCTGATCTGCATCTCTGTGCCTCCGATCTGAAAGCAAAGCCAACTTTTATTTTGAATGGCGATTGTGAGGAACATCGAAGGCAGCATTTGCTCCTGATGGAGCAGTTGAAGCACATCCTGCTGAAACCGGCTATTCAATGCTCCGATAAATATCATTTTTGCCTGCACAAATCTTGTTCTCCTCATTAAGGGAGCAGCCCTAATCTCAGCTAAGCTCCCTCGCGCTCTTGCCCCAGCACTCATCATTTGTTGGATTTCTTTAGCTCGTGCGTCTTTTTGAGAAGCGTCAACCGACGTGCACTTAACTTCATGGAATTCGCCTCGTTCTTTAAGCTATGTCTGGCATCTCAAGCACAACGAACAATGAATGGGCCGCGCAAAATCCCAGCTATTGAAAGCGGTGCAGCACAGTGACCGGAACGGAGCCGTCGGGTCTCCGCGCAACCTTCCAGGAAAGCTCGCTTCCGCTCATTTGATAAGGGCGCACCTGTGTCGTGTCATCCTCATTGGGAAATGAAGCACGATCAACGTGGAAGGTGATTGTATGTTTGACAGGGTCCACGCTGTATGTTCCGAAGTGGACGCTCGTACTCAGGCAGGCTTCCTTGTACTCTTCCGCGGTTCCCTTGAATTTATCTCCGGAGGAAAAGTTCAGACGCTTCGCGCGGTAAATTTGAACAGAGTAATGGCCATCGGACGTAAAGATAACAAGACCGTGCGGATTATCTCCGTAATCAGAGGCCCGCATACCATCGGGAAGTATCTTGTACGCTCCTGTCAGAACCCACGTGCCAACAATGGAAGAGGAGTGTGCAGTAGCGGCGGGGGAAGATTGTGCAGTAGCGGCGAGAGTCGCCATGCAGAAAAGAGCGAGAAGCGAGAAACATCTGATCTTCATACGGCTAATGTAGCAATCATCCGGGGACCGCACAATTTGATTGTTCTCAACGCATGGTTGAGCGAAAATTATGTTTTCCGGCCCGGCTGGCAGAAATGTCGATGACACTGTTGTGCCTGTTCGCGCGTGTCTTCTCATTGGGATGAGATGCCAGAGCCAACTTGAGCGACTGCGAGAGTAGTTCGGTCATGCGATCAATAGTCTTGCTCTCAGAGTGTGTGGCTCGTTGCAGGGTAACAGGCAACTGCCCAAGTTCAGGCAGGCCATAGAGCGAACCAGATGCAATGAGGCCGTCAGGAAGATTCAGCACAGTACGCGCCGTGACACCAAGGCCCCCAAGTAACGACGCCCACAGACCATCCAGGCTTGGACTGTTGGCAGCAACGCGGTACGGTATCTTCTTTGCTTCGAGTTGCTCGATCACGCGCCTGCGGAAAATACACTGCGGGCCGAGCGTGGCTAAGGGCAAAGGCTGATCTTGTGGTCGAGCAAAGCTCGATGCGGCAATCCACACGAGATCAAGATGACCTATCGTCTGTGCCGCGGCACGGCCTTCATGGCCAATGACAACTGCAAGATCAATCTGTGATGCCTCAACTGCGTCGGCGAGAGCGGCGTTGCCTTCGATACGGAGCTCTATCCGCATATGCGGATAGAGTGAGGAAAAGTGCGATAGAACCGGCGGTAGAACCGAAACAAAATCCTGCGTGCACCCGAGGCGAATATTGCCCGCAATGCTCGCTCCCTGCATGGTGTCCAGCATTTCATCATGGAGCGCGAGAATACGACGCGCATAGTCGAGCGCAACCACACCAGCTTCCGTCAGCGCTAAATTACGCCCATGCTTGCGGAAGAGGATGATGCCCAGGTCATCCTGAAGGCGCTTCATTTGCAGACTAATCGCCGAGGGCGTGCGGCCAAGTTGCTCTGCAGCCTGCGCCAGACTTCCAAGTTCCTGGGCTACAGAAAGCGTGCGAAGAGTGTCGAGATCGAGGTTGGTTCGCACGGACATAGGATGTGCGTAGTTTAAATGATCGATTCCTTCAAGGCGGCTATTGGCCATCACGAGATGGAAATGCTTTCCCCTAGTCCTTGATTGCCGCTCACAGGGCCAAATCACGCATTATGAGAGGGCGCCCTGCTTAAGGCGGTCTGCGTCGTCAGCAGATGCTTGTGGGGGCTTTGCCCCCACACCCCCAGGATTTGGCGCTTTGGTGCCTCTCCCGATAGGAAGTTTCACCGGCCAGATAGCGAAAGGGGGACGCCATAGCATCCCCCTGTATCGGTCGAGGCCACTGAGTCGGCGCTCAGGTTGCTTCCCAGCATTGCCCTATCCTCCGCTCAGTCCGCACTCATTCTACAGCGGCGGATGAGAGAAGTGGATCTTTGCGGGAGGTTAAGAAGGCGTGACACTTGACCCTGGGGGAAGTGGTCCCTCAGAAGAATCACTCTCCCCCCAAGGAGGTACCCAGCATGCTGAGTAGCAATGTGAAGTATATCGGCCTGGACGTTCACAAGGAAGCAATTGCGATTGCGGTTCTGAATGGTGCGGGGAAGTTGGTCATGGAGTCGATCGTGGAAACCAAATCCAGCACTGTGCTCGATTTCCTGCATGGGCTGCGCGGAGAGCTGCATGTGACGTTGGAGGAAGGGACTTGGGCGGCATGGCTGTACGACGTGCTCAAACCCCACGTGAAGGAGATCGTGGTCTGCAACCCACGTCGCAACGCTTTGTTGAAAGAGGGCAGCAAGAGCGACAAGATCGATGCGCGAAAGCTGGCCGAATTGCTGCGTGCCGGCCTGCTACGCGCGGTCTACCACGGAGAAAATGGGCTGCAGACGTTGCGGGAGCTGGCACGTAGTTATTTGACCATCAGCAAGGATCTGAAACGCGTCAAGAATCGGCTCAAGGCGCTGTACCACAGCTGGGGCATTTGCTGCGTCGGCAAGCAGGTCTATGCCGCACGCCATCGGGAACAGTGGTTGAGCAAGATTGGGCAGGTCGGCGTGCACCGCCGCGCTGACCTGTTCTATCAGCAGCTGGATGGACTACTTGTTTTGCGGAACACCGTGCGTGGAGAACTGTTGGCCGAAAGCCGGAAGCATCAGGCTGTGAAAATATTGCGCCAGGTTCCCTCAATCGGCCCGCTTCGGGCTGCACTGTTGCTGGCCTTAATGCAGACGCCACACCGGTTCCGCAGTAAGAGGCAGCTGTGGACCTACAGTGGACTGGCGGTGGTGACGCATGACAGCGCACAGCATCGTTATGTCGACGGACAACTGCAACGTTCCAAAAAGCCACAACAGATCCGCGGTCTGAATCAGAATCACAACCACGCGATGAAGGAGATTTTCAAAAGTACTGCCCTGAACGCCAGTCGTTGTGCGGGACCGCTGCAGGACTTTTACGCAAGACTGCTGGCCAAGGGGATGAAGCCGGATATGGCTCGCCTAACACTGGCCCGCAAGATCGCGGCCATTACGTTAGCACTTTGGAAAAAAGGAGGGAGTTTCGACGCCGAACATCTGAAATCGCAAGCAGCTTGAGCGTCCACAGAACATAGGCGATTGACCAGGTTGACTTACCTGATGGTTAATTCAGTCGGTTCCTGCGACGCTCGCGGGTCGAGGGAGAGTATCAATCGATGAGTTAGGCCACTCCGCGTGCTGCCAGCACCGAGTCTCCAAAATCACTCTATACCCCCTCGCATAACCGAAAAAAGCTGTAGGCTTCGAGTCTCAAATAGGACCATGGTTGGCGTATTAGAGCCATCCCGGGTTGCTTGCGTAGCCTCCGGACCGAAGGCGTCGAACCATCAAGTTATGAAACCGTCGCATCGATTCCGTCGATTGCCTTGGTCTGTGAGAAGCATGTCGCGAACACAAAGCCTCTCCAGATCTCAGATCGGGCTGGATGCAAATCACCACATCCATCACCTCTCGGAGAGGACGGGGGGAAATTCTTTCCTTGACATCCCCTCTCATAGGACTC
>Ga0335072_10008888_pt1 | contig 14530 bp, 10 predicted proteins | sample Lox_Sample_21_FD_206725 | JGI IMG/M metagenome (GOLD analysis project Ga0335072, IMG submission 206725) | Soil microbial communities from Loxahatchee National Wildlife Refuge, Florida, United States - Lox_Sample_2.1 | ecosystem: Environmental > Terrestrial > Soil > Wetlands | place: USA... | reverse complement strand
CCAAGCGAGTACTGTGAGGTATATTCGTTCCATCGCTGACCTTCCGCGACTGAATCGTCATGCGGTAGCTGATCTCGCCAAAATGGTGGGTTGTCGGTTTCAAAAGAGGCAGGCAAAAATTTATCAATGCCAGTCACTGGTGCATCAGGGTGTAGTCGCTCATAGTCTAAAGCAATAGCATACTGCAAGCTCTCATACACCCCCTCTATCTCAAGGTAGCCTTCCAGCGTTCTCTCCTCGGGACTTATTTCGATTTCCGCTGATGCGGGAACAGGTTGTTGCTCGTAACCGACCTGGTCATGCGTCATGATGTAACTCCCGTTGGTTCAATTGCCAAACAATAGTGCGCATCTGGTGCGCTCTGCTGAGCCGAAGGAGTAAATAGACCGAAGCTAGCATAATTAGAAACTCCGTATGACATCTGATTGCGACTCTCGCCTTGCACATTATTTGCAGGTAGCCATACACCCGTACGCCGCGGCAAGTCCGGTGCTTCCTGAGCCATAAGTGCCTGCCACTCTGAAAAACCAAGCGCATCAACGCGGTAGCCACCAATTACAAATGGGTTCTTGGTACGAAGCTGCTCCGCCGCCCTACCCTGTAAGCTGTCTACTTCTTGCGTTGGATTGAGTACAAGCATCATGCCCCAGTCTCCATCTTGTTGCAATTTTCTTTCCAGATGTTCCTTTACAGACATTGACCGCTTACTATCTACTCGATATGAGATCTCCTCGCGTATGCTGTATTGCTGTGCCGATGAACTCCGTGGGTTCGGCGACAATGGAACATACCATTGGTCACGAAGCCCGAGTAGTTCTCGCTCATATAGCGTTCGCCACGGGAGTAAGACAAGATGCATATTCCAAGCTGCAGGTTGTCCATCAGTAGTCCTTAACTGACTCTGCTCAAGTGCTTGAGTTGCATCAAAAAGACTATGCAGGGCCGATGCAGCCGTCTTGTGACGCTCTGTAAGTACCCCAAGATCACCTGGGACATTCGATGCTAATCCGTTTCGTCGCCAACCAGCAGCCGCACGCCGCACTTCACTGCCAGCCCACTCCTCAAAGCGCTCACGTGCTGATTGTGGTTCGACCGTCATATCTTCCAACAAACGCTGCGCGACAAGCGCACCAAGTGCATCACCTGCAGTAGCAGGCGAAGCGGGCTGTTGTCTATTTTTAGTTTGGGCACGGAGTAATTCGGTATCCAATCTACCATATAGAGCCGGAGAGAGTTCCCTTCTAGAGGATCGATTGGTCGTCATACATAAAAGCTACCGCCCACCGATAATTGCTTCTCCCTTACCTTTGTGAAATAATTATATCATACAATAAAATTGACAAATGAGTGAGCAAGATACATCAAATGTCACTTCTCCGGAAGTAACGACTATTCCTCCAGAATTAGCAGCTGGTATAGAGAGTGCTAAACAATTTACTGACGAGCATGCACCACAGGTAGGAGCATTATTCGGCACAGACCTCACCATAGTCTACGGCGACGAATGGGCAACCCCCATCACCCCGGGCTCAAATGAAGTTATTGTCGATTTGAGCTACTTCATTGAACGAGATTATACGCCTGAGATGGCTAGCTATGCGCTCATTCATGAGGTCTCGTCACATATGCGGACTAACATCTCTGATCCTGACCTAACGCGGGAGTACATAGGATTTAGTAAGCAAGGTGAGCCACAGTCACTGTTTCACAATATCCTTACCGACATACGCGGTAATAAGCTAACCCACGCCTTATTACCTGAAATGCGGACAGTTGGTGAACAGCTTTATGCAGAAAAACTTTTCCCTCAAACAGACTACACAGCGTGGCCACGACATACTCAATTTTTATATACGATAATACGCCAAGAGATGGTTCCAGGCGTACCGATAATAGCTGCGCAAGAAGTTCACGAGGCCATCGCTAGGCTCAGAAATTTTCAGGGTAGTGGTGGTGATGTTATTGCATACAGCACCGATCCGGCACCAGCAAGCGATAGAGTTGTTGACGACACTATGCGGTTTGCCATCTGGAAAAAAATTATCTATCCGGAGTATCAGCGCCTCCTCCAGCAGGACCGTGACGAGTACGACCGCCAAACACAAACCATAGGGCACAGTGATGAAAAACGCTTTTCAGAAACCTATGACGACTATCATCGAAATCGTCACCCCGAACCCATGAGCACAGAAGAAACCGATAAGCTTACGCAGCGATCACGACGTCGACAACACAGATCGCGCGAAGATGAGCTCGCTGAACAAGTCTTCAAAGCAGAAACCGGTGGCCATGACTTTGATGAACTCGAGGAGTATCAAGCAGTTATAGATAGGAAGCTAGGAATAATCGCGGACATGGAAGACGCCATACGCGAGATGATCAGCAGACGCAGCTGGCATACTGGGTTTGGACTTAAAAACAGTGTCGAAGGGATCACACTGGACTCCCAACGATTGACGCAAACGTATATAGACACGGAGAGTGGCTTGCTAGGCTCGCCTGCGTTTCTCGCCTACAATCCTCGGGCGCTCCAGGGAGAAACCGTAAAAATACCTAATGTTAATATACGCTTTGCCTTCGATGAATCGACCTCTATACAAGAAATCAGAGAAGCAATTACCGGTACCGTGGTTGTTGCACTCGAAGGCGGAGCTGGTGTTGCGCGCACCATTGCCGAAGCCCAAGAGTCTTCTAACCTTGAGCTAGGCCAAGTGTATACCAGCGTTTGTACTTTTGGAGAAAAAGTACAGGTTACAAAAGAGCTCTCCACGACATTAAATGACAAGGAGCGACTCGACACCTACAGCCATGTAGCAGCCGCACGCAGCACAGATACCCGCGACATTGATATGCTGCAGTACTTCTTAAGACAGCCAAAACAGCTAGATCATGAAGAGGTACTACTTATAGTCACAGACAATAAACGGGTTGAGGGACAACGGGAATCTGGTCCCTTTACGAGAATGTCAGTAGATCAGCTCATGGATAAAGGGTGGCACATTTGTGTCATTGTAGTTGGCGAAAGGTCTGACGTCATTGAGGAAATGTACGCACCTGATATAGTGTTCTGCGTTCAAAACGCCGAAGAGTTACCGGCAACGATAGGCACCTTTATGCGAAGAGGCGTAAATAATCTAATGTTTAGACCCGAGCTTTTTACGTAGGGCCTTGCGAGCAGCCTTTACTTCATCGTAGTCGCGTTTTACAACACGTTCAGGATCGGTGTCGTCTTGTTGTATGTGGCGCAGTTCAGCAGCCCTCGGACCATTACTGAGAATTGACTTCTCATGCCCCTTACCGAGTAGTAATATGACATCGCCCTTCTTGGCCATATCGACAGCAGTCTGTATTGCAGTTTCACGGTCGTGCACAAGGAAGAGGTCCTTACCCTGCTTCTTACCCGACTTCTCTGCCCCACTCGCAATTTCTTCAAGGATTGCCTGACCATCTTGGTCACGATCGTCTTCTTCGGTGACGATAACCACGTCACAATCACGACCAGCAACCTTGCCCTGCATCGCTCGCTTTGCTTCATCACGGCGCCCAGCTGAGCCAAACATCGTAATCAGACGGCCCTTCGTTAAGGGTCGTACTTCCTTAAAAACCTTTTCAAAACTTTCCGGAGTATGTGCGTAATCGACAATTACGGCAAAGTCTTGTCCTTCATCAACACGGGTCATGCGACCCTCGACTGAATCCAAGCTCGCAATCCCCTTCTCTATCTGTGCTGGCGTCATTCCGATTGCACGGCCTACACCAACAACCGCCAATGAATTGTAGACATTAAAGCTTCCTGGCAAGTGACACGTTATATGGTACTCGTCCTTCCCGATCTTTGCCGTATATGTGCAGCCGGCCGGCGTTAGTGTAACGTCGTGCGCCTTAAGATCTCCGTGCTGTATACCATATGTCATGGGGTGCTTTACGGCACTAGCAAATACCTTACCGTTTGGGTCGTCAGCATTCGCGATGCCAACCTGCAGTCCCTTCTTATTGCGATTTGTTTGTTCAAATAGCATGCGTTTCGCTGCACGATAACGCTCAAATGTGCCGTGGTAATCGAGATGCTCATGGCCAAGATTTGTCATAACTGCAACCGTGTATGGTATTGACCATACCCTATGCTGCGCAAGCGCATGGCTAGTCGTTTCAAGTACTAACCACTCTGCACCACTTGCTTTGATCTTCTGCAGTTTAGCAACTAAGCTTCCTACACCCATTGTCGTTAGCCTAGAGGCGTTTGGCTGCGGTCCCTTCCCATCGCCATAGTCAACAGAAATAGTGGTCATCATAGCTACCTTATAGCCGTTTGCACGCAGCATAGCGGTAATAAGCGTACAGGTGCTTGTCTTGCCATCAGTACCAGTTACGCCGATAACTTTTAAGCCTTTTGCCGGAAAGCCAGCGCGTGCTTGGCGAAGCATAGCCTCACCAAGGTGCCCATATGGTTCAATCTCACGGAAGACTGTCGTAGGTACAATCTTCTTTACGGTGGTTCGTACGTTCATACCAAAAGTATACGACCTCTAGCATGTATCTGCTAGAGGTCGTATGTGTTATCTGGTTATCGCTTACTTACTATTTAGTAAGTTCAGGAATCTTAAATTCAGTACCAGTAGCTAGGCGATCCAGGGCCTGGTTGGCGTATGCGTCACCGTGATAGCCGTTAGCGTTAGCGATCTGTGTAGCTGCGCTATGAATAGTTGAAGCGTCTACTTTATCACCTTGGGCCCTAAGAGCTTCAACAGCCAGGCCTGATACTGTTCCCTGGCCACTTGGGCCTGGAGCGTATGCACCAAGAGCTTCGGTTGAACCTGCGGCACCAGCGTGTGGGGCATGGGCTGCTGCTGCAACAACGCTATGATGACTGCCGCCAGAGCCCCCTCTATGACTTGTGATATATTCAGCAATTTGTCGCTTCAGGTCACTGAATTGCTGTAAGACGCTTTCAGTTCCACCACCAGACGTCACTGCGTTAACGTGGTCACCAGCTGACGCGAGGTCATACCCCAACCAGCTAGCCGCACCAGCAATTGCGAAACCACCAACTATTGCGACGAGCTTCTTCTTGCGACTACCAAATAGTCGTTCGCGCAGACCGCGCTTTTGTGCTGGCTCTTCAGCAAATGGTAGTTCTTCGGCAGTGCCACCGTTAGCTTCATCGGTTCCTGAACCGTTCTCGCCTTCAGCGCCAGTTGCGCCTGTATTCTCTTCTTCGCCACCTTCCTCTTCAACGGGGGCTGGAGCATCATCGTCGGTTTCGTCACTTTCACCTGTTACAGTACCTGCCGCTTCGTTCTCGGCATGCTCTTGCTGCTCAGTTTCGTTTGGGTTACGGCCACGACGTTCGGCTTCGCGTGCATTCCATTCTTCATATTCCGCGTCGGTCATATCAGTACGATAAGGATCATCGTTCGCATCACTTTCAGTTGAGCCGCCCTCCGGGCTGCCTACACGAACGAGCTCTGTACTTGGGGTAGATCCAGTTCCAGTAGTCGTTTCACCACCCTCTCCATTCCTCTCCGCAAGGATACGGTCACGGTTGCTGGTAATACGACTCAGGACACGGTCCACGTTGTCTTTTACTGCCTGGATATGCTCGTCGCGTCGTTCTGTACTGTTGGTTGCTGCTTCTTCAGCACCAGCGAAACGGTCAAAGACACGGCTGTGTACTGCGTCACTAATGTCGTTCTGTGCAGTCTGGTCATTGCGAGCAATGGCGTCTGCCCAGTCTTGGGTCAAACGGTTGAGGCTGCGGTTGTCGTATGAGTCAGCACCTTGTTCGGCAAGGCTGTCGTTGTAGTGCTGGTCTGTGTTTGCTGCATCTGCTTCTGTACCAGGACGAGCGTCCATGAAGTTAGCAAAGTCTTCTGCACCTTGTGGGTCAATCTCTGCAGGGTTACCCATTGCACGGTGGAACTGACCAACTTGGCCATCTGGACCGAACTGACGTGAGTAATCTGCGAGGTTAAATTCTTGTCCGGCTGCTGCTGGTGCCTCTACGGCTGCAGCTGCTGCATCTGGGTTTACTACTGGTGGGTGTTCTGACATGGGGTTCTCCTTATGTGAAGAGTTGGTTTTAGTTTTTATCTTTTACTAAGTGACATTAAAGCATATCAGAGCGCTTATGTCAATCATAATACAATCCTATTGCGCATTTTGCGAATATATATCTCCTTACTCTATGATAAGCTATGCATATATGTACGTTTTGGGCATTGAATCAAGCTGCGATGAGACAGCAGCTTCTGTTGTTGTCGACGGATACAAACTACTTAGCAACGTGGTTGCAAGCAGCATGGATATTCACGCCCAATATGGCGGCGTGGTGCCCGAGATTGCTGCTCGCAGTCATATAGAAGCAATTATGCCGGTCATACAACAGGCACTAGCCGATGCGCACTGCACATGGGACGACATCGATGCCATAGCCGTCACCTACGGCGCCGGCCTCAACGGTAGCCTCCTTATTGGCATACTTGCCGCCCGCACATTGGCAATCATCAAGAAAAAGCCCCTCTACGCGGTTAACCATGTTGAGGGGCATATCTATGTCAATTTCTTAACTGAAAGTGCACTAGACAACTACACTATGCGCACAAGCGCTCCGGAGTTCCCGATGCTTGGCATTATTGTAAGCGGCGGTCATAGCCAACTCGTCATCTGGCGTGATCACTTCGACTACACATTGCTCGGCCAAACCCAAGATGACGCCATAGGAGAAGCATTTGATAAGGTAGCAAAGCTTATGGGCTTCCCCTACCCTGGTGGTATAGTCGTATCTCAAAAGGCGGCTGAAGGAGATGCAAATCGTTTCTCACTGCCCAAAGCTAGGCTTAGCGGCAAATACGACTTTAGTTTCTCTGGCGTTAAAACGGCTGTACTCCGCGCCGCGCAGCAAGCCGTTGGCAAGGATTTCTCACTGCCCTCCATCGAACTCCCCGCTCTATTAGATGACACACAAAAGGCCGATCTGTCGGCAAGCTTTCAACGTACCGCCTGCGAAACAATCGTTGACAAGGCAGTACTCGCCTACAATGAATTCTCTCCAAAGTCTGTCGTTATGGGCGGAGGCGTGGCAGCTAATAGTGAACTACGCAAGCAGCTTGCAGAGCGACTCCCCTTGCCTATTGAATACCTTGACTTGAAACTCTGCGGCGATGGTGGCGCTTTAGCAGCCACACTTGGATGTTTTCATGCTATGCATGGTCGTCCTACGGCCGATCCATATACGCTCGACCCCAAGCCTAACCTTTCCATGTAAAAAACTACAACACCCTCCCCTGTTACGGGCACTTGTATTATGAGGGAGTGTGTTCTATTCTTGCCCGGTCAAAAACAAAAACGTAAAAATAGAATTGTATCTATTTATACCAATAATCGTTTTTGCATTGGATAAATAGTAATCGTTGTTTTGACTTCTTTGTTGGGTGGGCTTTCATATGAAAAGTCCTGTTTGCGTTGAAAAGGTATTTCTTTAACAGAGGTGGCAATGACACTCGCAAGGTGGTATGCTAATAGTTGTCAATTATAATTTCTAAAAGGGAACGACTATGAAGCTACCGAAAGTGTACGAGCCGTCAGACTATGAAGCTGATGTGTACGCGCTCTGGGAAAAATCCCAGGCTTTTCTGCCACGTAAGACAGGGAAGAGCTACTCTGTCGTCGTCCCGCCCCCTAACGCCAACGGCAATCTACACTTAGGGCACGCCATAACGCTTGGTCTGCAAGATATTTCAGTTCGCTATCACCGCCTAAAAGGGGAGAGTGCGCTGTTGTTACCTGGCGCAGATCACGCTGGTTTTGAGACACAGGTAGTATATGAAAAACAACTCGCCAAAGAAGGGAAGAGTCGTTTCGACTTTATTCGTGAGGAGCTCTATGCCCAAATCTGGGACTTTGTAGCGCAGAATCGCCAAAACTACGAAAGTCAGTTCAGAAAACTTGGTGCAGGTGTTGACTGGTCTCGTTATACCTTTACCCTTGATAAAAAAATCATCACAAGAGCCTACGCGACGTTCAAAAAAATGTGGGATGAGGGTCTTATATATAGAGGTGAACGCCTCGTTAACTACTGTACATTCCACCGTACTGGCTTTGCTGATATTGAGGTTGCGTATAAAGACCAGACGACGCCGCTGTATTACATGCAGTATGGCCCCTTTGTCGTGGCCACCACGCGTCCTGAAACAAAGTTTGGAGATACAGCTGTAGCAGTACACCCCGACGACGAGCGTTACAAAAAATACGTTGGACAGGTACTCGATATTGAGGGCGTAAACGGGCCGTTCACCGTACAGGTCGTTGCCGATGAAATGGTAGATCCTAACTTCGGTACAGGCGTTGTCAAGATAACACCAGCGCACTCATTTGACGACTGGGAAGCCGCCCAACGCCACAACTTACCCGCTAAACGTATCATTAACCATGACGGTACACTCAATCATCTTGCCGGCCGATTTGAAGGCATGACTATAATGGAAGCTCGCAAGGCCGTCGTTGAAGCCCTCAAAGAAAAAGGCTTACTTATTAAGGTAGACGAGAATTACAAAAACCGCGTTGGTCACTGTTACAAGTGCGACACGGTTATTGAACCAATGCTCATGGAGCAATGGTTTATTGAAATGCAACCACTCGCCAAGAAGGCTGTTGCGGCACTTGAGGCAGGGAAGGTCACCTTCTATCCTGAATCAAAGAAACAGCAGCTTATAAACTACCTAGAAAACCTTAAGGACTGGAATATCAGTCGCCAGATTGCCTGGGGCATACCAATCCCAGCCTACCAAAACGTCGATGATGCTGATGACTGGATCTACAACGACACCGACCTCAGTAAAGAAATCCTCGAGTTAGACGGTAAGACATATCGTCGTGACCCTGACGTATTCGACACCTGGTTCAGTAGTAGTAGCTGGCCATATGCCACGCTGAACTACCCGGACGACCCTGACTTTAAGCAATTCTACCCATTGAGCCTCATGGAAACTGGCTTTGACATCCTCTTCCCATGGGTGAGCCGTATGCTCATGCTCGGCTTGTACATTACCGGTGAAGTGCCCTTCAAAGTAGTCTACTTACATGGTCTCGTGCTAGATGAACATGGCCAAAAGATGAGCAAGAGCAAGGGAAATGTCGTCAACCCACTCGATGTTTCGAGTGAATATGGTGCTGACGCACTGCGTTTAGGCCTTATTACTGGTCAGTCAGCGGGCAATAACCAACCCTTTGGGTTACCGAAGGTAATTGGTGCTCGTAACTTCTGTAATAAGCTTTGGAATATCGCTCGATACGTTGAGGATAAAGTAGGTGATCGCAAAACACTTGGCGACCCTCAGCCAAAAACAGATACCGATCACTGGATACTGCATCGCCTTAAGCAAACAGCTGATGGCATCGCAGCCTACCTAGACGATTACCGCTTTAGCGAGGCTTACGAAATGCTGTATCACTTTGTCTGGGACGACTTTGCCGACTGGTATATTGAGGCAAGTAAAGCAGAAGAGAACAAAGAGCTCCTAGCCTATACTCTTGAGTCTATTCTTATCATTGGCCATCCATTTGCTCCATTCTTAACTGAGACTATTTGGCAAACCCTATCTTGGGCTCCAGATACACTGCTCGCCACCTCTACATGGCCCGAAATTATGAAGTCCGATACTAAGAGAGCACACGCCTTTGAAGAGATAAAGGGTATCGTAACGGAGGCGCGTGCCATCATGAAGGCAGTAGGTGTTACTAAAACAGTCATGCACTATGACCATGCTCCGCTCATTGCCGAAAACGCAGCACTTATCACTCGGCTCGCCCATCTTGAGCGTATAGAGGAAGGCGTCACCTATGCCGGTGTACAGCTCACACAGATAAAGTACGAGGCAAGCCTAGCCATAGACCCTGACGTCGCCCAAAAGTACGCTGCCAAGCTAAAAGAGCAGCAACAGACTGAAGTGGGGGTCATACAACGCCTTGAAGGTCGCCTCAGTAACAAGAGTTATGTCGAGAACGCCCCAGCTACAGTTGTTGAGCAGACAAAGAAACAACTTGAAGAGGCAAAAGCTCACCTCGAGAATCTCGAGCAGGAAGCTATCCGCTTTAAAGTATAGTTCGGCTAATTCTTTATATGCGACTTAGTCGCAATTTTATGCTATACTTTAGGTCATGTCTTCTGCACATGACGCTTTTAAAACAATGCTCAAAGCAAACGGCCAAAGCATAACGAAGGCTCGGCTACGTGTCTTCGAAGCCTTGCTTGGCCAAGAACCGCTCACTATGCACGCGCTCGTAGAGCGTACGAATGATGTGGACAGAGCAAGTGTATATAGAGCGATTGAACTATTTGAACACCTTGGCATTGTGCAGCGTCTCTATACTGGCTGGAAGTACACCCTTGAATTAACTGACAAGTTCACAGACCACCATCACCACCTAACATGCGTGCAATGTGGGCGTACCGTGCCCATGAATGAATCCCAACTTGAAGATCTGATTCGAGACTTGGCGGCTAGCTATAAATTTAAGCCAACAGCCCACCAGATAGAGATCCAGGGTCTGTGCGAATCATGCCAGCAGCTTAGCTAGCAGGCTCAAGCGAAGTACGCACCCGTTTAGCCGATTCATCTGGTCTGTAATCATCAAACCACAGTACGTGCCAACCGTGCTTTTCGGCGGCCATAAGGTTGACGCGGGAGTCATCTACAAGAAGAATTTCATCTGCAGGGCAGTGCGCCTGCTCTTCTGCAATAGTGTATATCTTTGTCTCTGGCTTTATGGCCTTTACCTTCGATGAATCAACAATAGAGTCATATGCTAATGCCGGAATAAGCCCCTTTGCCTGAAGCGCATCTATAAAGCCTGGCATTATATTCGTTAGAAGACCAATACGATATCGTTCTGCGGCCCAGCGGACGAGATCGTGCATGACAGGTATGGGTTCCACGGCCTCAATATAGTACTGTAGCCAATCTAGAGGCTCCGTATGAAGCTCTGCGGCCAATTTATGGTTAAAGGTAGCCATATCCATTTCACCACGGCATACAAGATCGTTATAGTGCCAAAACACCATCTCGATGACGTCGGGCGATGCGCCTGTTTTCTGACTCAGGTGAGTGAATGCTCCATGGAAGAAACGGACAAGGCAACCGTTGATGTCAAAATACACAAAGCTAACGCCACTTTTACTGCGTAACTTTGGAGTTTTAGTGGCGCCAGCGGTGGCGCCCATCAGCTGATCGAGGCCAACATTCAGAGCGCTCGCAATGCTCTGAATGGTAAATATGGAAGGTGACTTTATAGCCCCTCGCTCAATTTTGGTAAGCGTCGAATAGCTTAGGTTGGCCTTCTGGCACAACGCCTGTTGCGTCAAGCCGGCGCGCATACGCGCAGCTTGAAGCCGTTCTCCCAGCCGCTCCTCATTCATAGCCATATGATACCAATTACCTATCCGAAATGCCAATAAACTAGCCAGATTATGCCACGTTGTTTTTACAGAGCGGTGCCGTACAATAGAAGGCAACATGCACTTCTTACGCAAAACTGCGGCCGCATTCGCTTTCTCATTTTTAACCACGTTGCTTTTCGGCTTCGGACTGGCCTGGAGCGTATACCACGTATTTGGGACACCACACGATCTTGAAATCTCGCTTTCTAAAAGCGGCATCTACGAATCGCTCGTCAGTGAACTGTTAAAAACAGAGACTCAAGACACTAGCACTACAACGGCGATCCCTATGAACGTACCCGGCGTACAGCAAGCAGTGGAAAGTGCGTTTCCACCATCGCTCTTGCAGTCTGATACAGAACAAATCATCAATGCCGTATACAGCTGGACTACCGGCAAATCCACAAGCCTCAATTACACCGTGGACCTCAGCAGCGCAAAACAGCAGCTAGCAAATGGCGTGGGACAATATGTCGCTAGTCGATTAACAGCATTACCGAAGTGTACCTCAATAACCGCAGAAACATTGTCGGTGGACCCATTTAATGCTACCTGTGCACCTCCAGGACTCAGTGTTGCTGCCGTGAGCACCGCAGCCGAACAAAATGTACTAAACAGTGATTTCCTTCAGAATCCCGTATTAACCGCACACACCGCAACCGGAAATGGTAAAACAGTACAAAGCGATTTCCGCATTGCGCCAAGTGTCTATAAACATATAAAGCAGGGGATTATCGGTGGTGCAATCGGCATTGTCGCCCTTGGTGTTGCAGTCGTCTATCTTGCGGAAACGCGAAAGTCGGGCCTCTATCGGCTTTCAGCTGCATTTATTAGTATGGGTGTTCTTAGTATCGTAATGGACTGGTTGAGCGTAACGCTGCTTGAGAAGGTTGCTCAAAAAATTGGCAGCTCAACAACCGATACAAATAAGGCGCTTGAGCAGCAAATAGTAAATCTCATTGAGTCACTTGCCCGTGATGTGCGCACATGGGACACGCTCTATGGCGTCATACTCGTCGTACTCGGTCTCGGCACGCTTACGGCCGTGTACTTTACTCACCGGCAACAAAAAGCCACACCAACGCCTTTGCGATCTCAGACAACGGCAGCTCCTGGCGATAGCGAACAAAACAACTCTGATACACGCGCTATAACCAAATAAAAAGACCCTGTAAGCCGAAGCTCAAGAGTCTCTTTATGTGGCGGAGAGGGAGGGATTCGAACCCTCGCGGGGACTCGCGTCCCCCTATCGATTTAGCAAACCGACCCCTTCAGCCTCTTGGGTACCTCTCCACAGGTGCCAAACACCGCTGTATTGTATCGTGTTTAGTCTTATGGCGGAAGGGGTGGGATTCGAACCCACGGTGAGTTGCCCCACACTTGTTTTCAAGACAAGCTCCATCGACCACTCGGACACCCTTCCGTAACAGGGGTAATTATACCATTAGACCCTTCAGTCGCAAAATAAAAAGTGACATAAGAATCATAGATAATTTTTTGCCTGCTAAAAATCCATTGTACAATACATACATATGGCAGATACCAATGAGCGACAGCCGGAAGATCCAGAGCAGGGAGGGTGGTATAGACCAGGTGATGCGTCAGACCTTTCGCCACTTATGGATGCACCCGAACAACAAGAACCCTACAGACCAAAGTCAGAATCAATAGAATGGACTGCTTCAGAGTTTATAGCACACGATAAAAGTCCACTCTGGTACCTAGCGCTCGCAGGTATAGTGGTTGTCGTAACCGCCATCATATACCTTATTACTCGCGACATGACCAACGTTATAGTCTTTCCTATTGTTGGTATTGGGCTCGGAGTTGCAGCCTCACGTCCACCACGCATCTTGCCGTATAGGGTAGACCGTCGGGGCATAACCATTGGTAAGACGTTCCATCCATTTGGAGCATTTAAGTCATTTGCCGTCATTGACGAAGGGCCCTTCACGAGCATTACCCTTGTGCCACTAAAGCGTTTCGAGTTTCCACTGAACGTTTATTTTTCTCCTGACGACGAACGCAAGATTCTAGACGTCTTATCAAACTACTTGCCATTCGAACAAGGCGCCCTCGACAACATCGACCTTATTATGCGCAAGATACACTTTTAGACTAGAAAACTGCGACAAAATCTGCTATTATTGTCTCTGTTACTCAGATGTGAGCACCTGTAGCCCAGCTGGATAGAGCGTTGGCTTGCGGAGCCAAAGGTCGTAGGTTCGAATCCTGCCAGGTGCACCATTTTGTCTACACCGAAATACCCCTTCATGAAGGGGTATTTTTTTGTAATCAACATACACGTGCTAGTTCTTATATAGGCAAGAAAGACGAACAACCCTCGTATCATCGGCACTTGCTACAACATCTTTGTATATAAGTGGATCGGACCAGTGCTGGTCAACAAGAGCGCCTTCCGGCTGCGTTAATACAACAACACCCTCGTCGATACCACGCATACCACCATACGACGTTGTTGACTGTACATATTCAAAATAGAACGCTTCACCCCGGTTGTTAAGGCCGACAGTAGAGACTACTACAACATGACCGCCATGAATAAGCCTGAGCATATCACTAGGGCGTATACGTCGTAGGTCAGTTATTGTGTGCGTGTTGCGCTTTCCAGTCAGGAGATTGGCGGAGATGCTTTCTAGGGGGCGTACTGCACTTATGAGCTTTCGCTTGGCAGTAGGGAAGGTCAGACAACGCCAAATCGGCTTGTGCAGCTGCTCCTGTGTAACGGCGTCGAGAACCCATGCCGCAAACCCAGAGCAATCTACACCAATACCACAGGCCAGCAGATATGCAGTCAGACGTTCTGCGTCGTCGTGAGCATCCATCTGATACCTTTGAAGATAGTGCTCTGCCGCATGCTCAATCTCCTCAGGGCGACCCTTGCCGACAAGCGCACGATCCTTAGCATGCAGACCGCAATTTATGTGATAGGGACATGGTACTGTTACGCCTTGAATACTAAGTGTCTGATAGCGCTTCACCATCTTTTGAGCCATGTCCGGTAACGTCAGAATGGTGTGCGCATCTTTACGCAGTTTTTCGATTTCTTGCTTAGTCATTACTCTAAATTGTAGC
>Ga0335072_10008887_pt1 | contig 14530 bp, 19 predicted proteins | sample Lox_Sample_21_FD_206725 | JGI IMG/M metagenome (GOLD analysis project Ga0335072, IMG submission 206725) | Soil microbial communities from Loxahatchee National Wildlife Refuge, Florida, United States - Lox_Sample_2.1 | ecosystem: Environmental > Terrestrial > Soil > Wetlands | place: USA... | reverse complement strand
ACATCTGGTAGTCGATGGTCATGGTGGCATCTGATGCTACTGCATTTGTGTGGGCGGTTTCCGATTCGCTGGTGTCGGCCGCAGTGGGCGACTGGGGGTGATTCTATTTGTCGCCCCAGCGACATTTCTTAAATGTCGCCCCATAGTAGGGAAGCTGCGAGTTTGCATCATGTCTCGGCTTTACGTAAACTTCTCGGGATTTGTCATTGCGTCGCGGCTTTTCCCGTCCAGCAGGTCCAATGAGGCTCTGCGCAGACAATGACAAGGTGTTTTCTGGGCTCTTCCTCGTAGATATCGCCGGTTAGCGTCATTTCCAATGTGGTTCTAGCTCTCGTTTCCTTCTCCAATGCGCTGGGCTCGTGCTTTGACTGGAGCGCGTTGCTCAGCTTGACTGATTTTGGTTTGCCTGCATGACTGACATTAGTCAAGGGGGTTCTGAACACGTGCCCCAGCGCCTACATAAGTAGCACATCTCCCACCTCCCACCCTCCTACTTCTTGCCTCGTCTCCCATAGGCCTCCTCCTTCCCTCTTTGCTCTTCCCTCTTTGCTCCATGGATATATCTGTTGAAACAAGTATGCACGATTTCTGGACTTTTGCAGCTAATATGTAGCCCCAGGATTGGCGGCGTTTTTGGAACAAAAGAGAATTCAAGAAAACAAGGCTGCTTTACTCCGAGCACATCTGTCGGGTTTGTCTTTCCATCATTTCATTCATGCACTCGTGCTTACTGTTAGCGAAGCATCCCAAGTCTTTGAATAAATCTACGAAATCTCGGAAGCCACCTAATTCGAAATCCTCTCAATCCACATCCGTGGCACCGACTGCGTTGCCTCATATCCCTCCAACTCCTGTCCGGGCCACCTCCGCAAAGCAAGTCCTTCCTGCGTCCGTTGCCAAGGGCAGCGAACCCACCTCCCGTTCCCTTCCCACAGATCGGCTCCAGTCTATTTCGCCTTCCCGTGCCGTAACCCGACTTTCGTCCTCGCCAGCGTGCTCTCACTCCCCAAACCCGTCCACTACTCTCTCTCAATATCAGTTGGCCCCAGTATCTCCCCCGTCGCAACGCACCACCGCTCCCTCTCATCTTTACAACCGTGGCAGAAGCGTTGTTTCCACTGCTTTAGCGGTGATCAGACGCTTTATTTCACACCCCATTGGAAACGCAGAATTGGAAGATGTAAAAGGGGTTGCAAAGTTGGTCATCGGGGATACACTTCCGCATTCTGATTATGGACGCACCGAGTTTGAAGTCGAACGTAAGGTGAAGCATGGGCGTATTGAAAAGGTTACAGTTAGGAGAAGCATTAGGATTCAGAGGAAAACAAAACCGGTATACTTGATCAAGTATTGAAGAGCAGGTTCTCTCTCAAATAGATAGCTAATATATATCATTATCATACATGCTTCTCTTTCCACGAGTTGTTCTCACTGGCAATCTCTTTGGTCCTCCTTGCACCGCAATTTGTTCTTCTTGCCGTTCTTCTTTCATCCCATCTACCCAGCATGCGGACGACGACGTTCCTCCCGTGCCGCTCGATCCAGATGAGAACAAAAGCTTGAATGGTTTCGGCGCGAGCTTTCGAAGAGGTGGAACAGCCAATGTCTTTGTACATGAACCTTCATTGTCTATTGTCAATTAGGTTGAAGGCAAGCTGACGACCTGTTGCACAAGGCAAACATTTACTCATCGCCTTCAAACGGGCTAACTCCTCCGAGCGCAAGACTTGCAAGCGATCTCGTAGCCTCTGCTCATGGATCCTACACTCTGTGGGATCCAATGCATGCAGCGCTTTGTATTCCTTACTGCCTTTCAGTTGTTTCACTGCACTATAAACACGTTTCCTCCATTTATCATGGTGTTTCAGCATAGCACCGGACAGATATTTCCTCTTATACTCGAGCTCTCGCTTCCTGACCGTGATTGCCTTCTCAGACTTTGCCGTTCGTCTGCGCCTGGGCAACAAAAGGCTAGTAAGGAGGTCCATAGTGTCACGTAAAGTCTTCTTGTCCCTAGCGAAGGAGTCCTTCCCCCTTCCCCTTCGCTTACCTTACCTTGTTTGTTTTGCGCGTGCAAGATGCGACTGGATTTGTTGTGTACGTACCTTGTTTGTTTTCCGCGTGCAAGATGCGACTGGATTTGTTGTGTACGTGCTCGGTTGGTCCCCGTTATAATCGAATGCCAATGAGTGCGACAGGTCTAAAGGAGACTGATGAAGTTGCTATGGTAACTTCATCTTCCTGCGCGTTGATATACGGCAACAGCAGATCGGCGTCGTGATCATATCTGCGAAACATCATCTACCTATTGACCAACGATATATAGCTCTAGACACCAGAAACAGTATGGACACAGTATGGACAACCTATTTCTAATACGTCGATGAAGACAAATTTGACATTGCAATCTACGTTGGTACAGAAAACACTCTACATTGCTTGAGAAAACACTTATTTACATTTAGTTGTCGCCGCGAAAAGCCCATTCCCCTGCTCAAAGTGCCTCCTCCTCAACTCCGCTGAACCGCCTTGTGACCGAATTCAGGACGGAGGCAATCTCCCTATTTGTCTGTTGCACCGTCTGAAGCACGGTGAGGCACCCACGCATCAGGGCGTCGTGACTGGGCATGTTGCAATTGAGCCAACCTACAATCAGCATACGACAGACGCGTTTGTTCACCCTCGTTGTCATCTGCCTCTGCCTCTTGCTCCTTGCTTTCCACCGACATACTTGCCTCTTCCTCTTCCTCCTTGGTGTCCACAGACATATTCTCTGTACTCTCCCCCGACATATCGTCTGCCCACATAAACTCAGAGTTAGATGGCGAAGAAAGGATCTCAACTTCAATTAGCCTTATACCACAGAAGTCAGAGGACAGAGTGTGAGTGTGTACCTCGTTCTACCGGATCCGCACGTGGTGCATCAGGATCATTTGACGATTCTGAGTGCTGGAACTCTCCTACAATTAGCTCGTAATGACAGAGGATGTGCCTTCATCGGAGTGCAGAAACACTTCTACTGTTAGCTTTTATCGGAGAGAGGACATAGGATGGGATGCATCCTCACCTTCGTCGCTAACTGATGATGCAGCAGCAGGGGGATCCGGGCTAAAAAAAACGAATTCTCGGATAAATCTTTCTTCCTCCAACCTCCTCTGACGGTCAAACTCGGCCTTACATCTTCTTCGCCTCTCGTTCAGTTGTTCGCGTGTCGGCTTTATCTCCAGGTCCCGATCAATCGTGGCTCTCTTCTTCAGATGGCGGCAAAGCCTCTGGCGGTAATTGTTCGAGTTCTTTCGTTTGAACTCGCGAAACTCTGCGTTGTTATCGGGGTTGATGATGACTTTCTGTGGTCGAGGAGAAGCTGAGCTGTACTGCGACGAGTTGCAGTGTTGGTGGCAAGTGGAGAGACAAGTGGAAAGAGTTCTGAGTGACAATGTTCGCGGCCTTAAGGGCTTATTAGAGGTTTGCCGGAGTGAAGTATGTTTGTTGGCTTGAGAGACGATTCACACTTTTTCAGACACGGGTTTGCACGGTTCATGTCCGAGATGACTAACGCCTAGCGTTTCGATGACTAACTCGGGGCCATCCAATGGCTAATATAGGAATGATTGGTCCATCGACTCCCCGCTTTCGCCAGAGCTAGACGCAGGAGTTAAATTAAAAGTCAAGTACCCCCGTCCTGGCCAATCTGTGGTCACTACATTGTCATGCGACTTTTGGAATGGCTGCTTTACACAGATGTGGGCTCTGAGCAGGTGCCGCCTTTCGCTGAGCTAGACGCAGGAGCCAACTTTAGAATGCGGGAACTTGAATTGTGGCAGGAGTTAATTAGAATGTGGGTAACTCCGAGCAATGTGGGCATCAGACCGGAGCCTCCATTCGCCTGAAACCTTCTGAAGCCTTACGCCCAGACGAAGGGTACAATGTGCCTTGACGGCAATCCTCCTTGCGTGTCTGAGCATTGGTGGTGCATTCTAGTCAATCTCCTTGCCCTGGATCCGATGCGTCACTTCATATCCAGCTGTCCACGGCGTCTCAGGTCCAACGACACTGGTCCGATGAGCTTTGGACAATGAATTCGATTTCAACCTCCTTACATGGGCTGCGTGTCTCATGAGTTGGCTACTCAAGGGCGTGCGGTCTAAATGGGACCTAACTGGTCAAGCGTCTCTCGATCCAATTCCTTTTGCACCCCTTGCCTTTGAGAATGTTTGTCGAATCTATGCTACTCGGCCAGCGTTGAAGTTCGGTACGACAAAACCTCATTCCCTCAATTTCATTCCAACTCCTTCACTGATTTGCGACGCCTCAAGCACTCAAACACCTTCCATTTCTGGTACCTGACAGTATTGGTGTCATTTCACATCATGCGCTACACTATTCAACGACACGCTATTCAACGACATTGTATCTATTATTTACTACCTCAGACCTTGTGCCTAGTCTGTTCTCTCGAAGATGGAGAACATCAAGCAGCTCACAGTTGCTGAAAGCTCTTTATCTCAATCGACAGACTGTCCGTCTCCGATATCGGTGATTGATTTGGCGTTGTTAACTGTTGAGATTCCCATCATCATATCAAGTCTAATTAGTAGAATGACGAAAGCCCATCCAATTCCCCCTTTCGTACTGCCGCCTTGGATGCCGCAACAGTGTGGCAATTGGTGTCACTCGGCCAAACTATCCCCCCAATATCTTCAGCTCTCACCATCTCTTGGAGCACGGAGCAACCCAACGAATCATTGGACCATACAAAAATGTCATGCATCCCCACAGAACACGATGTTGGTCGACTCCAGCGGTCCAAGTATGATCTTGATTCAATGCAAAAGCGGTCAATCCAGGTGCGTTACGGCTCAGATACGTTTTATTTGGTTCCAAGCTCAGGAACATACTGGCAGGAGATTCACAACTTCAGAGGGCGGTGGGAATGGTATCTATCAGCCAAACTATTCTTGACCGAGCAATTGAAGACTTCTGATCCCGTAATGACCCTTCCGTGAAGAAATGGACTGACAGTGAGATCCTTGAATTCTTCAAGACGATGCCTAGTGGCGAGCGTTTGAGGAGATGCCGTTTGGGAAACCCGACGGTATCTGAACTCGTACATTTTGTAAAAGATAATGGACGTTCCTGGCTGCGTGATTCTACAATGGAGATTGGAATCGGCGTTATCCAAGCTTGCAACAGATCCGCACGTTTCAGAGTCCTTGGTTATGGGAGTTACTTATGGTCAGCATGTCAGCCGGTGAACGGCATGTTCTTTGACGAGCACTTTCTTGACAATGTGCGCCAAGATTATCTTGATTCAGAAGGAAAGGTTGAGAAGATTGTGTTTCCCATATGCTCGGCTCTGCATTGGTTTGCAGTATGTATTTCTTTCACCGAGCAATGCTTTTGGTATGCCGAAGGGTTCAACCGAAAAGATCCTCCATCGGAACTGGCATCGTTGCTTAACAGATTCCTGGAAGTCAAGCTCCACATCCATACAACGCCATGGAAATGCGTCAGATGGACAGCCCCAATTCAGGAGGATAGTCACAGTTGTGGACCCATCGCTTTATCTGTCATAGAGAGGTGGTACAGCAAGGGGGACATAGAACAGTGGGGTCAGCGAACTCCTCATGAAAATCGTCTACGTTACGTTCGACTCGCAATGCAGTTTCACATGGGCTTGGACAACACAGTGGAAGCGAAAGAAGGGGAAGGGAAACAGGAACAACTCAGAGAGACCACGGAAGAGGAAGGTTCGACTACTACGGAGGAGGTTTCTACTCTTTTGTTGCCATCGTTGACTTGAATAGGCCGTCCTGAAGAAGTTGGAGTTGCTGCAGAAACCCAGCCGGGAAGCTGTGAGCCTGGAAACTCCCCATAAGGCTAAGGTTGCTCCCCTTCGGCGTGAAAAATTGATCGGAACAGGTGTCGGATCTCAGACAGAATGTGCTCAAACATGAACCTGACTCTCGCGATCTGGATCCCCTCGCACCCTCAGCAAATTATTCCCAGATTGCCAATCTCCTGACGGAATCGCAGAAGCTGACGCCAAAAATTCATCATCTTGACGGGCTATCTCCAAAGATAATTCATCGCCCAGATTCTCTACCTTACAGTATGGCTACCATCCAGCCAGCTGATCGGAAATGTGATTTCTGCGGCCCTCCATTCACTGATTTTACGGAGGCGGAGATGAAACAACGAAGGATGTGCGACATCAGCTGCGGCAAGCGCTATGTGGCTGAACACCTGGCCAAACCTTACGGGAACACGGTGATCCATGGTCAAGTGAAACGAAATAACCAGAGTAAACTCTTGCTTGGTTCATCTGCTAATGCTTGTAGATGGATATCGAAAGCTAGCTCTCATGTGTTCGCAGGCCAGAAAGCCACAGGTGAACAAGAAGAAAGACGTTGTACCTGCTGGACAAAGAAATCGCAGCTCGAAACGCAGACAGTGCCAGTGGCGTGTCAACATCAACGCAGCACCACTCAATTCCGATATCCCCTTCTTTACGCTTGTCCGATTGCAGCACAATCATAAGTCATGGGACCGAGACGAACTCAGGCGTCGTACCTTGGACAGATTCACTTCTGAGCAACAAACGGATGTGCATGAATTCGCCGACCTCGGTCGCAGTAAGATTGCAGACCATTTGAAAAGAAAGTACGGTGGTAATGATTTCGACAGCAAGTCACAGCTGAAGCGGATCTCCAATCTGAAGGCGCAAACGCAGCAACAAGAGAAGCAGGCTGTGGATGCAGAAGGAGGTCAGATGGCATTCCTAGTCCGACGTCTAAGGGACCTGAAAGCTGCAGACGACAACTGGATCTATCATATTGAACATGATCAGAATAACCGACTGTCGCGATTATTCTGGCAAACGCCTGGTCAAGTTGCTGTATTTCGTCTTTACGGCAGAATCCTGGAAATGGATGTTGCAATGGATAGGAATGCTTATCGAATGCCTTTGACCACATTTATTGTGGTAGACGGCGACTTCAGAAGCAGGAATGTTGCTCATTGTCTGCATGACAAGCAGGACACGGACGCTTTCGCATGGATGCTGGGATGTCTGAAAACTACGTTGGTCCCGGGAACTCACATTCTATCTGCTGGCATCGAAACTATCATTTCAGATGGAGATGAGGCAATGGCAAGCGCCATTGCCGCGGTGTTGCCTGATGCTTTCCATATGCGATGCCTGTACCACATTCTGCTAAATCTAAAGAAGAATCTCGGCAAACTACTCCACCCGAACTATCAACGATTTTCCTCTGAGTTTTTTTGGGTTTACCGACGAGCTTCGGTCGCGACCTTCGAAGAGGCATGGACAGCAATGTTGGAACACTGGCCAGAAACGAGAAGTTATCTATCCAAAAATATATATCCCAACCGAGCCAAATGGGCGTTTGCCTGGGTTGGAACACGCTTCGCTGCCGGTCAACGCACGACAGGACGAGTTGAGTCTGAGCATAAAAACCAGAAGCAGTTTGGCCTGAACCTGGGAGCTCGTTTGAACGACGTCTTTGATGCCCTAGTCAACCGTGCTGGTCAACAGATCAGCGAAGGCTTGGAAACCTCCCGAGACAATATCATGAGATCTCACAGCAAGTACGATTGGGACGAGGCTGTCGACCCATACGCTCACGACATGTTTGATCAATGCAGGGACTTCCTCACTCTGTACGCATTCCAGCAAATCCGCACGGAACTGTTGGAGTCTCTCAAGATTGGGGACGTCTCCGTAGTCAAGATTAACAGTCTCACGATTGGTCACGACGACGGTCGACAATGGGAGCAGCTCGTTCCAACATATCTTCCATTCAATGATCCTGCAGAAGAAGTGCGACAACTCAAATATGAAAGCACAGCTGGACTCTCAGCTCTCATTGATCTTGTAAATGAGAGAATTGGCTCTGCTGATCGGACGGTTATATACCGGGTAGCATCAAGATCGGTCATGAACCAAGCGCGTCAACATCTTCCTGGACGTGTACATTATGTTGCCTTCCTCCCCGACAACTGCAGCATCTGTTCCTGCTTGCGCATACTCCACTTGGGCCTTTACTGTCGACACCAATTCGCAGTAATGCTCAGACATCAGACCCACCCATTTCACGTCAAGCACATCCACACTCATTGGATTTGGCCTGAGAAACTACCAGACGTGAAGAGCCAGCCGTGGATTAGTCTTGCAAAAAGTTCATCGACATACGTGCACAAAGCGTACGTGGCGGATCCTATATTGTCCAAATCGCAAAGCAACTCTCGTTTATTTGCACAAAGCCCACTACATGTGGCATCCCAGGTCGCACCGGATACTTCCATCTTCACTCCACCAAGCTCCCAAATGCAGGTCGTACCAGAAACTCCATTCTTCACTCCAGCAAGCTCCCTACGTCAGGTCGCACCAGACACTTCATTCTTCACTCCAATAACCTCCCAAATGTCGCTGCATGACCTATCGACGTTGACCGCATCTGTTCCACGTGGAGAAATCAATATGTCCCAGAAGAGGAAAATCCGCGCCGATTATGACGCCGCAACGAAACGGCTATTCGACAAAGTTCAGGATTCACCGAGGAAACTGCATCGTTTACATTCGACAGTGGAGGCGATGGAGCAAACCATAGACAAAGATCGGGAGAAGACATATGGCGGCGTCCGTGATCACCAATCCATTTCAGAGCCTCTGGTGGTATCCAAGGCCGGTCGAAGGAGAACAAGAAGACTAAAATCATGCGTTGAAAATGGGAATAAAGGAAAGGCAAAGAAGAAACTGGAGACGTCTTCTCTGAGGAAAAGGACTGCTAAATAAATGAGATTTGTGTCTAGTCTCTATAGTCGATCGTGTTTCTGTTGTGTTCTATATACTCAATGCCATCTCGCGAAGCTCAGCGTGCGTTGAATCGAAGTTATCAGATGTAACTGGTGATTGGAGCCTTGCAACCCGTGTCTTACTGCCATTACATGGGGCCAATGCAACTGATCGAGATGGCTGACAAAGACATTTGACCACTGATCGACGTGGCTAATAAAGACATCTGTAGCACTGGATTTACGACGGAGAACAAATTCGTCGCCTCTCAGCAACATTGCGTGCGCATCGTTGCCTTGCCATGCTTCTCACCAACGACCGACGTCGTGCTTTATCCGTCATATACGTAGATCTGTTCCTCGGAACAATGCGTCTTCAGGAGACAATACAGCAAATGAAACTCACTCGTTTACGAAGGCGCCAGCGTCGAATGCAAATTTTGTTTTTCGTTCTTACCATGGTCACGACGTTGGCCGCCGCTGCCAGTCCTCGTAGCTGTTGGGCCTTGGTACGCAGTCATGAGTGGATCAACATGCTCCGCGAAGGCACTCTCTATACTGAAGGAGAGTTTTATCGACAGTTTCGTATGAGTCGACGAGGATTCTTGAAGCTTTATGAGATTCTCGGTTTGCCTTGATATTGTCGGACTGACTGGTAGCAACCCACGTCACCAAGCGAGACACAAACTTTCGTTCAGCCATTCGACCAGAAATCCGAATCATGGCATTCCTGTTGTATGTCATGCATGCTATGAGTTACTTCAACGTGGGAGACAAATTGGGAATTTCCAAGTCAGCAGCGTGTCAATGCGTCCACGAATGTACAACCGCCATTCTAGAACATATGTACCGTAGATACATTCATCTTCCGAGTCCTCAACAAGCATCTCGGGACACGGAGCAATGGAGTAAGATCACAAGAGGGATTCCCGGGATAATTGGAGCAATTGACTGCACCGAGATCCTTATTCGAAGGCCCCTTTCGAATGCGGAAGATTTCCTCAACCGCCACGGCCGACCTGCAATAAAGGTTCAAGCTCTTGTGGATGTCCGACAACGCTTCATCGACATAGATACGGGCTGGCCTGGGTCTTGTGGAGATTCGTTGATTTTTCATCGGTCGGCGCTGGGCAAAATGCATCGTGAATACCTACAACAGTTTGGCACCACCAGTGTAGTTACAAGTGAAGATGCGGAGGGGTTACCAGTCACAGAAGATATACCTGCATTCATCTTAGCTGACGCTGCCTATGCGAGTACGCGGGAAATGGTTCCAACTAGCAAAAAGTCACAGCTTCAAGCCATTAATGCACAATTAAATGAACGCCTCAGTGCGGGACGAGCGGTGGTTGAACAAACATTTGGCACTCTGAAGCAACGATTTCGAATTTTGAAGCAGCCGCTTCTGTCGGCATCCGAGGACTTTCCCTTCGCAGTTCGTCTGATTGCTGCCATCCTCGTTATTCACAACTTCCTCAAAGATTCGGGCGATGAGATGACCTGCGACCTGCTGGATTTATCGGCATCCGCAGCTGAACAGAGTTCTAATGCTGATTCCCCTGCTCTCGGTACTGAGGATGTGGAGGATGTGGTGGACGGCGATGACGACGAGGACGACGATGAGGAAGAGGACACAATGGAATCCAAGACGAAGCATATTCTGTTGCGCCGTTTAGACTATCTGAATGGAAAAATTGGGAATACAAAAGACATCCACTTTGTGAGCGGAGCCAACGTATAACATTGGCATGATATTGAAATGAGACAGCTAGTTAATCTGGTAGGATATTATCACTAAACAAACAAAAATTCAAACGAGAAATCAAACTTTCCTAATCAATTCCTAATCAATTCCCTGAGGAGATCTTGATAACTCGCCATTTGCTGAAGAACCTCCTCTCGAAACTTGGCATCTTCCCTCTTCTGCTCTGCGTCCTGCTCCTGCATGGTTTGCATCCAAGTTTCCAATTTTTGAGCCAGTTTTTCGACCGACCCGGAGGTCGATGGCTTATCTTTCTTGTACTTCGTCGGTTGTGTACTTGGTTCAGTCCCCAGCGGCTCATTCCCTGACGGACCGGGCTCTTGATGAGAGCTGTCGGACTCCTGCAATTCGGTGTCCATATTGACTATGAGGGGAACACAGACAGTGGCACGATTTGCATTATAGTCATGCATGGCATCGAACATGTCTCTCGTCAGGACACACTGGAGTAAGCTAAGAGTGAACGGTGTAGATACCCCTTGCTTGAGCCGTTCCTTCCTCTCCGCCTCGCCGAGCCTCCACCAGTCATTGCCTCCAGAAGACCCAACAGATTTCGCGTTTTGATAGTCGCGGATAATCCTACAGTCATTAGAGGTTGCCATAGCCAAATCAACGGTGTATTTACTTGTATGACTTGTCCATGAGCTTCAGCTGCTCATGAATTGCCCTTGGTGTCCTTTTCTCCCTCGGTTTGAGTTTCAAGAAGGCCGAATATATCTTGTCCGACAAGTTTGCGACGGTGTCATGCGCTTTAGATTAGCATTTTCTCTTGCTCATTGAATGATAATGAATTACGTTTTTTATCCCTGTGGACGTTGGAGGCAGCCATCGCAACTTTAAGAGTGTCATCAGGATGCCAGAGAGGCCCTCTTCCTACCGGGCCGTGCGAAGTACGGGCGGTTACTTCTCGTATTTCCGTCGAGGTTGGTTGCACCTCAGGGAAGCAGTCAATGTGAATTACATCGGGGACATCGCGGGTTTTCCTCTTCTTGGACGGAGATGAATGGTTGCCAGTGTTGTTCTCACGAGGCATCTTTGTTGCTGGAACTGAAAGGACCTGGCAAGATTGATCAGGGGTAAAAGTGCCCGATGTGGATTCAGGGGCAAAAAGATCGGCGTGATGATCATCATGATCATCATTAACAGCATATCAGACCTCGAATATGAAAAGGCGACTTCAAGAAGTCTCCCCTTCAACTGTGAATATAGAGTTTTTTAATTCGTATATACGATGATGGCACAGGGCGATATCTTGTATGAAACTTGGGAGACAAACTGGTATACGGGGCAACAGAGAAAGGTGAGTATCACATCCGTCTATTCAGCTATTCAGCTAAACCTGCCCAGTGTGGACCGACCCTTTAGGTACCATAGCTGGAAAGCACCCATTGTACCGAGTATTGTACTGAGTTCATTGCAACTATCTAAGAAAACAAAAGTACCTTTTCACTCAGTATCTACGCCATCCTGCTCTGCCTCATTTGACGCTTGTTCAGCTTGTTCAGCTTCTTCCCGCGCTCTCCGACGTGAAGCTCTCTCATTTGCGAACTGTTCAAGCATTTTGAGAAAGACGATAGGCGGATTGGAAGCAGGCACAAATACACGCTTGATCTCATCCTGAACCTTTATCCACACTGCTTTCTGATCTTCCTTCACCGCAAGGTTCTTTGCAGCCGAAACTGCATCGGTATGGGCAGTATTGAACGTCTGTAAGACGGAGGTGCGTTCAGCCGTGTCCAAATAAGCACCAAGGAGATTGTGCTTCTGATATTGCCGACCATCGGACGTCAACATCTTGACAACTAGACCATGGGCTTTTTTGTTTAACGGATCTTTTGGCCACTGGTCTGCTGGGAGTATGAGGGCGATGATTTGGCAATAATGCTCGAATGTGGGTCTCGACCAGTTGGGGAGGGGAAAAATCGACGTGATTCGCGTCTCAGGCTCTTCCGCTCGGCCATCAAATATGTCGAGTAGTCTGACATTGCCCTCGGAGTCGGTGACAATATTTCCACTTGAATCGCGTTGAGGTTCCTGAAGCGGGTTTCCAGCCTCGTCGTTCAGATGCACCGGCCAGATTTGATCGAGAAAGCTGTCGCATAGGTTCTCCAGGCGAGCATTCTCTGCCATAGAGGTATCTTCAAGTACTTGGTGATATTCTGCTTCGGTTTTTGCCTTGTAAAACCCAATAGGTCCAACCTCTCTCAACTTCTCCAGATAGGATTGTTTAGTTATGATGCCGGCTTGAACTTTCGGTCCCCATTCCTGTTCAACCTGACGGAATAGTGTCATTCTCTTCCCATAAAACCGATCATTGCGTGCTTTTTTGGCCAACCGTCTTTGCTCCTCTGATTTGGGGGGAGGCTTGTGACAGAGGAGAGATTGCACTTCCGGGGACTGCCAGAGTGGGTCGTCGGCACGGTGTTCATAGTCAAAACCGATGGGACTTAATTCGTCACCGACAGCCTCATCGGCGCGTCGCATTCTGATGGAACGAAGATGCTTTTTGACCTGCAGTGAAAGTAAGCTTCATGAACCTGAAAGAGGTTACCGTTCTGCGTGAATTACTTGGCGGTTTACGACAGAGAGTTTTGACGCCCGCCCTTGGGAGAGAAAAGGGACATTGGTATTGGGGGCCTGCATCGGCTGAAGGAGTATCTGCATCCGTGGGAGGATCATCTGCAGTATCAGGAGCTGCAGTATCAGGAGCTGCGACATCGGGAGAGGCCACAGTGGTCGAAGCAGCAGTAGCGGAAGTAGCAGAAGGGGAAGCAGCACCAGGTAAGGCGACGTTAGTGCGTTGTGATGACGATCTGTTGCAGGACCTGTTGCGGTTACTGCGTCGCGGTGCCATGAATTGAAGAAATGAAGGTGTTGACGTAGAACAGAGGCTGTTGATCTAGAACGAAGTAGAGAAGTACAGAATGGATGGAGGGGTAAACACGATTTCTTGTCGGACCTCGCTGGCTGAATATGTTGCAGACCTGATTAAAATGTGACTGTTATGCCGTATCCAGCACATTAACTGCGTAGATCGTATCAATTGCGTGGGAATCGAGACAGACAGTTGCGGTGAATCATAACCCAAATGCTAAAACGTGTAGTTGCACAGTTATGAATGTTTTGTTGTTGGTGGCTGGCCCGGCACGCTGAAGACTTGATCGAAGTTTGATCTGGTTGGCTGGACCCGAGGCTGGAAGTTCTTTTACAGTATCGGTGGGGACGGTGGCGTCTTATACAGACATAAGAGGTGATCACCCAGGGAACGGTGGCGTCGTATCCAAACACAATTGGGCCATTACCATGCATGGCAACTATCCTTTACAGACAAACCGAGGTGCGTGGTCAAACTCTGAGTTGAGTTCGTAGGGACAAAAGTGCACCGAGGTAGAAGATGGTCATGACATAGAAGCACGTAATTGAAGTATATGAAATCAGAGTATATTTGAATTCGGGTTCATAATGCCGCGGGGTATAAGGACAACGCAGAAAGCGCTCCGCTGGCGCGGCGCTGCGATCGAACAAAGCGTCCATCACATGTCCCGATTCAGAGGCTGCGAGTGCTATATGAACTGATTGCTCAAGAGAAAGCACCAAAGGATACCCGAGTCAATACAAGACGATATTCCAGCGTCTTTCAACAGCATACGTTTCCCGTGCAATTACTTTAACTCTGTAATTGGCCCTGTCGGACGGGAAAAGCCGTGACGCGATCTCGGATGTCGTGCAAATGCACTAAAGCCGAGACATGATGCAAACTCGCAGCTTCCCTACTATGGGGCGACATTTAAGAAATGTCGCTGGGGCGACAAATAGAATGATACGGCGACTGGCGCATCATTGCCTCACCTTTGACATAAACTGGTTTTTACACCGTCAAAACAGATGTCATTCAGTTTTATTCTGTAGATATCCTTAAGGGATGAATTGGATGAATCCATGGCTCGCATC
>Ga0335072_10008886_pt1 | contig 14530 bp, 16 predicted proteins | sample Lox_Sample_21_FD_206725 | JGI IMG/M metagenome (GOLD analysis project Ga0335072, IMG submission 206725) | Soil microbial communities from Loxahatchee National Wildlife Refuge, Florida, United States - Lox_Sample_2.1 | ecosystem: Environmental > Terrestrial > Soil > Wetlands | place: USA... | reverse complement strand
CGCAGCATCTGGTCGCTGTCACCAGTGGTGATGTCGGCCACCGAGGCGAGCATCCGGTAAGGCAGCGGCCGCGGCGTGCGTGGCAGGTCAACCCGGGCGGTGCGCACCGCGCGATCGTAAGAACTGGCATCCAGGGCGGACGCGGTACCGTCGGCGACCTTGCGCGCGACCGCGTCCCACTCGTCGTACAGGCGCTGTAGCTCCTGGTGAAAGGCGATTGTGAACGACTGATGGGGCCGGCGCCGTGCGTACAACCAGCGCAGCACCGGCTCCTCCATGATTTCGAGCGCGTCGGAGGGTGTTGGCACTGCGCCGCGTGAACTCGACATCTTCGCCATCCCGCTGATGCCGACGAACGCGTACCCAGGGCCGATCGGCCGCCAGCCGCCGAAAATCGCGCTGACAAGCTCCCCGCCCACCACGAATGACGATCCAGGCGCCTGGTGGTCGGCGCCGGACGGCTCGAAGACGACGCCCTCGTATGCCCAGCGCATCGGCCAGTCGACCTTCCAGACCAGCTTGCCGCGCCGGTGCTCGGCGAGCTTGACGACCTCCGCGTGCCCGCACGCGCAGGTGTAGGAGAGCTCTGTCGTCTCGTCGACGTATCCGGTCACCGTGGTCAGGTCGCGCTCGCACGCCGCGCAGTACGGCCGGTACGGGTAATAGCCCGTGCTCGTCGCGCCGTCGTCATCGGCCGCGGCGCCCGATCCCTCGCCGGCAGGTTCGGCACCGGCGCCGCTCCCGGCTGCCGCATCGATATCTGGGTCCGCCACGGCCGATCGGGGCTTCGTCCGGTACTGCGCCAGCACGGCATCGATCCGCGATCGCTCGCGCATCGCCAGCAATACCTCGTCTACGTATGCACCGGAGGTGTACATCTGCGTCTGGCTGATGCCGCGAAACTCCACGCCGAGACGAGCCAGCGCGGCGGCCGTCGGCGCCTTGAAATGCTCAGCCCAGTTCGGGTGCGTGCTTCCTGGCGGCGCTGGAACAGACGTGAGCGGCTTGCCGATGTGCTGCGCCCAGGACGGGTCAACGCCGGCCGGAACCTTCCTGAACCGGTCGAAGTCATCGAAGGAGAGGATGTGCTCGCACGGCACGCCGCGCCGCCTGATCTCATCAGCGACCAGGTGGGGCACCATCACCTCGCGCAAGTTGCCCAAGTGGATAGGCCCGGACGGACTGAGCCCGGACGCCACGACCACAGGCTTGCCCGGCGCCCGGCGCGCAGCCTCAGCGATGACCTCATCCGCGAAGCTGTTCACCCAGTCAGCCTGGGGGCTAACATCTGCCACCGCGGGCGCTGTCCTTTCTCCGGCGTCGGCGCGCTGATCCGCACTCGGCGTAGCCTACCGAGGACACATTGCACGACGCGACGCGTATAACGGTTCGGGGAAGGAGCTTGCGATGCCCACCGTCAGCGTGCGGTACATCGTCAACGACGTCGACGAGGCACTTGCCTTCTACAGCGCGCACCTGGGCTTCCGCGAGGACATGCATCCCGCGCCTGCCTTTGCCATGATGTCGCGCGGAGACCTGCGGCTGGTCCTGAGCGCTCCCGGCGGCGGACCTGGCGGCGGCCAGGCGATGCCAGACGGCACGCTGCCCTCACCCGGTGGCTGGAACCGGTTCGCCATCGAAGTTAGCGATCTCGAAGGCCTGGTCGAGCGACTCCGACAGGGCGGTGTGCGCTTCCGGAATGACATCGTGCCCGGGGTAGGCGGCAAGCAGATCCTGGTGGAGGACCCGTCAGGCAATCCGGTCGAGCTGTTCGAGCCGACCATCGGCGAGGCGCGGCTGTCGCCTCAGTCATCCTGACGGCAGCGCCGGGCTACCGCTTCCGGCCTTGGTACTGAATGCGAGTTGCCGCGATCTGTCCTGAGTCGATTGCGGCTTGCTCATCAGCCTCAAGGCCGGCCAAGTCGGGGAACAAGTACGGTCCGTAGCTCAGGTGAACGGTGTCGAACTGGGCACCCAGCCCGTCCAGCACTTCCCTGCCGGTATGGATCTGCTCGGCTTCAGCCCAGGCCCGGCAGTAATCTGCCCAGGGCTGGCCGGACTCCTGCCACTCGCCCAGCAGCTGATGCAGCCAGCTATCCTCGCCGGCCATCGACAGGCGGCTCTGACACCACCGGGCGGTCGCCTCGTCGAAACGTTCCCTCGCCCACTCGACGACGACTACCGTGCCGCCTGGCAGCAGGGCGGCGTCCATCGCAGCCAGTGTGCGCGGCAGGTCGGCGACATGATGCAGCGAAGTGCACGCGATGATCGCAGCTGCTGGCGCAGGTGCGCTGTCCGTGTCGAACTCGGACTGCCGGAACCACGGGCCGGCCGGCGCCTCGGGGTCTACGCCAGTCGCTTCGTAGCCCGCATCCCTGAGCCTCCGAACGAAGCCACCTAGGGAGCCGCAGCCGATCTCCAGCACCTGAGCTGGCGCTGGCGGCAAGCTCGCTGACACGAGCGGCCACACCGCAGCAAGCCATCGCTCATCGGGTGTCACGGCGGCATAGCTTACGCCGATACGACCCGGCTAACCGTCCAGCGCGCGGCGCATCGGGCGGAACTTGGTCTCCGTCTCGGCCAGTTCCGACTCCGGCTGTGACCCGGCCACGATGCCGCAGCCGGCGAACAGTCTCGCCCGGTTGCCGTCAATCTCACCGCACCGCAGCGCGATCGCCCACTCTCCGCTGCCCCGGGCGTCCACCCAGCCGACCGGGCCCGAGTACCGGCCGCGGTCCATTCCTTCAAGTTCCCTGATCAGCTCCATCGCCGCGTCGGTCGGCGTTCCGCAGATCGCGGCGGTCGGGTGGAGCGAGGCCGCCAGCGCGAGCGCGGACGCGTCCCTCGCGAGCACGCCGGACACCGAGGTGGCCAGGTGCTGGTAATCAGCCATCTGCAACAGGAACGGGGCCGGATCCACCCGCAGTTCGGCGCACAGTGGCTCGAGGAGGTCGCGCACAGAGTCGACCGAGTAGCGGTGCTCCTCCGCGTTCTTGGCCGACGCCAGCAGAGCACTGCTCAGGGCCTCGTCGTCAGCCTTGCTGCCGCCCCGTGCCATGGTGCCGGCCAGCACCAGGGAGGTGACCTCGCGGCCCTCGCGGCGGATGAGCAGTTCCGGCGTCGCGCCGACCAGGCCGGCGCAGGCAAACGTGTAGCAGCCGGGCGAACGGGCAGCCAGCCGGTCAAGCAGCACCCTGATGTCGATCGGTGCAGAGGCGTGGGCCTGCAGGTCACGGGCGAGCACGACCTTGCGCAGTTCGCCGGCCTTGATCCTGGCTACTGCCGCCGAGACGACTTGCTCCCATTGCGGTGCGCTGAGGCTGCCGTCACTCCAGCGCACTTCCGCGGGGCTTGTCCTGGCAGTGGCGGCAACCGGTGGCGCACCGCCGCCCGCAGTGATGGTCGTCTGCCAGCTGATGCCCGACCTGCGGCCGATGATGACAGACGGAACAATCAGCACCGAGCCGTCCGAGGCGGGGTCGAAGGTGAAACTGCCAAAGGCGACCGGCCCGGTTCCGGGTACGCGCACCTCGTCGCTTACCGTGGCCGAGTCGAAGAGCTCGGCCAGCCACTTCTCGCCGGCCGCGAACCGGTCCACTCCCGCCGGGATAGTCAGCCGTGCCGCCTCGCCCCAGCCGACCAGCCCGTCGCCCTGGTGGATCCAGGCCGAGGGCGCCGGAGCCGGGAGCCAGGACAACAGGTCACCTGGGTCGGTGATGCTGACTGTCTTGACCGTCAGGCCGTCTGGCACCGGCCGTTCCCGGCTGTTGCGCTGTTCTTTCACGGCAATCCACTCTACGTGCGGCACCCGGCCACCCTGACGGAGGGCACCAGCCGACGCGCGCGGGCATGCAGGCGCCCTGTTAAGAGCACGCCCGCCAGCAGGAACCCGAGCCAGGCGAAAAGCACCCCGACGGCGACACTGCCGATGACGTTCACGCCTGCCTCGCCGATGGCACCGTCCTCCAGCAACCGCAGCGTCTCATAGCCGAAGGTGGAGAAGGTGGTCAGGCCACCGCAGAAGCCCGTGCCGAGCAGCGCGAACAGCGCTGGCGGCAGGCCCAGGTGGCGTTGTGCGCCGAGCAGGAAGCCGAGCACGAAGGAGCCCGCCATGTTGACCGCGAACGTCCCCCACGGAAACACCGAGTCGTGCCTCGCCTGGACGAGCCGGTCGGAAAGGTACCTGGCCGGCGCGCCGATCATGCCGCCAGCCAGCACTGCCAGGATGATCACGACGTTGAGCCGCCCGCGGTGGCGCTGCCATTGGCCTGCGGACCGCCGGCGTACGTGTGCACATGCACGTCATCGACCATGACCAGGCCGCCGGTAACGAGCTCGGCCACCTCGTCAAGGAATGCCTCGGTCCGCTCGGCGGTGTCGACGATGATGATGGCGAGCGGCAGGTCCTCGCTCAGCGAGAGCAGCCGGCTGGTATGGATCCTGGACGCCGCGCCGAATCCCTCGATGCCGCGGAAGACGCTGGCACCAGCGAGCCCGCGAAGATGCGCCCGGTGCACGATCTCGGCGTAGAGCGGCTTGTGACGGTACCGATCGGATTCGCCGATGAAGATCGTGATCCGCCTGGCAGCGCCTTCCAGTCTCATTCGGCACCTCGTTCGCGCCGGTCGGTAATCCACGCGGGCATTCTGGCCGCCGTCCTGGCGGCCTTCATTCCGCACCATACCGCCACCAGCGCAGCCAGGATGCTGGTCAGTGCGTAGGCGTCGGCCAGCGCCTCGGCATGAGCGGTCAGCAGTGTCATCACGCCGCCGGCGTAGGTCGAGAACGTTGTGTAGCCCCCGAGCAGCCCGACAGCCAGGAACGGCCGCAGGATCCGCCGCGGTGGCCAGACCTCCAGCAGGTAGACCATGAGGAGCCCGAGGCAGAAGCAGCCGGAGACGTTAACGGCAAAGATCGCCCACGGGAACCCGTGGCCGGCCGGAAAGGCGGCAGAGAGCAGGTACCGCGCCAGGCTACCGATGCCGCCGCCGACGGCTATTGCCGCCAGATCAGCCGGGCTTGGGCCGGACGGGCGATGCGGCGGGCGGGCCGGCGAATTACGCGTGAGCGTCGAATCTGTGTTCGTTAACCCGTCTCCCTCAGTCACGTCTGCGAGCGTCCCTGTGCGCCGCGGCTGGGCGGGGACTGACTATCTGCTGTGAAAAGAGTAGACAGCCGGGTCGGCAGGCGCGGAACGGCATACGGCGTGCTACCGTGATCAAACCCGAGTGATTCGATTGGATTAATAGGATGGTCACAACCACGATAAGCCAGGTGAGTACGTCTCCGCACAGCATGCGGCGGACCAGGCCAGCCTCCGGGGGGGAGCCTGGACCCCGCAGCCCCCGGTCAGTCAGCCCCCGGACACTCATCCCCGGCACCCCCGGCACGCTCAGCTCGCAGACACCCACTCCCGGCGCACTCAGCCCGGCCAGGCTTGGCCAGCTCGTTCGCGAGATCGCCGTAGCGCAGGACAGCTGGCGACCGATTGTGGGCTTCTCAGCCGAGCGGCGCTGGTACCGTCGGCTCGTGCTTGCTGAGGACCACGAGATCTGGCTGCTGAGCTGGCTGCCCGGCCAGCACACCGGCTTCCACGACCACGGCGAGGCTCGCGGGGCGTTCGCCGTAGCTCAGGGCGAGTTGCGCGAAACGCTAGCGAGGCCAGGCCGGAACCGCGTGCGGAACCGCTTTGCCTCGGCGGGATCAGTGACCGCATTCGGTGGCAGCCATCTGCACGATGTGAGCAATGCCACGACCACCCCAGCTGTCAGCGTCCACGCATACTCGCCGCCACTGACAGCGATGCGCCGGTACGAGATGACCGCATCGGGCCTCGCGCTCGTAGGCACCGACCGCGCGGAGCTCGACTGGTGAGCCGGCCACCCGGAGCGCTGACGATCGACGCAGTACTAGCCGTCGCGCGGTCCCGGCTGACCAGGCTCAGCCCGGCGGAAGCTGACCAGGCGATCCAGTCAGGCGCGCTGCTGGTCGATATCAGGCCGCAGGCCCAGCGCGAGGCCGAGGGCGAGATCCCTGGCGCGACCATCATCGAGCGGAACGTGCTCGAGTGGCGCTTCGATCCGGCCTCAGCTGCCCGCCTGCCGGTCGCGAGTTACGACCTGCAGGTCATCATCTTCTGCTCGGAGGGCTACACATCGAGCCTGGCAGCCGCCAGCTTGCTCGACCTCGGCGTAGCACGCGCTACCGACCTCGAGGGCGGGTTCCGCGCATGGCAGTCCGCCGGGCTGCCAGTCTCGCCGGGCGCTTGCCGCGCCGGTCAGATCAGCGACAGCTGAACCGGGCCTGAAGTCTCCGGGTCGGGCGGAACGGCTGGCCCTGCGCGCCTGCTCGCGCGTTTGGTGCCGCGGATGACATTCGTAGCGGGAACGCCCCGTGCCCCGGCTGGTGTCGTCCGTCCCACGCCGTGCTTGCGGGCAAGCTCTGCCACTTGCTCGGCGATTCGCCGCTGATAGCTCGCGGGTGCGTAGGCACGACTGCCGTACAGGTCGTGGTAGGCGTCCACCAGCTCCGGGTGAGTGGCACCCAGCCAGCGCAGGAACCACTCCCTGGCGCCAGGGCGCAGGTGCAGCACGATCGGGCTGACGTGCGTGGCTCCGGTGTTCGCGATCTTTCGCACAGCCTCGTCGAGCTGACCGGGGGAGTCCGACAGGAACGGCACGACCGGGCCCATCAGTACCCCGCAGCGCAGCCCGCGCTCACCGAGCGCCGCGCATGCCGCCAGGCGCCGGTCCGGGCTCGGCGTGCCGGGCTCGATAGATCGAGAAAGAGATTTATCGACAATTCCCACCGACACGTTGAGGCCCACCTCGGTTACTGACGCAGCCCTGGCAAGCAGGTCGATGTCCCGGAGTATCAGGGTGCCCTTGGTAAGGATCGAGAACGGATTCGCGGCCTCCGTGAGCGCGGTGATGATGCCGGGCATCAGCCCGTAGCGGCCCTCGGCCCGCTGGTAGCAGTCGACGTTGGTGCCCATTGCGACGTGCTCGCCGGTCCAGCGCGCCGACCTCAGTTCGCGCCGCAGCAACTCCACCGCGTTGACCTTGACCACGATCTGCGTGTCGAAATCGTGTCCGGCGTCTAGGTCAAGGTAGGTATGCGTGTTGCGGGCGAAGCAGTAGACACAAGCGTGGCTGCAGCCGCGGTACGGGTTGATCGTCCACCGGAACGGCATCCGCGACGCCTCCGGGACCTTGCTGATCAGGCTCCGGGCGTGTACCTCGTGGAAGGTGATGCCGCGGAAGCCGGGTGTGTCGAATGTCCGCGTGACTACGGCATCCCTGCTGAACAGGGCCGACTGCTGCGCCGCGTCAGCCGTCCTGAGCGAGTCCCAGCGCATGAGCGCGAGCATAGAATAATTATTCGACTCGATCAAATATGTTTTCGAGTGCATGCCCAGAACAGGGCATTACGACACGCCCGGCCGGCTCCGCGCGCCCAGCGGCCCTAGATCGACGTCACCACAACCGCGCTTCCTCTTGCTCACCGCAAAGGCCTGGTAAAGAATCGGGTGAAAGGGCTGGCTAGTGATAGCCGCCCGGGGCGTACCGATTTCGGCCGGAGGTGGCGCTGTGGCCTTGTCGATGGAAGAGCAGCGCATGCTGGACGAGATGGAGCGGCAGCTGGCCATTGACGACCCGAAGCTAGCCTCCCGCTTCAATACCTTCGGCCAGCAGCGGACGCCAAGACTTTTCGCGTCCCAGCGCGTCAAGACCATCGTGGGCCTGCTGGCGCTCGCGCTGATCGCCGCGATCACGGTCATGATGTTCGTGCTCAGCCCATATGGCGCCCATCACGGGACCACGTCGCACACTCCGCAACGCGGAGCGGCGAATTCAAGTCTGAGCAAGGGCAGCGGCTAGCAGAGCCGTCCGGCACTCAGGCCGGCTGACTCAGGACTCCCGCCACAGCTGGAGCAGGTACTGCTCCATGCCCTCGAGCTCCTTGCGGGCCTGCTGGAAGTCATCGCTTAGCGGGTCAGCGAATTGCCTGAACAGCTCGGCGTAACTCTGCACCGCCGCGGTCCTGTTCCTGGTGTAGATCCGTACTCCGTAGTCGCCTACACCGCCGGACAGCCGCAGCGCGTCGACCGCCCGGAAGCCCGTCGCGCCAGTGTCGATACTCAGCTGGCCACGCAGGTAAAGGACGCACTTGGCCTCGTCCTCATAACCGTCGCTGAACGGCGGCGGCGCGTCGTCCCACTCCTCCACCGTGAGCTGGACGCCTAGGTGTTCCTGCGCGCAGGACACGATCAGCTGATCGCGGCCGGTGCTGATCAACGAGTCCACGGGCGGCACCGGGCCGGGGGCGTCGATGTCAGCGATAGTGTCGCGCACCCTGAACATCAGCCGCTCCGGGAAGACCGGGATCTCCAGCCGAAGCAGCCTGCGAGTCACTTGCCCCCCTCTGGGCGATGGCACTCCGCGGGCCGCAGGTTCGAGACCTACAGCGTTGCGGTCCTGCAGTTTTTCTTGTTCCATACCGATTCCTGTCCTACAGGATGCTCCGAAGCGACGCCACTTGCGTACCCAATCGGCCAGAAACACTCGGTATCGCAGCGATTTATCGCAGGTAAGCGGTCTGCTGGGCTATCCTCCACCCATGCCAGCCGCCGTCGCGACCGGCCCCGCAATTACGCACCGCTATGTGCAGGCCGGCACGCTGCGCATGCACATCGCGGAAGCCGGCCGGGGCCCGCTTGTGCTGCTGCTGCACGGATTCCCGGAGAGCTGGTATTCCTGGCGCCACCAGCTGACCGCGCTGGCGGCGGCCGGCTACCACGCGGTGGCACCCGACCAGCGCGGCTACTGTGGCACCGGCCAGCCAGCCGGAACCGGCGGCGAGGCTGACATCGGCGAGTACACGATCTTGCACCTGACCGGCGATGTGATCGCGCTCATGGATGCGCTTGGCGCCGATGAGGCCGTCGTCGCCGGACATGACTGGGGCGCGCCGGTCGCCTGGCACACCGCGCTCTTCAGGCCAGACCGGATCCGCGGCGTTATCGGGCTGAGCGTTGCCTACCGGCCCCGCGGCAGCGCACCGCCCATCGCGACGCTCCGCAGCCTGGCGGGTGAGAGCTTCTACATGGTGTACTTCCAGCAGCCCGGCGTCGCCGACGCGGAGCTCAGCCGGGATCCGGCAACGAGCTTCCGCAAGATCCTCTACAGCATCTCCGGCGACGGGCCTGGCATGCGCCCGATCCCGGCCGGCGGCGGTTTCCTGGACACCGCCGTCGATCCCGCCGAGCTTCCCGCCTGGCTCACCCAGCAGGACATCGACGCCTACGTGGAGCAGTACGCGACGGCCGGCTTCACCGGTCCGCTGAACTGGTACCGCAACCTCGACCGCAACTGGGAGCTGACCGGCGCCTGGCAGCATGCGCCGATCAGCGTCCCCGCCCTGTTCCTGGCCGGTGCCAGGGATCCCGTTCTGAGCTTCATCAGCGCCGACGCCATGGGCGCGGTGCTGCCGCGGCTGACCAGGTCGGTGATACTGCCGGGGTGCGGGCACTGGACACAGCAAGAGCGTCCCGCCGAGGTCAATGCCGAGATGATCAGCTTCCTGCAGGGCCTGGGGTAACGAACCCAGGCTCCCTTTCCAAGCCGCCATTTCATCGCCTTTTGAGACGGCTGTCGCCCACCTTTCACGGCTCCGGTACCGGCATATCAGGACAATTAGGCGGCCAGAGCGTATCGGAGCCGTGAAGAGTCGGCGCGAGCGCTCCGATCCCGACCGTTTTGCGTGCTATGGGCGTTTGCATGGCTGTGGCGCCGCGGACGCCGGGAAGGCACGGGCCCGAGTCAGCCGTATCGCGTGCGCTAGCTCGGCGTCCGTGGCTGCCGGCCCTGTCGGTGTTCTCGGTGCGCGCCTGGCTATGACGGAGCGAACACGTCAGGCGGTGGTGCGGGGGATAGTTGGGCCTCACCGTCCGTGATCGGCCTGGCCCCGGCAACGAACCGGTCCAGGTCATCGCCGTCCAGTACCCTGCCGGGGAAGGGGTCGCTGGCAGTTCGCCTGGCCAGTTCCGGTGTTGCCAGCTCCCGGTCCGACGCCGCGAGCACGAGGTTGCCGAACCGGCGGCCGCGCAGCACTGCCGCGTCCGCGATGAGGCAGGCGTGGCCGAAAATGGCACGCACTGACGCGATCCTCGATTTGGCATGAGCCAGCGGGGGCCCATCGCCGATGTTGACGGCGAACATCCCGGCGGGCCGCAGGGCACGCTGGGCAGCAGCGGCAAACTCGGCAGATGTCAGATGCGCCGGCGTGCGCGCCCCGGCGAAGATGTCGGCGATCACGACGTCAAACGACGCTTCAGGCAGTCCCTCAAGAACTGCGCGAGCATCGCCGATGCGGATCCTGATCCGCCCAGCGCGGCCGCCGGCGCGGCGGCTCGGCTGGCGCAGCGGCAGCCGTTCCCTGACGAGATCCATCATCTCGGCGTCGGTGTCGACCGCGAGCTGGCTCGATCCGGGGCGGGTGGCCGCGACATAACGGGCCAGGCTCAGCGCCCCGCCGCCCAGGTGCAGCACCCGCAGGGCCCGGCCGGCCAGCCAGCCAAGGTCGAGCAGGTGGCCGAGGCGCCGCACGTACTCGAAATCGAGGTACAGCGGGTCATCGAGGTCCACATAAGACTGCGGCGTGCTGCCGACCAGGAGCGTCCACGCCCTGGGCCGGTCAGGATCAGCCAGCAACTCGACCGCGTCCGGCTGGCCGAGCCGGCGAACCGCAGGTGGGCTGCCGTTCTGCCGATCTGACATGACGTCTATTGTCTACCGGCGCGCGCTATGCCATGGCCGCCGGCCGGGCGGGCGCCGCCGTGGCCGCTGAGCCCTAGTCGAACGGGAGGATCTCGGCGGAGTCGGTGAGCCGGAGCTTACGGCGGGCCCGCTGGTAGAAGGTCGTGTGGCCGAAGCGGACGACCGACGCGGCTCCCGGTCGCGGCTGCAGCGCGATCCGGTCGCCGTGGCGGGCCTGCGCGGCGAGCTGGCCGTCTACCTCGATGGCGAGGTCGCCGCTGGTCGGCAGCACTTCCAGGGCGAGGGTGTCGGTCACCGAGAGCACTAGGCCGCGGTTGTAAGCCGAGTGCGGTGCGGCAGGCGTCACTACGAGCGCCTCGACCGACGGGCTCACTATCGGCCCGCCTGCTGAGAAGCTGTAGGCGGTCGAACCTGTCGGAGTGGCGACCACGACGGCGTCCGCTGCATAGCTGACGAATGGCTGGCCGCCAGCCAGCACGGACAGCTTCGCTGTCGCGTGACCGGGGAACCTGACTACGGCGATGTCATTGAAGGCAGTCATCACCTGGTCGCCGAGGATTGCGTCCACGGCGAGCCGCGGCTCGACAGTGAACTCTTTCGCGTCGACCGCGCACAGGGCCTCCTGCAGGCCCGGTACGTCGACCTCGGCCAGGAAGCCGAGCTTGCCCAGGTTCACGCCGAGCACCGGGGCGGACTGTCCGTCGGACAGCCGCATCGCGCGAAGCATGGTGCCGTCGCCGCCTAGGCTGACGAGCAGGTCGGAACGCTTCCCCAGCTCGCTCTCAGGCACGCTGAGGGCAGCACAGTTGAGCCGGGCGATCTCGGTCTCGATGCCGAGCACCTGAATGCCGCGGCGCGTGGCCCAGTTCAGCACGGCGGCCACTGCCTCAGCCGAGTCGCGCTCCGGGTGCAACACCATTCCTACAACGTGCACCCCTCGACCCTAGCTCGCTCGGCGTGATCTTGTTGTCGACGGTGATACTGAGCGCTAGTCACTGAGAATCCTCTCAGCCAAACATTGGAGCCCGGATGAAAGCGGTGCGGTTCGACCAGTACGGCGAGCTTGACGTACTCAAGGTCATCGAGGTGCCTACCCCGGAGCCCGGCCCTGGCCAGGTACTCGTACAGGTCAAGGCAGCCGGAATCAACCCGGGTGAGGCGAAGATCCGCGCCGGTCTGCTGCACGAGCGGTTCCCGGCCACGTTCCCGTCCGGGGAGGGCAGTGATCTGGCGGGCACTGTCGCAGCAACGGGACGCGGCGTGGTCGGGTTTGCGGGCGGCGAGGAAGTCATCGGCTACACCGACAGCAGAGCCAGCCACGCGGAGTATGTCCTCGTCGAGGGCGGCAACCTGACCCCGAAGCCGGCCGAGGTTCCGTGGGACGTCGCCGGCTCGCTGTACGTCGCTGGCGCCACTGCCTACGCGGCTGTCCGGGCGGTCAGCCTGGCCAGGGGCGAGACCGTGGTCGTAGCGGGGGCGACCGGCGGGGTCGGCTCGATCGCTGTGCAGCTCGCCCTGCTTGCCGGAGCCAATGTGATCGGCATCGCCGGCCCGGCGCACCAGGAGTGGCTGGAGCGTCGCGGGGTCACCGGGGTTGTGTACGGCGACGGTGTCGCTGACCGGATCAGGCAAGCCGCTGATCGCATCGATGCGTTCATCGACGCTGTCGGCGGCGACTACGTGCGGATCGCGCTTGACCTTGGCGTCGAGCCCGCGCGCATCGACACCATCGTGAACTTCGCTGCCGTAGCCACGCTGGGCGTGCAGGCTCAGGGCAACGCCGCCGGGGCGAGCGCCGCCGTGCTGGCGGATCTCGCCGGGCTGATTGCCGCGGATCGGCTAGAGGTGCCGATAGCGGCCAGCTTCCCGCTGTCGCAGGTGTCCGATGCTTACCGCATGCTCGAGCGCGGCGGCATACTCGGGAAAATCGTTCTCATCCCGTAAGGCCCGCGCGCTCGCGAGCCTCCTGCCACAGGTTCCCGTACTGCCGGGCGGCCTGGCTGCGCGGCGAGAACGCTGTGACCGGCGCGCGCTGCACTGACATCTGCTCGATCACCGATAGGGCAGGAATCGCCGTGGCCGCGAAGTCGGGACGCTGCGCCGGCAGGTCTGCCGCGATCTGCGTGTGCAGCCGCTTGCGCCGATCGACCATCGAGAAGAACGCCAGTACGTCCGGCCGGTGCCCGTTGAAGCCGGACATGAACTCGGTGAGCTGATCGAGCGTGCGAACCGACAGAGTCGTCGGAATCAGCGGCACCAGCAGCAGATCGGCAGCGTGCAAGACGCTCTCGGATAGCAGCGAGATGCTCGGCGGGCAGTCGAGGAAGACCACGTCGTACTCGCCCTTCAGCGGCGCAAGCAGTGCGGCCAGGCGCCGGGCTGGCCGCTTGGCCGCGTCGAGCAGCAGGTCGAGGTTGCGGTACGTGAAGTCGGCCGGCAGCAGTTCAAGCCTGTCGAAGTCAGTGCCCTTGATCGCGGAGTCGATTGACTTCGTGCCCTTTATCAGCGCCTTGCCGCCGCCCTTGACGCGCGGTTTGATCCGGAACAGGTAGCTCGCCGCACCCTGCGGGTCCAGGTCCCAGAGCAGCACCCGGTACCCGTCCTTGGCGGCAAGATAACCGAGGTTGACTGCGGTGGCCGTCTTGCCGACGCCGCCCTTGATGTTGTACGTGGCGAAGATTTTCATACGCCCGCCGTCCGCGTCCGCCCGTCCGTCCGCGTCCGCCCGTCCGTCCGCGTCAGTTCCGTCAGCCGCGCCTGACTCGCCGGGCTGGCGAAGTCTGCGAACCGGCCGTCGAACTCGTGCCTGGCCTCGCGCTGGGCGACTGCCAGGCCGGCTGCGATCTCGCCCATGGCCAGCAGCGTCTCAGCGGGCACGCCGCGGTCAGCGAGCAACTGGCTGGCGAAGGCCCGGATCTCGGCACGCTGCACCTCGGCGTCCTGGAATGCACCGAGACAGTCCTGCAACGCCTTGAGCTCCTTGACGGCCTGCCAGCGCTGCGCCGGGTCGTGCAGCGAGCCGAACATCTCGAGCAGGTAGCGCAACTCCTTGCAGCGCTTCCGCAGCTCATGCAGACTCTCGGGCGGGGACGCCGCGCTGATCAGCTGCCCTGCCTGCAGCGCCCGCCGCTGAGCCGCGCTGATCCTGGCTGACGCGAACTGTGCCACTGTCGGGCGCTTACGGGCTGGCCGGACGTCGTCGAGCGCAGCCCGCCAGCTCGTGGTCAGCCGGGAAAACCGGGCCGACCGGAGGCCGGCCGCCAGCCCCCGGTACTGCACCGCGCGCGACCGCGTCAGATAGTCCTGGAACGGGCCCAGATCAGCCGGTGACGCAGCGACCAGCCCGGCCGTCATGCGCGCATAGCCAAGCAGGTAAACGTCCAGGTCCCTGGTCGGCGTGGTGAGGTCGCCCAGCCAGCGGAACTCGGGCCTGAAGCCGCTAGCCAGCCCGGCAGGCAGCGCGCGACCGCAGAGCTTCAGTACCGACCGGGTCCGGCGCACCGCTATGCGCAGATCGTGCAGGAACTCGGTGTCGATATCCCTGATGGTGCCGGGCACGTTCGCCTCGAGAGAGTCCAGCAGCGCCGTCAGAACCGTCGCGAGTGCCGCTGCGGCAGGCATCGACGGACTCAGCTGCACCGCAGTGGTCTTGCCTGCCAGGTCACCCGCTCGCAGGCCGACCGCGGCCAGCGCGGATTCCAACGCCGACCCGCGCGCCGAGCTGAAGCCTGGCACTTCGGTGATGGCACAGC
>Ga0335072_10008885_pt1 | contig 14532 bp, 7 predicted proteins | sample Lox_Sample_21_FD_206725 | JGI IMG/M metagenome (GOLD analysis project Ga0335072, IMG submission 206725) | Soil microbial communities from Loxahatchee National Wildlife Refuge, Florida, United States - Lox_Sample_2.1 | ecosystem: Environmental > Terrestrial > Soil > Wetlands | place: USA: Florida... | reverse complement strand
GCTGTCCACGAACGTGGCCAGATTGGTGGGCTTGAAGGTGGTTTGCGCGCCATCGGTGTGATCCACGTCGAGCGCGCAGCCGAAGCGCCAGCCCGTGGGCAGTGTGACGCTGACCCGGACGGGAATGTCCCGTGAGAAGTAACCGGCCGGGTAGAGCACCACCTCGTTCCATTCGATCATCAGCAGATCGGGACTGACCTCCAGATCCCCGACGTCATCGCGGGTGGGCGACAGATAGTCGAAATCGATCCGCAGGGTGCTGACCCCGGACGGTACGCGCACGCGGAACGCCCATATGTTCGCCGGATCGCGCATCCAGGTCACCGGTACGCCGTCGACGCTGAAGCGCAACCCCGCGAGGCGGTCGATCGTGCCCTCGGGGGCGTGCGCGCCCGGCAACCACTGGGGATAGAACAGCACGCTGTCGCGGGTGACTCCGCTGAGCGTTTCGTGCACGTGATAGACGCGATGCAGGACGTCCGTGGCGTCCACGGACAGCTCGATCTGCCCCGGATAGGGACGGTCCCGGGGGGCAGCAATGGGCATGATCGGCGCGGTCGCGCTCGGGCCGGGGCTGGCCTGCGCGACGGGCGGCGCGAGGCTCGCGGCCGCCAGGGCGGCGGCGAGCGCCAGCGCCGCGCCGGCGTTGGCGTAGGCGTAGGCGGGCCGGGCGGTCGGCAGGAGCTGGCGCTTGTCCACGGCGAGTTCCCCGGCGAGGCTTTCAGGATTTGCCGCCGAACAGCCGCTCGAGCTCGCTGCGCGCGCGCTGCGCGGCGCCGGTGTCGGGCGGCACGTAGGCGCCGGGGCGAGGTTGGAAGAAATCGCAGAAATTGGCTGCGGTCTTGTCCGTGACTTCCTCGGCGGTGGGTTCGCGGCACTGCTTGGCGACGTGCACGTCGTAATCGACGCACATGCGGCACACGTGCAGCTCGGCGCGGCAGCGCGGGCATTCGTCACGGCGCAACAGCGGCAGCGACAGTGCCGCAAGATCCGCCCCGCATTTCCAGCAGACGAGGTTGTGTCCCACGACGGCGTCTCTCAGGCGGCGCGCTCGGCGAGAAAACGCGCCAGGGCCGCCCCAGTATGCGAGCGCTCGCGGCGCGCGGCAACGGCGGCGGGCGGGCCGGCGGCGACCACGCGGCCGCCGGCGCTGCCGGCCTCCGGCCCCAGATCGATGATCCAGTCCGCCTCGGCGATGATGTCGAGGTTGTGCTCGATCAGCACGATCGAGTGCCCGGCGTCGACCAGCCGATGCAGCACCGCGATGAGCTTCTCGACGTCCGCCATGTGCAGGCCGACGGTCGGCTCGTCGAGCACGTAGAGCGTGTGACCGGGACGGCCGCGTGCAGAATCGCTCAGACGTGCCAGCTCCGTGACCAGCTTGATGCGCTGGGCCTCCCCGCCCGAGAGCGTCGGGCTCGGCTGCCCCAGGGTGAGGTACCCCAGACCCACGTCCGACAGCAGCCGCAGCGGCCGGGCAATGCGCGGATGCGCCGCGAAGAACGTCACCGCCTCATCGACGTTCATCTGCAGCAGCTCGCCGATCGAGCGGCCGCGCCACTGGATTTCGAGCGTCTCGCGATCGAAACGCCGCCCGCCGCAGCGCTCGCACAGCACCTTGACGTCGGGCAGGAAGCTCATCTCGATGGTGCGGGTGCCGGCGCCCTCGCACTCGCTGCAGCGCCCGCCGCTGGTGTTGAAGGAAAAGCGGCTTGCGCTGTAGCCGCGCACGCGCGCCTCGTTGGTGCCCGCGAACACCCGGCGGATCTCGTCCCAGAAGCCGACGTAAGTGGCCGGGCAGGAGCGCGGCGTGCGCCCGATCGGCGTCTGGTCGACCTCGAGCACGCGATCGAGCTGCTCGACACCATGCAGGGCGCGCGCACCGATGAGCGCAGGACGGGCCGTGCGCGCACCCTTCGAGCCTCCGCTGCCGCCGCCGTCATTGGCGCTCCCGGCGCCGCCGCGGGCGCTGCCCGCGCGCACCAGCGTGCGCAGGTTGGCGTACAGGACGTCGCGTGCCAGCGAGGATTTGCCCGAGCCGGACACGCCCGTCACCACCACCAGGCGATTCAGTGGAACGCGCACGTCGATGCCGCGCAGGTTGTGCAGGCTCGCCGCCTCGATCTGCAGCGCGGGGCTGCGCGGACCGGTGGCGCGCCGTGGCGCGGCCGGATGCTGCAGGGGACGCGCGAGGAAGCGGCCGGTGACCGACTCGGGCTGACGTTCCAGGGAGCGCGCGGTGCCGCTTGCCACGACACGGCCGCCGCGCACGCCCGCCCCGGGCCCCAGGTCGATGATGTGATCGGCGCGGCGGATGGTATCCTCGTCATGCTCGACCACCACCAGGGTATTGCCGGCCGACGAGAGCTGGTCGAGCGCGTCCAGCAGGATCGCATTGTCCCGAGGATGCAGCCCGATCGTGGGCTCGTCGAGCACGTAGCAGACACCCTGCAGATTGGAGCCGAGCTGCGCGGCCAGCCGGATGCGTTGAGCTTCCCCGCCCGAGAGGCTCGGAGCGGCCCGGTCGAGCGCCAGGTAGCCGAGGCCGACGCGCTCGAGAAACCCCAGGCGGCTGAGGATCTCGGCGAGTGCGTCGCGCGCCACGGCCTGCTCGCGCGCCGACAGGCGCAGAGCGCGGAAGAATACGCCGAGCTCGTCGACGGGACGCGCGGTCAGCTGTGCGATCGACTGGTCGCGAAACCGCAGGTGCAGCGCGACAGGATTGAGGCGCGCGCCATCGCAGAGCTCGCACGCCGCCGGCGCCGCGCCGGCGTCGGTCCCGTTGCCGTTGCCGTTGCCGTTGCCGTTGGCGTGCCCGTGGCCGTGCCCGTGGCCGTGCCCGTGGCCGTGGCCGTGGCCGTCGCGCGGGAACTGCGCGCCCATCCACGGGCGCTCGTCGCCCATCTCTTCGCGCTCGAACTGCGGCAGGTGCACGCCAGTGCCGTAGCAGCGCACGCACCACCCCTGGCTCGAGTTGAAGGACAGCAGTCGCGGGTCGGGGTCAGGAAAACCCCGGCCGCAGCTCGGGCAGGCCCGGCGGCTCGAGAACACCGATACGGCGCCGTCGGGCGCCAGCGCGTGCAGCACGCCCTTGCCCAGCTCCAGCGCCTCATCGATCGCCGCGCGCAGACGGCTCTCCTCCCGGGCGTGGCATGGCACCGCGGCGATCGGCAGCTCGATGTCATGGTCCACGAAGCGCTTGAGCGCCGGGAACGGATCCGTGGGAACCCATTGCCCGTCGACGCGCAGCTGCCGCGCGCCGCGCGCCGCCGCCCAGCGCGCGAGCTCCCGATAGTGTCCCTTGCGGTGCGCCACCAGCGGGGCGAGCAGCTGTACCGAGGCACCGCGCTGCTCCCGCAGCAGCGTCGCGACGATCGACTCGGGGCTTTGCGCGGCGATCGCGACCCCGCAATCCGGGCAGTACTGCGTGCCGAGTCGCACATAGATCAGGCGCAGGAAGTGATAGATCTCGGTCAACGTCGCCACGGTGCTCTTCAGTCCTCCGCGGCTGGCGCGCTGCTCGATGGCGACCGTGGGCGGGATGCCGTAGATCGCGTCCAGATCGGCGCGCGCCGCCGGCTGCACGAACTGGCGCGCATAGGCATTGAGCGACTCCAGATAGCGGCGCTGACCCTCGTTGAAGAGGATGTCGAAGGCGAGGGTCGATTTGCCGGAGCCGGACACGCCGGTGACCACGCTGAAGCGATTGCGCGGAATCTCCACGTCCACGTTCTTCAGGTTGTGCTCGCGCGCCCCGCGCACCACGACACTGTCGGATGCGGTGGCGCCCACGGCGGCCGCCGCGCGCGCAGCTGCGGTGGCGGCGGCCGCCGACGGCGTCGGCCGGCGCAGCGCCGCGGCTGCCGGTGGTGGCGGCTCGCGTACCCGCGTGGCGTCGGCGCCCGCGGCGCTGCCGGCCGCGTACTGCGCCAGCGCGCGGCCGGTGTGCGACTGCGGCATCTGCATGAGCATCGCGGGCGTCGCGGCGGCGATCAGCTGCCCGCCGCCCGCGCCGCCTTCCGGGCCGAGGTCGATGATCCAATCGGCGGCACGGATGACGTCGAGGTTGTGCTCGATGACCAGCAGCGAATGACCCGCCGCGAGCAACAGCCCGAAGGCGCGTACCAGGCGTGCGATGTCCTCGAAGTGCAACCCGGTGGTGGGCTCGTCGAAGATCAGCAGCTTGCCGCGCCGTGTGTCCGTGCCCTCCAGCGCCGCGGCGGCGAGGTGACCGGCGAGCTTCAGGCGCTGGGCCTCGCCACCGGACAGCGTCGGCACCGGCTGGCCGAGGCGCACGTAGTCCAGGCCGACATCGGACAGCGGCTGCAGCCGCGCGCGCACCGCGGGGACGTCGGCGAAGAACCCCAGCGCCTCGGTGACCGTCAGGTCGAGCACCTCGGCGATGCTGGCGCGTCGCCCGTCGGCGCCGCTCACGCGGATCTGCAGCGTCTCGGGCCGGTAGCGGCGTCCCTGGCACTCCCCGCAGCGCAGATACACGTCCGACAGGAACTGCATCTCGATGTGCTCGAAGCCGTTGCCGGCACAGGCCGGGCAGCGCCCCTTGCCGGAGTTGAAGCTGAAGGTACCGGCGGTGTACTTGCGCAGCCGCGCCTCGGGCTCGGCCGCGAAGCGCGCGCGGATCTGATCGAAGGCCCCGACGTAGCTCGCGGGATTGGAGCGCGTGGTGCGGCCGATCGGCGCCTGATCGATCAGCACCGCCGCCTCGATCAGCTCGGCCCCCTGCAGGCGGTCGAAGCGGCCGGGCGCTTCCGTGGGCTTGCCGTGCGCCTTGAGCAGCGCCGGATACAGCACGTCCTGCACCAGGGTCGATTTGCCCGAGCCGGACACGCCCGTCAGGCACACCAGGCGCTTCAGCGGGATCTGTACGTCGATCCGTCTGAGGTTGTGCTCGGCGGCGCCGTACAGGCGGAGCGCGGCGTCGTGATCGGCGCCGTCACGCGCCGCCGGGCTCACGGCCGCTCGACTGCGTGCCGCGAGCGGTGGCAGGCGCCGGCGACCGGCGAGCCAGGCACCGGTCAGCGAGTCCGGGTGCGCCATGACCTCGGCGGGCGTGCCGTTGCAGACGATGCGTCCGCCGTGCTCGCCGGCGCCCGGGCCGAGATCGATGATGCGGTCGGCCTCGAGCATGATTTGCGGGTCGTGCTCGACGACCAGCAGCGTGTTGCCGGCATCACGCAGGCGCTGCATGACGCCGATCACGCGCTGCATGTCGCGCGGATGCAGACCGATCGAGGGCTCGTCCAGTACGAACAGCGTATTGACCAGCGAGGTGCCGAGAGCGGTGGTCAGATTGATGCGCTGAACCTCGCCGCCCGACAGGGTACGCGACTGCCGGTCGAGGGTCAGATAGCCGAGTCCGACGTCGCACAGAAACTTCAGGCGGGTGCGCAGCTCCGACAGCAGCAGAGCGGCCGCGTCGTCGAGCGCCCCGGCGAGCCGCAAGGAGTCGAAGAAGCTGCGGCAGTCCTCGAGCGACAGCTGCATGAGCTCGTGGATCGCCAGACCCGGCGCGCTGGCGGGCGCGGCGGTCGACGTCGTGCCCGCGGTCACACCCGGCGCGGCGGCTGCTGGCGCGGCCTGCGCCGCCGGCCGCGTGCCCAACCGCCACAGCAGCGCGTCGGGCTTGAGGCGTGCCCCGCCGCAGGCGCCGCATACGGTGTAGCTGCGGTACTTGGACAGCAGCACCCGGATGTGCATCTTGTAGGCGCGGCTCTCGAGCCAGACGAAGAAGCGGCGTGCGCCGTACCACACCTTCTTCTCCCACGGCCCCTCGCCCTCGATGACCCAGCGGCGCTGCTCCTCGCTCAGCTTGCGCCATGGGACGTCGGTCGGGATGCCGCGGCGGGCGGCGAAGCGCAGCAGGTCGTCCTGGCACTCCTGATAGGACGGCGTCTGCCAGGGCCGCACGGCCCCTGCCGCGAGCGATTTACCGTCATCGGGAATCACCAGGCCGTAATCGATTCCAATCACCCTGCCGAACCCACGGCAGGTGTCGCACGCCCCGATCGGGGAGTTGAAGGAAAACAGCCCCTGCGTGGCTTCCTGGTAGTGAAGATCACACTCGGCGCAGTGCAGATCGCTCGAGAAGCGCAGCACGCGCCGCTCCTGACCGTCGGGGTCGAGCGCATGCACGCTCACGCGCCCATGCCCGGCGCGCAGCGCGCCTTCGAGCGCCTCGGTCAGGCGGCTGCGGGCGTCGTCAGCCCCCCCGGCGGTGGCGGACTCGAGCCGCAGGCGGTCCTGGACCACGGTCAGCAGGCGCGGCTCCTCGCGGTGGATGCGTACGTAGCCGAGCTTCTCGAGCTCGGCGCGCAGCTGCGCGAGTTTCATTTTCGCAGGCAAGGGCACGGGGAAGCAGATCAGCAGCAGCGGCTGAGTGAGATCGCCGAGCGCTTCCGGCAGCGCCTCGGCGATGCTCTGCGCATCGTCGCGGCGCACGGGCCGTCCGCAGCCGCGGCAGTACAGGCGCGCGACGCGCGCGTACAGCAGCTTCAGATGATCGTTGATCTCCGTCATGGTGCCCACGGTCGAGCGCGAGGTGCGCACGGGGTTGACCTGATCGATGGCAATCGCCGGTGGAATACGCTCGATGCGATCGACCTGCGGCTTGTCCATGCGATCGAGGAACTGCCGCGCATACGGAGAGAAGGTCTCGACGTAGCGGCGCTGTCCTTCGGCGTACAGCGTGTCGAAGACCAGCGAAGACTTGCCCGAACCCGACACCCCCGTGACGACGATCAGCTCGTTCAGCGGGAGGTCGAGGTCGAGATTGCGGAGATTGTTCTGACGCGCGCCGCGCACGACGATCGCGTCATGCGCGCTGCGGCTCATGATCGGCGCTCATTTTATCAGGCGGGCGCGGCGGCAGCCCGCGGCCAGCCGCCTCGAGCGATGCCGGCCGGGGCAGCCCCCGCCGTCTGATCGCAGTGGCGGCGGTGTGACGGGGCGGGTGCTGCGATGCAAGAGACCGGGAGCCGAAGGGGGTCTCCTATAATGTGCGCATGCTCCCGGCTCCCGATTTGCGCGGCCTCGCGCCGCCGCCGAACCCGCTCGCCGATACCGAGGTGCCTGCCGATGCGCCCCCGCGGCCGGCCGCGCCGTTCCTGCCGACCACGCGCGAGGAGATGCAGGCGCTCGGCTGGAGCGAGTGCGACGCCATCATCGTCAGCGGGGATGCCTATGTGGACCATCCGAGCTTCGGCATGGCGATCATCGGGCGTGTGCTGGAAGCGCAGGGTCTGCGCGTGGGGATCATCGCGCAACCGGACTGGCACAGTGCCGCGCCCTTCCGGGCCCTGGGCCGCCCGCGGCTGTTCTTCGGCATCACCGCCGGCAACATGGATTCCATGGTCAACCGCTACACGGCGGATCGCCGCGTGCGCAGCGACGATGCCTACACGCCGGATGGCCTCGCCGGCCGTCGACCCGACCGGGCCGTGATCGTCTATGCGCAGCGCGCGCGCGAGGCCTATCCCGAGGTGCCCATCGTCATCGGCGGCATCGAGGCCTCGCTGCGCCGCATCGCTCATTTCGACTACTGGTCGGAGAAGGTGCGCCGCTCCGTGCTGCTGGATGCGCGCGCCGACCTGCTCGTCTACGGTAATGGCGAGCGCGCCATCTGCCAGATCGCCGCGCGCCTCGCCTCCGGGGAGCACATCCACAGCGTCCGCGACGTGCGCGGCACCGCCTTCATCGGCCGCCCCGCGGGGGAGTGGATCGAGATCGACTCGACACACCTGGATGCACCGGGTCCGCCGGCGCCGCCGATTGACCCCTATGCGATGACTCCGCCTGCCATGGCCCCGGCGCCGGTGCGCGAGCAGGTGGTGCGCTTCACGCGCCGCGTCCCCAACGCCGACCGCGAGCGCAGTGTCATCCGCATGCCCTCGCACGAGCAGGTCGCCGCGGACGCGGTGCTGTACGCCCACGCCTCGCGCATCCTGCACCTCGAATAGAACCCGGGAAATGCCCGCGCCCTGGTGCAGCGGCACGCCGATCGGGAAGTCTGGCTGAACCCACCACCCCTGCCGCTGACGACCGCGGAGCTGGACTGGATCTACGAGCTGCCCTATCAGCGCCGACCGCATCCCGCGTACGCAGGCAGGAACATTCCAGCTTACAAGATGATCCGCTTCTCGGTCGCGATCCAGCGCGGCTGCTTCGGCGGGTGCACCTTCTGCTCGATCACCGAGCACGAGGGCCGCATCATCCAGAGCCGCTCGGAGGCCTCGGTGCTGCGCGAGATCGGCGCGGTGCGCGATCAGGTGCCGGGCTTCACCGGGGTGATCTCCGACCTCGGCGGTCCGACGGCGAACATGTATCGTCTCGCCTGCAGGAGCCGCGAGATCGAGAGCGCCTGCCGGCGACCTTCGTGTGTCTACCCGGCGATCTGCCCGAACCTCAACACCGATCATGCGCCGCTGATCGAGCTGTACCGCAAGGCGCGCGCCCTGCCGGGCATCCGCAAGGTGCTGATCGCCTCGGGCGTGCGTTACGACCTCGCGGCCGAGTCGCCCGAGTACGTGCGTGAGCTCGCGCAGCACCATGTCGGCGGCTACCTGAAGATCGCGCCCGAGCACCTGCGTGAGGGGCCGCTCTCCAAGATGATGAAGCCGGGCATGGGCAGCTACTACCGCTTCAAGGATCTGTTCGAGCGCTATTCGCGCGAGGCGGGACGCGAGCAGTACCTCATCCCGTACTTCATCGCCGCCCACCCGGGCACGACCGACGAGGACATGCTCGAGCTCGCGCTCTGGCTCAAGCGCAACGGTGCAGGCCTTCCTGCCCGGCCCGATGGCCACGGCGACGGCGATGTATCACAGCGGCAGAAACCCTCTCAGGCGCATCACGCGCGAGGGCGAACGGGTGATCGTGCCGAAGGGCCTGCGCCAGCGCCGTCTGCACAAGGCCTTCCTGCGCTACCACGACCCGGACAACTGGCCGCTGCTGCGCGAGGCGCTGCGGCGCATGGGCCGCGCCGATCTGATCGGCCCCGGCCGCCACCAGCTCATCCCGGCCTATCAGCCGCCGGGCACCTCGCAGCCCGCATCCCGGCCGTTTCGCACGCAGCACACCGGCCTGTCTCAGGGCTCGCCGCAGTCGCGCCCGCCGGGGCCGTCACGCCCATCGCGGCCGTCACGCCCATCGCGGCCATCACGCCCATCGCGGCCGTCACCCCCATCGCGGCCGTCACGGTCCCGCGGCGACCGCCGCCGCGCCCGTCACGGTCCGGGTGGCCGCGGCGCGCCGCCATGAGCCGCGCGGCCCGCGGCTTCGCCGCCGCGGCGGCGCTGCTGCTGGCGCTGGCGACGGTCGCGGGGGCGCTCGGCGCACACCCGCTGCAGGGGCGACTCGCCGCCGATCAGCTCGGCGTACTGCGGACCGCCGTGGAGTATCAGTTCTTTCACGCCCTGGGACTGCTGGGAGTGGCGCTGCTGCTCGATCGCCTGACCACGGCGCTGCTGCGCGCGGCCGCGTGGGTGCTGACGCTTGGAATCGTGCTGTTCTCGGGCAGCCTGTACGCCCTGGTCGCGGGGCTGACCGGCCCCGCCGGCACGGCCGTGGGCGTGCTCACTCCGGTGGGCGGCACGTGCCTGATCGTCGCATGGGTTCTGGTGGCGCTGGCGCTACTGCGGAGCTCCACCTCGAGCACGTCGTGAGCGAGGGCGTCCCGCCGCCACCCTGGCGCGAGCACCCGCTCGTCGGCGCGCTGCGCGCCGGGCTCGCGCAGCATCGCGATGCGGTGCTGCAGGCGCCGACCGGTGCCGGCAAGAGCACGCTGGTGCCGCTGGCGCTGCTCGAGGAGCCGTCCGTCGCCGCTCGCAGGATCCTCATGCTCGAGCCGCGGCGCCTCGCGGCCCGTGCGGTCGCGGCGCGGATGGCGGCGCTGCTGGGCGAGCCGCTCGGCGCAACCATCGGCTATCGCATGCGGCTGGATACGCGCGTCTCATCGATCACCCGCGTCGAGGTGCTCACCGAGGGGGTGCTCACGCGTCTGCTGCAGCAGGACCCGACGCTCGAGGGCGTCGCCTGGCTGATTTTCGATGAGTATCACGAGCGCAGCCTGGCGGCCGATCTCGGGCTCGCGCTGGCGCTGGATGCGCGCCGTCAGCTGCAGCTGCCGCTGCGCGTGCTGGTGATGTCGGCGACGCTCGAGGCGCAGCGCGTCGTCGCGCTGCTGGAGGATGCCGCGCTGGTCAGCGTGCCGGGCCGCGCCCATCCGGTGCAGATCCGCTATCTCGGCCGCGAGCCGCCGGGCCCGCCGATCGAGCGCGCCGTGGTGCGTGCGGTACACGCGGCGCTGGCAGAAACCCGCGGTGACGTGCTCGCCTTCCTGCCGGGGGCGGGAGAGATCAGGGGTGTGCAGGCGCAGCTGTCCGATCCCGCGGCCGCGGCGTTGCCGCCGGGCGTACGGGTGCTGGCGCTCTACGGGGAGCTCGGCGGGCCGGCACAGGACGCCGCGCTCGCGCCGGCGCCGCCCGGCACGCGCAAGGTGGTGCTCGCGACCAACATCGCCGAGACCAGCGTGACGATCCCGGGTGTGACCGCCGTCGTGGACAGCGGACTGGCACGCCGCGCGCGCTTCGATCCGGTGACCGGTATGAGCAGGCTCGAGCGCGTGCGCATCTCGCGCGCCGCGGCCGAGCAGCGTGCCGGGCGCGCCGGTCGCACCGGACCGGGCGTGTGCTACCGGCTGTGGAGCGAGAGCGCGCAGGCGCAGCTCGCCCCCAGCACACCGGCCGAGATTCTCGAAGCGGATCTCGCCCCCCTCGCCCTGGAGCTGGCGCGCTGGGGCGCCGGTGATACCGGGTCAGGGCCCCTGCGCTGGCTCGATGCTCCGCCGCCGGCGCCGCTCGCGCAGGCTCGAGAGCTGCTCGCGCGGCTCGGGGCGCTGGATGCCGGCGGGCGTCTCTCCGGGCTCGGCCAGGCGATGGCGCGCCTGCCGGTGCATCCGCGTCTCGCGCACATGCTGCTCGCCGCTCACGCACTCGACTGGCTCGCGCTGGCCGCACGGCTCGCGGCGCTGCTCTCCGAGCGCGACCCGCTGCGGGGCGGGTCACCCGATGCCGCCGATACGCAGCGCGGTGCGCCCAGCGATCCGGATATTCGTACGCGGCTCGAGCTGCTCGAGGCGCCTGCGCCCGGACCGGCCGTACAGCGCCTGCGGCGCGCGGCGGCGCTCATCGAGACAGCGGTCAGGAAGCACGTCGCGCCGGGCGCGAGCGCAGCGGATCCCAGGCTGCGGGCGCTGCCCGATGCCTGCCGGCCGGGCGCGCTGCTGGCGCTGGCGTTTCCCGATCGCATCGGGCGCCGGCGGGAGGGCTCGGCGTATCTGCTGGCCAACGGGCGCGGTGCGGCCTTCGTCACACCGGCATCGCTGGCGCGCGAGCCGTGGATCGTGGCCGTCGAGCTCGACGACCGCGAGCGCGAGGCGCGCATCCATCTGGCCGCGCCGCTGGCGGCGGATGCCCTCGAGAGTTTGTTTGCCGCACAGATCTCGACGCAGGAGCACTTCGGCTGGGACGACAGCGCCGAGGCGCTGGTCTGCCGGCGCGTACGCCGACTCGGCGCCCTCGTGCTCGAGGAGCACACGCTGCCGGTCGCGCAGGACGAGCGCACGCTGCCGGGCATGCTGCACGCCCTGCAGCGGCTGGGCATCGGCGCGCTGCCGTGGGACGAGGAGACGCGCGGCCTGCAGGCGCGCATGCAGTTCGTGCACTCGCTCGGGCGGCGCTCGCTCGGACACGCGCACGGCCGCGCGTTCGCGCGGGAGGATCTCGCGGACTGGCCCGCGAGCGATGACGCTACGCTGCTCGCCGATATGCCGCAGTGGCTCGGCCCATTCCTCGACGGGGTCACGCGCCGCGCGGCGCTGGAGCGCGTTGCGCTGCGCGCGGCACTGCTCTCACGGCTGAGCGCCCCGCAGCAGCGGGCTCTGGAGACACTGGCGCCGCGTGCGCTCGCCGTGCCGAGCGGCTCGCTGGTCGCGGTGGATTATCGCGGCGATCACGCGCCGCGCATGGCGGTGCGGCTGCAGGAGCTGTTCGGGCTGGCCGAGGGGCCCCGCGTCGGCGGCGGTGAGGTGCCGGTCACGCTCGAGCTGCTCTCCCCGGCCCGCCGTCCGGTGCAGATCACGCGCGATCTCGCTGGCTTCTGGCGTGGCAGCTACGCGCAGGTGCGCCGGGATCTGCGCGGCCGCTACCCCAAGCACGACTGGCCGGAGAATCCGCTGCAGGCGCGTCCCTCGCGGGGTGTGCGGCGGCACTGAGCGGCGCTCCTGCCGCCGATCCACCAACGTCACCGCGACGACGTCTCACGAAATCGGTGCACCACGCTGCCGGCCACGTTGCCCGGGCGCGCGGGGTAGTATATTTTCCAATTGGTCGGGCCTGTAGCACAGCGGTTAGTGCAGGGGACTCATCGAACAGGTGCCTGCGCGCGGAAAACGTGCGCAGTGGACGGGATGAATTCAGGGAACCCTTCGGGTGAGGTCGCGCGGGCCGACCCATGGCAACCCTGAGCCAAGCCGGCGGTACACCGCCGGAAGGTGCAGAGACTACCTGAGGGCTGCAGTGCCCTTGATGACAGGCTGGAGCGTCCCGCACCCTCCCGCACGCGACGTGCGCGGGTGAAGAGATAGTCCACTCCCGGCGGAAACGTCGGGGCAGAGTGAATCCCTTGGTCGTAGGTTCGAATCCTACCGGGCCCATTTCTTCAATCACTGCCGCGGTTCGCCGCGGTTCGCCGGAGTTCGCAGGCCCCGCGGAATCCACTGGAAACGCTGAACTTTTCCGCTCGCGGGAGTATGGTCGCGTTCGCCTCCAGCCCTGACTGACGCGGAGTAACTCTGGGGGTGACAGCATCAGGCTGAAACCAGTTACCCCCAAAATAACGCAGCACGCGTCCATGCTGATCAACGACACACGTATTCGCAATACCAAGCCCGCGGCCAAACCCCAGAACCTTTTCGACGGCGACGGCTTGTTCCTGCTACTGCAGCCCAACGGATCGCGGTGGTGGCGTTTGAAGTACCGGTTCGATGGCCGAGAAAAGACGCTCTCGCTGGGCGTGTACCCCGAGGTCTCACTCAAGCAGGCGCGCGAGCGGCGCGAAGCGCTGCGCAGGACGATCGCCGACGGCGTCGATCCCTCTGCGATCCGCAAAGCTGAGAAGCGTAGCCAGACGAACACCTTCGAGGCCGTGGCGCGCGATGAACAACCGGCAGTCACATGTGCGTCGAATGTATGACGCTGGGCCGCGGCGGTCACGAGACCGTAACGAGATAGTGCTTATCTGCACCGACGCTCACATGGAAGAGCAGAAAAATATGTCAGGGAAGGAGCCTTACACCCATGGCCGATCCACGCCTGCGCAAGTTCCTCGTCGCCTTTGCGGCGTTGATCGCCGCAACAGTCTCTGCAGAGGCCCCCGCCGCCACGATTCCGAGCGCGTCGGTTGAGGTTACCGCCGAGGGCGGCACCCCGATACTGACTTTCGGGACGGTCAACGGGAGCGGCTGCAACGGGCTCACCGGCGGATGCGAGAGCAGCACAGCTAGCGCGGCCAGCAACCTGGATGTCTCCACGAGCGGCTCGAACTCCGGACCAAATCCGGCGAATGCAGCCGGAAGCGCGGATATTACGGCCTTCTACGAGATTGTCGGTCCGGCGGGCAACATACCCGTGACACTGTACATCTCCGGCAGTGCTTCGACCTCAGCCTCGGGCCCGGACACGGAGGCGCTCGCGTACATCATGTACTCCAGCGGCGCACTCTATACCTGCAGCAGCGCAGGGAGTATTGCCGGCCCTACGGGACCCTGCGGCTCCGAACCGAACTCCGGGAGCTTGGACTCCGTACTGATCACGAACGCCTACACCAATGAACTTTTTGACTTGAGCGTGCAGGTGAGCGGTAGTACTTCCGGTGGGCCGGGAGGCTCGTTCTCAGCCTTGGTCGATCCTGTTCTCACACTCGATTCCACCTGGCTCGCGGATCACCCCGGTTACAGCCTGGAGTTCAGCTCCAATGTCTCGCCCGTCCCGCTCCCCGCAGCCGCCTGGCTGCTGCTCAGTGGATTGGGTGGCCTCGGAGCAGTGGCGCGAAAGAAACGCAAACGCGCAGCCCAGGGTTGACCACTATCGCGATCGTTCCACGCCGGTGATCACCCTGATGAAACACTTCGCCTTTGCTGCGTCAGTTCCGCGCTGCGCAGGTACTTGCGGTCTACTTATCGTTGCCGTTATCTCTTGCGCGAGTGCGGCGCATGCCGCGACCTTGCCGGGGCCTGCGTCCTACTCGCTCACCGAAGGGGCGCTGCACTATTCCGGCTCGACGCCCCCGCCTCCCTCATTTGGTCCCTATTCGGAGAGCTACGGTTGCGGGACTGACAACTCCTTGACTTGCTCCGCCGGGGTCAGCGGGTCACTAAGCGGTACTCCAAATCCGACGGTGACGTCGACCTCCTCGGGAAACGGTCCGACCACAAGTGGAGATGCCGGGCTCTCCTAT
>Ga0335072_10008884_pt1 | contig 14532 bp, 10 predicted proteins | sample Lox_Sample_21_FD_206725 | JGI IMG/M metagenome (GOLD analysis project Ga0335072, IMG submission 206725) | Soil microbial communities from Loxahatchee National Wildlife Refuge, Florida, United States - Lox_Sample_2.1 | ecosystem: Environmental > Terrestrial > Soil > Wetlands | place: USA... | reverse complement strand
ATTTCGTCTTCGCCCTCGGCGAACATGCGGCCAATTGACGGCTGGACTCCAAGCAGGGGAAAGAGGTTGGAGGTTACGTAATTGCCGCGGACGCGCTCGGATTCCCCTGAGCCGGTCATGACGAAACCGACGTGGCGGTAGACGGCGAGCGAAGAGAAGCTGCGATTGTCGCGCCGCCAGTCCAGGTAATTCGGCCAGGAGATGGATCCGGTCTCGAAGTTGGGCTTGGAGGCATCGACAGCAAGGAGCTCACCTGGGCGGGGCGCGTCGATGGGGTGGAGGAGAACGGTATTGACGATGGAGAAGAGCGCGGTATTGACGCCGATGCCAAGGGCCAGGGTGATGACGACGACCGCGGTGAAGCCGGGTGCTTTGCGAATCTGGCGGAGGGCGAAGCGGATGTCCTGGGTGAGTGTTTCGGCCCAGGGAAGAGTGCTGCGCTCGCGCACAGCCTGGCGGGTTTGCTCGAGGCCGCCGAGCTGGATGTGGGCCTGACGGCGCGCTTCTTCCGGAGACATGCCGGCGCGGAGGTTGTCGTCGATGTGGAGCTGGAGGTGGCTGTCGAGCTCGGCGGCGATTTCGGTGTCAGCGGACCGGCGGGAGCTGAAGAGTGCGCGGAGACGCAGGAAGAAGGCTCGGAGGGGGCGCATTAGTTTTCCTCCGCGGGAGAGAGGAAGCGGGCAACGATGGCGGTTGCCTGTTCCCAACTGCGGGCTTCGCGTTCGAGTTGTTTGCGGCCGGCGCGGGTGAGGCGGTAGAACTTCGCGCGGCGGTTGTTATCGGATGTGCCCCATTCGGAGGCGATGGCGCCTTCCTGCTCCAGCTTAAGGAGCGCCGGGTAGAGGGTGCCGTAGTTGAGGGCGAGACGATTGTCGCTGGTCTGCTCGATGCGACGAGCGATGCCGTAGCCGTGCTGGGGGCCCATGGTTTGGAGGGTTTTCAGGACCATGAGGGCGAGGGTGCCCTGCCAGACGTCGGATTTATCGGGCATGCGCGGATCTCCTATGGGTGAGCCATAGATATAGCAGTGACTCTTATGGCGTGGCAATAGGAGAGTGACGGATGGGCGGGGCGGCGGGGGGCGTGTCGTGGGGGTTTGGCCGGGGCGCTGTTTCATAAGAGGACCGGGTGTCGACGGGGCGGTACTTTCGGGAGCGGCGCCGAAGGAAATCATGTTGATCTTTGGGAGAGAAACGCTTCCGCTGCTTGCTGTGGGGTGAACCTGGTTGTGGGGGTGGTGGGGCTTTTGTTTGTTTGCCGAAATGGGAATGGGGTTGGGTACTTCTGGGTTGGCGTGGGGTGGAATTATCTTGAGATTTGGTGCGCGAAGGCTTTCGCTGCTTGCTGTGGGGTAAACCTGGCTGTGGGGGTTGGTTGGTTTTTTGGGGCTTTTCCAAAACGGGAATGGGTGGGTACTCCTGTGTTTGGCGTGGGGGGAATTGTCTTGAGATTTGGTGCGCGAAGGCTTTCGCTGCTTGCTATGGGGTGAACCTGGCTGTGGGGGCAGTGGGGCTTTTCGGGCTCTTTCCCGAAATGGAAATTAGTGGGTACTTCTGTGTTGGCGTGGGGTGGAATTGTCTTGAGATCTGGTGTGCGAAAGCGTTCGCTACTTGCTATGGGGTGAACCTGGCTGTGGGGGCAGTGGGGGTTTTCGGGGTTTTTCCCAAAAATGGTTTTGGGTGGGTACTTTTGTATTGGCGTGGGGTGGAATTGTCTTGAGATTTGGTGCGAGAAGGCTTTCGCTACTTGCTGTGGGGTGAACCTGGCGGGGCTGTGAGGGGGTGACTTTCTGTTGTTTGCCGCAATGAGAATGGGTGGGTACTTCTGTGCTCGGGTGGGGTGGAATCATCTTGAAATTTGGTGCGCAAAGGCTTTCGCTACTTGCTGTGGGGTGAACCTGGCGGTTCTTAAGCCGGGGCGCGGCTAGTTTGGGTTGGCGGATTTGGGTCGAGAGCATCGCGGGACGCGAGGGGCAGGACGGGAGGGACAGGACGGGGGGGACAGGAGGGGAGGGGCGGCGGGATTTCGCATGGTGGGACAGCTGGTGCGCGGACCAGCGACAGAGGAAGAGGTTTCTGCAACCATGGACAGCGGTTGCAATGAGGATGGCGATGAGGCTTCTGCGGTTCCGCTTGGGGTTGGGGTCGGGTCTGATATTTTTGGCGGCTGGACCTGTCTGGGCGCAGGCAACCCTGTGGTCGCAGCGCATGGCTGACTCCACAATCCAGCGCTGGCCCGAGGGACGGTGGGCCGCGGCCGGTGCTCCATGGCACTGGAACTACGAGCTGGGGACGCTGCTCGAGGGAATGGATGCGGTCTGGTATGGGTCGGCGAGGGGCGAGTACTACCGCTATTTGAAACAGTCAGTGGATCAATTTGTCGGACCGGATGGGTCGATTCCGACCTACCACGCAGACGAGGATCAGCTGGACAGCATTCTGATGGGGCGGCAATTGTTGCTGCTCTATCGGGTGACGCAGAACGAGCGCTATTACAAGGCGGCGAAGCTGCTGCGGGAGCAGTTGGCGCAACAGCCGAAGACGGCGTCGGGGGGATTCTGGCACAAGAAGATTTATCCGAACCAGATGTGGCTGGATGGCCTCTACATGGCGGAGCCGTTCTATGCGGAGTGGGCGAAGGAGTTCGAGGAGCCGCAGGATTATGCCGAGATCACGCGGCAGTTTGTGCTGATCGACGAGCATGCGCGCGATGCGAAGACCGGGCTGCTGTATCACGGGTGGGATGAATCGAAGGAGCAGTTCTGGGCGAACAAGGCGACGGGGGACTCGCCGAATTTCTGGGGCCGCGCGATGGGCTGGTACATGATGGCGCTGGTGGACACGCTGGCGTATTACCCGGAGAACGATCCGGGTCGTGCGCAGTTGCTGGAAATCCTTCAGCGCACCTCGGCGGCTGTGGCGAAGGTGCAGGATCTGGGGACCGGGTTGTGGTGGCAGGTGCTGGATAAGCCGGGCGCGAAGGGGAATTATCTGGAGGCGTCGGCGTCATGCATGTTCACTTACGCGCTGGCGAAGGGTGTGCGGCTGGGGTATCTGCCGCGGACGTACGAGAAGAATGCCGAACGCGGGTGGAGCGGGATTGAGAAGCGATTTGTGAGGGTGGATGCGGATGGGAGTGTGACGCTGACGGGGACGGTGAAGGTGGCGGGACTGGGCGGCGCGGAGCATCGCGACGGGAGCTATGAATATTATGTGTCGCAGCCGGTGGCCGATAACGATCCGAAGGGTGCGGGGGCGTTCTTGCTGGCGGCGAGCGAGATGGAGATGGATCAGCGGACCGCTGGACTGGGACAGACGGTGCTGGTCGATGGCTGGTTCAACAGCCAGACGAGGAAGAACGCTGCCGGACAGACGCAGCTGTTCCACTACAAGTGGGATGACTTTTCGAATTCAGGGTTTTCGCTGTTTGGGCATATCTGGCGCAGCTATGGCGTGGCAACGACGACGCTGGCGACTGCGCCTGCCGCGGAGAAGCTGAGGGGAGCCCAGTACTACATCGTCGTTTCACCGGATAACACGGCGAAGAATCCGAATCCTCACTACATGACCGCGGAGGATGCGGGGCAGATTGCCGAGTGGGTGCGAGACGGCGGCGTGCTGCTGATGATGGAGAACGATCCTCCCAACGCGGATATCGAGCATCTGGATTTGCTGGCGGATAAGTTCGGGCTGCACTTTAACAACGTGCTGGTGCATCACGTGGTCGGCGACGATTTTGCCGCGGGACGAATCGATCTGACGAATGCGGCCGCGCCCTTCACCCATCCACATGTGCTGTACATGAAGGACACATGCTCGCTGACGCTGTCAGGGAAAGCAGAGCCGCTGATGAAGGACAACGCGGGCGAGCTGCTGATGGCGTGGACGAGGTATGGGAAGGGGATGGTGTTCGCAGTGACCGATCCGTGGATCTACAACGAGTACACGGATGGACGGAAGCTGCCGCCGGAGTACGACAACTTTGGTGGTGGTGTGGAGTTGGTGCGGTGGCTGATGGAGCAGAGAGGGAAGCTGGTGCGGTGATCAGGAGTTTCTCTGGCCACCCCAGCGAAACGATGTTTCGCCGGGGCCCCGGCCGCCCGCCCTCATGCCCTGGCGTTTCCTCGCACGCGAGGAAGCGCCACCGTTTCCGGGCCGAAGGTAGCGAGTTCGCAAAAAAAGCAGCCGGTGGTTGAGCGCACCGGCTGCGTGAGGTGGGCATGAACAGCAACTCAGCCCTCGGACGAAGAGGAAGGATGGAGGACGCGGAAGGTGCTGCCGCCATCGGACCAGACGAGGACCAGCGCGTCCTGACCGGCAGGAATGCCGGAGAGCTGCTGAGCCACGTCGGATGCAGAGTCCACAGGCTTGCGGTTGACGGAGACGATGACGTCGCCGCGCGAGAGGCCGGCGTTATCGGCCGGGCTGCCGGGGCGGACGTTCTGAATGACCGCGCCGTGCACGCTGGCCGGGGCGTTGATCTGCTGGCGAACGTCGGGGGTGAGGTCGGCAAGACCGATGCCCCAGCGGCCCTTGCCGTTGCCGTTCTGCGCGACGACCTGTTCATGACCGCCGCTCATGGAGCCCAGGGTGAGGGTCATATCGAGGCTTTTGCCTTCGCGCATGACCTGGAGGTGGATGGTGTCGCCGGGCTGCTTCAGGCTGGCTTCCATCTGTAGTTCGCCGGCGTCGGAGACGGGCTTGCCGTCGAACTCGGTGATGACGTCGCCGGTCTTGAGGCCGGCCTTGCTGCCTGGGGAGTCGGGGGAGACTTCGGAGACGACGGCGCCGACAGCCTTCTTTACATCGAAGAACTTGGCGCTTTCGGGCGTGACGTCTTCAATGGAGATGCCGATGTAGCCGTGGCGAATCTTGCCGTCCTTCATGAGCGCGTTGACGACGGGCTGAGCGATTTTGGTGGGGATGGCAAAGCCCATGCCGGAGAAAGCACCGGTGGGCGAGTAGAGGAAGGTGTTGATGCCGATGAGCTGGCCGCGAGCATCGACGAGCGCGCCGCCGGAGTTGCCGGGGTTGATGGCCGCGTCAGTCTGAATGAACTGGCCAGGCTTGCGACGGTCAGAGTCGGGGTTGCCGCGGTCGAGGGCGCTGATGATGCCGCGGGTGACGCTGAAACGGAATCCGTAGGGATTGCCGAAGGCGAGGACCAGCTGGCCAGGCTCGAGCTTCGAGGAGTCACCCCATGGGATGCTGGGGAAGTCGTGGCCCTCGATTTTGATGACGGCGAGGTCGGTGAGCGGATCGGTTCCGATCAGTTTCGCGGGATACATGTCGCGGTTGCTGAGAGTGACGCTGATGTCGGAGGCGCCATCGACGACGTGGTTGTTGGTGACGATGTAGCCGTCGGGCGAGATGATGACGCCGCTGCCGAGACCGTGCTCGATGCTGGGCTGCTGATGCATCATGGGGCCCTGGAAGAACTGGCCGAAGGGTGAGCCGGGGGCGAAGAACTGCCGGAACTGCTGCTGTTCCTGCTCCTGGCCCTGGTCGCCGTTCTGGTCGTCGCCGTTAAAGGTCATGGCGTGCTGTTTGACTCTCGCGGTGACGCTGACGTTGACGACGGCAGGACGGACACGCGCGGTGAGCGCTTCCATGGCCTGATCGAAGGAGAGAAGAGGACCGACGCTGCTTTCATCGAGGGGAGCGGCGGCCGGTGCGGCTGCGCTTGCCGGGCGTGCGAAGGTCCAGGCGCCGACGCCGGCGGCGAGGCCCAGAGCTACGACAGGAACGGCGACGCGTCGCGTGAGTAAGGACTTGATTCTTGCTATGGTCATTGGTTTTGATTCTCCTGTTTCTCGAACTAACGAATTAGTTGTTAGGGACAAAAATTTTTAGATCGACTGCGACGGCGATCCAGGCTGCGGCATGACGAGCACGATCTCGAAGATCTGCATGGGTGTGCCGGTTGCCGGATCGACGATCTGGAGGACGTGGATTTGCAGAGCTGGATTCTCGCTGCTCTGCAGTGTGCGAATCGGATTAGCTGGTGTGGCGCTGGTGGTGAGAAGTTGAGCCGGACCCGATGTTCTGAGCTCCGTCGAGTGGAAGATGATCAGAGTGGGAGCCGAAGCGTTCTGGCTGGTTGTTTCGAGCTCCGTGACGCTCGCCATGACGACGGGGTTACGGGCTGCTTGTTTCTGAATGAGACTGGCCGGGCGGAGCGGAGCGATGTGCCGGACCTTGTGTCGGGCAACTGCGGGATGGTACGTGGCCGCCGGCTCGGCGGGATGGAAGCTGGCCGGAACGACGGCTGAGCGCGAGGGCGACGGTGCGAAGTTGATGTTGTCGATCAGAGGTGTGGTCTTCGCGGTCGAAGGGGGCTCGGTTGGGACGAAGGCGACGAACTGGGGGGAGCAGAGCGCGATGCCTGCGCAGGCGAGGGCGAGGGATGCGGTGGCTCCGAGAGCGAGGCGACCGACGCGTGTGGTGACTGCCGGTCCGATGCGGAGAATGCGCGCGATGCGCGCTGATGCGTCGCGGGCGCGGGCGACTGCGGCCTGAGCCATCGACCATCCACGGCGGGCGCAGCCTTTTTCGAGAAGGTCGATGAGGCATCCGGCATAGGCGCGGGGATTGCCGGTGGCGGCGAGGACGGCATCGTCGCAGGCCATTTCACGTTCGAGCGAGAGGCGGGCATCGATCCACCAGACGGCGGGGTGGAAGAACAGCAGGGCGCGAATCGTTTTCTGGAGGAGGTTGGTCCAGTCGTCGCGACGGCGCAGGTGGGCAAGCTCGTGGATGAGGATGGGACGGAGTTCGGTGATGGTGAGTTCGCTGAGAGCCCATGCGGGCAGCACGACGGCTGGATGAAAGAAGCCGAGGGCAGCGGGGACGCGAGCTTTGTCCGACAGCAGCAAGCGGACTGGACGCCTCGACTCAGTCAGCAAGGTGCGAAGTTCGGGATCGAGGCGGGCAGCTGGGATTTCGGTGCAACTACGGCGGATCTGGCGGATCTGCCAGACGCCGGCGAGGACGCGGGCAAGGGCTGCAGCCGCGATGACGATCCAGAGAACGCAGAAGGCGGTGGCCCAGAAGGTCGGGATGGAGAATTCGGGGTGGGTATGGGCAAGAGCTGAGAAGGCGTGCGCGGGTGATTCTGGTCCGCCGAAACCCAGGGTGCGGAGGAAGGGCAATGCGACCACGCCGGCGAGGGCAACCAGCCAGACGGCAAAGCGGGTGCCCGAGTTCTCGCGGCCCATGATGCGGAGCAGCAGCCAGGCACCCAGAGCAATGAGCAGACCTTCGGGGAGGGAGTTGAGAACGCGCTCGACGGCCAGCTGGGCAAAGGCGATCATTGTGCGTCGCCTCCGGTCTCTGGCGCGCGCTCCAGCATTTTGCGGAGGCGGTCGAGTTCGGCGGGGTCGATGCCGCGGTCTTCGAGGATATTGAGCACGAGATCTTCGTGAGAGTTGCGGAAGAAGCGGCTGACGAGGTGGCGAATCTCGGAGCGGCTGGCTTCTTCTTCGGCAATGAGAGCGCGGAAGATGTGGGCGCGACCGTCTTTGTCGTGGCCGATGTAGCCTTTGCGCTCGAGGATGCGGATGGTGGTGAGGACAGTGTTGTAGGCGAGCGCGGGGGAGGCGGGGAGGGCGTCGAGGATCTGCTGGACGGTGCCGGGACCCTTGAGCCAGAGCACGTGCATGATGCGCAGCTCGGCTTCGGTGAGGGTCTGGGAGGTTTTGCGCGGCACGGTGAGAATCCCCTTCACTTTATTGGACGCTGGAGGGCGCCAGAAGTAACTAAGGATTTAGTTTTATCATGAGTAGGGAGTAGGGAGTAGGGAGTAGTGGGTAGGGGGTTGGGGCGGGGTGGTAGGCGGTAGGCGGGTAGACCGTTTAGAGACCTACTCGACGCACCATGGCCTGGAAGCGGGGGTCGCTGCGCTCGCTGTCGTACACCGGATCGACGTTGAGCCAAAGGAGAAACTCGGCGCGGTCGTCGTAGCTCTTGTCGAGCCAGGCGTATTCGGCATCGCGATCGCCGAGAGCCTGGTAGACCAGGGAGACGTAGCTGGGCGAGACATAGGTGTGATCCTTCATGGCCTGGAGCTGGCCGAGGGCATGGAGGGCTTCGGCGCGATGGCCGGATTTCGCAAGGCTCATAGCAATGCCGGCCTGGCAGTAGGCGCTGTCGGGGTTCATGGCGAGGCCTTTGCCGAACTCGCGAATGGCTTCGGCATACTGCGCGGTGAAGGAGTAGCACATGCCGGCGGCGAGGTGCGGCAGCCAGAAGCCGGGGAACATCTGGATGCTGCGCAGGGCGGAGACGAGGCAGTTGCCGGCGTCGCGTTTGAGGTAGTAGTCCCACGCGAGGAAGGAATTGATTTCGGGCGAGAGCGGATCGACGGTGAGCGCCTTCTTCATGGTTTCGATTGCCTGGTCGGCCTGGCCCACGGAGGCGAGGTATTCACTGTAGGCGAACCATGTGGAGACGTTGCTGGGATTGAGCGCGAGGGCAGTGTGGAACTCACGATTCGACTGGTCGAGTTTCCATTCGTGGAGAAGGGCGTGGGCGAGGGCTCCGTGCGCTTCTGCGAGCTGATCGTCGAAGGCCAGAGCCCGGCGCGCGGCGGAGTCTGCTTTGGGAAGAGCTTCGCGGGGAGAGATGAGCCAGTCGGACTCGGTAGTCCACGCGTCGGCGAGTCCGGCGTAGGCAAGAGCGTAGCCGGGGTCGTCGGCGATGGCGCGGTTGAAATAGTCGATCGCTTTATTCATGCCGTCGCGGGTAAAGGTGAACTCCTCGTAGCGGCCCATGAGGTAGTTGCGGTAGGCATCGATGTTGTCGGTGTAGTGGCGCTGAAGCTGGATCTTCTCGCTGGCGGCGAGATTGATGGCGAGCGCTTCGGCCACTTTCTCGGAGATGGAGTCCTCGACCTGGAAGATGCCGTTGTATTTCTCGTCGAAGGTCTGAGCCCAGAGAGAGCGGCCGTCGCTGACTCGAACCAGCTGGACGGTGACACGAATCCGGTCGCCGGATTTCTGGAGCTTGCCGATGAGGACGGTGTCGACGCTCATTTCGCGCGCAGCCTTCAGGGGATCAACGCCGGGATCGCTGTAGCGGATGATCACGTCGGTGGGGCGGACGGGAAGCAGGCGGATGTTAGAGAGCCGGGTGGTGACGGCGTCGGCCATGCCCAGGCCGAGATGTTCGTCGTCGGAACCGCCGGCCAGGGGCTGGAAGGGGAGGACGGCGACGGAGTGGGCGGAGGCTGATGCGCCGGCACGCCGGTGGATGAACCAATAAGTGAAACCGGCAGCGAGGGTGACGGCGAGAAGCGCGAGGGAGATCCAGCGAAGGTGGGAGGACTGGGCGGGAACGGACAGAGGCGCAGAGGGGATGTTGAGCGGGGGCGAGTCTGCGATGTCGAGAGGCGCGGGCTTCTGTTCATCGGCGGCGGCGATTTCGCGGACTTCGCAGACAAACTGGTAGCCCTTGCCCGGGATGGTGACAATGTAGCGGTTGTCGCGAGGGGTTTCGCCGAAGGCCTTGCGGATGGCGGAGATGTTCTGGGCGAGATTGACCTCTTCGACGAAGGTGTCGGGCCAGAGGATCTGCATCAGTTCGTCTTTGGAAACGACGCGGCGGCGGTTGCGGATCAGGACGAGGAGCGTCTCGAAGGCCTTTGAGTTGAGGCGAAGGGGCTGATCGAGCCGGGAAACAAGGCGGCGGCCGGCGTCCAGGCGGAATTCTCCGAACTCGTATAACTCTCTTGTTTCGAAAGACATACAAGCGTGAGTGGACCTGCATCGGAGCGAATGCAGGAAATCCTAACAAATCCTAAGTCGGGATCACAAGACATTTTGGGCGGCGCGGGGCGAGGATTTGCGGCGTTGGGCAGGCGGTCTGAAGGCCGATGCCCTGCAAATCCGCTCAGGAATATGTAAGGAGAACCGCAATGACGATCGCCGCGATGCACCGACACTTCACGAACCAACTCACAACCGGATGGAAAGCGATTCTGGTGGGAGCCTTCCTGAGTTTTGGAATGGCCCTGCCGTCTGCGTCGGCCAAATGCTTTAAGGATTTCAGCCAGGCCCTGAAGGCGCCGGTTGTATCGGCAGCGGTGGCAGCGCCGCAGGGCCAGCTGACGACTAACAACAACAACGACCGAGGTCCGGTGGGCCAGGGAACCATCGTGGGGCTCTGGAATGTGACGTTCACGTCGGGCGGGCAGACGGTGGATGTGGGCTTCGACGCATGGCACAGCGACGGAACGGAGATCCTGAACGACTACACCAACCCGATCGAAGGCAATGTGTGCCTGGGGGCGTGGACGCAGACCGGACCGCGGACCTACAGGCTGAAGCACCCTTCCTGGGCTTTCGATACGACGGGCACGCTGGTGGGCACCGTGTGGATCAGGGAGACGGTGACGGTGAGCGCGGACTGCAACAGCTACAAAGGCAACTACGCCTATGACATTTACGACACGACGGGAGCGTTCGTAGCCGAGTACACGGGGACGGTGGCGGCGACGCGGATCCAGCCGTAGGGCCCGATCCATCTGGCGGCGGGAGAGAGATCCGGCTCCCGCCGAGGTTCCGCACTTGCGAGGAAAAAGGAGGAAGACGATGAAACGCTGGATGACGATTGCGTGGGTGACGGTGGCACTGGCGATGGCCGTGGGGTGCAACCGCGGCCGGGATACGGCAGCCGATGCGCAGAAGATTCAGGACACGGAGAAGCAGTGGAACGTGGATATGGTATCGAAGGACGCCGACAAGATCGCGTCGTACTACGCGGATGACGCTGTGCTGATGGCACCGAGGATGGCTCCGATGGTGGGCCGGGAGAGCATTCGTGCAGCGATGAAGCAGTTGGTCGCCGATCCGGCGATTTCGCTGACCTTCAAGGCGGCGAAGATCGAGGTGGCGGAATCGGGCGATCTTGGGTACACACGCGGCGCGTACGTGATGACGATGACCGATCCGCAAACGAGGAAGGTGGTTCACGACGAGGGCAGCTATGTGACGACTTATCGCAAGCAGGCCGATGGGACGTGGAAGGCGGTGGCGGACATCTCGTCGTCGGAGGTGAGTTCGGGGGTGGAGAGCGGGCTGTAGGGTTGGGGGTGGTTAGCTGAGGTGCGGTTAGCTGAGGTGCGGTTCGCCGAACGTCCAGCCAGGGACCGCCGCACGATTTGTTTGCCGGTGACTCCGCAGGATGGCCGCGATCACGCCCCACAAGTCACGGGAGTAGACACTCTACCTCCACTGAGGTAGAGTGTCTACATCTATGAGCGAGAAAGACCAGTATAAAAACCGGATTGAACTGCTGCAGGGAACACTCGACATGCTCATTCTGCAGACCCTGCAATGGGGACCGCAGCATGGATACGGCATCGTCCAGGCTTTGCGTTTGCGATCCGGAGACGTGCTTCAGGTGGAGACCGGATCACTGTATCCGGCTCTCCATCGACTGGAGCGTCAGGGCTGGGTGCAGTCGGAGTGGAAGCAGTCAGAGAGCAAACAAAAAGCCCGCTACTACCGCATCACGGCCAAAGGAAAAAAGCAGTTGGCTTCGGATCTGGGCCGATGGGAGCGGATTGTTGAAGCGATTGGGTCGGTGATGTACGGGCAAGCCGGAGGAGAGTGAGTCATGAAGTGGTTCCCGAGCTTCGGTTTCGAGCGGCGCAGGCGCGAATTGCAGGAAGAGATCGATGCTCACCTGCAGATGGTGATTGCGGATCGAGTGGCGCGAGGCGAGACGGCGGACGCGGCGCGACGAGCCGCAGAGCGGGAGTTTGGAAATATTCCTCTGGTCGAGGATGTGACGCGCGACATGTGGGGCCAGGCCTTGATCGAGCAACTGGGCCGGGATCTCCGTTACGCGTTACGGCAACTGCGCAAGAGTCCCGGCTTTGCAATCACTGCGACGACGATGCTGGCCGTAGCGATCTGCGCCAACAGCACCGTATTCAGCTGGATCGACGGCACGATGTTGCGTCCGATTCCAGGCGCGCGGGACGCGGGTGATCTTGTGAGCCTGAACCGTGGGGAACGGAACTTCTCTCCGACCCCGCCCTTCTCGTATCTCGACTATCGCGATCTGCGCGAGCAGAACCGCACCTTCACCGGAATCCTTGCCTATCATCACGACTGGATCACGCTGACCGGCGGCGCACAGCCGGAGCGTGTCTACATTGCGAACGTGTCGGCGAACTATTTCGATGTGCTGGGCATCAAGCCGATGCTGGGCCGATTCTTTCTCCCTGAAGAGGAAACGCATCCAGCCATCCCCAGCGCGGTCCTGGGCTATTCGCTTTGGAAGACGCGTTATGCCAGTGATCCGGCCATTGTGGGCAAGGCGATTGAGATCGCCCGGCATCCTGTGACGGTAGTCGGTGTAGCGCCGGAGGGGGTCACCGGAGCCATGCCCGGGCTCCGTGAGGATCTGTGGGTGACGCTCGATCCCCTCGGGACGGAAGTGTGGCGGATGACGCATCGCAGTGGTGGTAATTCGGTCTGGCTGAACGTAATCGGAAGGTTGCGGCCCAGCGTGAGTCGTGGTCAGGCAGCCCAGGATCTCAACACCCTGATGCACAACATTGTGGCCGCGTATCCCAACGATCATCTCGGCGATAACCAGATCTCCCTCGATCCCATGTGGCGCTCGCCCTTCGGCGCCAACGGATACATCGCGGCGACGCTGCCCATTCTGCTGGCTTTCGCCGCTGTGGTGCTGTTGCTGACCTGCGCGAATGTGGCAACCCTTACGCTGGTGCGGTTTGTATCGCGGCGGCGTGAGCTTGCCATCCGGCAGTCGCTCGGGGCGAATCGGATACAACTGGTGCGGCAGATGGTGATGGAGGGCGTGGTGCTTTCCAGCGTCGCGGGAGCGGTTGCTGTTGTGCTGACATCGTGGACGTCGAAGACCTTCGCATGGTTCTTTCCCGCGAATTCGAATCCCCTCATTCTCAACGGGAGCATGGACCATAAGGTGGTGATTGGGATTGCGGTAGCGTCCCTGCTGGTCGGCATGCTCTGCGGCGCTCTTCCCGCCTGGCGTTCGTCGCACGCGCCGGCCATTGAAGTCCTCAAGGCAGAGTCTGCAAGCATCTCCGGCGGCTCACGCAACCGGAAATTGCTCAGTGGGCTGGTCGTGGCGCAAATCGCGCTCTCGCTGCCTCTGCTGTTGTGCTGCGGGCTCTTTCTGCGAACGCTGCGGAATCTCGCCGGCGCGAATCCCGGATTTGAGCAGGACCACATTCTCACTGCGTCCGTGGGAACGAATATCGCCGGCTACAGCAGAGAAGAGGAAAAGGTGATCCGTCACAAGATACTGGATCGCGTTTCGGTCTTGCCCGGTGTGAAGGTCGTATCTCTTACTGACTGGATTCCAATGACGCTGAGCCACAAGGGCGACGATGCCTGGCCGGAAGGGTATGTGCCACACCCCCATGAATTTTTGCAGGTGTACCACGCCGAGGTGGCTCCGCGGTATTTCGAATCCCTTCATATTCCGATTCTGGAAGGACGTGAGTTTACGCTGGACGACGATGAAAAGGCCCCAAGGGTCCTCATCGTGGATCAGACGGCGGCAAGGCGCTACTGGCCGGGAGAGGATCCGCTGGGAAAGAAGCTCAGGGTTTGGGGCAGCCTTTTCACGGTAGTCGGCGTCGCGAGAAATTCGACCCATATATTCGTGAATGAGTCGCCGGAGCCCATGGTGTATATGAGCTTTTTCCAGGCGGGATACGAAACGATCGTGCAGGTGGAGACCGAGGGAAATCCGGCCGACCTTGCGCCGGTGGTCGAAAACGCCATCCACGGAATCGATCCACGGCTGCCGGTTTTCGATGTGCGTCCCATGCGAGAGAGTACCCAGATGGCGAGCAGTTTCGCTGTCATACAGAGCGCCGTGGCGGGAATGTTCGCGCTGATTGGGCTGGTTCTTGCCGTAACCGGAATCTACGGAGTGGTGGCGTATCGAACCCAATTGCGGGCACACGAGATCGGAATACGCATGGCGCTGGGCGCCTCGCGCGTCGCCGTGCTGAGACTCGTGCTGTTGCAGGGACTATGGCTCACAGGCATCGGGCTGGCGCTGGGACTGGCGTTTGCGCTGGGCCTGACCCGCGTTATCGTCCGGTTCCTGTACGGAATCGGCGCTAACGATCCGGTCACCGTCTTTTCCGTCGTCATGCTGCTGGGAGCGATGTCATTGCTGGCATGCTATCTTCCCGCACATCGAGCGATGCGCCGGAACCCGGTCACTGCAATTCGCGAATTGTAAGCGGCAGTGCCGCGTCGACGCGATTTGCGCGAATTCAGCGCGTACGCATTGCTCCACTGATCGACAGGGAGGATCACCGAATTCCACTGGTCACAATTCAATCTCTGCCCGGTGGATCTTCGTTGTGCGTTGACCTAAACAGGACAATGCGCTCATCGACGGACTTAGGGCCTGTTAACACTATTAGGACGGCAGCGACGGGAGCGGATTTTTCCGAGTGCGCGAAGCCGAGGAGTGGCAAATATTGAAATATTTTAGCGACGAGCGACAAAGCAATCGG
>Ga0335072_10008880_pt1 | contig 14538 bp, 12 predicted proteins | sample Lox_Sample_21_FD_206725 | JGI IMG/M metagenome (GOLD analysis project Ga0335072, IMG submission 206725) | Soil microbial communities from Loxahatchee National Wildlife Refuge, Florida, United States - Lox_Sample_2.1 | ecosystem: Environmental > Terrestrial > Soil > Wetlands | place: USA... | reverse complement strand
GGCGTTTGCTGTGCAGGGCGCCGAGGGGCAGGACGCGCTGGTGCTGATCGGGTCGCGGGACGCGGCCAAACGGCTCGGGGTGGCGGTGCTCGTCGAGCGGGTCGCGGCATGAGCGCTGGTCCTTTGGGCGCTTCGGGCCCGTTGGAGGGCCGGGTGGCCGTCGTGTCCGGGGGCGGGCGGGGGCTCGGGCGGGCGTTCTGCCTGGCGCTGGCCCGGCTGGGGGCGTCGGTCCTGGTCAATAACAGGAACCGGGTGGTGGACGGGGACGGGCGCGGGCCGGCCGACGACGTCGTTTCTTCGATAACGGCCTTCGGTGGCTCGGCTGTTGCGTCGTATGCGGACGCTCTGGATCCCTCCGCCGGGGAGGCCATGGTCGCAGCGGCGCTGGAGCAGTGGGGGCGGCTGGACATCTGCGTGGCCAACGCGGGGATCGGCGCGGGCGGGATGTTCCACCGGCAGCCGGCCTCGGAGTTCGAGGAGGTGCTCGCGATCAACCTGCTCGGCAGCATCCGGCTGGCGCGGGCGGCGATGGCGGTGATGCGGCCGGCCGGGTACGGCCGCATCACCCTGGTGGCCTCGACCGGAGGGCTGCACGGTGACATCGGGCTGTCGGCGTACGCGGCGAGCAAGGGCGGGCTGCTGGCGTTCGGGCGGTCGCTGGCGGCCGAGGGGGCGGGCAAGGGGGTGCTGACCAACATGCTGCTTCCCTACGCGCTGACCCAGATGACGGCCGACGGGATGTCGCCGTCGTTCGGGGCTCGCGAGCGGATGACGGCCGAGGCGGTGGCGCCGGTGCTGACCGCGCTGGCCAGCCCGGAGTGCACGCTGAACGGGGAGTACATCGTGACCGGCGGGGGGCTGCTGCGGCGGGCGTCGGCGGTGGAGTGGGAGACGGTGGCGTTGCCGGTTGGGTCGTCGCTTGGTGCTGCGGAGCTTGCCTCGCTGGTGGAGGAGAGCGGACGGGGGAAGCCGAGGGAGTTCGGCGTGTCGGTGGACGCGTTTACCGACCTTTGCCGTTCCGGGCCCCTCGGATGAGCTGGGGGCCGCTGCTGGTCAACCTGGGCGTGACGGCGGTGACCGTCGCGGTGCTGATGCTCGCGACGTTCTGGTATGCGATGCGGACCCGGGTGCACGCGATCATGGACACGGTCTGGGCGCTGGGGTTCGTGGTCATCGCGCTGGTGTCGTTTGGTTTGTCTTCTGGTTACGGGGTGTCTGGGCGGCGCGTGCTGGTGCTGGTGCTGACCGCGGTGTGGGGGGTGCGGCTGTCGGCGCACATCTACCTCCGCAACCGCGGGCAGGGCGAGGACAGGCGGTACGCGTCGCTGCTGCGGCGCAACACGGGCAGCCTGGCCGCCTTCGTGCTGCGGCACATCTACTGGGCGCAGGGGCGGGTGATGTGGTTCGTGTCGCTGCCGCTGCAGGTGGCGATGTACGAGCACGCCGCGCCTGGTTTCGTCACCTGGCTCGGGGTGGCGGTGTGGGCGATTGGCTTTGCCTTCGAGACCGTGGGTGATTGGCAGCTCCGGCGGTTTCGCGCTTCGCCGTCTCATGCGGGGCAGGTGCTCGACCGGGGGCTGTGGCGGTACACCCGGCATCCGAACTACTTCGGCGACGCGGTGGTGTGGTTCGGGCTGTGGCTTCTGGCCTGCTCGCACTGGCTGGGTCTTGTCCTGGTCGTATCGCCTGTGTACATGACGAACATGCTCGTGCGGCACACCGGCAAGCGACTGCTGGAGAAGCACATGGCGCGGTCCAAGGGCGCCGCGTATGCCGACTATGTGCGGCGGACCAGCGGCTTCTTCCCCTGGCCCCCGCGGGCCGGATCGTGAGCGCAGGGGCTGATCCACCGGATCGTGCCGGCCGGCTCGGCGCTGGACGCCGCGCTGGAGTACGCGGCGGACCTGGCCGCGAACTGCTCCCCCGCGTCGATCAAGACGATGAAGGCGCAGCTGCGGGCGGCCGCGGAACAGGACGTGGTGACGTCGATCGCGAACGGGCTGGAGCTGGAGCGTGCGGCGCTGTCATCGGAGGACTTCGCCGAGGGCGTGCGGAGCTTCGTCGAGCGCAGGGCGCCGAGGTTCCCCGCCCCGCGCCGAAGGCCGGGCTTATACGAACCGGATCAGCGTATTGCACAGCTCGGCCTTTCCGCCGGGGCCGTGCTCTCGGTCGGTCACGTGCAGGTCGACGGCGACGATCCCGGTCCGGCCGCCGGTGGCCGGGACGAAGCGGATGGTCCGGCTGCTGAAGGCGATCGCGGCACCGTCGGCCGTCTCGGTCGGCGGCTCGATGTCGATGAGGGCGGCCCAGGTCGCGGCCATGGCCGCCGGGTCCTGCACCGCGACATCGACCGCGACGATGTCGTCGACCTTGGCGCTGCGGCTGGCCTGCGCGGCCCGGGCCGTCTCCATGTCGTCCCAGAACCACGCGCCGCGCGGTAGGAACTCGTCGAGCTCGAGGAGGACACCGACGTCGAGGGGGTGGAACTGGACGATGTTGTGGCCCATGGCCTGGGTCTGCACCGCGATGCGCACGCCGCGCTCCGCGGCGCGTTTCGGCACCCCGTCCAGCGACGGCACCTGGGTGGACAACACCCAGCCTGCGGCGCCTCCCGCCCGGCCCAGCCATCTGGTCATCGAGTGATCGGGCGTGGTCGGGGCGAGGATCTCCAGGTAGGTGTCAGGACCGATGGGCGCGGTGAAGTCGGCCAGGTGCCAGGCGGCCAGCAGCGGATCGTCGAAGCCCGAGCCGAGCTCGAGCAACTCGGTGGCCGCGCATACGGCCGCCCCATGATCCAGGGTGGCCAGGCCGACCTGGCGCAGCTCGGCCCATCGGTTCTCGGTCATGTACGACGCCTTTCTCTATCCTCGTTACCCGACCTGGCGGTCGAACTGCTGCCAGTAGGGCGCGCGCAGCTCACGCCGGAGTACCTTGCCGGACGGGTTCCTGGGCAGCGCTTCGACCCACTCGACGCGGGGCGGGCACTTGTAGCGAGCGAGCCGCTCGGCTGCGAGAGTCCGCATCCGGCGCGAACTCGGCGACGAACGTCGCCACCCCTGGCGGCCGTCGCCGGTGACGGCGATCGCGGCGGGATCGGCCGCGGCCCGGGCCCGGATGCCCGCGCCGCCCGACTCGTATGCGGCGATCACACTACCGGCCGGTGTCCATGACGGTCGCCTTGAGCAGCTTGGTCATGCCGCGTTCGTACCGGACCGGATCCCGGGCGTACCTGGCCCGTGCGTCGACGGCCATGAAGTCGGTGTCGGCCACGTACTCGCCGCGGTCGAGCGCGGTCAGGCCGGCCCGGGCGATGTCCCGGGGATCTTCCTTGCGGCCCTGCACGTGGGCGGCCATCCGGGTGTCGACCGACCCGACGATGAGCGCGATCACCTCGGTGCCCTGCTCGGCCAGTTCGGAGCGGGTGATGCTGGACAGGAACAGCGCCGCCGCCTTGGCCGGGGAGTAGCCGCCCATGAACGGCGCCGGGAAGGCACCGGCCACGGAGAGCACGTTGGCGATGTACCCGCCGCCGTTGGCCCCCAGGACCGGCGCGAACGCCCGGGTCATGTTCAGCACGCCGAAGTAGTTGACTTCCATCTCGCGCCGGGCCGCGTCGGGGTCATCGGTCAGCACCAGCCGGTGGTTGGTGAACAGCCCGGCGTTGTTGACCAGCAGGTTCACGTCCGGGCAGTCGGCCGCGGCGGCCTGGGCCAGGGCTCGGTCGGTGACGTCCAGCGGCACGACCTCGACCGGGAGTTCCTTGAACTGGTCGCTGACGTCGCCCGGGTCGCGGACGCCGGCGTAGATCTTCCGTGCCCCGCGGGCGGCAAGTTCCTGCACGAAGCCCAGGCCGATGCCGCGGTTCGCGCCCGTGACGAGCGCGACTGATCCGGCGGCCTTGCTGGTGCGCGGCATAGCTACCTCCGCAACGTCGACGCCACACAGCAGACACTACAGTTATAAGAGTGACTGCGCCAGGGGGCGCGCCAGGGGACGGGCGACGGGGACTAGGGGCAGGCACGCTTACGTTTCGTTTCGGTCACGTTCCCTTGACGATCGCGGGTCTATGTGGAGACTCTCATTGTTGTAGCAACTCCCACGGTTGTAGCGACTTTCGTGGTTGTAGCGAATCTGGCCCTCGTACCGGCGGGGCCCATCGGCCCATGACCCGTATCCGCAGGTACGGGCCCTCTCCTGAGGAGAGCGCCGCCCTTGCTGATGATCGAGAACGTGACCGTCAGGTTCGGTGGCGTCACGGCCCTCGACGACTTCAGCGCCCGGGTGCCCGACGGCGGACGGTGGGGCTCGAGGGCCGGCCCGACCTGCACCTGTCCCTGGACGTGTCCGACCCGCCGGGGACCGGCCTGCGCACCAAGGCCGGGCAGTACGTGACGGCCGGGGCGGTCATCAACGCGATCCCGGCCGTGGTGGCCGCGCCGCCCGGGGTGTTCGCCCCGTTCGCCCGCCCCTTACTGGGCAGCCTTGGGCGGGTCGCCGCCGACCTGGATCTGCGAGCCGTGCAGTTCCAGGTCGCAGGCCGAGCAGTGCAGCACCGGCGTGAACGTGCCGCCGCAGCTGGTATGGGTCAAGATCGTGGCCGGCCCTTCGGGCGCCCGGAACCACTTGTCGCCCCAGTTCAGCATGACCATGACGTGCGGGAAGAAGGCGCGGCCCTTGTCGGTCAGCCGGTACTCGACCCGGCCGGAGGTGGCGCTGGTCAGCCGGGTCTCCAGCACGCCCATCCGGCAGAAGGTGCGCAGCCGGTCCGACACGATGGACGGCGGCGCGCCCATCATGGTCAGCATGTCGGTGAACCGCCGGGCGCCGAGGAACGCGGCGGCCAGGGCCGAGGCCGACCAGCGGTTGCCGATCAGCTCGATCGTCTCCACCACCAGGCCCGGGCCGGGGGAGCCGCCGGCGGACCGGCGCCGGGTGGTGGCCTGCGGCACCGACCGGGCGAAGCCGCCGCTCGGCCCGAACGTCCCGCGCACGTCGTGGAGGCCGGCCGGCTGCCCGCAGGCCCGGCAGTGCATGACCGGGGAAAACTCCTCGCCGCAGGCCTTGTGGTACATCGGCGGCAGCGGCTCGATGTGCTCGGTGACCCAGATGGCCTCCCACGACCAGATGGTCAGCAGCACCTGCCACAGGTCGCGGCCGCGCTCGGTGAGGACGTACTCGAACCGGCGCGGCGCGTCGGAGTACTGCCGCATGGCGAACACGCCCGCCTCGGTGAGGCGGCGCAGCCGCACGGTCAGCACCGAGTTGGCGATGCCCAGCGAGTCACGGAAGTCCTTGTACCGGCTCACGCCGGACATGATGGCCAGCTTGACGATGGTCAGGTTCCACTCATCGCCCAGCAGCCCCAAGGCGATGGCGTTGGAGTTCTCGGTGACGGGAACGTTCTGCGGGTCAGCGGTCATCTTCCGACTCGGGCTCGGGCTCAGGACGGGCGCCTTACCAGCCCGCTATGGACTCGCCCGGCGCCCAGCAGCTATGCGTGCCACTGGCGATCCGCTCGGGTAGCTGAGCCCGCGCGATCGGACCGCGGCCCACGTCGTCGGCCCGGAACACGACGCACTCGGACAGGTCACGGTTCATGTCCACCGTGAGCGTCACGAGATATGCGTCGTCCTCCTCGGTGCCGCCTACCCGCGGGGCCACGCCGACCTCGCTGCAGAACACGCCCGGCTCGAACTGGTAGCGCTCCGCGCGGCCGGTCAGCGTGTCGTGCTTGACCAGCCCGTTGAACACGAACCAGCCCGGTTCGTTTGTGGCGGCGTAATTATACCGGTACGGCCGTCCGCCGAACCCGCTGTGGATGGTGCCGAACTCGGTGTACAGGTCCGACAGGTCCTCCTCGCTGGTGGCGCCGGTGACCAGGTTCATCCGCCAGCGGTGCAGCCGGGTCTGCATGACGTCCTGGGCCAGGAAGCGGAACATCCGGTCCTTCGGGCCGTTGGGCCCCGCGCTGGCCGGTTCCGGGCAGCCCTGGAAGAAGCCTTCGACCACGATCTCGTCGCCCGACTCATAGGCGTTCGTCCAGTGCAGCACGTAGGTGGGCTCGAACTCGAACCAGCGGACATCGCCGCTTCCGCCACGCCGCGGGATGACGCCGAGCCGGGACGGGAGTTCGGGGTGGAAGCGCGCGGCGTACAGGCCGCGCTCGATCAACTCGGGCTCCCAGAACAGCGGCATGTCGTTGAGGATCGCGTAGTGCTCGGTGTAGGCCATGTCGTGCGGCAACCGCGGTCCGGGCAGGTCGATCGGCACGTAGTGCACCAGCCGGTCGCTAGCGTCGACGATTCCGTAGTGCAGGTAAGGCGGCTTCGTTCCGTAATTGAAAAAAAGGAGCTCGCCGGTGTGATCGTCCACCTTGGTGTGGGCCGAGGCGCCGAGGTCGCTGGGAAAGGCCCCGCCCCAGGTGGCCTTGCCCAGGTCGTTGAGCGTCAGCGGGTCGAGCCGGTACAGGTCGCCGCACTGGTAGAAGCTGGCCACCGCGACCCCGGCGTGCACGATGACATCGGTGGACGCGGCGTCCTTCATCCGGCCCCGCGCGCCCCACCCGTCCGGGCGGATCGCTACCTCCGGGTTCTCCGCGAGCCCGGCCCACAGCGAGCGCCCGGCCTCCTGCTCGGCCAGCAGGCCGTCGGTGCGGACGAAGCGGTTCCGGTAGGAGACATGGCCGTCCCGGAACGAGACCTTGTGGATCATCCCGTCGCCGTCGAACGGGTGGTACCGGGCGATGGCCGGGTGCAGCGGGTTCTCGGTGTTGCGCAGGTAGACGCCATACAGGTCGTGCGGGAGTTCGCCTGCCACGGTCAAGTCGTCGGCGTCGTACTCGACGTGCTGAGGCCGCCAGGCGCCGGACCGGTAGGGATGGTCGTCGTCCTCCGGCAGCGTGGACAGCATCTTGCCGTAGACCTCGACGTCGACCATGATCAGTCCTCCCGGGTGACGACGAAGCTGACCGTGGTGGTCAGGCTGCCGCCGATGTTCAGCGTGGCGAAGGTCCGGGCGCCGGGGACCTGGGTGTCGCCGGCCTGGCCCGTCACCTGGCGGGCAGCGTCGCGGAGCATGCGCACGCCGCTGGCGCCGACCGGGTGGCCCACGCCGATCAGGCCGCCGCTCGGGTTGACCGGGATCGCGCCGTCGCGCTCCAGGTCACCGTTCTCCACGGCCTTCCAGCTCTCGCCGGGGCCGGTGATGCCGAAGTGGTCGATGGCCATGTACTCCGACATCGAGAAGCAGTCGTGGGTCTCGATGCCGTCCAGGGCTGCGACGTCCGCTATGCGCGCGCGCCGGAAGGCGTCCTCGACGACGTGCCTGACGTGCGGGAACACGTAAGGCTGGCCCTGGCTGCGGTCGAACTTGGCCTGCAGGGACAACCCGGCGGTGCCGTGGCCCCAGCCGGCAATGCGGGCGGCTGGTCTTGCGTCCTTGTCTTCGCGGAAGCGGTCCGAGACCAGGAGGACGCCGGCGGTGCCGTCGGTGACCTGGCTGCAGTCCGTGCGGCGCAGCCGTCCCTCGACGATCGGGTTGTCGGTGTCGGCGGCGGCGAAGCTGCCCGGGCCGAACGTCCAGCCCCGGGTCTGGGCCAGCGGGTTGCCCTTGGCGTTGCGCATGTTCAGCTCGGCGATGGCGTGCAGGTGCCGGTCATCCAGGCCGAACCGCCGGTCGTACTCGTCGGCCAGCTCGCTGAACATGTACGGCCACATGAACTTGGCGTCCTGGCCCTCGTGGCCGATCCAGGCGGCGGCGCCGAGGTACTGGGGCGCCAGCGTTCCTGGCACGTTGCGCTCCTGCTCGACGCCGATGACCAGCACGCAGTCGTACCGGCCGGCCTCGATGTCGGCCATCGCGCTCAAGATGGCGATGCTGCCCGAGGCGCAGGCCGCCTCGTGCCGGGCTGCGGGCTTGCCCCACAGCGCCTCGTTCACGGTGGCGGGCATCGCGCCCAGCTGGCCCTGGCCGGCGAACAGCTGCCCGAACGCGTTCCCGACGTGGATGGCTTCTACTGCGTCCGGTGCGACGTGGGCGTTGTCCAGGGTTCCGGTCACCGCCTCGGCGACCATGTCGGAGATCTCCAGGCCCTCACGCGCGTAGTTCCGCGCGTAGTCGCTCTGGAAGCTGCCCTCGATCCACACGTTTCCGCTGCCCATGTATGGCTCCCTGTGCCGCCTGCTGACGACATACTACAACAGATGGAGTGACTCATCCAGGGAGGAATCGGGACGCGCGTGGTTCGGGGGCGGCCGACCCGGCAGGTGCCGCATTTCCGCCCCGCCCGGCCGTGCCAGCGGCACCAACTCGCGCACAGGAGCGATATTTCATGATCGCGAAGGATCTCATACGCCATAGGGTAGAAAAGTCTTCGCGATCATGGAAAATCCTATAAATACGGCGGAGAGGGGGCTAACGGGGGGTGTAGATGGGGTCGGTGGGGTATTTGGCGCTCATGTGGAGGACAGAGGGGTCGGGGGCGAGCAGGGCCTGCACGGCGGCGGCTTGGTCGGTCATGGGGTGACAATACAACTAACGGAGTGATAGAACGAGGCCGTGGACAAGCCGGGGCTGTCGGTGTCGCCGGGGCTGTCGGTGTCGCTGGGGTTGTGGCAGGACCGGCCGGCGAGCGAGGTGGTGCGGACGGCGCAGGTCGCTGACGAGCTCGGGTACGGGGAGATCTGGATCGGCGAGATGGCGACCTTTGACGCCTTCGCGCTGGGGGCGGTGGTGGCGGAGCGGACGGCGCGCGCTGCGCTGACCATCGGGCCGCTGGCCGTGGCGGTGCGGGACCCGGTGATGATCGCGATGGGCGCCGGGTCGCTGGCCGAGCTGACCGGCCGGACGGTGAACGTGGCGCTCGGCTCGTCCAGCCCGGTGGTGGTGCAGCAGTGGCACGGGCGACGGCAGGACCGGACCGCGCTGGCGCTGGCCGAGTCGGCCGGCGCGGTGCGGACGCTGCTGGCCGGGGGCAAGGCGGACGTGCGGGGCGAGGTGATCAGCACGCGCGGCTTCCGGCTGCGGACCAGTGCGCCGGGGACGCCGCTGACCATCGCGGCGTTCGGGCGCGGGGCGGTCAAGGTCGCGGCGCGGCACGCGGACCGGATGGTCATCAACCTGGTCACGCCGAAGTCGGCGGCCCGCCTGGTACAGATGCTGCACGAGGAGTGCCGGGCGGCCGGGCGGCCGGCGCCGCCGGTGGCGGTGTGGCTGGCGACGGTGGTCGACCCGTCCGAGCCGGGCATCGAGCAGCTGCGGCGGGGCCTGGTCTCCTACCTGTCCGCGCCGGGCTACGGGGAGATGTTCGCCGAGGCCGGGTTCGGGGACCTGGTGGGCTTCGCGCGGACGCGGCCGCATCCGGGCGAGCTGCTGGCGGCGATCCCGGCCGAGCTCGTCGGGCACGTGTCGCTGGTGGGCGACGAGCAGGCGATCCGGGCCAGGCTGGCCGAATACGCCGCCGCGGGCGTGGATGAGGTCGCACTGGTGCCCGGGTCGAGCGACTCCGATCCGGCCGGGATGAAGACTTTGAGGGCGCTGGCGGCTTAGGGAGGAAACCGTGGGTCTGCATCCGGCCGAGCGGATCCGGGAGTACCGGGACCGGGGCTTCTGGAACGACGACATGATCGACGCGCTGCTGCGCGAGCGCGTCGCCCGGGACGGCGACATACCGGCGCTGGTCGACCCGCTGAACCGGGCCGCGCTGATGGACGGCCCGGTGCGCACGCTGACCTGGCCGGAGCTGGACGAGCAGGTGTCCCGGCTGGCGCAGGTGCTGCTGGAGGAGGGCGTGCGGCCCGGGGATGTGATCGGCATCCAGCTGCCGAACACGGTGGAGATCGTGGTGGCGTTCCTGGCCATCGTGCGGATCGGTGCGATCGTGGCCCCGTTTCCGGTGCAGTACCGCGCCTACGAGCTGACCCACCTGTCCGGGGTGGCCCAGGTCCAGGCGTTCCTGACCGCCAGCCGGATCGGCCAGCGGCCCGCGGCGGCCGAGATGGCCGGGCTGCGGCCGCAGATACCCTCGCTGCGGTGGGTGGGGGCGTTCGGGCCGGACCTGCCGGACGGCGTTATCGGGCTGGACGAGCGCATCGAGGCGGCTGGTGACCGGGGCGGGCTGGCCGCGCACCTGGCGGCCTGGTCGCCGGACCCGAACGACTGCGTCACGATCTGCTGGACGTCCGGCACCGAGAGCACGCCCAAGGGCGTGCAGCGCACGCACTACGACTGGATGTCCATGCGCACCGGCACGGTGGAGGGGCCGGAGCTGACCGCCGACGACGTGCTGCTGAACCCGTTCCCGATGGTCAACATGGCCGGCATCAACGGCATGTTCCTGCCCTGGCTCACGGTCGGCGGGCTGCTGGTGCAGCACCACCCGTTCGACCTGCCCACGTTCCTGCGCCAGATCGAGCAGTACCGCGCCACCTACACCTGCGCGCCGCCCGCGCTGCTCACCGCGTTGCTGCAGAACGAGGCGCTGGCGGCCCAGGCCGACATCTCCTCGCTGCGCATCCTCGGCTCCGGCTCGACCCCGCTGGCCCCCAGCCTGCTGCAGGGCTGGCACGACAAGTACGGCATCGAGATCATCAACTTCTACGGCTCCAACGAGGGCATCGCGCTGCTCGGCACGCCCAAGGACATCCCCGACCCGGCGGTGCGGGCCCAGTACTTCCCGCGCTACAGCGTCCGGGACTGGTCCATCACCATGTCCCGCACCACCCGGGCCCGGATCGTGGACCCGGTCACCGGCACGGAGATCACCGAGGCCGGCATGCCCGGCGAACTGCGCATCAAGGGACCGGGCGTGTTCCCCGGGTACCTGCCCGCCAGCGGCGTGCCCGACCCGTTCGACGAGGAGGGCTACCTGAAGACCGGCGACATCCTGGAGATCGCGGGCGACGAAGATCAGTACCTGCGCTACGTCGACCGGTCCAAGGACCTGGTGGTGCGGGGCGGGATGAAGATCTCGGCCGCCGAACTGGAGGGCCTGATCGCCGGCCACCCGAAGGTGGCCGACGTGGCGGTGGTGGCCTACCCGGACGACGTGCTCGGCGAGCGGGCCTGCGCCATCGTCGTGCCCCGGCCGGGCCAGCCGGTGAGCCTGGCCGAGATCATCGCCTACCTGCGCGAGATCGGCATCGCCACGTTCAAGCTGCCGGAGCGGCTGGAACTGCGGGACGAACTACCGCGCAACCCGCTGGGCAAGGTCCTCAAGCGGGAACTGCGCCGGGAGCTCCGCGGTTCCTAGCCGACCGGGCAGTGCGGGGAGGGCGGCGGCACGTCCAGGGTGGGGTTGCGGTCGAAGAAGCCGGTGGGCTTGAGTATGAAACCGCAGCGTGCGACCGGCATGACCGGCCAGTCTTCCAGGCGGGGGACGTGGGTCGGGCCGAACGTGTGCCACACCACGATGTCGGTGCCGTCGATGTCCCGGTCGCCGGCGACGAAGGCCGGCAGGCCCGCTCCCCCGGGGTTCTGGTTCACGAAGTCGCCCGCCGAATAGCGGTGGGCCGGGTCGTACCTGGTCACCCACAGGTGGTTGGCGGCGAAGCCGGCCCGCCGGGCCAGGGACGACGCCGGGTCGGCCAGCAGCGTCGGCGCGGACTCCGGGTAGAGCGTGTAGCTGGTGGGATGACCGAAACGGTTGGCTCGTTCGGTGCTGACGATCCGCCAGGTCCGGCCGCGGGCACCATCGGCGCGGCGGCCGGCCTGCGACTCGCGGGTCAGCCGGGTGACCTGCTGCACGATGGCGTTGCCGTAGGGGTTGTCCGGCCCGGCCGGCAGGCCGCTGACGTCGACCTCCTCCACGGCGTTGGCCAGCCCGTCCACGGTCATGTCCAGCCGCGCGCTGAACAGGTGCTGGTGGAAGGGGGCGGCCAGGCCCGGGGCGACCTCGGTGGAGTAGGCATGGTGGCCGCCGGGGTGGGCGGAGGTGAACAGCACCCCGGTCGCCTTGATCTCGCACTCGATGGTGCCGTCCAGGTAGAAGTACCAGTAGAAGCCGTAGTCGTAGTTGCCGACCGTGGTGAAGTAACTGACCACCAGCCTGCGCTGGCGGCGCGACTGGGCCGAGCCGTTGAAGATGTCGGTGTGCTTCCACAAGATGCCGAAGTCCTCTTCGTGGATGCAGATGGCGTTCGGTATGGTGCGGGGCTGGCCGGTGTCCTCGGTGACGGTCGCGTCCAGGTAGGCGATCTCGCCCAGGCAGTCGCAGCCCAGCTCGAGCGAGTTGGCCCACTTGCCGCACAGGTACTCGCCGGTGTCGAAGTAGGCCTGCCAGTAGCGGAACCGCGGGTCGCCGTAGGGCACGACCATCTCCGGGATCGAGGCACGGTAGATTACCGGGCGCTCTTGCAGGCTGATCTGGTGCAGGGTCAGGCCCTCGCGGGCGTCGAACCCGATCCGCATGGACCAGTCCTGCCACTGGAGCCAGGTTCCGTTCAGGACAAAAGAAGGTCCGGCGGGCTGGGTGATCTCGATCGGGCGGAGTGTGGTGCGGTGCGGTCCGCGCACCGCCTCGTCGTCGTAGTCGCCGGACTCGGCCGGGACCGGCAGTTCGAACTCGTCGGTGATCTTGAAGACCTTCTTCTCGATCAGGTCGACGTAGGCCGCGATGCCGTCCACCGGGTGAGCCCAGGCCAGGTCGTGCTCGCGGGCCTGGACGAAGGCGAGCACCCGCACCATCCGCCGCCGGTCGTCCTCGGGCGGCCCGAACGCGCCGGCCGTGATCGGGCAGGCCCGGATCTGGCTGAGGTCGTGCAGGCCGCGCCGGGCCATGGCGGCGCGCCAGCCGGGGTCGGCCTTGACGATCTCGTCCACCAGCACGAAGTCACTGTCCAGGATCGGCATCTGGCCCTCGGCGGGCGGGTCCAGCGTGCGGGCGCTGACCACCTTGTTGTCCCGGAGCGAGACCACCACGTCGGTCGAGGTGCCGGTGGCGGTGTCGACCAGGAACGCGCGCAGCCGGCGGTCGTTGGCCCGGTTGGCCAGGACGTCGTCCTTGGGCGGTTCCTCCAGGCCGTAGTAGGCGAACCTGACCGGCGCCCGGTCTCCTTCCGGCAGCAGCCCGGCGGCCGCCATGATCTCCCGCCCGGCCAGGTACTCGGCCGCGGTGGCCGGGTCCAGCGGATGCGTGCCGGCCTGCTGATCGGGGCGGACGACGGTATCGGTCATGACAGATCTCCCCGTGGAGCGGAACGAAGCCCGGTGGCGGGGTTGGTGTCCCGCCACCGGGCCGGAGGGTTTATTCGTCGGCGACGATCGAGCCGACCCGGTCGCCCAGGCCGGGGTCGCGCCTGACCAGCCAGATGGAGTAGACGATGAACACCGCGATGAGGCCCAGCCCCACCCACGGGAACCAGTTGTACGGCTGGGGCTGCGGCGGCTTGAACAGGTAGTAGATCGGAACGGCGACCACGACTACGGCGAGGACCGGCAGCACGATGTGCTTGATGATGTTGAACTCATCCGGCCGGTACTTGCGGTAGTAGAACGGCAGCGCCACGTTGGCCGCGAGGTACACGAACAGGATCAGGATCGTGCCCATGGTGCTGGACTCGAAGAAGAAGTTCAGCGCGCTCAGGCTGCCGCTGTGGCCGCCGATCCAGTGGCCGAGCGCCCAGACCAGGGTGATGGCCCCGGCGATGCCGACGAAGGCGATGATGGCGTTGACCGGCGTCCGGCGGACCGGGTGGACGTAGCCGATCCAGCGCGGCAGCAGGCCTTCGCGGCCGGCGTTGAAGATCAGCCGGCACTGGGAGTTCACCGCGGCGATGAGCACGCCGAGGGTGGAGGTCAGCCCGGCCAGGTAGGCGACAAAGGCCAGCCAGGCCGCCACGCTGTGGGCGACGGCGATGAACGGGATGAGGGGCGCCTCGAGCGCCGTGGCGTTGTAGTGGAAGCCGGTGACCGTGGCGTAGGCCACCAGCAGGTACAGGACGGCCATGAGGGCGATCGACAGGAACACGGCCCGGGGCACGTTGCGCCGGGGGTTGGTGGTCTCCTCGGCCAGCGCCGCCGAGTTCTCCCAGCCGATGAACAGGTAGATGGCCAGCGGGAAGGCGAGGGCCAGGCCGCTGAAGTGGTTGGTGATGTGGCTGGGCTGGAACGGCACGCTGGACAGGTGGCCGCCGTTCTTGATCAGCACGGCGATGGACACGACGAGCAGCACGATCAGCTCGAAGCCGAAGAAGAAGCCGGCCAGCTTGGTCGACACGGCCACGCCGCGGAACATCATGTACATGGCGCCGGCGGTGAAGACGGCGGAGAAGATGATCCAGGGGATGTTCGTGCCCGTGTAGTACTGGATCATGATCGACAGGAACCCGCCGGAGATGACCAGCACCGACGAGATGGCGATGATGTAGCCGGCCCCGCACACCAGCGCGGTGGTCACCGCGCTGGTGCCACCGAAGGTCTTGCCCACGAAGGTGATGAATCCGCCGGTCGACGGGTGGGCCCGGGAGAACTGCGACAGCGTGTTGCCGAGCAGTGCGATGGCGACGGCGGCGACGAGCACGACCAGCGGCGAGGCGAGGCCGG
>Ga0335072_10008879_pt1 | contig 14539 bp, 13 predicted proteins | sample Lox_Sample_21_FD_206725 | JGI IMG/M metagenome (GOLD analysis project Ga0335072, IMG submission 206725) | Soil microbial communities from Loxahatchee National Wildlife Refuge, Florida, United States - Lox_Sample_2.1 | ecosystem: Environmental > Terrestrial > Soil > Wetlands | place: USA... | reverse complement strand
TCGTTGAGGATGGCTTCCTTCCAATAATTCCAGTCCTTGGCGAGCAGCAGGCGCCGGGAGTCCGCGGGCGCGTGCTCGGCGAGCGACCAATAGAACGTCCAGACCGTTTTGTCGATGTGCGTCGCCAAGCTCATGTGCGTGGCGTTCACGTAGCCGAGCGTAGGCGATTCGTAAATCACGTTGTCCCAGGCCGGTTCCGACCCTTTCTGATCCGGTATGCGATCGAGCGTCAGGTTCGCCGTGAGCCACGGCGAATACTGAAAACCATCGGCGCGGGGCGCGCCTTGGATGATGTAGGAAGCGAGGAACGTGGGCGCGGCCCAGATGACAGCCTCGGTGGTGTATTCAACCTGTTCGGTGAACACCCGCAATCTGCTGCCGTCCCGCGCGACGCGGTACACGGGCGAGCCGCTTCGAATGTAGCGGTCGAGCTTGGCGATCAGACGCCCGGCGATCCAGCCGTTGCCCTCCGGCCAAGTTAGCGGGCCTTTCTCTTCCGGCTCGCGCGAGGCGAAGTACTGGATGCCGGCCCAGGCCGACGTGTCCCGCGCCCGCGCGCCGTAATCGTCGCGGCAGGCGTAGTTGATGTACCAGCCAAGCAGCGGCGAATCGAAACGCTCTCCTGCCAGCCAATCCGCCATGGACATCCGGTCTAGCGGTGACGGCTTCAACCCGCGGTCCATGGGGATGGTGAACTGGCCCGTCGCGCGGAACTCGGCCATCATCTTCTCGAAGCGCTGGTACTGCTCGCGATCGCGCGCTGTGGCGCCGTCTTCCGGCTCGATGCCATCCTGCCAATGGCCGTTGATGAACAGGCGCTCCTGCGGATCGAAGCAGAGCACGCGCTCGTCCCACTGTCCGTCGCGCCAGACGCCCAGCTCTTCGAACAACTCGCGGGCGAGCGATTCGCCCTTGGCGGGGACGGGAACGTAATGGGCGGCCCAGGGGAATTTCGAAATCTCGTTTTCCCCCCAGCGCGAGTTGCCGCCGGCGTGCGGCTCCATTTCGAGCAGCACGAAATCACGGAAGCCGCGTTTGTCGAGATGCCAGGCTGCATTCAAGCCCGCCATGCCGCCGCCCACGATGACGATCGGAACGCGCACCTGCTGCTTCGGCGCTGCGAACCTGGCGTGATCGCGCAGACGGTGGCCTGTGGGAAACGAATCGTTCTCGAAACCGCCGGTGACAACGCGATTCGTCTTACGCCACAGCCCGAGCAGCGCGGGTGCGCCGAGAACTTCGCGGCGGGTGACCGACGACACTAGTGCGCCACGTCCTTCCATTCCTGTTCGTAGTATCGAACCAGGACCTGGTCGTTCAGACGGTTCGGCTCCGCGGGCACCGGCTGCATGTCTACCGGAAACACAAACAATCCGGCCACATTGCTGGTGGAAAGAAATCGCAGCCCGCCAGGTAACTGGCGCGGCGGCTCGTAGGGAGTGAAACTGCCGATCACGTACCCCCATTCGCCGAACGACGGGACATACACGTGATACGGATAGGTGCGCAGTCCGGCCTGCTTCACGGTATCCACGATGCACCAGTAGGATTGCCGCGCGAACAGCGGCGACGTACTCTGCACCACCATCAGGCCGTTGGCCGAAAGATGTTTCGCCGCGAGCCGGTAGAACGCGGTGGTGAAAAGCTTGCCGAGCGCGTAGCTCGTTGGATCGGGAAAGTCGGCGACGATGAAGTCGTATTGGTTCGTGTTCGTGTCGAGCCAGCGAAACGCGTCGGCGTTGATGACGTGAACGCGCGGCGCGGTCAGCGAGTGGTTGTTCAATGCCGACAAAACGGGGTGCGTCGAAAACAGGTGCGTCATCTCGGGATCGAGATCCACCAGAGTGACGCTTTCGACCGACGGATATTTCAGGATTTCGCGAACCGCCAATCCGTCGCCGCCGCCCATCACCAGCACCCGGCGTGCGCCTGGAAGCGCGGCCAAGCCCGGATGCACCAGCGCTTCGTGATAGCGGTATTCATCGCGCGAGCTGAACTGCAAATGCGAGTTGAGAAACAGCCGAAGATCGTCCTTCCACTTGGTGAGCACGATGCGCTGGTAGGGCGTATTGCGGCTGAAGATGACTTCGTCGGCGTACAGGTTGTTGTCAGCGGCCGAAGAGATACGATCCGCGAACGCCATCCCGCCGCCCAGCAGGACAATCGCCACAACCGATCCCGCGCGCAACATCGGAGTGCTCCCGATCTGTTGGCGAAACAGCCAGGTCGACCACAGCGCCACGCCGGCGTTAAAGATCCCGAACAAGAGAGCCGACCGCACCAGGCCCAGCTTGGGCACCAGCAGAATCGGAAACAGCAGCGACGCGCCCAGCGCGCCCAAATAATCGAACGTCAGCACTTGTGAGACCAACTCGCGAAACTGGATGCGCTCTTTCAGAATGCGCAGCAGCAGCGGAATTTCCAGGCCGACCAGCGTCCCCACCAGGATGACGACCACGTACAGAACCAGTCGAAACGCCTCCGTATACGCGAAGGCAAGGAACAACACCGACGACGAAAACCCGCCGACCACCGCGACCATCAGCTCGATGGAAACGAAGCGCGCCACCAGCCCGCGGCCCAGAAAGCGCGACAGATAGCTGCCGATACCCATCGCGAACAGATAGCAGCCGATGATGGTGGAAAACTGGAAGACGGTGTCGCCCAGCAGATAGCTGGCCAGGGTGCCCGCGATCAGCTCATAGATCAGCCCGCAAGCGGCGATCACAAAGACGGAAAGAAAAAGCGCAATCGACACCAGACACCACTAATGCACGGCCGCGGCGATGATGATGCACATGCCGATGGACATCGAGCCGATCAGAATCGCCAGCGCTACGTTCTTGTCTTCCACGATCTCCTTCCAGAGATGATAAGGAGTGAATTTGTCGATAAGAAAGAACGCCAGCACAAAGACCACGATGCCAAGCGCCGAGTACAGCAGAGCGTTCAAGAGATTGCTCACGATCACTTACCTCCGATGTAGCGGGAATAACCGCCGTACGACGAGCGGTACGCGCCGGGATTGTCGCGGATCGATTTCGGCAACACGCGCTGCTGGTTGACACTGGACCAGCTCCAGCCGCGGTACTCGGCGACGCCCGTGAGGCCGAGCATCATCACGCCGTAGATCAGGAAGAGCGGCCTCACTCGTCGCCTCCTCCACTGGCCAGCGACTGTCCAAAGTCGCTTTCACGCCAGCGGGCTGTTTCAAAACTCCCCCGGCGGAACGTGGCCACAATCGCGGGAACCAATAGCAGTAGAAAAGCCACGCCGAAGAAGCCGAAGTTGGGGACGTTGCGCCGCAGCTCCAGATCGTAGTGCACGCTCGCCGATTTGCTGTCGGTTTCCGGCGCGACGCGCAAATAGTAATTGCCCGAAGGCACGGAAGGAATGATCACGCTGTTGTTGGGACTCCCTTCGCTGCCATCGGAGTCATGATAGTAGCTCACTTCGCGCGCGAAGTCGAAGGCCTGGCCGGTTTCGTTGTTGATCAGCGCGAAGTCGAAATAAGCCCAGTTGTTGTCGAGATTGGTGCGGATGCCCAGTTCGACGTTGGATTCCCGGCCCGCTATTTGAAAGCTTGGTGTGACGAAAGCGGCGTCACTCTTCACTCCCGGTACGTAGACGTAGCTGTCCTTGAACGCCACGCGGCCCGGAGAGGCAATCAAAAAGAAGAACACCATGGCAGCCAGCGCCACATTCAGCCAGAGCCAAGTGCGCCAGGCTGAACCGACGGTGCCTTTATGCGGGGCCGGCTGATTGGCGAAAACTCCGGTGGCGACGGGCGGAGATCCCGGCAGCCGGAAAGCCTGCCAAATCTGCGCGCCGGTGATGTATTCGCCGCGCGACCAGGTGATCTCGCCGCCGGTAGCTTCCGAAGAAAGCATATAGGGCGGAGCGATGAAATCCTGGCAGGCGGCCGAATCGCCCACGCGCACCTGCCACGGAAATTCGCCCAGAACATAAGCGGTCTCGGCCGTCATGCTGTCGAAAGCCAGGTAAGTCTGGCCGCCGAACCGCACCGCGATCTTGCCTTTGGCTCGCGTTCCTTCCGGCAGCGCGCTCAATACGCGCACGAAGTTCCAGTGGCCCTCGTACTCCGTTAAATACCGGAACCCCTGGTAGGGATTGAAGAGCAGATATTCTTCCCACTGGTACGTGTCCCCGCCGGAATGAACGCGCCGGATCTGGAACCCGATCACCTCGTACATTGTGCCGCCCATTTGGCCGCGAGAACCGAGTGGAATCTTGGGCTGGATATGCGATTTGACTTGGACGCTTTGCAGAATTTCGACTTCCGGCGTGGACGTGTCCAGAATGCTGCCGCATTGCGGGCAGGTCACGCTGAGCGTGTGGGCAAAGCCGCGGATCTGCACCGGTCCCCCGCAGTTGGGACAGGAGATGGACCGGATCTTGACGGTCATGACCAGCCCTCAAACTCGCGCAGGTTTTTCAAATGCAGGTCGGCGAACTCCACCGCCTGGCCGAGGAACAGCAGGGGCGGCTGCTCGCTGTAATCGATGGTGGCGAATTCGCCGCCGGCGGTGCGAAGATCCGCGAACAGCAGATCGGCTTTGTCCCAATACTCGAACGGCAGCTCGCCCTGCACGCCTTTATAATGCGCGCGGGTAAAGGATGTGACCGCGTAGGTCTTGCCGTTCCATTGGAATTGCTCATCGCGCCGGATCTGATCTGAACCCGGCAGCGGCGCCGGCGGCTGCGTACCCCAGGACAGGTCGTATTCGAGCTGCGCGTCGGCCAGCCAGCCGCTGGTTCCGTCGTTGTAGACGATGTGCCACTCGTTCCATCCGCCCTGCTCATACTCGTAGAGGATGCGGCCGACGACCAGGAAGCTCTTGTTGTTATAGACGCCTTCGGTTCCGATCTGAATGGGCGAAGCGTCTTCCGGCAGGTCCGCCACTTCGCCAACTTTCCTTAAATCCAGGTCACCGCGCACCAGGATCGAATGACAGAATTCGCAGGTGGTTTGCACGGCGCTGGACCATAGAAATTTCACCGGCGCTCCGCAATTGGGGCAGTTCGCGGCCGGGGCGGTCATGGTTGATAGGGGCGTTCTACCTGGCGCACGGAAACTCGTTCGGCCCCGAGTTCCTTCTTGAGCAACGCTTCAAAATCCGCGCCGGAGCGAGGGCGGCAGCAGAACACGTTCAAGCACAGCGACCCGTATTCGGGGAACGTATGGCAGGCCAAGTGCGATTCGGTGAGCAGCGCCACGCCGGTGATGCCGCCCGTTCGCGGAAACTGATGCCAGTTCGACTTGCCGAGCGTGTGGAGGTCCAGAGCGTCAATCAGGGCCTGGAACAGATCTGCGAGCCGCCGGGTGCTCGTCAGCGCTGCCGGATCGCAGCCGTGCGCCTCCACAATCCACTCCAGGCCGCTCATCGTTCGTTACTGCTGGGCGCCGCCGCACTCCGGGCAGAACTTCGAAGCCCGAGGAATCGGCTTGCCGCAGGCGATGCAAAACTTGGTGTCGGTCGCGGGAGCCGCCGAAGCGGCTGGAGGCGCAGCGGCCGGGCCTCCACCACCCGCAGGAGCTGCCGGAGGGGGAGCCTCGGGAGGCCGAACCGCGCCCATCATGGTTTGCGCCATCACCATGCCCGCGCCCAAGCCTGCGCCGATGCCGGCTGCCCCACCACCTTCGTTCGCTGCGGCGATGGGCATCGACTGAGCCACCTGGAATTGCGTGTACTTGTTCATATCGCCCAGCATATTCATGCTGATCCGCTGGTCCAGCATCTTCTGCAGCTCGTCGGGCAGCGAGATGTTCTCCACCACGAAGGTCTCGAGCGAAAGCCCGAAGTCGGCGAATGCCGGCTTCATGTTCTCCGCGATCTTCTGCCCCAATTCGGCCTGATTCGCGGCCATGTCCAGGAACGGAACCGCGCTCTGCGCGAACGTCTCGGTCATGCGCGCGACAATGGTGTTGCGCAGCTGCCCTTCCAGCTCCGGAACGCGGTAGATGTCGCGCGTGCCGCTCACTTTTTCATAGAACACTTTCGGATTGGCGATCCGGTAGGCGTAAATGCCGTAGCCTCGGAAGCGGATGGCCCCGAATTCCTTGTCGCGAACCGTGATCGGCGTTGCGGTGCCCCAGCGCTGGTCGGTTTGCATCCGGGTCGAGAAATAGTAGACGTCCGATTTGAACGGAGACTTGAACGCTTTGTCCCAGTTCATGATGTAGGTCAAGATGGGCAGGGTATTGGTGCTGAGGGTATAGAGGCCCGGGCCGAAAACGTCGGCGATGCGGCCCTCGTTCACGAAGACCGCGGCCTGCGATTCACGCACCGTCAGCTTGCCGCCGTTCTGGATCTCCATGTCTTCCATGGGATAGCGGTAGGCCAGGATCCCTTGTTCCGGTTCGGTCCACTGGATGACGTCGATGAACTGTTTGGAAAGGAAACTCATAGGCTTGTTAACCGAGTATACGCCAGAATTAGCGGATTTGTTCCCGATTCCGGAGGCCGGCGGCGGGTGATCGGCGGCATGGTACCAGGGAGTCAGGGATTTGCCTTAAGTGCCTGGATTTCGGCCAGGCGCTGCTTGGCGTAGGCGTCGTCGGGGTTGGCGGCTAAGATCCGGCGCAGGTTCTGGATGGCTTCGTCGATCTTGCCGGTTTTGGCCAGCGAAGTAGCCAGATTGAAGCGGGCACTCGAGTAATCCGGGCGCGCTCGCAAGGCCAGTTCGAATTCGGTGATCGCCTCGTCATTGCGGTGCAGGGTGGCCCAGGCCAGCCCCAGCATGTTGTGGACTTCGGGGCGCCGGGGATCGATGCGCTCTGCCGCCCGTAACTGGGAAACGGCGCCTTGCGGATCGAGCCTGGAGAGCATAATCGCGCCCAGGTTCATATGCGCCTCCGCGTCGTTGGGATTCTTCGCCACGCGATGCCGCAGAAGCGCTTCCTGCAACTCGCGTCGCCTGTCCCCCGGCCCTCGCGGCAGCACCTCCAGCCACAAATGGCCCATTTCGTCTGTCGCGCGATTGCCGCCACGGACCCGCTTTGGCGGACTGTTGGGATTGTGCACGTTGGCCGCCGAGTTGTCGTAGCGGTACCGCATGTGGATGACGGAGTCCTTGGGCAGGAATACCGGCTCGCGGTAATAGTAGACGGCCTGCCAGTTCGTATCCCAATTGGGAATACGGATCAGCCACTTCGTCGAGCCATCCGGCAGCGTGGCGTAGGCTTCCAGCAGCTTGCCGAGGTAGTGGGCGTGCGGATAGACCGCGAGAATATCCACGTCCATGGGGAGCTGGAAGTCGTCCGCAATGCGGAAGTCGCTGGCGCCGGCGGGAATATCCAGGTCCTGGTCGTCTTCCAGCTGCAGCAGGATCGGGAATTTCGTTTGCGGCTTGTCGGTGAAGTACAGGCCGAGCGATGGCCGCACGTGTTCGGGCTTGCCGGTGGGCTGCAGGTGCAGATTGAGTACCAGATCGTTGCCCGGGTCCAAGCGCCATGCGAAGCCATCCGGTTCGATGTGCGGCGCGCTGCCCGGCTTCCAAAACAAAAAATTGCCGTCGGGATCGAAAGGGCTGCGGCCGATCTCCAGGTCCATGCCCGGGAAGCCTTTGCCCGGCGCGATTTCCTGCAGGCGTGCGGATCCGGTACGGTCGATCAGAAGATTGGCGTGATGCACCGCGCGCGGGATGCCGGGCCGAATCTCGATGGCGCGCACCCAGTGGCGGGCCGTGACGTTCGGCGTAAAAATGACGTTCCAATAGAGGTCGGGGCCGGAGGCTGGCAGATCCACCGGGGTTTTGGCTTCCAGAACCAGATCGGGCCGGCCGAGCTGCCATTCACTCGGGAAGGAAGGAGGGACTGGGATGCCGGTAGTCGGGCCTTCCGGAGTTCCAGCACGAACCCACGCCGAGATGGTCTCAATCTGAGCCGCGCTCAGGCTGCGGTCGTCGGCGAAGTCGCCATAACCGTGCTCCGGGAGCCAGGGCGGCATGTAGCCGTTGCGCGTGATGGCCGCGATTTGCGCCGCGCGCTTCTTGACATCCGGATAACTCAACAGCGGGAAAGGCGCGGCGTCGCCGGGATGATGGCATGGAGCGCATTTCTGGTAGATGATCGGGGCGATGTCGTGGGCGAAGGTTGGCGGTTCAGCCGCTCGCACAGAAACCGCCGCGAGCGCCAGCGCGACCACAAACCGCATACATACTATTCGTAGCGCAAAGCAATGAGCGGGTCTATCTCCGTGGCGCGCCGGGCGGGAATGTAGCTGGCGACGAGCGCGACCACAAGCAGGATGGCGCCCACCGACGCGTACGTGAGGGGGTCCGTGGTCTTCACGCCGAACAGCAGGCTCGCCAGCACGCGCGTCAGGCCGAACGCCGCGGCCAGGCCGATCACGACGCCCGTGGCCGCCAGAATCATGCCGTGCCGGACGATCAGCTTCAACATGTCGCCGCGTCCGGCTCCCAGCGCCATCCGGATGCCGATTTCCTGCCTGCGTTGTTCCACCGTGTAGGACATCAGGCCATAAATGCCGATCGCGGCGAGCAGCAGAGCCAGGCCGGCGAAGATGGCGAGCAGCAGCATGTTGAAGCTCTGCCGCGCGGTGGATTCGGAGATGACTTGCTCCATGGTGCGGACTTTCGATACCGGCACCATGCTGTCGACGGCTCGGAATTCGGCTTGAACCGCACTGCTCAGCGCCGCCGGATCGCTGGACGAGCGGATCACCCAGCCCAAGGGAAGCACGCTGTTGGCCAGTTGCGTCAAGCCGTCGGTGACCTGGCTCTCGGGGACATACATCACCGGCTCGTCGACGCCCTGCAAGCCGGTTTCGCGAATGTTGCCGGCGATTCCGACGATCTCGCGGGCGGGTTCTTCAAACTGCGGTCCCAGTCCCTTGCCGATCGTGATCCGCTGGCCCACCGGATCGCCCTTAGGCCAATACTTCCTGGCGAAGGCCTGGTTGATGATGACCACATGCTCGGACTTGCCGGTGTCGCGTTCATCGAAGGAGCGCCCGCGCAGCATGGGAACGCGCAAAGCGCTGAAGTAGTGGGCGCCCACGAAGCGCCATTGCTGATCGCCGCTGTACAAATCACCTTTGGGCGGCGGCTGGCCTTCGATGCTGAACGGCAGATCGACGCCGCCTTCCACGGGGAGCATGACGGTGCACGCCGCGCCTTGTACGCCGGGCAGCGCTTCGATACGCTGGGTCACCTGGCGAATCAGATTTTCCGCTTTGCCCGTGGTGTCGTACCGGCCGCCGGTGAGCGAAGTCTGCATGGTGAGGACATTGCGCGCGTCGAAGCCGGGCTGTGCGGAGCGCAATCCTACGAAGGTGCGGATCATCAGCACCGCCCCGGCCAGCAGAATCACCGCCAGAGCCATTTCGGCGGCCACCAGAACGCCGCGAGCGCGATTGTGACGGAGTCCCGTGCCGGAGCGTCCGCTGGCTTCCTTCAGGTTGGCGTTGACGTCCAGTTTGGAGATTTGCAGGGCCGGGAACAATCCGAACAGAACTCCGGTGGCCAGAGCGACAGCTAGCGTAAACGCGAGTACCGGCCAATTAAACGTGGAGACGGCCGAGGCCAGGTGATCCGGGTCGTTCACACGCGGGAGATTGCCGGGACTCAAGGCCAGCAGCAGCGGCACGCTCCAGGCGCCGATCAGGAACCCCAGCATGCCTCCGAGTCCCGAGAGCAGCAGGCTTTCGGTGAGCAACTGGCGAATGAGATGCCAGCGGTTGGCGCCGATCGCCGTCCGGATCGCGATTTCACGTTGGCGTCCGGCGGCGCGCGCGAGCAGCAGATTGGCCACGTTGGCGCAGGCAATCAGCAGCACAAATCCCACCGCACCCACCAGAATCAGCAATGGCAGGCGCACATCGCCCGCCACGGCGTCGCGCAAAGGGACCACGGCGACGGATTCGCTTTTGTCCATCCACTTGGGATTAGCAGCACGGAAGCGTTCGCCCGCGACTTTCATGTTGGCCTGTGCTTCCTCTAACGTCACTCCCGGTTTCAGGCGTCCGGCGGCCAGCAGGAAATGCCCCTGGTTGGTGCTGTCCGGATCGGCTTGCATCGGGATGAAAACCTCGGCTGGAGGGTCAGAGTGGAAGCTGGAGGGCAGGATGCCGACGACCGTGTAGGGGTCGCCGCCCAGCAGGATCGGCTTGCCGATGAGAGATGGATCGCCGCCGAAGCGCGTCTTCCAAAGGTTGTCGCTCAGGATCGCGGCCTTCGCCCCGCCGGGTAGGTCTTCCTGGGGCAGGAAGCCCCTGCCGATCGCGGGCGCGACGCCGAAGACCTCGAAGTACTCCTGGGATACGTGGATGCCTTTGACCTGCTGCGGGTAGTCCCCCGCGCCCAGGTTCAGCCCCGGTCCGGAGAAATCGTACAGGGCCATGGCCCCAAAAGACTGGTTGGCACGTTTCCAGGCCATGAACTTGGGGATGGAGACGGAGCCGCCGCCGGTCTTGCCGTTGTAGCTGCGCTCGATGCGCAGGATCCGGCCGGAATCCGGGTAGGGCAGCGGCGCGAGCAGGACCGCGTTGACTACCGAGAAAATGGCCGTGTTGGCGCCGATGCCCAAGGCGACGGCGGCAACGGCCACCAGGGTGAAGCCAGGATTCTGTCGCAGAACTCGAAAGGCGTGGCGAAGATCAGAGAAAAGGCTGCCCATACCCTTACTGTACGGGCAGCCCGCAGGAAAGTTCGACGAAACACCGCTGGGAACGAACGGTTACAAGGAGGATGGGCCGCGCCACTTCCTCCCAAAATTAGCTCTGAGAAGCGGCTGCAGCCATGACGGACGTAATTTCGCTGAAGATCGTGCTGATGCTGGAAGCGACGCCCGGCATGATGGCTCCCGCGGCAACCGCCACGAAGCCCGCCATGAGGGCATATTCAATCAGGTCCTGGCCGCGCTGATCGCGCCACGCCTTCACAAACCGAATGATGGTTGGGACTAACGTCATGATTCTCCTCCTCCTTGGATCGCTCCGTGGTTAGTACGCCACGGCGGGTTGTTACCCGATGATCCATTCTGGCCCAGCTAATGAAACCGGGCAATACCGTCGATTGGCTAGAGGGGCTCAGTAGAAACCGCAGAGAGCTAAGGTCTCGTTGGGTCCATGGGACTAAAGTGAAAACCGCACAACAAAGCATCTGGCCGGTCTCGGTTTTTGGCCTGGGATTCATGCTTCTGATCATGGGCCTTTCGGGTGTGGCGAACATCCAGGAGACGCGCCGCATCCATCAACAGATTCTGGCGGTGGAAGACAACTACCGGCGCATCGAAAACTTGATCGAAAACATCCGCACCGACACTTCGCGCGTGGCGGTTCTGCGGCGGGACCGTCTGCTGAAGGTGGCCGGCTTCCTGGGCACGGACTATTCCGATCAATTGGCCGACCTTCACATGAAGATCAACGCCAACGTGGAACGCCTGAAATCCGTGCGGCCGCAACAAAGCAGCCAGGCGGTGGAGCGTCTGGAAAGAGCGTTGGGCAGTTACCTTAACGCGGTGGCGCGGGAGTTTCAACGAGCGCCCGCCACGGCCGTGAAACTGGCGTTTGTGGACGATGGATTCGGTTCCGAGACGACGCCCATCTTTGCCATTGCCGAAGAGCTGGGCAAGCTGAACGAAGAAAGCTTTGAATCGCGGCGCCGCGAGCTCAGCAATTCGGTGCTGAATCTGGAAAATGATATCTGGGAAACGATCCTGACAGGTCTCGTTCTGGGCGCCATCATTGCCGGCGCCAGCATTTTCCGGATTTCCTCGCTCGAGAAAGAGACGGCCGCGCACCAGAGGGCCACGGCCAAGGCCGAGGACCGCCTGCGGCTTCTTTCGCAACAATTAGTATCGTCGCAGGAACAGGAGCGCAAGTCGCTGTCGCGCGAGTTGCATGACGAAATCGGACAACTGCTGACCGCGCTGCGGATGGAGTTGGGAAACCTGGAGCGGGGGCGCGGACCGGCCAATGGAGAACCCGATCCGCACCTGGAGCAAGCCAAGAAACTGGCCGAGAGCACCTTGAAAACCACGCGCGACATCGCGATGGGGCTGCGTCCGGCGATGCTGGACGTGCTGGGGTTAGGCCCGGCCCTGGAATGGCAGACGCGCGAATATTCGCGGCGCTACCATACTCCGATCCAGTTGGAAGTGGACGGAGATTTGAAGGACGTGCCGGATCCGCACCGCACGTATCTGTACCGGATCGTGCAGGAGGGGCTGACCAACTGCGCGCGGCACGCGCACGCCAAAAACATCAAGGTGCGGCTGGAAGACGCCAACGGGCAGATCGCCGCGATCGTGGAAGACGATGGCGTGGGGTTCGAACAGGACGGCGGCGTGCCTTACGGCCTGGGTCTGTTGGGAATTACCGAACGCGTCCGTGAGCTGAGCGGAAACGTCTCCATTCAATCGGAACCCGGCAAAGGCACGCGCATCGCGGTCGTGTTGCCGCTGAGCCAGGGCCTCTCAAAAGGTTCTTAGGGTAATCAGAACATCCCGCGCTTTTCCTGGCGGTGGTCCGTCAGTCCCCCTATAGAACCGGACGATGTTCGCCCGCAATTCGGCGTTCACTTTTCCGGGTGTGCCGCCAAACAGGCGAGGAACCGCGCGCCCGGTCCGGGCCGCTGATACCTGCGGCTCCATTCTCTCCGGTAAGTCGCGCGCGAAAGTTTGTACACGAACTTGCGCTTGGTCAATGCCGGATTGCAAGCCGACAATTTCCTTCTTCTTCGTTACCCAGGCGGTCTTGGTCATTTCCGGGATCGCGCGGCTGACGGAGTAGCGATAGGTGCCTAGCGCCAGGTCCAGATCGCCGAAAATACTGCCCAGCGGCAACGAATAAGTGTCCTCGAAGGCGCGCTCCAGTTCGGGTTTGGCGACCTGGAAGCCAATGAAATCGTGATAAGCGTCGGACGCGCAGAGACCCTGCGCAACCTGGGACCACGTCGAAGAGGAATACAAGCCGCCAACGCACCCTCTCTTGTGACCCGGGAAGCAGGCCCGGACGTTACGGCCTGCTACTGAATAATCCGCTTCCGGACCGCGTACAACACAATGTCGGCGGTGCTATGCAGATTGAGCTTCTGCATCAGCCGGCTGCGATGCGTCTCCACCGTGTACAGGCTGACATTCAGCAGGCTGGCGGCTTCCTTATTGGACTTGCCTTCAGCCAGCAGCTGCAGGACTTCCTTCTCGCGGTCGGTGAGCAAGTCGTAGGAGTCTTCCAGGCCCTCGCTCTGCATCTGGCGCATGTAATCTTCGAGCAGCGTTTGGGTGATGGCGGGGCTGAAGAACAGTTTCTTGCTGGCCACCGAGCGGACGGCCTGCAGCAGATCCGCCTCGGCGCAGTCCTTCAGCAGGTAGCCCTGGGCGCCGGCCGCCAACGCGCGCACCAGGAAGGTCTCGTCGCAGTGCATGCTCAGCATGATGACGCCGACGTTGGGGTCCCGTTTGACGATCTGCGAGGCGGCGTCAATGCCGTTGAGTTGGGGCATGGTAATGTCCATAACTACCACGTCCGGCGACAGCTCCTCGGTCAGCCGGACCGCTTCCCGGCCGTCGCAGGCTTCGCCCACTACCTGGATGGACGGATCCGTACCCAGCAGGAACTGGAGGCCCTTCCGGACAACGCCATGATCATCGGCGACGAGCACTTTAGTGGTCGTAGACATAGTGCAGCTCTTGGTGAAACTATCGGCGGATTGGCCCGGTTCCTCCATGGTTCTGTTAGGCATAATCGAATCAATCAGTTGAGAGCGAGATGCGGGACCAAAATATTTCTTGCGTCGGGGATTGCCAAAGCCGGTGACATTTGTTATTCTGGTCGAGGTCGCTTTTTTGGAATGGAGCCGATGGAAGGTGCGTGCGGCAAGGTTGCCGGCGTGCTGGAAGTTTGCTAGACTGCAAAAAGGCAGTAATCCAACGGCAGGCAGCACGAAGCAGTAAGCCTCATCTCCTGTCAGGTAGGTCTTTCCCAAGAATTCTGGTGTGGGCGGTGCATTGCAATTTTGCGGCACGGTTCGCGCCAAAACGGCTTTCGAGGCCGGGTGGTCAGTTTGGTCTTCGCCGCGCAAGCGGGGATCGCCGGGATGGCTACGCAGATCTTTGACAATCTGGTTGGACGCAGAAGTAATGTTCGTCAGAACTTTGAGTCAAACCGGGGCGATGTGGTCCAAGCTGAGCCGTGCGCGTAAGCAAGCGGATTGCAGCGAGGGCCTATAGTCTCACAAGATCAAACGAGAGTTTGATCCCGGCTCAGAATCAACGCTGGCGGCGCGCTTAACACATGCAAGTCGCACGAGAAAGTGGAGCAATCCATGAGTACAGTGGCGTACGGGTGAGTAACACGTGGATCATTTACCTCTTGGTGGGGAATAACCCTGGGAAACCGGGGCTAATACCGCATAAGCCTGCGAAGGGAAAGCAGCAATGCGCCGAGAGAGAAGTCCGCGGCCGATTAGCTAGTTGGTAGGGTAATAGCCTACCAAGGCAATGATCGGTAGCCGGCCTGAGAGGGCACACGGCCACACTGGCACTGAAACACGG
>Ga0335072_10008878_pt1 | contig 14540 bp, 19 predicted proteins | sample Lox_Sample_21_FD_206725 | JGI IMG/M metagenome (GOLD analysis project Ga0335072, IMG submission 206725) | Soil microbial communities from Loxahatchee National Wildlife Refuge, Florida, United States - Lox_Sample_2.1 | ecosystem: Environmental > Terrestrial > Soil > Wetlands | place: USA... | reverse complement strand
GCCGCCGGCGCCTCGAAAAACCCTACGCGCTCGATCGTAACCCTTTGATTCAGCTGATGGAATGAAGCCAGCCCGGTTGCAGACCCCGAGTGCCGCGAAACGCGGCGGCCCCGTCCCCGGAATCGCGACGACCACGCTCGGAAACGGCCTTCGGGTGCTCACCGACCCCATGGCCGAGGTCGAGAGCGTTTCCCTCGGCGTCTGGGTCGAGGCGGGGGCGCGCTACGAGCAGGCGGCGGAAAGCGGCATCTCCCATCTCCTCGAGCACATGGCCTTCAAGGGCACGGCGCGGCGCTCGGCGCGCGACATCGCCGAGGAGATCGAGGCGGTCGGCGGCCAAATGAACGCCTATACCGCGCGCGAGAACACGGCCTATTACGTCAAGGTGCTCAAGGACGACGTGCCCTTGGCCCTCGACATTCTGGGCGACATTCTGCGCAACTCGGCAATGGACGCGGACGAGCTCGCGCGCGAACGCGACGTGGTGCTCCAGGAGATCGGCCAGGCGCGCGACACGCCCGACGACATCGTGTTCGACCATTTCCAGGAGACCGCGTTTCCCGGCCAGCCGCTCGGCCGCCCGGTGCTGGGCGACGAGGCGGTGGTGGGCTCGGTCGAGCGCGCGTCCCTCGTCGGCTACATGGCGCGCCATTACGGCGCGCAGCGCATGGTCCTCGCGGCGGCGGGGAAGATCGAGCATGAGCGCCTCGTCGAGCTCGCCGGGGCCGCGCTCGGCGACGTGGCGCGCGGCTCTCCCGCGCAGCCCGAGGCCGGCCGCTACGCGGGCGGCGAGTTCCGCGCCGAGCGCAAGCTCGAGCAGGCGCACATCGTGCTCGGCTTCGAGGGGGTCGCGATCCACGACCCCGACTTCTACGCGCTCCAGCTGCTCTCGATGGCCCTCGGCGGCGGCATGTCCTCGCGCCTCTTCCAGGAGGTGCGCGAGAAGCGCGGCCTGGTCTACTCGATCCATTCCTTCGTCGCGAGCTTCGAGGATTGCGGCCTGTTCGGCATCTACGCCGGCACCGACCCGAAGCGGCTCAAGGAGCTGATGCCCGTGCTGTGCGAGGAGACCGCGAAGGCGGGCGACGCCCTTACCGACGAGGAGATCGCGCGCGCGCGCGCCCAGCTGCGCGCGGGCCTGCTCATGGGGCTCGAGCGCACCGAGCTGCGCGCCGAGCAGCTCGCGCAGCAGATGCTGATCTACGGCAGGCCGATCCCGATCGCGGAGACGCTTCAGGTCCTGGAAGCGGTCGACCGCGCGGCGATCGCGCGCGTGGCCGCGCGCCTCATGGGCTCGCGTCCGACGCTCGCGGCCCTCGGTCCGCTCGGCCGGCTCGAGCCGTTCGACGCGATCGAAGCGCGCTTCAAGTAGCGGGGCGAGAATGCGGCTCCTGAGGCCCAGTTCCGGATCGCCGCCCGCGCCGACGCGCCTCGCGAACGAGCGCATCTATCTGCGTCCGCCCGAGGACCGCGACTGGCGCCCCTGGGCCGAGCTGCGGGAGGCGAGCCGCGATTTCCTCCTCCCCTGGGAGCCGACCTGGCCGCACGACGCGCTCACGCGCGAGGCGTACCGAAGGCGTCTCCGGCGCTACGGCATCGATTGGCGCGAGGATTCGGGCTACAGCTTCTTCATCTTCCAGCAGAACGGCAGCGCGCTGGTCGGGGGCGTGACGATCGGCAACGTGCGCCGCGGCGTCGCCCAGACGGGGACCCTCGGCTATTGGGTCGGCCGGCCCCATGCGCGCCAGGGCTTCATGTCCGAAGCGCTCGAGCTCGTGCTCGCCTTCGCCTACCAGACGCTCCACCTGCACCGGCTCGAGGCGGCGTGCCTGCCGAGCAATGAGGCGAGCCAGGGCGTGCTCAAGAAGCTCGGCTTCCGCCAGGAGGGATACGCCACGAAGTATCTCCGCATCAACGGCGCCTGGTGCGATCATCTCCTGTTCGCGCTGCTCGCCGACGAGGCGGGCTATGCGCGCTCGGAGGAGAACGATTACGAGTAGACGTGGAAGCGTGCGTCAGGCGTGGCCGGCGGAATCCGACAGCATGCGCGCGTCGACGCCGAGCTTCGAGAGGGCGCGCTGCCATTTGGTCTCGATCGCGCCGTCGAACACCAGCGCCTCGTCGGCGGGCACGTTGAGCCAGCCATTCGCCTGAATCTCGGATTCGAGTTGACCCGGACCCCAGCCCGCATAGCCGAGCGCCAAGAGCGAGCGGCGCGGGCCGCGCCCGTCCGCGATCGCGCGCAGAATGTCGACCGAGGCCGTGAGGGCCGCGGTCGCGTCCACCGGCAGCGTGCCCTCGGCGCGGAAGTCGCTCGAATGCAGCACGAAGCCGCGGCCCGAATCGACCGGCCCGCCGAAATGGACGCGGATGTCGTCGACCGGGTGGCGCGCGGTGATGCCGAGCTGCTCCAGGAGATCGGGGAAGCTCAACGCGTCGATCAGGCGATTGACCACGAGGCCCATCGCGCCGTCCGCGTTGTGCGCGCACATGTAGATGATGGTGCGCTTGAAGCGGTCATCCTGCATCGTCGGCATCGCGATGAGGAGCTGTCCCGAAAGATAGGAGTCCGCGTCGTCGTTCATCATGGTCGCACCTTGGATCGTCGTACTTTGGCGCATCGCCGGCTCCAGCGAGATCGGAAGCGTAACACAACTTTGTGAAGCGGGCCCGGTTTGTGATCCGCGGCCGAGCGTTCTATAACACCGCCATGTCACAGGGCCGGAAAACGAAAAAGGCCGGAATCGGGCGTGCCGCGCCGCGGCTGGGGCGTGGCGCGATCGCTCGCGGCCTGCGCCTTTTTGCCGCACTGGCGCTCGCGTTCGTGGCCGCGGCTCCCATTGCCGGCGCCCAATCCTTCCTCGAAGCGCCCTCGACGGCCCTGCCGAATTTCACCGCCGCCTCGCCCGGGACGAGCACGCCCGGCGCCTCAGACGTGGTCGCGAACGAGCAGGCGACGCTGCGTCTCGTCTCGGCGACGGAGGCGGTCGGCGACGCGACGCGCCTCCGCCTGGGTCTCGACTTCGTGCTCAATGCGGGCTGGAAGATTTATTGGCGCAGTCCGGGGGCGGCGGGCTTTCCGCCGGCGCTCGATTGGACCGGCTCGGATAATCTGAAACGCGCCACGCTCGAATGGCCGGCGCCCGAGCGCTTCTCGGTGCTCGGCCTCGACACGTTCGGCTACCACGATCGCGTGGTGCTTCCGATCGATCTCGAGCCCGCGCGACCGGGGGAACCCGTCGCCCTCGAGCTCAAGGTCGACTATCTCGTGTGCCGCGAGATTTGCGTGCCGCGCACGGCCAAGTTGGCGCTCACCCTTCCCGCGGGGCCGGCGACGCCGTCCCGCTTCATCCAGCTCATCGACCGCTTCGAGAACGCGGTGCCGCGCGACGGCGTCGCCGCCGGACTCTCGATCGTGAGCGCTAAGATCGGCGGCACGCGCGAGCGTCCGGTGCTCGAGGTCGCGGCGCACGCGCGCGAGCCGTTCCACCGTCCCGATCTTTTCGTCGAGGGGCCGCCGGGCCTCGCCTTCGCCGCACCGCGCGTGACCCTCGATGCCGACGGCCATGACGCCCTCTTGCGTCTCCCGATCTCGAGTGCGGGCAAGGTCTGGCCCGATTGGCGCGCCACGCCGCTCACGCTCACGCTCGTCGACGGCGCGCGCTCGATGGAGACGCGCATCGCGCCGAAGGCCGCGACGCAATCGAGCGAGGTCGGCGAGCTTCTCGCCATGATCGGCTTGGCGCTTCTCGGCGGGCTCGTGCTCAATCTCATGCCCTGCGTGCTGCCGGTTTTGTCCTTGAAGCTCCTCGGCATCGTCGGCCATCGGGGTGCCGCGCTGCGCTCGATCCGGCTCAGCTTCCTCGCGTCCGCCGCGGGGGTCGTGGTCTCGTTCCTCGCGCTCGCCGCGGCCGCGATCGGCCTCAAGCTCGCGGGCGGGGCGGTCGGCTGGGGCATCCAGTTCCAGGAGCCGATCTTCCTCACGAGCCTCGCCCTCGTGTGCAGCTTCTTCGCGGCCAATCTCTGGGGCCTCTACGAGCTGCGGCTGCCGGGATTCCTCTCGGTCGCGGTCGAGGACACGGTCGCCGCGACGCGGCGCGACATGGCGGGCCATTTCGTGACCGGTGCCTTCGCGACCCTTCTTGCCACGCCATGCTCGGCGCCCTTCGTCGGCACCGCCTTGGGATTCGCGCTCGCGCGCGGCCCGGGCGAGATCGCGGCGATCTTCCTGACCCTCGGCCTCGGCCTCGCCGCACCCTATCTCGCGATCGCGGCGTTCCCGGCGTCGGTGCGCCACATGCCCCATGGCGGGCGCTGGATGGTGGCGCTCAAGGCGATTCTCGGCCTCGCGCTCGCCGCGACCGCGGCGTGGCTGGTCTCGGTCATGGTCGAGGAAATCGGGTCCCAGGCGGCCCTCGCCGTGGGGGCGGCGCTCGCCGGCATCCCGCTCGTCTTTCTCGCGCGCCGGCTTTGGCCCGACTACACGCGGCGCTCGTCCGTCGCGGGCCTCGCGGCCCTGGTCGTGCTCGCCTTCGCGTTGCCCTCGAAGCTGCCGCCCGGGAACGCGGCCCCGGCCGAGGATCGGCTCGTGGGGTGGGAGCCCTTCGCTCAAGCCCAAATCCCGAGCCTCGTGGCCCAGGGGAAGGTCGTGTTCGTCGACGTGACCGCCGATTGGTGCCTCACCTGCAAGGCGAACCGGACCCTGGTCCTCGAGCGCGACCCCACGGCCGAGCTCCTGGCCGCGCCCGGCGTGGTACGCATGATGGCGGACTGGACCCGCCCGTCGGACGAGATCGCGCGCTATCTCGCGAGCTTCGGGCGCTACGGCATCCCGTTCAACGCGGTCTACGGGCCGGGGGCACCGCAGGGCGTCGCCTTGCCCGAGCTCCTGACACCCGACGCGGTGCGCACGGCGCTCGTCGAGGCCTCGGCCGCGAAGCACGCGGCGCGCGATTAGGGGCCACGAGGGGGCTGGATTCGAGGCCCGGATCGGGTATCTATGGGGCCGCGGCCCGGGCGCCCGGGCCGCTCGAAAATGCGGCGGCAGACGGCAACGAAGGCTCGCGCGCGGGCCGAAACGGAAGGGGTAGGGCGATGACGATCAAAGTGGGTGACAAGGTTCCGGCCGGCAAGGTCAAGTACATGGGCGCGGACGGCAAGCCCGCCGAGCTCTCGACCGACGATCTGTTCAAGGGCAAGAAGGTGGTGCTGTTCGGGCTCCCCGGCGCCTTCACGCCGACCTGCTCGGCGAAGCACGTGCCGGGCTTCGTGCAGCAGGCGGGGGCGCTCAAGGCCAAGGGCGTCGCGACCATCGCCTGCATCTCGGTCAACGACGCCTTCGTCATGGGCGCCTGGGGCAAGGACCAGGGCTCGGGCGACAAGGTCATGATGCTCGCCGACGGCTCGGCCGACTTCACCAAGGCGCTCGGCCTCGAGCAGGATCTCTCGGCCGCCGGCCTCGGCGTGCGCTCGAAGCGCTACGCCATGATCGTCGAGGACGGCACGGTCAAGTGGATGGGCGTCGAGGACGCGCCCGGCAAGCTCGAGCACAGCGGCGCCGACCAGGTGCTGGCGCATCTTTAGGTTCTGGCGCGCCCGCATCCTTCGAGACACCTGGCGCGCGTAGCGTGCCTCTTGCCTGGAAAGAGGCGGGCGAAGCCCGCTGCGCCTCATCCCGAGGAGCCTGCATAGCAGGCGTCTCGAAGGAGGGCGGCGGAGTTCTTCAGGATGAGGAACGCGCGAAGTTGGCGCGCGATCGCGCGGCGCCGCGCCTCAAGCGGGCTCGGTGTCGTGGAAGCGCGTCATGTCGACGAGCCGGCGCCCGTCCGCGAGCCGCGCGAGAATGTCGACGAAGCGCCGGTCCCATAGAATCTCCGCCGCCGTGTAGCTGAAGCGCGCGTGGACCTGCTGGTTGAGCGTGTCGTCGATCCCGGTCACGAGCACCACGATCTCGGCCTCGGTCGCCTCGAGCGCCTCTCCGTCGGCGCCGTGAAGCGGGCTCGCCGGATCGATCGGATGCATCACGGTCCAGGAAAGCCCGAAGAACGAGCTCTGGTTGCGTGCGAGCTTAAGCTCGTGCTGGCGCCGGAACGGCTTCCCTTCCTTGGTGAGCTCGTCGCGCACCAGGGTCGCGCGCACCTCGGCCTGGAGGATCTGGTTGCCGCGCTCGTTCGCCATGCGGAACGTGAGGGTCGGAACCCCTTCGAAGGGCGACACCACCGCCACTTTGCTGAACAGGATGCGCGCGCGCGGACGCGTGAAGCGCATGAAGAGGAGGCTCGTGATGAGGGCGAAGGTGAGGATGCCGAAGAGCGATTCGATCGATACCAGCACGTGGGCCGAAAACGACGTCGGATACATGACGCCGTAGCCGATGGTCGAGAAGGTCTCGATGCTGAAGAAGAGCGCGTCCATGAAATCGCCCGGCCTGACGCCCGCGACCTGGCCCGGCAGCGCCAGATAGCCGAGCGCGAAGACGAGGTTGAGCGCAAGGTAGAGTGCCGCGCAGGCGAGGAGTGCCGCCGGAAGCGGGAGGGTCTGGAACCAATGGTAGAAGTCGCCCGTGTTCCAGCGGTCGCCGCGGCGCACCACGTCGGCCGACTGGTCGCGGCGGAAGCGGAACATGGAGCGCTCGGGCCGCTTCACCTCCCAGCCCATGCCGCCGCCGCCCCGCCGTTTGACCTTGCGCCGCGCCATGTCCGTCGCGTCCCCCGGAACCCTTCAGCGCTCGGTTAGATAAGGCGCCATGCCGTCGCGCGCGAGCCGGTCGGCATGCTCGTTGCCCTCGTGGCCGGCATGGCCCTTGACCCAATGCCAAGCGACTTGGTGGCCCGCGAGTGCCCGATCGAGGCGCTGCCAGAGATCGACGTTCTTGACCGGCTTCTTGTCCGACGTGCGCCAGCCGTTCGCCTTCCAGCGCAGGATCCAGCGCGTGATGCCGTCCTTGAGATAGACGCTGTCGGTGTGGATGCGCGCGGGCACCGCGCGCTTCAAGGCTTCGATGGCTGCGATCGCCGCCATGAGCTCCATGCGGTTGTTGGTGGTGGCGGGCTCGCCGCCCTTGAGCTCGCGCGTGGCCCCGTTCCAGACCAGCACGGCGCCCCAGCCGCCCGGGCCCGGATTGCCGCTGCAGGCCCCGTCGGTGAAAATCTCGACGGCGTCCGCGCGCGCGGCTTCGGCCGGATGTTTGGCGCCCGTCATCAGAGACCGTATTGCGAGGGCCGCTCGAGGCCCTGGTGGAAGCGGAGCTTCGCCAGATACTCGCGCGGGTCCTTGGGGCGCACATAGGCGCCCGCCGGGTGATTGAGCCAGTCGTAGAGGCGCGTGAGCAGAAAGCGCAACGCGCTGCCGCGCGCGAGGATGGGCAAGGCCGCGACCTCCGCCTCGGCGAGCGTGCGGCGCTTGCGGTAGCTCGAGAGGAGCGCGCGCGCCTTGGTGACGTTGAAGCTCAAATCGGTCTCGAAGCACCAGGCGTTCAGGCACACGGCGATGTCGTAGCTCAGGAAATCGTTGCACGCGAAGTAGAAGTCGATGACGCCCGAGAGCTTGTTGCCGAGGAAGAACACGTTGTCGGGGAAGAGATCCGCGTGGATCACGCCCTCGGGCAGGGTCTCGGGCCAGTTCTCCTCGAGGAAATCGAGCTCGGCCGCAAGCAGGGACGCGAGCCCCGGGCTCACCTCGTCGGCGCGGCTGTCGCACGCCTCGTAGAGGCCGCGCCAGCCGCCCGGCCCGAGCGCGTTGGCGCGCTTCATCTCGAACGAGAGGCCGGCGACGTGGAGCCGCGCCATGGCGTCGCCGAGCTCGGCGCAATGGCGCCGCTCGATGCGCCGCGGCCACATGCCCGAGAGGAAGGTCACGATCGCGGCGGGCCGGCCGCACAGCTCGCGCAGGCTGTTGCCGTCCTTGCCCCGGACCGGCACCGGGCACGCGAATCCCTGGCGCGCGAGATGGTCCATGAGGCCGAGGAAAAAAGGCAGATCGTCGGGCGCGACGCGCTTCTCGTAGAGGGTGAGGATGTAGATGCCGCGCGCGGTCTGGAGCAGGTAGTTCGAGTTCTCCACCCCCTCGGCGATGCCCTTCAAGGCGGTCACCGCGCCCAGATCGTACTGGGCGAGAAAGGAAGCGAGGTCGCGATCGGAGACTTCGGTATAAACCGCCATGGGGCCCTAATCTGACCGCTCGGCGCCTTGAGGGCAACAGGCACGGGACGGCAAAAGGCAAGCCGGAGTCGGGCCCGGACGGCCGCTTCCGCGCGTCGCGGGGCTTGTGCGGCCGGGGGCGCTCCCCTAAAGTCCGCGACGCTACGGACGGCCCTCCGGCCGGTCCGCCGCGCGGGCGCCGGAGCGAATTCGGCGCACGGATCGCGCGCGGCGCATGGATCGAGAGCGACAAATGAGGGATCGATGACGGCGCCGAAAATTGCCCAGAAGGGTCCGTTCGCGATCGAGGTCGCGGCGGGCGAGGAATATTGGTGGTGCGCCTGCGGGCAAAGCAAGTCGCAGCCCTTCTGCGACGGCTCCCACAAGGGAAGCGCCTTCACGCCGCAGCAATGGAAGGCGCCCGAATCGAAGACGGTCTATTTCTGCGGCTGCAAGCATTCCGGCCACAAGCCGCTTTGCGACGGGACGCACGGCAAGCTTTGATCATGCGCCCCGGGAGCCTCATCGCGCGGCTCGAGAGGCGCGCCCTTCACCCGGCGGCGGCGGCCGCGGTCGCGATGCTCGCGCTCGCGGCCCTGGGCGCGTGCCAGATCACGGGCGAGCTTCCATGCCCCGCGGCCAAGATTCTGCGCGACGCCTCCCAGGTGACGCGCTTCACGCCGGGGGCGGCGGAGAATGCGGCCAATCTGCGCTACGTCGCCTCGATCGACGACGCGAAGCTCAACTGCACCTACGATTCGAGCACCTACGACAAGATCGACGTGGCGCTGGCGGTCAAGTTCGACGCGACGCGCCCGCCCGGGCGTCCCGCGGACACGGTCGAGCTGCGCTATTTCGTCGCCATCGTGAATCTCCAGGGCGAGATCCTGGCGAAGAAGGATTTCCCGCTTCAGCTCGCCTTCGGCGCCGGCGCCACCGCGACCAGCCTGGTCGACTCGTTGCGCCAGACCATCCCCATCAAGTATCCGCAGAACGGCGGCAGCCTCGAGATCTGGGTCGGCTACCAGCTCTCGCCCGCCGATCTCGCCTATAACCGCGCCCATCCCGTCGAGTGACGCCGCCGGGCGTGGACGCCGCCCGCCGGCCGATTTCTGGGCGGCGCCGGGGCGGTTCTACAAAACGCTGATTTAGCCTGAGATTTCAAATTCCTGAGCGCGCGCCCCGGCGCCGCGGCCCGGGTCGGCCGGCGCAAGGTCGCGGCCCTTGCTCCGTATATTAGGGCGTGACCCAGCGGGGATCGAAAGGCTGGATGGGTCGCGCGAAGGACAGCTTGAAACCATTCTGAGGTGCCCTCGATGTTCAAGAACACCAAGACCATGCTGGCCGCGGCCGTTGCAACCGGCCTTGCCGCCGCGGTCGTCGTGCCGCTCGCGACCCACGCCCAGGGCTGGGCTCCGCCCGGCGCGCCCATGGCTGTGCTCGACGGCCCGCCGCCGCCCGCGGCCCTCCTCGGCCAGCCGGCCGACCAAGAGATCGCCATGGGGCCCCATGGCGGGCCGGGCTGGGCCCATGAGGGCCGCTTCGTCGACGGGCGCATCGCCTTCCTCAAGGCGGTGCTCAAGATCACGCCCGCCGAGGAGCCGGCCTGGAACAAGCTCGCCGCCGCGATCCGCGCGGGGGCTGCCGACATGGCCAAGCTGCACGAGGGCATGAAGGGCGGGAAGGTCCAGCCCGCGAGCGCCGTCCAGCGCGTCGAGTGGCGCGCCCAGGTCGCCGCGGCCCGGGCCAAGTCGCTTGCCGCCTTTGCCACGGCGTTCAAGCCGCTTTACGATCAGCTCAGCGACGACCAACGCAAGGCCGCCGACGTGCTGTTCGCGCCGCACCGGTTCCGGCATGGCTAGTCTCGGCCTCCGGAGTGGCGCCGCCGCCGCGGTCTTGGAGTTGGGGCGCCATCCGGCGCCCCGCTCTCGGGCCGTCGCGCGGGTGATCGAGCGCATGGGCGAGGACACGGACGAGGAGTTGGTCGCGCGCACGGCCAAAGGCGAAGCGGCGGCGTTTCGGCAGCTCATGGAACGCCACATGCAACGCAGCCTCCGGCTCGCGACGCGCATGATGCGCAACGCGAGCGACGCGGAGGAGATCGTGCAGGAGGCCTTCCTCCGCCTCTGGACCAAGGCCGACACCTGGCAGCCGGGGCGCGGCAAGTTCACCACCTGGTTCTTCCGCGTGCTGGTGAATTTGTGCCTCGACCGCAAGCGCCGGCCCACGGCCCAGCCGCTCGAGGCGGCGGGCGACCCGGTCGATCCGGCGCCGACTGCCGTTGCCGAGATCTACCGCGGCGAGGTCGAGCGCGACGTGGCGCGCGCGGTGGCCGAACTGCCGGACCGGCAGCGCGCGGCGCTGACGCTTTGCTATTATGAGGAGCTGAGCAACCAGGAGGCGGCGGAAGCGCTCCAGGTCTCGGTCTCGGCCCTCGAGGCTCTATTGGTGCGGGCGCGGCGCACGCTCAAAGGCAAGCTCGCGGCCCTCGGGGTCCAAGGACCCAAGGAGGAGGAATGAATTTCGAGCGCTTCAAGTATTTTCTCGAGGCTTACGGCGCGGATTTGCGCCGCTGGCCCGCGGACGCGCGCGCGCCGGCCGAGACGCTGATCGCGAGCGACCATGCGGCGAAGGCCGCGCTCGGCGAGGCCGCGCGGCTCGACCGCGCGCTCGATCTCTATGCCGTGGCGGACGATCCGGCGCGCGCCGGGCGGCTCGTCGCGCGCATCGCCCAACGCGCCGTGGCCGAGCCCGCGCGCGGCGGCCGCTTCTGGGGCCTGGGCAGCCTCGATCTGGGGGCACTCTGGCCGCGCGCCGCGGCGCTTGCTTTCGTCATGGTCCTCGGTATCGTGACCGGCATGTTCCAGACCGATTTCACCGGCATCGATTTGGCCGGGACCGGCGAGCAGGTTTCCTCGGCGAGCGACGGCAACCTGGTGAGCGTCGACGACAGTCCCTACGACGTGGCCGGCCTCTAGGGTATTGCGCGTGAGCCGAAAGCTCCAGATCCTGCTGTTCGTCTCGGTGGCGCTGAACCTGTTCTTCATCGGCAGCGCCACGATGCATTTCCTCGGCGTGCGCTGGCACGTCGCGCCCCACGGTCCGGCCGACATCCTCGACCGTCTCGGCCGGCATCTCGATTCGGCCGACGAGGCGTCGCTCCGGGACGTCTACCAGGCGAACCGCTCGAAGCTCGACACGCTGTTCGCCGAGCTGCAGGCGAGCCGCTACCGGCTGCGCACGCTGCTCACGGCCGATCCCTTCGACCACGCCGCCTTCACGGCCGCCCTCGCCGAGACCCACGCGCGCCGCGAGGCGTACGACCGCGCGATCGAGGCGACCATCGATTCGGTGGTGGCGAAACTCTCGCTCGACGGACGGCGCGAGCTGTTCGCGAGCTCGCGTCATCCGCCGCCGCCGCCGCCGCCGCCGGGAGCACCACCCCCGGGCGGTCCGCCGCACTGAGCCGCAGCGCGCCCGCGCGGGCGCGGCGCCAAATCCAATTCCGATTCCAGGATTGAGCGCGCCTCATCGGCGCCGCGATGCGCCGCGCGGGACGGACGGCGCGTCGCTCGGCGAAGCCGTCGTCGGCTCAGTGGAGCTTTTGGGGCAGCTCGGCGATCGCCTGATCGACCAGGCGCGCGGCGTTCTTGCCGTCGAGGGCGCTACGCAAGAGGTTCCCGGTCACCGCGACGGCGAGCTCGACCGCCGACGCGCGCACCTCGTCGAGCGCCTTGGCCTCGGCCTGGGCGATGCGGTCGACCGCCTGCCGCTCGCGCCGCTTGAGCGCCGCCGCGAGATCGGCCGCCGCCTGCTCGCGTCCGCGCGCGGCCTCGATGCCGGCTTCGCGCAGGATCGCCTGCGCCTCGGCCAGCGCCTGCGTCTGCTTCTCGCGATATTCGGCGAGGAGTGCGGCCGCTTCGTCGCGCAGCCGCTGGGCCTCGTCGAGATCGGCCTTGATCTTGGCCGCGCGCCCATCGAGCCCGCCGGTGAACGCCTTCTTGACCGGCTTGAACACGGCCACGATCAGGATCACGAAGGCGACCAGGACCCAGAACTCGGCGTCGCGCAGGATTTCCATCAGCGCGACTCCCGCGCCGCCTCGGCCAGCGCGCGCTCGAGGGCCGCGCGGTCGACCTTGACGCCGATGAGCCGCTCGGTCGCGGCGACCGCCGCTTCGCCCGCGACGCTGCGGATGTTGGCGAGGGCGGCGTCCTTGGCCGCGGCGATGCGCGTCTCGGCGTCCTTGATCTGGCCCGCGAGGGTCGCGCCGAGCTCGGCCTGGCGCTTCGCCGCCTCGCCCGCCGCCTCGTCCGCCACTTTCTTGAGCTCGGCGCGCGCCGCCTCGTGCGCGGCCGCGAGCGATTTCTGGTAGGCCGCGAGCACGGCGCCCGCCTCGTCCTTGAGCTTGGCGGCCCGGTCGAGGTCGGCATCGATGCGCGCGCGCCTTGCCTCGAGCGCCGCCCCCACCTTCGGCAGCGCCACCTTCCACAGGATCAGGAGCAGCGGCACGAAGGTGAGCACCAGCCAGAAAAGCTGGCTCGGGTAGCTCGCGGGGTCGAGTTGAGGCATGAACCGGTTCCGGGCCGGAGATCGCTCAGCCGAACAGAATGACGAGCGCGATCACGAGCGCGTAGAGCGCGATGGCCTCGACCAGCGCGAAGCCGAGCATGGTCATCGTGAACACGTCGCCACGCGCCGCCGGGTTGCGCCCGACCGCGCTGATGAAGGAGGCGAAGATGGCGCCGATGCCGATACCCGAGCCGATCACGCCGATCGCGGCAAGGCCCGCGCCGATCGCCTTTGCAGCTGCCAAATCCATGGTCGTTGTCCTCTCGAAGTTGAGCCGGTTGAACGAAAACGCGAGGCCGCGCTCAGTGCAGATGGAGCGCGTCGTTGATGTAGAGACAAGTCAGGATCGCGAACACGTAGGCCTGGAGGAACGCGATCAGGAACTCGAGGCCCGATAGCGCCACCACGAAGGCGAGCGGCAGGATGCCCGCGATGCCGAGCACGAAGACGAAGCCCGCGAACACCTTCAAGAGCGTATGGCCCGCGAGCATGTTGGCGAAGAGACGCACCGAAAGGCTCATCGGGCGCGAGAGATAAGAGATGATCTCGATCGGGATCAGGAGCGGCCACATCGCCTTCGACACGCCGGGGGGGACGAAGAAGGTCGCGAAATGGAGGCCGTGCTTCCAGATGCCGAGCAGCGTGACCCCGATGAAGATCGCGAAGGCGAGCGCGAAGGTGACGATGATGTGGCTCGTGAAGGTGAAGCTGAACGGGATCAGGCCGAGCAGGTTCCCGAACAGCACGAACATGAAGATCGTGAACACGATCGGGAAGTAATGGATGCCCTCCTTGCCGATCGTGTCGCCGAGCAGGTTGGCGATGAACTCGTAGGAGAGCTCCGCCATCGACTGCCAGCGGGACGGCACGAGTGCCGGCCGGCGCATGCCCAGGATCAGGAACCCCGAGATCAGCAGCAGGGCCGCCACCATGACCGCCGACGAGTTGGTGAACGACAGGTCGACGCGCCCGAGATGGATCGGCACCAGCGGATGGATCGCGAATTGGGCGAGGGGGCTGTCGGTTGCGGCTGCGGCCATTGTCGCCTGCTCTCGATGACGCCTAAGGCTTCCAATCCCGTTACGTCTCGTCGTCTTCGTCGTCGTCTTCGTCGCGGCGCGCGGTGCGCGCCTGGGGCGCGTCGCGGCGCGTTCGGGACTCGTCGGGCGCGCGCTTGTAGCCGACGGCACCCCCGAGCCCCTTCACGGCCCGGAACACGTTGAGCAATCCCGCCGCCGAGCCCAGCACGAAAAACACCACCATGAGCCACGGCCGCGTGCCGAGCCAGCGATCGAGCAGATAGCCGATGCCGACGCCGACAACCAGCGCGGACACCAGCTCGATACCGATGCGCCACGCGATCCCGAGATCGTTTCCGCCGCCGTCGCGCCCATGCATCTCGGGCACCTGCCGGCCGCGGGCCTCGCGCAAGCGCGCGTCGAGATCTTCGAGGGAGGAGGGCGGCCGCCGCCCAGGTTCGGGCTCGCTCATGGCCTCGCCCCTGCCTTGCGCACCGCGAGGGCGCAACCCCTGGTCCGACCCCTCGGACGCGACGCTTCGGAAGCCGTTTTGCGGCGCACCTTAGGGAGCGGCAAAACGCGTGTCAAGCGCGCGACGCTGCGGCAAAAAGGACCGATTCGGCCCGGATTTCCGGGGTTTCGAGCGGCGACGCGATGGCGCGAAAGGCCCGCGCCGCGGGCCCGTTCTCACGCCGTCGCGCGCAGGCTCTCGGCCGCCGCGAGGTCGACCGAGACGAGCTGTGAGACGCCGCGCTCGGGCATGGTCACGCCGAAGAGCCGGTCCATGCGCGCCATGGTCATGCGGTGGTGC
>Ga0335072_10008876_pt1 | contig 14543 bp, 12 predicted proteins | sample Lox_Sample_21_FD_206725 | JGI IMG/M metagenome (GOLD analysis project Ga0335072, IMG submission 206725) | Soil microbial communities from Loxahatchee National Wildlife Refuge, Florida, United States - Lox_Sample_2.1 | ecosystem: Environmental > Terrestrial > Soil > Wetlands | place: USA... | reverse complement strand
TTCGGGGTCCCATTCGGAGGCTGGAATGACTCGGGCATTGGTTCCCGTTCCGGCGGCGCCGAGGGAATCCGGAAGTACTGCCGCACCAAAAGCATTGTGGCCGAACGGGTCGCGTTGAAGAAGGAACCCATGTGGTACCCCTATAGCCTCAGGAAGGGCAAGTTACTGGACGCGGCGGGCAGGTTCGTCTCAGCTCGCGACTGGCGGCGTCGTCTGGGTTTACGGGCCCGCTCGGATACCCGTTAGGCACGGTTCTCTCTAAGTGCACACCATAGCGCCATCACCTAGCCGTGTAGCTGTATGACATTGCCGCCGTAGCTCGGTGCCGTCAACGCCCCGAGCGCGGCCGTGCTGCAACGTTGTTCCGCCTGCCCGCCCTTCAGTCTACGATCACACCTCCGATTACCTTGTGTTTCTTGAGGATCGAGCGTTGACCGTTGCGCCGAAGACATTAACCGCGAGTCAGCCGGGATTTCCTATTGGACGCAAGTTGAAAAGTCTGGTCCGAAACGGGCGATGGCGGTAGCATCAGGCAGCGGTGATACACGGCTGTACACCCGGAGATGAAAGGGACGTCCGATGAAGGTGAAGAGCACCAAGCGACGGATGTTGACAGCTGGCGCAACGACAGCAACGCTGGTCGCAGTGTTGCTGGGATCGACGGGATGCACCCCGATCACCGTAACTTGCGGCGGGACGTTACCCGGCACAGTGACCTGTTCCTGAAATCACTCCTGATTTGCCCACGACGGCGCTGACTGCGTGGCGTCGTAGCTTCTACCTTGTTTCTGCCTTCCGCGAGATCGAGTAACCGCTTTCGCGCTGCACGGTGTGGCGTCAGCTGCTGAATGGGGCTCGGGCAACCGCCGTGTGACCTCGCCAAATCGCCGGTAAATGCGCTGTCGATCTGCTGGTCGCACGCCTGGTGGGACAAAGGCGCTCCATAGGATGGGTCGCCGGCAACTGCGAGATGCCGAGCGAGCGCGCGCGAGACCTGACAGGGCGACAGGAGTTTCATGCAGGAGCGATATTTAAAAATCAATGTTAACTTCTCTTGGCATTTGGTCTGGATATTCGCTTTATTGGAAGGAATCACGGTTCCGCTATCTGCATTATTTACCAAAAATGGCCCTAACGTACACTCTACTAGACACACCGCAACTGTTGCTGCCCAGTTCGTGTCCTTTGCGAAAAATATGTTGATTATTGGTATGTATGGAATGTCCATAGGGTTTATCGGGGCGCTGGCAATATGTGTCTTATTGAACTATGTCGCCTTCCGCAGGATAGAAGTTCATCTCAATGATGCGGTTATTGTGCGCGTGGCCCATCCGTTCGTTATAGGGTTGTGGGGAGGTGTATTCTTAACGGTTATTTTCTGGATACTACGATGCATTGGCAATCTGCTAGCGTTTTCCTTGGTAGTGAATTTAATGATTTTCGGATTTGTCTGCGCCGCGGGTAGCATCATCGTCACTAGCGTCATCTACTTGCAAGTAATAAGAGTTATGCCGTACTTGGGAATCCAATTAATCACCACACAACAACGATTGTTGTTAGCCAAAATTCCAATTGCTTCGTTTGCTGTTTTAGTGGGACTCTACGAAGGATTAGCTGCTCCAATTCTCCAGCAATGGGAGTTGGCACCCGAACATAAAGTGTTAATTGCACTACTAGTGGGGTCTTCAGGTGGTGCACTTAGTAGCTTGATAGTTGTTGCGCTAGCCCACATACACGTGATTAAGAAGCATCTGTGGCTAGAGTTTTCTGTACTGGCCAAATAAAGCAATTAGGGACATAGAGGGCCACGGCTCAGCGCGCGGATGAACTCCACGGCCCGGGCGGCGACGGACAGATCGTCGCCGCCCCTCGTTAGAGGACCCCCCTGGGGCGCTGCTCAGTGGCCTGTTCCTTGGCGCAGCGGAGCATCCGCTCGCTCAGGCGGATCAGCGAGTCCTCATGCCCGCTCGGCATGGTATAGGCCAGCTGGCGCAACTCCACGGCAAACTCGTACAGATGCTGGCTCTGAGATGCGACGGTCATGAGAGACCACCTCGACCGCACATAATTCCGAAGGCTCTGAAAGAGGTTGGCATTCCTCCAAATAGAACCGCGATAGCCGTCATCATTCCGGTGGGCGATCGCGTCATGCGAGGAACTCGGATGCCCGCTCGGCCACGCGATACCACACCTCGTTTGACGGCAGGCTTGCGTTATCAGCGTCATACCAAACTTGATGAAGCATTGATGCTAGTAACTCTGTGTAGTGATTCTTTCCGTCGTCGCTCACCTTCGCCTCATCGCTGCATTGAGTTCGCCTTTGAGTACCCAGGCTTCGTCGCAGACGGTCATGGCCGCGTTGATGGTTCCCCGGGTGTACCAATGGATGTGGCCTTCACCGCTGTTGTCCACGTCACAGATACTAGGTCGCGCATTGCAAAAATGCAGCGGCTCTTGCAAAAATGAATGTGCTATACAGACGAGGCGCGGCATTTGCGCTGGTAAGGATGATTGCCTCACAACCACGCTTGTTGCTACGTTTGTGCAATGGCACGGACAAACCTGGACGGGAAACCGATCCGTCGCGTGCTGGAATGGTTGTTGAACCGCGATCTCACGGACGCCGACATGGCGGCCGCGCTCCACGAACACCCCAGTCACTACAGCCGCCACAAGGACGATGACGGCTACCCCTCGTTTGAGGAGTTGACCACCCTTGGTGAGCACTTCCGCGTCAGCCCCAGGATGCTTCAGATAGCGTTCGGGCTGCTTGATCCCGACGCGCTCATCCTCCTAGACGAGGACGAAATGAAGCAGTATCTGGAACAGGGTGGGGGGAACCACATGGAACCTTCGGGAGCCGGGGGAAGGTCGGGCCGGAAAAATCCTCGGCTTTCGGCACGCGCGGACCGGCCACCGCTCTAAAGTCACCCCCCGTAAGGGGAGTCCAATGACACAATCAGCGCTCATAGCCGTGGCACTTTGCTTCTGCGGCGGCGCCGTCTGGGTCAGACGCAAAACCTGGCGCATCCGATGGGACCGCGCCCTCACCATGTCAGTCCTCTTCCAAGGGTTAGGCTTTGCGCTCTGCGCCCCGATCCAATCCCGCTACCTCGGACACGCACTGTTCGCCCTTACCGGCATCGCGCACCTATCCGACCTCTTCGGACATGTGTTATTCATCTGTTCGATCTGTCTCGTCATCTACGCCTGCGCCTGCCGACTCGTACCCGATGCCGAACTGGAAGACGTGCTGCACAAGATCGAACTCCCCGGATCCATCGCCGGCGCCACCATGCTCGCCGCGATCACCCTCAGCCACAACCTCTCCCGGAAATCCGTACCAGATTTCCTCGACGTGCCGTTCGACTTCTGGCTTCGGGTCTACTGGCTCACCTACGGGGTCATGGTCATCTACCTGCTGTGCTTCCTCATCCGATTGTTGTGGGCGTTGCGGCAGGACCCGCGCTCTCGGCTCACCTCGGACCTGTTCATCATCGCCAGCGGATTAGGGCTCCTAGCTTTCGCCGCGCTCCTCACCAGGGTCATCAACCCGGGGCTGGTTGCGCCCTTTTGGGTTTGGGCATTTTGGACACCAGCGTCTATGGCTGGGGGATTGGCCGCGTTCGCGGCAGCCTGGTCGTGGTGGGGAAGAACTCGCCCATTCGCGCAGGAAACCGCCACCAAATTCAACTAGGGGGCGTGAAAGCTGAGGTTCACCTCGCGTTAACGGGCCCTTCCCAATCACCAACAGCTGCACTGTGATTCGATAGGACAGCACAATGGTGGCGTCACTTCACCCTGTCGGCAGGGTCCTTCAGACTTGGTGGGCCTGCACGCTCTTACCCACGTGCGCACGGATATTCGCGGCGCGACGATGAACGGCGGTGGGCGTTTGTTGTGCACGGCTCAGTCGGCAACGAGCTGGTCGGTGTTGACGAACACCAGATTGCCGTTGTCCAATTGAACCGCCCACCGGCGGGCCGGGGCGATGTGGCAGCCACCGAGATCGACGGCTTGGCCCGACAGTTCACCGAAATCCTCCACAATCACCCCCGGACTCTCGGCATCGGCGCCCGGATAGACGCGCACGCGCATGTTCACCGCTAAGTCCTCGTCAGTTTGGCCTGTGCTGTCCCGGTCACGTCTGATCACTGTCTGCTCCAAAACCGTTTTGTTCTTGTCGGTCAGGTCGACCCCTCGATGAGTCCTTGAAAAGCGGCGTCTGCTGCCGCGATCAACGCCGTGCCCAGCTGCCGCGCTTCGGCCGGCGTAACGATCGGGGTATCGGGGCAGTCAATGATGATCTTGAGCCCAGCGTGCCCGTTCGCGTACCGCAGCCCGATGACGGATACCACGATATCGGCGCGTCGCCCGTGGTGGTTGGCGGTGAGCTTGATTCTCCACTCCGGGCCGTCGAACGCCCCCCTGATGTCCCAACGGCATGTGTCGCCACGGCCGCTGTCCATTCATGGAGCCTAGCTCTGGGTTGCAGAAATGCAACGATCCATGCATAAATGATCGGCGACACGCAGCCGCCCTGCGCACCTGGAAAATCGCGAGTGCCGCCGTGAGGGCGCGGCGGCGAAAACTGAGGACTTGCTGACCCCGGTGATGCCAAGATATCGATATGGCCGACCGGCGGGTTCGCTACGCGCGCAATGGCTCTGTCCGGCTCGCGTACCGCGAGTTCGGCGAGGGTGACACGACGCTCGTCTGGAACCCCGGTTGGTTCAGCAATGTCGAACTTGTCGACGAGCCCGCAAGTCCGCTCACAGCCGTCATCGAACAGTTGTCGGAGGCGACACGAACCATCGTGTGGGACAAACGCGGCACCGGCCTGTCCGACCCGGCCGCCCACGTCCCTCCTCTCGACGAGCGGATGGATGATCTTCACGCCGTCCTGGACGCGGCGGAGGTCGATCGGCCGGCCCTTTTCGGTATGTCCGAGGGCGGTCCCATGAGTCTGTTGTTCGCGGCGACGTATCCAGAACGCGTTCATTCACTGGTGATGTACGGCGTGGCGGCACGATTTTCTCAAGAGTTGCCGGATTTCCCCTGGGGATTTACCGCCAAAGAAAAGGCCGACCATCTGGACGCTATCGAAAATCATTGGGGTGAAGGCGTTCTCGCCGAGCTGTTCTTCGGCGAGATTGCCGATATACCGGGATTTCGCGATCTCTACGGCCGGTATCAACGAACGAGCGCGAGCCCGACGATGGCCGCCTGGCTGTGGAAAGCTCTCCTGGAGATCGATGTTCGCGGCATCCTTGGTTCCATCCGCGCCCCGACGCTTGTGCTGGCGAGGCCGAATGATCGAATAGCTCCAATAGAGGGCGCGACGGCGTTGGCGGCCGCAATTCCCGGGTGCCAGTTCACGACACTGCCCGAGGCCCCGCACGCGCTCGTGGACGACACGGTGGGTTCGGCTATCCTCGACTTCGTTTGCGGCACAGCGAGTGTCGCCGTCGACGAACGAGTGGTCCAGACAGTGCTGTTCACCGACATCGTCAGTTCCACCGAACTGCTCAGTGCTCGTGGCGACGCGCAGTGGCGTCGCCAACTCGATGCACATGACAAAGCCGTGGACTGGCTATTGGAGAAGTATGGCGGCCGCCGCGCGAAGCACACGGGAGACGGAGTCTTCGCGCTCTTCGACGGGCCGACCAAAGCCGCCCGCTGCGCGTTAGAACTAGTCCCGGCCCTCGCCACGCGTGGTATCCGGATCCGAGCGGGCGTCCACACCGGTGAATGCGAGCGACGCGGCGAGGAGTGGAGCGGCATGGCGGTGCACACCGGCGCTCGCATCGGAGCGTTGGCGGGCGCAGGTGAGGTGTTGGCCAGCCGCACGGTGCGTGATCTTTCCGCCGGATCCGGCTTGACTTTCGAAAGCCTTGGACCACAACGCCTCAAAGGCCTACCCGAAGAGGTCGACACCTATCGGGTCATTACACCAACGAGCGACCTAACCTCGTAGCGGCACAACGACCTCGCCTAATCGCCGGTGCGGGCGGGATGCCTTAGCGCTGGCCGCGCCGCGGCCGGTAGCGGCCATGCTCGGTAACGACGGCCGTGATTAGCTCGGCCGGGGTTACGTCGAAGGCCGGGTTGAATACGTCCGCGTCCGGCGGGGTGATCACGGTGCCGGTGAACGTCCTGACTTCGTCGGGCGCGCGTTCTTCGATTGCGATTTCGGCGCCGGTGGCGAGCGACCTGTCGACCGTGGACGAGGGCGCGACCACGACGAGCGGCACGTTGTGATGATGTGCCGCGATGGCCAGGCCGTAGGTGCCTATCTTGTTGGCGACGTCGCCGTTGGCCGCAATCCGATCGGCGCCGACGAGCACGCAGTCGACGAGGCCGCGTGCCATTGCCGCCGCAGCGGCGCCGTCCGGCTGCACCCGGTAGGGCACGCCCGCCTGCGCCAGCTCCCATGCCGTGAGCCGAGCACCCTGTAGCAATGGACGTGTCTCGTCGACCAGCACCGACTCGACCATTCCGCGCTCGTGAAGGTGCCAGACGACGCCGAGCGCGCTGCCCCATGCAACGGTGGCGAGGTGACCGGCATTGCAATGGCTGAGCAGCCGCAGCGGGCGGCGGTCGCATAGCTCGAGGACGATCTCCGCGGCGTGGGCGGATGCGGCGCGGTTGAGGCGTTCGTCCTCGTCGAGGATTTCCAATGCTTCGGCGAGTACGGCTTCGGCGCCCTCGGCGAGCTTCTCGAGGGCTCGCGCGACTCCCCAGCTGAGGTTTACAGCGGTCGGCCTTGCCTTCGCGACTCGTTCGGCCGCGGCACGGAGGTCGCCGCCCTCACGCGCCGCAAGCACAACGCCAAGCGCGCCCGCCGCGCCCAACGCCGGGGCACCGCGCACGGCCAGGCGTCGGATCGCGTCGATCAGCTCGTCAACGGTGCGGAGGCTGAGAATGCGGTAATCGGCCGGCAGTGCGGTCTGATCGATAATCGTCACCGCGTCGCCGTCCCAGTCGATGGTCCTGCGCACGACCCGACCCTAGCCCGCCTCTGCAGGCCAGGTTCCGTCCGTTCAGGTTCTTAAGCCCTACATAGCTTCGACAGGATCCTGATACAGCTTTCCCGGCGACCATCGGGTAGCGGTCCGCGTGGTCTCTCCTCCCCCCAGACCATGGCCGGCTGCGAAGTTGTTGGGAGGCGTGGGTAGTGGACATCGTGCTCGGAGTCTCGATGGCGCCAGCCTCGGTTCAGATGGTGCTGCTGCAAGGCGAAAACGCAGACGGCGTCACGTTAGACGAACAAGAGTTCGCCATCACCGCCACCGACGACTCGCCCACCGTCAGCGCGTCTGATCACGTGATCGCCGCCATCCTGGGTACCCGCGAAGACACCGCCGGTGCGGGCCTCGAGCTGTCCTCAGTCGGGGTGGCATACACCGACCGACTCGAAGCGGCAGCGCTACGTGACGCGCTGACCGCCCACAAGCTTGAGAACGTCATGCTGGTCTCGGCCTTTCTGGCCGCGACCTCATTGACTCAATTTGTCGGCGGCGCAATGGGTTACGAGCGTACCGCGATGCTTTTCGTGGAGCCCGACACCGCAACCTTGGCCGTTGTCGAAACCTCCGACGGTTCCGTCGCGGATGTTCACCAAGAGCAGTTGACCAGCGCATCCGGGCAGATTGCAACCACCGAGCTGATGCAGATGGTCGCCGGGCTCGACCAGCTGCCAACACGCCCGAACGGCCTGTTTGTGGTCGGCTCCGGTATTGACATCGCCCCGTTGCGGCCGCAATTGGAAGAGGCGACGTCGCTCACCGTGAGCGCGCCGGAAGAGCCGGAGACTGCGCTGGCCCGCGGGGCGGCCCTGGCGTCCGCGAATGCGCCGCTGTTGGCTTCATCGACTGCCGCGCTGGCCTATGCACAAGACCCCGGCACGGGTGCGGTCGCCCTACCCGAATATCTGAGCGTCGCCGATCCCGGGCTAGCTGGGGATGACCTCGCCTACAGCGCCGTGGCAGACGATGAAGCCCATGCCCCAACTGTCGTCATAGACGCCGATCGGGGGGAGCGCGGGACCCGTCGTAGGTCGGGCCTGCTGGTCGGAAGCGCGGTGGCGGTCGCCGGCTTCAGCGCGGCGTTGGCGCTAGAGGTAGCCCTGTCAGTCGGCATCCACACGACGGTTGGTTTGCTGCCGGCCCCGCTCCACAATCTCATTGCCCCAGCCGAGCAGGCATTGGCACCTGCGCCGGGTGTAGTGGCGGCCACCCAAACGGTGCCGCCCAAGCCGTTGAGTCCGCCCGCGGGCGCACCGCCACCGGCGGCTCCGGTTCCGGCAGCCTCGGTTCCCGCGGCGCCAGTTCCTCCGGCTCCGGCTCCGGCGGCGCCGACGGTACCGGTTCCGCTGGTGGTCCCGCCAATAGCCCCGCCTCCCCTGCCACCTGTTCGGCTGCCCGACCCTCCGGTAAGCCCGCCTGTGATCGAGGCCCCGCCACACCCGTCGCCACCCGCCGAGCCGCCGCCGATCCACGTCCCCCAGCCGCCACCGCCGAAGTCGCCGCCACCCCACCAAACCCCACCGGGCCAAGGGCCGTGGCCCAATCCTGGTAGCAGGGGTGGTGGTCCCCCCGGCAACCCGGGAGGCGGCGGACCTGTTGGCGGCCCAGGACCCGTGCACGGGAATCCCGGCGGCGGTGGGCCAAGCGGCGGCGGTGAACCCCGTGGCGGTGGTGGGCCCGGCGACGGCGGACCCGTTAGTGGCCCCGGTCCAAGCCACGGAACTCCCGGCAGCACACCGCCTGAGGGCGGCGGACCGATCGGCGGTAGCGGTGAATCCGGTGGCGGCAGCCACGGCGGTGGTGATTCCGGCGGTGGCAGCAGCCACGGCGGCGGCGCCGAAAGTGGCGGTGGAGGCGGCGGCTTCGGCGGTGGCGGGAGCTCTAGCGGCGGCGGGAGCAGCGGGAGCTCTAGCGGCGGCGGGAGCTCTAGCGGCGGCGGCAGCAGCGGGAGCTCTGGCGGCGGCTCCGAGAGCGGCGGCGGTCACCGGTAACCAAGCGCCCCATAGGGAATGGCGCATTCGCCACCAATTGAGGGTTCCCACCTTTATCGTCAAGTCGTGAACTCAGTGGCGCACCGGATCCACCCGCGCTGGATAATCGCGGCAATTTCGACAGCATTGTTCTGCGTGCAGATCGATTACTTCGCGATGAACCTCGCGTTGCCCCGGATGGCGTCTGACCTTGGCAGTACCACGACCGATCTGCAGTGGGTGATCAGCGTCTACATGCTCGCCTTGGGCGCGTTCATGGCGGGCCGCATCGGGGACATCTTCGGACGTCGCCGCACGTTGCTCGTCGGGATCGCGCTGTTCGGAATCGCCTCGGTGTTTTGCGCGATAGCGCCCTCGGCGGCGGTAGTCATCGCCTTCCGGGCGGCACAAGGTCTCGGCGCCGCTCTGATCTTTCCGGCGTCCGTGAGCGTATTGACGAATACCCTGCCGGCCGAAAAGTCCAGTCACGCAATCGGATTGGCTTACGGCATCGCCGGTTTGGGTAACGCGGCGGGTCCACTGGTGGGCGGTTTGCTGACCCAGACGCTCGGATGGCGCTCGGTGTTCTGGATGCTGGTGCCACTGTCAGCGATCTCGATCGTCATCGGCATGAAGACGATCCCGGAGACGTCGGACGACACCGTGCCGCGGCGGGTGGATCTCAGCGGCCTGGCGCTGATCACGATGGGCATCGGGCTCTTCACGTTCGCCTTCGACCGAGCGCCGACATGGGGATGGCTGTCGGCGCCCGTCATCGGCGTATTCCTCGCCTCCATCGCGCTTTTGGCGACCTTCGTCGCCGTCGAGACGCGAATGCGCTTCCCCCTGATCGACCTGTCGCTGCTGCGGAATCCACGCTTTAGCCTCTTGGTGGTCGCCGGAACGATCGCCAACATCGCGTACGTGGTGACGGTGTTCTTGTCCACGATGAACCTGCAACAGGTGCGTGGACTGGACCCATTGATGGCCGGGCTGGCTTTTCTCGGCCCGTCCGCGGGTGCAGCGCTCGGCGGTCCAATATCTGGACGCCTGGCGTCGCGCAATGCGCCCTTCGCGGTGATGGGCGTCGGTTGCACCGCGGCCGCGGTGTCGCTGGGTGTCCTGGCTGCCTCCGATAACTTCGCGGTGTACCTCGCCGCACTCACGGCCTGTGGCTTCACCATGGGCTTGGTCTATGCGTTCACAACGGTGGCGACCCAGGCGGTCGTCGCACCCGAGCGGGCCGGCGAAGCCGCCGGCGTTACGTTGACGTCGCTGGTCACGCTGGCCGGCGTCGGGGTCGCGGTGTCCAGCAGCGTCCTGGAGGTATTGCAGCATCACGGCCTCAGCACCGGTCACGGCATCAAGGTCATCCTCGCGGTCAGCGCGGCACTGCTGCTGCCGGCAGGCTTGGCCGTGCTCAGCATCGCACGCGTTAAGACGCGCCCGGCCAGCCCGGAAGTGACTGCCCAGGAACAGGTTTCACCGGGCTAGGGCGGCTTGCGTCGTCATCAGCCGGGCGGACAGCAACCGAATGCGTCAAATACGGTCCGCCGCCTCGGCTGACTCGATATGGTCGGTGTGGTCTTCGGCTCGAAGGTGAAAGCCATGGGAGAGGGTGGGATCGTGGCGAGTGAAAACCCGGCGGCAACGACGACGAAAAGCAATGGCGCCGAGTCGTTGTCGCGGAATCAAACCGCGTTCCTGGTGGCGGCGTTGGCCTTGGGTGTGATGTCATTCATGCTCAACGCCACCATGCTCGGCCCGGCCATCCGCGATATCAACACCCACCTCGGGCCACATGCCTACGCGTCGATGTCAGCCTATTTCTATCTCGCCGGGGCGATCTGCAACGTAGTGCTGATCCGGTGGAGCGATTACATCGGCCGCAAACGCGTCCTGCTCGGCATCCTCATTCTGCTGTGCATCGGGACACTCTTGTGTCTGGTGGGCACGTCGCTGCCGGTCGTGGTGGTGGGCCGAATCCTGCAGGGAGGCTCCAACATCACCTTCGGCCTGGCCTACCTGATCATGCGCGAACGCCTTAGCGGCCCGGTATTCGGCGTCTGCTGTGGTGTCATCTCGGCGATCAACGCCGGGGTGGCCGGCGTTGACGCGCTGCTCGCCGGTTTCATGGTCGACCATTTCGGATATCGCTCCATCTTCGTCTTGACCCTGGTGATCGGTGTTGCCGCCGTCGCGCTCGCCCGGAAAGCCGTACCGGCAGACAAACGCGGTGGCGCGGCCTCGGGCCGGATGGACTGGGTGGGATCCACGCTGATCGCGTTGACGGTCGCCGGGATCAATTTGTTCTTCTCCAACGGCGGACACATGGGCTGGACTTCGCCGATCGTGGTCGGATGTATCGCCGCGGCCCTGATCGCCTTCGTGGCGCTGATCATGGCCGAAAAGCGCGTCACGCAACCACTGATCCACATCGACCAGCTGCGCTCTCGCTACGCCTGGCCGTTGATTGCCGTGACCATCCTGTGTTTCGCGTCGTTCATGGTGGTACTCGGCCTTGTCATCCCGTCCATCGCCCAAGACGATCACGTCGGCTTCGGCGCCAACGGGCAGATGACAGCGTTGCTGTTCCTCACTCCCGGCGCACTGGTCCAACTCATCGTGGCGCCACTGGTCGGAAGGCTCGCGGCGCAGATCGGCTTCGTCACGGTGTTGCGCGCGGGACTGGTCGGTTTATTGGCCGTCACCGCCCTGCTCGCGGTCTTCGCGCTCAACAAGAGCATGGTTATCCCCCTGATGGCCGTGTTCGGAGCATTCATGGGTGTGACCCTCACCCCGCTGGCCGCGCTGGGCGTCATACAGGCACCCGAGGATGAGCCGGGTTCGCTGCCCGGGATCAGCAACGCCTCGTTCGGGATCGGCGGCTCACTCGGGTTCGCCTGGGCCGGACCGATTGTCGCGCAGGGCACGAAGGCGGGATTCGAGTCGGCGTTGTGGATCTGCGCCGGCATCGGCGTCGTCGCACTGGCGACGAGCCTGATCCTGAAGCCCCGCCCGCCCGCGGCGTCACCGGCTGACATGGTGATGGCCCGCCCGGAAGGCGCGCCCGCCTAGCGTAAATGGCGGTCCGTACGTGGCAGGTGCAAACTTGTGGGCATGCAGATACCTGAGCTCACCACCGCGGCGCTACCGTGGGTGGCGTGACCGTGCACGCAGGGGGGCCGGAGCCCGAGCCACGTCGCGTCCTGAACGGCCTCTCGGACATCCGCGCGTTCTTTCACACGAACAAGGTGCCGCTCTATTTCATCTCTCCGACCCCGTTCAACCTGCTAGGCGTCGACCGCTGGATACGAAACTTCTTCTACCTGACCTACTTTGACTCGTTCGAGGGCACACACTCGCGCGTGTTCGTGCCCCGGCGACGGGACCGCCGTGATTTTGACTCCATGGACGAGGTGTGCAGTCACCTATTGTCTGATCCCGAGACGCTCGAGTTCATCGCGGGCAAAGGTCCCGGTGGCAAGTGTTGCTTTGTGATGATGAACGAGGAAATCCAGGCCCTCGCACGGTCGGCGGGTCTCGAGGTCATGCATCCGCCGATCGAGCTGCGCCAGCGCCTGGGCTCCAAGATCGTCATGACGCAGCTGGCCAACGACGCGGGTATACCGAGCGTGCCGCACACGATCGGGCGGGTCGGCTCCTACGACGAACTGCTGGCGCTCGCGCAAAGCGCCGAATTAGGAGACGACCTCGTCATCTCGATCGCTTATGGCAATGCCGGCAGCGGGACGTTCTTTGTGCGCGGTCAGAGTGAGTGGGACCAGTACGCCGGCGACATGGTCGGGCAGGACCTCAAGGTCATGAAGCGCATCCGCAATGTCGAGGTGTGCCTCGAGGGTGCCGTGACCCGCCACGGCACCGTGATCGGCCCCGCGATGACGAGTCTCGTCGGTTATTCGGAGCTGACTCCGCACCGGGGCAGCTGGTGTGGCAATGACATCTGGCGCGAGGTGCTGCCGCCCGCACAGACGCACGCCGCGCGAGAAATGGTGGGAAAGCTGGGCGACGTCATGCGCGGCGAGGGTTACCGCGGCTACTTCGAGGTGGACCTTCTGCATGACCTCGACTCCGACGAGCTATACCTCGGTGAGGTGAATCCGCGCCTGAGTGGCGCCAGCCCGATGACGAACTTGACCGCCGAGGCCTACGCCGACATGCCGCTGTTTCTCTTTCACCTGCTCGAGTACATGGATGTGGACTACGAGCTCGACATCGAGGAGATCAACGCGCGTTGGGAGCGGGGCTATGGCGAGGACGAGGTCTGGGGCCAGGTGATCCTTACGGAGACGTCGCCGGATATCGAGCTCTTCACCGCGACGCCACGCACCGGGGTCTGGCGCATCGACGACGACGGCCGTGTCTCCTTTGCGCGGTCCGCCAACGACTGGGCCACGTTGCTCGACGGGTCCGAGGCCTTTTACATGCGTGTCGCGGCGCCCGGCGACTTACGTTCCGAGGGCGCCCAACTCGGCGTGCTGGTCACCCGCTCACACCTGCAGACCGACGACTATCAGCTCAGCGAGCGCTGCCGGCGCTGGGTCAAGGGCATGAAGGCGAAGTTCACCTCGACGCCCCTGACGCCGGTTGCGCCGATCGTCTCACGGCTCGTCGCGCGAGCGTGAACAGCGCCCCGGCCGGTATCTCACTGGACAACTGGCTGTCGGCGCCCTATGCGCATTGGTCGTTTCAGCACGTCGAAGATTTCGTGCCGACGACGGTGATCTCGCGCGGGACCGGGCCGGTCGCGGCATTGCCCGCAGCCAGTGCTCCGATCGCCGCGATTCCGGTGACCGGCACCGACGGGGTGGCCACCACCGTTGGCGCCGTGATGGCTACCAGCGCCACCGACGGGTGGGCCGTCGCCCACCGCGGCTCGATGGCCGTCGAGGAGTACCTCGACGGCATGGGACCCCAGACCCGGCATCTGCTGTTCTCGGTGAGCAAGTCGCTGGTGGCAGCCGTGGTCGGCGCGCTGCACGGGGCCGGTGCGATCGAGCTGGACGCCCCGGTCACGAAATACGTTCCCGCCCTTGCGAACTGCGGCTACGCCGGTGCGACGGTGCGCCACCTGCTGGACATGAGGTCGGGCATCGACTTCTCCGACGATTACCTCCACCCGACCGCGGAGATACACGTCCTTGACCAGGCGTTCGGGTGGGCACCCCGGAGCGGTCCGGACGTCCCCGCCACGCTGCGTGACTTCCTGCTGACGTTGCGGCAGAAGTCGGCTCACGGCGGTCCGTTCCAATATCGCTCGTGTGAAACCGACGTACTCGGCTGGATCTGCGAGGTCGCCGGCGACCGGCGGATGCCCGAACTGATGTCGGAACTGCTGTGGAGCCGCATCGGTGCCCAATGCGACGCCACCATCGGCGTGGACTCGGAGGGCACCGGATTTTTCGACGGCGGCATCAGCGCCTGTCTTACCGACATGATCCGATTCGGGTCACTGTTCGTATACGACGGTGTCTCGTTGACCGGCCAGCAGGTGGTGCCGGCGGCGTGGATTGCCGACACTCTC
>Ga0335072_10008874_pt1 | contig 14544 bp, 13 predicted proteins | sample Lox_Sample_21_FD_206725 | JGI IMG/M metagenome (GOLD analysis project Ga0335072, IMG submission 206725) | Soil microbial communities from Loxahatchee National Wildlife Refuge, Florida, United States - Lox_Sample_2.1 | ecosystem: Environmental > Terrestrial > Soil > Wetlands | place: USA... | reverse complement strand
GTGGATGCTGCGGCTGTGGGATTGTGGGCAACGCGAAGCGCTGTCCATCAAACCCACAGCCTACCAGATCAGCTGAAACGATGTCTATGAACTGTACACGTCTCGCGATGATGCTTGTGCGCGAAAAGTCTGATGTCGCTGTAACTTTCCACAACCGAGCGACGGACAGTAATCCGGAAGCACGTAGTCTTGCGTCCGTAACCCTATAAGGAGCCTTCTCATGCTGAACCGCGTTTCCGCCATCGCCAGCACGGCCATCCTTGCGCTCTCGCTGTCGGCGCCGGCCTTTGCGCGGAGTCCCGATCCCATGGCAGAAGCCAACGCGCTGCTCGCGACGGAGGCTCATGACTCGGGCAGGCCGGCCTATAGCCCTGGACACGGCGTCTATTTCGCTCCTAGCGATCACGTCTTCATCACGAGCGCTCTGGCAGTCAACTTCACGTATCGGCACGCGACTGTGACGCTACCGCTGTTCCGCGGTGTGTCTCCCCAAGGCGGTGACCAGTACTACATTATTACGGATGCCTCGGACTTCGACGTCGCGCGGCGTATGGGCATCAACTATGCCCCAAAACTATCGAAAGCAATCGGCTCGGGCGGAGTACAAGACGTAACTTTAGTGGACGGCATCATCCACTTTAAGAGCAGTGTCGATTTTGCGCACACCTACAAAGTCGTGGCCGGCCTACCGCCGAACTACTTTCCGCCCAAGGCCGCCGATCCGGGCGGCGTCGCCGACGCCGCCTGGTCCCCCATCGTCGTATTGCCGAGCGGCCTCGTGCTCAATACCCAGATCGTAGACAACGGCAGCGGCAAGGATATTCGCGTTGAGGCAATTGATATTCCGCATCGAACCGTAACGCTATCGATCGTGGACGGCGGGCAGGGTGGAAAGGAGTACTTTTACCATCTCGTGATGGACGCCTCTGCGGTGCCTCCAGCTGTTCTGGAGAAAGGCATCTATACACCCCTGCTTGCGAAAATCCCGGCCTTCGGGAAGTCTCTGCCGCAAGATAACTCGGCGCTGCTGGGTTTCTCCCCTGTGCTCAATGGTCGGACGGACGAGGGAACGGGCCAGGATCAGGGCTTTTCGACCGACCTTGCTAACGATATCGATCCCATCAATGTCTTTCCTTACGGTCCGGACAACAACGATAGCGCAAGCACCAATAACTATAGCCCCCTCTGGGACGCGCATGTCAGCATGTGGACGGACGCTGCATTCAAAGCCGGCAACGTTCATCGCATCCTTTCAATGGATGAGCAGAAGAAGCTCATTCAAGAGGGATATCTGACCAGCGCGTACATCAGCCCGCCCGGCCCCGGGAATCCCTTTGTCGGTGGCCTGCGTCCGACGGATATAATCATTGATTGCCCAGTCGTCGCGCATCCAGATCTGCCGCCGCAGTGAGCAGAAGAGCAAACGATGGTGACTCTCCTGCGGCTTGTTTTAGCAGAGAAACTGTGGAAGGATATTGTTATGCCGAGATAAATTGGCGGAGCGGCGCAGCGGGACGAGACGCTGAGCCAGCAGGCCGCGCTGGCAAAGCCAACCGGAAAGGCGCACCGTCGGGGCTGACGGCTCGCCGCCGCTACGAGCCATCATTAATCTATACAGTTCATAGACATCGTTTCAGCTGATCTGGTAGGCTGTGGGTTTGATGGACAGCGCTTCGCGTTGCCCACAATCCCACAGCCGCAGCATCCACGTCGGTGAAGGGACTTATCTCGTTGATTGAAGTTAAGGAGCGTGCGGAGCGCCAGCGGCACAGGTGGATCGAGGCCTATCGAGTGCTTGGAAACGCGGGCGTGGTGTGCCGCCGCTTCGGCGTGTCGCGGCCGACCCTTCGTAAGTGGTTGCGACGATTTGAGCAGGAAGGCGAAGCGGGCCTGCGCGCGCGAAGTCGTCGCCCCCATCACTCTCCGGCATTGAAGGTGGGCGAGGTGCAGGAAACATTGATCCTGAGCCTGCGTCGGGAACGGCGGCTCGGGGTAAAGCGGCTACGAAACGAGCTGCAGCGTTTGCACGATGTGCGGCTTTCGGCGGCGACGATCCTAAAGTGCTGATGCGGCACGGACTCAATATTCTGCCGACCCGCAAGCGGGGTCGCCACAAGCCAAAGCGTTACAGCCGTCCAGTTCCCGGCGATCGAGTGCAGATGGACACATGCAAGATCCGGCCTGGCCTCTATCAGTTCACGGCAATCGACGACTGCAGCCGTTTCCTTGTTGCTGGTCTGGCACGGCGCCAGTCAGCCGGGGCTACGCTAGCGTTCCTCGATCAGGTGCTCGAGGAGATGCCATTCTCGATCCAGTGGATCCAGACCGATCGAGGTACCGAGTTCTTTGCCGAGAACGTCCAGCGCCGCGCTCGCCTCATCTGAACGGCAAGGTTGAACGAGTACAGCGAACGGTGCTGGAGGAGTTCTGGGCGGCGACCGACCCGAAGGCCACCGACGTCGGTGATCAGCTCGCGCTCTGGGTCCACCATTACAACTGGCATCGCTCGCATGAGTCGCTGCGCAGCGATACGCCGATTGATCGGGTGTGCCAGCTGATAGACCAGACGCCACTCTGGGCCGCGGTCAGCGACGCCTACGACCCCGCGAAGGAGCGCATCCAGGTCCGGCATCATCTCGTTGATCAGGCGTTACAGATGTTGAAATGATGTCTATGGACGGCACAGGAAGCGCAGAAAGACGCGCCGGACCAGCGCCTGCGGCGCTCCCGACTCACCGCAAGCCGCATTCTCAAACAGTCTCTAAGCAGCCACGCGAGGGATCGGCCTCTCGATCAATCGCAAAAATCGGATGTTGCGCGCTCCCGCAACAGGTCGGGAACCCCGGTGCCGACCCAGGTCGTGGAGACGATTTGACGATTTGAGCCAGATCGCGATGGCGGCGACGCGGTGATCCTGTCGCACAAATCGCCGGCATCGTAGCCCTTGCCGGCGATCATGACGTCGGCGAGGAAGCCTTCGACCAGATCATGCGCGAAGGCGATGTCCTCGGCGTGTCCGGGCGAGCCGATCAGACGCGCTGGATTGCCCAGCGCATCGCCGTGAAACCGACCCAGGCTCTGGGCCAAGCCCCGGGTATCTGCCCCCGTTTATCCGGTGGGCGCCGGCGGCATGACGATGTGCCCGTATGATGCCCGTATGATGGTATGGTGGAGTCGATCATCAGCCATTCCGGATCTGCCTCGCGCGCCGGCACCGCCAGCATCTCGTCGAGCACACCCATCTCGATCCAGCGATGGCAGCGCCGCTTTACAGACCGGAAATCACCGAACCGTTCGGGCAGATCGCGCCAGCGCCCGAGCGGGCCATCCACAGCAGCGCGTTCAAGAACCGTCGATTGTCAGCCCGTAGACCGTGCTTGCCTTTGCGGCCGCCGCGCGCAAGCTCCTCAAGCCGCTCCCACCGGCCGTCTCGAAGCGCGTCGCAGGCCACCGCCGATCTCCAAAAACAGCCAAAAAATCAACGTTGAATCCCGATCGTCCCTTTCTGGCAATCCCCCTCCCCTTAAATCGTCACCACGACCTAGTGTCCCGACTCGCAAATATCGTCATCATGCGTCGGGACACTCGCTCTATTGTTTTCAGCGGCCTGCTGGTCCCTGAAATGCGAAGGCATTTCAGGGGCAGGACACTAGGTCATGATGACCGGAGGCGGATTTACCCTCGGTCCGAAGCACGCGAGAAAACAGTGACCGAGAGCGGGGCGGGGGAGCGCTGGCGATCCCCTCCCGCGCGATCTCCTCCCGCTCTCGCGGCGGCGCGGTCAGCACCGCGATTTAGCGGCGATAGGTGCCATGAATGATCGCGGAGAAATCGGCACGTCCTATGCCGAGATCGCTCAGATCACGCTCGGAGAGCTGGGCAAGCTCGCGGGCGAGCGCATTGCGCCGGCGGCGTTCGGCGAGCCAGCGCGAGAAACGGCCGCGCAGCGAGCCGGTTCCGGCGCTCGAGATACTGTCGGAGGGCTCGAAGGGGATGGGAGAGAAGGCGGTCATTGTCGATCCTCGCTGCAATGCAGCATATATTGCACTGCACAATGATATCTGTAAACGCTATCATTTCAAGCCCGACGAGACGGGCCGCGGATCAAATCTGGTCTGCGAGATGCGCAGATCCGCGGAAAACCCAGAATGGAAGGGCTATTCATGATCCTGGCAGCACGCGAGACCGGCAGCGGGCCGACACTCTGCCTGTTGCATGGATTGTTTGGTGCGGCGCGGAATTTTGGTGCAGTGCAGCGCCGCCTTGCGGCACGATTCCGTGTCGTTGCACTCGATCTGCGCAATCATGGGGCAAGCCCGCATGCCGAGGGCATGAGCTATATGGGCATGGCGGAGGATGTGCGCGAGACGCTGGCGGCGATGGGGGCCTTGCCGGCAATGATCCTCGGCCATTCCATGGGCGGGAAAGTGGCGATGCGGCTTGCGCTCGCTCATGAAGAGGCGGCGCAGGGGCTGGTGGTCGCGGATATCGCGCCCGTGCCCTATCCGCCGCACCACCGGGGGATGACGGCGGCGATGCTCAATTTGCCGCTTGGGCCGGGGTTGACGCGCCAAGCGGCGGATGCGGCCCTGGCGCCTTCTGTTCCCGATCCCCAGGTGCGCGGATTCCTCCTTCAGAATCTGCTTGTTGGAGAGACGCCTTCATGGCGCAACGGACTTGCCCAGATTGCCGACGCCATGGCGGAGATCGAGGATTTTCCGCTTCTTTCGGGAGCGCGTTACAAAGGACCGGCCTTGTTCGTAGCCGGCGAACGCTCCGACTATATCCGGCCGGAACATCATGCGGCGATCCGCGCCCTTTTCCCGAAAGCCGAGTTCGCGACCGTGCCAGGAGCCGGGCACTGGCTGCACGCGGACAATCTCGAAGGGCTGCTCGCGGTGATCGAGCCTTTCTTCAGGGAGTGGGCGCCGGCTTGACGGCCTTGGCCGCCTTGCCGTTCGCCCTGGCCTCGGCCGCGCGCCGCCAGAGATACCAGGCGGCCACGCTGCGATGGGGCGCCCAGATGGCGCCAAGCTCGGCGAGCGCGCGGGGCTTCGGTTGGGCCGCAAGGCCGTGGAGAAGCCGGTAGCCTTCGCGGATGCCGAAATCGTCCACCGGCAGGACGTCCGGGCGGCCGAGATTGAAGATCAGCAGCATCTCGACCGTCCAGCGGCCGATGCCACGCACGCTGGTCAGGCGTTCGATCAAGGCTTCGTCGGAGAGGCGGGCGGCCGCGCGGAGGGTCGGGACGATGCCGGCCTCGGCGGCCTCGCTGATGGCGCGGATGGTCGCGATCTTGGCCGCCGAGAAACCGGTGGCGCGGAGCGTGGCCATGTCGGTGGCAAGGATGGCGGCGGGATCAGGGAAGACCCCGCCGGAATAGAGAGCGAGAAAGCGGGCGAAGATGGCCTCGGCCGCGCGGCCATGGAGCTGCTGGTGGGCGACCGCGCGGGTGAGCGCGGCATGGGGGCTGACGCCGCGCTCAGGCGTCAGGGCGCAGGGGCCGAAGCGGCGGATGAAGGCGCCGAGGACGGGATCGACGCGGCGGAGGTGACGGAGAGCCGCGCGGGGATCGACCGTCGGCATCGCGCCGTCAGGCCGAAATGCTTTCGGCGCGGCGGAACGGCTGGGGACGGCCGAGGCCGAGATAGACAAAACCCGCATCGCGCATGGCAGCGGGATCGAAGACGTTGCGCAGATCGATGATCTTGTCCCCGCGCATGGCCGCGCGAAGCCGCGCGGGAGAGAGGGCGCGGAACTCGTTCCACTCGGTCACGACGACGAGGGCGTCTGCGCCGGCGACGGTTTCCATGGCGTTCTGGCCCCAGACGACGCTTGGAGGAAGCAGAGGACGGGCCGCCCCCATGCCGGCGGGATCGAAGGCGCGCACCGTGGCGCCCTCGGCAACCAGGCGGGTGACGAGCGGGAGCGAGGGCGCATCGCGCATATCGTCGGTTTCCGGCTTGAATGTGAGGCCGAGGACCGCAATGGTCAGACCGCGCGTCGAGCCGCCGCAGGCGGCGACGACGCGGGCCGCCATGGTTGCCTTGCGCGCGTCATTGACGGCGACCACGGTCTCGATGAGGCGGGTGGGCGCGTCATGCTCCTGGGCCATGCGGACCAGCGCGAGCGTGTCCTTCGGGAAGCAGGAGCCGCCGAAGCCGGGGCCGGGGTGGAGGAACTTCCGGCCGATGCGGCCGTCGAGCCCGATGCCGCGGGCGACATCATGGACATCCGCGCCGATATGCTCGCAGAGATCCGCCATTTCGTTGATGAAGGTGACCTTCATCGCAAGGAAGGAATTGGCGGCGTATTTGATGAGCTCGGCGGTTTCGAGCGCGGTGACGAGGATCGGCGTCTCGATCAGATAGAGCGGGCGGTAGAGGCGGCGGAGAACGTCCTGCGCCTGCTCCGATTCCGCGCCGATGACGACGCGGTCCGGCCGCATGAAATCATTGATCGCGTTGCCTTCGCGAAGGAATTCGGGGTTCGAGGCGACCTCGAGCGAAAGATCCGGGCGAAGCTCGCGGAGCACGGCCTCGATCTTGCGGCCGGTGCCGATCGGGACCGTGGATTTGGTGACGATGACGGCCTCGTGGGTGAGAGCGGCGGCGATCTGCTCGACCGCCTTGAAGACGTAGGTGAGGTCCGCGTGGCCATCGCCGCGGCGCGTGGGTGTGCCGACGGCGATGAAGACGGCCTCCGCGCCTCGGAGCGCGGCGGCGAGATCATCGCCGAAGGTGAGTCGGCCGGCCTTGGCATTGGCGGCCACGAGCGCATCGAGGCCGGGTTCGTAAATGGGAATGCCGCCTTGCTGGAGCTGGCGAAGGCGGGCGGGATCGGTCTCGACCAGGGCGACCTCGACGCCGAACTCGGCGAAACAGGCGGCGGAGACGAGGCCGACATAGCCGCCACCGATCATGGCGATGCGCACCGGGACCACCTTCTGGTTGTGGATGACACGCAGGGATAGCACAGACGCCTCCGCTGCCAAGCGGGCTTCTCTGGCGATGGCGCGCGGGAGGCGGAGCCATGGCATCGCGGCCCCTGCCCTGCCCTTCAATCCCCCGATTGTGGACCCTTCATCGCCAAGGCGAGCGGGGCCGGCAAGAATGCAACTGGCCCCGACGCCTCAGCGAGGCGCGAGCCGCCGCGGCGACGTCAGGGCCTGCCCGGCCATGGCCGGGCAGGCCCTGTTCGACACGGGATGATCTTCAGCGTGAAGGTTGGAAGTCAGCCACCCCCGCCGGTCCCGTTGACGAGCCTCAATGTGCTGTCACCGGGAAGGGAATTGCTCGCTTGTCCGTTCGGGATCGTGGCGCTTACGGAGACATTCGGCTGGGGCGCGAATGCAGGCACCGACTGGGAAACCGACCCGTTGCTCGCCGGAGAAGGCTGGGCCGAACTGGCGACGACCATCGTGGACTGCTGCTGGTTTGCCGTGGCGGCGCCAGCGAGAGCCGGAACAAGGAGCAACATCGCGCAGGCGAGGACAAGACAATAACGTTTCATCGGAAGCCTCCTTTGTTTCTGTGGAGATTGACCCGTGCAAACCCGGGCTCGACCCCTAGCCTGCCGGAGCGAATCTCTGCGGCTTGGTCAAGCAATAAGACACTGCCGCCCGATTTGATGTGATGCCCGTCTCACAAGAAATATGAAATGGAAATTCCCAGTTAAAATCTAGAGAATCCGTTTGCTGATGTCTTCATGACCGCGCACAGCTTCGATGTCACTCTGCAGATGGCACGCAATACAGGCATTTTGAGGCGAGACCGCGCGGTATGATCTCGATCGCTTCAAGCGAGCGGATCGAAAAATGATCCGATAAGAACCCGGCTCTTGCGGTCCGCCCAGCCCGTGGCCAATACCGTCGCGACGGAGCCTGGAATCCCTCCACTGCCAGGTTGGACGGGAAGGAATTCCGGACTGGGAGCCTTGGCAATTCTGCCGCAGCCCCTTCGGCACCTTGCGGCGATATCGATACGATCGGATATTATTACGATTAAGAATCAAAATTCCGCGAAAAGCCTCGAGAGGAAAACGCCGGCCGATATCCCTGAGCGGCCCTGGGATGCGCGCCGGCTTCCTATTCGGCCGGCACGCCAGCCCGACCGGGTCGTCATGACATGACGCCGCGAAACCTGGCCATCATTGGCGGGCGGGCAGCGTGGTGGCGCGGGAACGGAGGATACGGACAGGCGCGGTGGAGACCTTGCGGGATCATCCCGCATGCGCGATGCTCTTCGGCACACGGGGGCGCGAAAGACGTGCCAGTGACGGAAGGGAGACGTCGCACCGGCCCCAGAGATAGCGGAGTGAACCGCGATGGCCGAGGTTCGCTTGCTCGGGATCCGGAAGTCGTACGGGAAGAATTCGGTTTTCGACGAATTCGACCTGGAAATCCATGACGGCGAATTCCTGTGCCTGCTCGGACCTTCGGGTAGCGGCAAGACGACGCTGATCCGCCTTATTGCCGGCCTCGAGGAGATCGAGGGTGGCAGCATTTTTATCGGCCCGCGCGATGTCAGCGCGCTCGAGCCGCGGCATCGCCATATCGGCATGACCTTCCAGGGCTATGCTCTCTACCCGCACCTCTCGGTCCGCCGGAATCTCAGCTACCCGCTCGAGGTGCGCAAGGTACCGGCCGCCGAGATCGAACAGCGTGTGACGAACGTTGCCAAGCTGCTTGGCATCGGCCACCTTCTGGATCGGCACATTCGCCAGATCAGTGGCGGCGAACAACAGCGGGTCGCGATCGGACGCGCGATTGTCCAGCAACCGCATCTCTATCTTCTTGACGAGCCGATCAGCAATCTCGACGCATCCCTTCGCGAATCGGTGCGAAGCGAATTGCGCCGTTTGCAGCAGACCCTCGGCGCAACCATGATCATGGTGACGCACGACCAAATGGATGCCCTTGCGGTCGCGGACCGCATCGCAGTGCTGCGTCAGGGCAGGCTTCAGCAGATCGGGACGCCACAGGAAATCTATCGGTACCCGGCCAACCTGTTCGTGGCGCGCTTCATCGGCCGGCTGAGGATGAATTTTCTGACCGGCCGGCTTGAGAGAGGCGACGACCGACATCCCGCGATACGCGGCGAGGGGTTTTGGCTCCCGCTCCCAATGGGGTTTTCCGAAAAGCTTGGACAGGATGGGAGAGAAATCGTCGTCGGCTTTCGCCCCGAATCGGTCGAAGTCCTGCGCTCGCAGGCAGCGGACGCAATTTCGGTCAGCACAATGGGCGAGTTGTTCCACGGGGAGCAGACGATCGAAATTTTCGGACTTGGTCCCGAGCAGATCCAAGCCGTACTCGAGGTTCCGCTCGGATTGCCGAATGGGGCTCCGGCCTGGCTCAGGCCAGATCCGAGCGCTCTGCATCTTTTCGACCGCGAGACCGGCAAGCGGCTCGCGGACACTATAACGACGGAGGAAACGTCATGAACAATAAGATTTTTGCCGGCCCCCAATTCAGCCGGCGGGGAGTGCTTGGTGCAGGTCTGGGCATGTTGGCGCTCGGGACCGATGGGGGTCGTGCGGCGGCAGCGACGCCGGTGCGTATCGAATGCGACGCCGGCCAGAACGAGCTTCCGTTTCAATGGCAGGCATCGGCGCTCGAGGCCAAATATGGCCTTACGCCCGATCTCGTGAGTCTTCCCTTCGTCGGGCAATATGAGAAGCTGGTGACTGATCTCACCTCCCGCTCGGACGCCTACGACGTGCTCGTATTTCCTCCGTACTTCCTCGGCGATTTTCAGGCCCTGGGCTTCCTCCGTGAACTCGATCCCTATTTTTCTCTGCTCGACCCGCAGCTCGCCGATTATCTGCCCGTTTATCGCGATCCGGTCATCAAGCGCAACGGCAAGACTTATGCGCTGATGTTCGATGGCGACCTTCTCCAAGTCTGCTATCGGACCGATCTCTTCAATGACCCCAAGGAGAAAGCCGCCTTCAAGCAGAAATACGGCCAGGACCTCGCTGTTCCGACAACCTGGGCGGACTTCATGAAGGTCGCCGCATTCTTCCATCGCCCGCCCGACCTCTATGGCACCGCTTTCTATGCTGCCCGCGGCTTCTGCTACGCATGGTTCGTGAACATCTTCGCCGGGCTCGGTGGGCGCTGGTTTGACGCGAAGATGAACCCCGGCATCAACTCCGACACCGGTTATCGGGCGCTTTCTCTCCTTGTCGAGATGAAGAAATACGCGCCACCGAACATCCTTCAAATCGATTATCCGACGCTCAACCAGGTGTTCCTGGACGGATCGACGGCAATCGTCGTGCAGTGGGATGATCTGCCGCTCAAATGCGAGAACCCGCAGATGAGCAAGGTGGTGGGAAAGTCCGGCTTTGCTCCGTGCCCGCAACGGAGCTACATGCCCTATTCGCGGGTGATGGCGGTTTCGGCGTTTTCCAAGAACCCGGAGGATGCATACAAGCTCGCCGCCCATATGCAGCTCCCGGATGTCGGGATCACTTACGTGTACGATCCGGAATGTGGCGAGGATCCGTACCGCGAGTCCTATCTCAAGGCGAGCGCGGTGAAGAACCATCTCGGCAAGCCGACGATGAGCGAGGCCGCCGCGGCGAACTATGTCGATGCGATTCGCGGCGGCCTCAAGGCAGGCTATCCGGAGCTGAGCATTCCCGGCGCACCCCGCTATATCGACATCCTCGATCTCTACGTAAATCAGGCGCTCGCAGGCTCGCTTTCACCGAAGGCCGCGCTCGATGCCTGCGCCGGAGAATGGGCCAATATCACCGCCGCCGAAGGCCAGGACAGGATTGCTGCCGCCTATGCGGACTGGGTCGACTCATTCCATAAGGTGGGGCTTGTCTACTGAAAATGTCGGTTCCGACCCTGCGCAGGCCGGCGTCAGCTCTTGCCGCTGCACGCCGGCGCTTCGCCTGGTGGCTGATGGTGCCCGCTCTCGCCATATTCGCTGCCAACGCCATCTTTCCGCTGCTTTATGCGCTCGACGTCTCTGTCAGGAACTATCAGCTCCTGATCCCGGTCCCGCCACAGTTCATCGGTCTGGAGAATTACGCTCGCATCCTTTCCGATCCGTTGTTCTGGAGCAGCCTGAAGGTCACGCTCTGGTTCATCGCCGGTGTCGTCTTCCTGCAGCTCCCGGCATCACTCGGCCTGGCGCTGCTGTTCGACAGCCTGCCGCGATGGGCCGGCATCGGGGTCACGATCCTTCTGGTGCCGACGATCATTGCGCCGTCGGTCGTTGGTTTCCAATGGGCACAGATCTATAATTATCAGTTCGGGCCGCTGAATTATCTGCTGGGACTCGCCGGGCTTGGCCATCCGGTCTGGACCGCGAGCCCGACATTGGCGCTTCCTTCCCTGGTCGCGATCGATTTCTGGGAGTGGACCCCCTTCATGGTGCTGCTGCTGTTCGCCGGCTTGCGTTCCTTGCCGGCAGACATCCTGGAAGCTGCGCGCGTGGACGGCTCCTCCTATCCGAAGATCTTCCTGCGCATCATGCTTCCGCTGCTCCGGCCGGTCATCGGCATCGCGCTCGTGCTCCGCGTGCTGATGAGCTTCAAGACCTTCGACATCATCTATATCCTGACCGCCGGCGGGCCGGGCGCAGCCACGGAGAATCTCGCCTATTACACTTATATCCAGGGGTTTCGTTATTTCAATCTCGGCTATGCGAGCGCGCTTGCGATCATTCAGCTTATTGTCGTGGCGATTCTTGCGAAGGCGCTGATCGGGCTGACGCGAAAACCCAGTTTCGCGGGCGCGGCATGATCCCCACCTTCGGGGCAGCGCTGCGCCGGGCGATTCGATCCGGATTTGCCCTTTTTATCTTGCTCCTCTTCCTTTCTCCTGTTTTCTGGATGTTGATCACCGCGATCAAGCCTCCGGGTGAGTGGCTGAATTCGCCCCCGATCTTCTGGCCCAGCCATATCGATCTCGGCAATTTTGCAGAGGCTCTGGTCCATTGGGGTGGCTTCAAGGGTCTCGTCGATAGCCTGGCGGTCGCGTCCGGGGCGACCGCCCTGTCGCTGGTTGTCGGGATATTTGCCGCATACAGTCTCGGGCGGTTCAGGACCGGGGGAGAGAATCTTTCGTTCACCATTCTGAGCGTCCTGTTCATGCCGCCGGTCGCCGTTGCGGTGCCGATGTATCTCTTTTGGCGAGCCTTCGGGCTGCTCGATTCGTTCAGCGCGCTGATCCTGCAATATACGGTCTTCAATGTTCCCTTCATTTGCTGGGTGCTGAAAAGCTTCTTCGAAGATATCGATCCGGCGATGGAGGAATCGGCGCTGGTGAATGGCGCGACACGCTGGCAGGCCTTTCTCCATATTGCCCTGCCGCAGGCCCGGCCTGCGATCGTCGCCGTGGCGCTCCTCTCGTTCATATTTTCGTGGAACGAGTTCTTCTTTGCCGTGATTCTCACGCGTGCGCGGGTGACGACACTGCCGGTGATCTTGCCCACCCTCATGGAGGGCCATGACATCCGCTGGGGGTCGATCGCCGCCATTGCGTCCATCGCGGCTCTCCCGGTGATTTGCCTCGCTTTTGCTCTCCAGCGCTATCTCGTGCGCGGACTTTCGTTCGGTGCGCTACGGTAGTCGGTTTCTGGTCACGGGGATTTGGCCCCTTTGGGCCGCCGCCTTGTGATGGCGTGCGTTTCCGGGGGCCGGCTGGCGACCAATCCGGCGCTCGCCCATGAGCCGGATGCCGGAGAGCGAGGCGGTCGACCCGGAGAGGTCGGAACGGATACCTCTTCCGACCATTCCGGGCGCACGGCTTGCGGGGCGGATTCGCCATTCGCTATCTAAGCAGCGGAGGCGGCGTCTATCGCCTGGGCAGGCACCTGGGTCCTATATCCGTGAAGACCAGCGAAAGCCCGGTTCTCGTTTCTCGCCGCCGAGGAGCAAGAGTCGGGCATGAACGGTGGCGCGACGGGCATAGGAACGGTTGGAGAGAACGGCGCAAGAGACGAAGCAATTTGACAATATCGATCGGTAAGGATGGGTGGCCGAGAGGTTTAAGGCAGCGGTCTTGAAAACCGCCAACCCGCAAGGGTTCGTGGGTTCGAATCCCACCCCATCCGATCTGGTGCCATCCGCAGTCATCCATCCACTATCCAAAATCGCAGGAAATTCCTAGACTTATCGCCGATCACCATCCTTGACCGTCCGTGAATGTCCCCCTATATCGGCATCAGGTTTGTGGGATGCCGCAAAGGTTCGGCGGACAAAATAGGTTCGAAGGCAGAGTGCTAGCCATCCCGCAAAGGGTTCGGAGGATAGAACCGTCCGTTCCACAAAAGGAGGGTAGATGGCGAGAGTCGTGGGCAAGCTGGCGCCGGCCAAGGTGACCGCGCTGGCGAAGGCGAAGAGGCCCGGTCTCTATGGCGACGGCGCCGGGCTCTGGCTGCGCATCGGCCAGGGTGGGGCCGCGAGCTGGGTGTTGCGCTACATGCGCGGCGGCAAGGCTCACGAAATGGGCCTCGGGCCGCTGCACACCTACGGGCTGGCAGAGGCCCGCGAGTGGGCGAGGCGCTACCGCCAGGAGTTGCATGACGGCATCGACCCTCTGGCGAGCCGGGCGGCTGCCAAGGCGAGCGCGAAGCCCATCATCACGTTCGGTCAGGTGGCGGAGATGTATCTCACCGCCCATGCCCCTTCATGGCGCAGCGAGATCCACCGCCGGCAGTGGCGGCAAACGCTCGACCAATACGTTCTGCCGACCCTCCGGGACCGAAGCGTGACCGAGATCGATACCGGCGCGGTGATGGAGGTGATCGAGCCCCTACGGCACGTGAAACCGGAAACAGCGGCCAGGGTTCGGGGCAGGATTGAAAGCGTGCTCGACTACGCCACGGCCAGAGGATGGCGGTCAGGCCCCAATCCAGCCGCATGGAGCGGGCACCTGAAGCATGTTCTTCCGGCCAAGACGAAGGTGCGGAAGGTCGAGCACCACGCCGCCCTGCCCTGGCAGGATGTGGCCTCGTTCATGGAGGCGCTGAGGCAGCGGCAAGGGATCGCTGCCCGAGCCGTCGAGTTCCTGGTTTTGACGGCCTGTCGGTCCGGCGAAGTCCGCGGCGCCCGGTGGGATGAGATCGATCGGAAATCCAACACCTGGACGGTGCCGGCCAGCCGCACCAAGACCGCCCAGGACTATCGCGTGCCCTTGAGCGATGCGGCTCTTGTGGTGATCGAGCGCATGGAAAAGCTGCGCGACGAAGGGGAAGAGCTGGTCTTTCCCGGAGCCGAGCGAGGGCGCGTTCTGAGCGACGTGGCTCTGTCCAAGATCGCCAAACTATGCGCGCCCGGCGCCGAGATCACGCTGCACGGCTTTCGCAGCACGTTCCGCGATTGGGCCGGCGAGGCAAGCGCATATCCCCGCGAAGTGATCGAGATGGCGCTCGGCCATCGCCTCGGCGACAAGGCCGAGCAGGCTTATGAGACCTGTGCGCGGATGAGTTTTCGCGACTTGACTGATAGCTGATTCGATGGGCTCTGCCCAACGGGGAGAGCGGTCGTGGCATACCGGTCGATCGGTCAAGAAAAGCTGAGCTT
>Ga0335072_10008871_pt1 | contig 14549 bp, 10 predicted proteins | sample Lox_Sample_21_FD_206725 | JGI IMG/M metagenome (GOLD analysis project Ga0335072, IMG submission 206725) | Soil microbial communities from Loxahatchee National Wildlife Refuge, Florida, United States - Lox_Sample_2.1 | ecosystem: Environmental > Terrestrial > Soil > Wetlands | place: USA... | reverse complement strand
CCAGTTGTTCAACGTTCTGCATGGAGATATGTCGCTGGTGGGACCACGCCCAATTGTTGAAGCGGAGGTGCCATTGTATGGCCATCACTTTGCGTACTACGACTTGTTCCGGCCGGGGATCACGGGGTTGTGGCAGGTGTCGGGACGCAGCGACATCGCGTTTGACCGGCGCGTGCTGTTCGATCGCGATTATGCGAGCGGATGGAGTTGCCTGCTCGATTTGAAGATCCTGACCTGGACGATTCCTGCTGTACTCACGATGCGAGGAGCGTACTGATCATCTCACCGATGAGCACGAGCGCGATAACGGTATTCATTTGCAACATAGGCCGCGCGATGTGAACTTCGCATTGCGCGGCGTTGGTATTTCAAGACCGGAAGACGACCCAATGAGCAAGAACCTGAGTAAGTGCTTGCGAGTATTGATCGCTTTTTCAGTTGCCATCACTCTCAGTCGAGCGAGAGCACAGATAGAGCCTTCGTCTCAGAACCCTGGAAGCTCACAGCAGAACCCGGCCTCTGCTTGCGCTAACGGGGACTTGTCGGCGTGTCAATCAACGCCATCGGAACAGGGCCTGCCCGGAGAGGAAGGCAGCAGCTTCCCGTGGGGGTTTCCTGCAGTCAATGCAGGGACACCGAATGCGCCCAGATCGGTCTACCGCGACGACGCTGATGGCATCGATCGCCCTCAAGTGCTGCGCCAAAATCCCTCCACGCCCGCTAAGCCACAATCCCTAACCGAATTTCAGATGCTGGTTGCAGGTTCCATTGGACGCATCGTCCCGGTGTACGGGGCGGACTTCTTTGCCAGCGTACCCGACACGTTTGCGCCGGTACAGCGGCTGCCGGTCACCCCCGACTATGTCATCGGACCGGGCGATGAGTTATTGATCCGCACATGGGGACAGGTTTCGCAGAACCTCCATCTGACGGTGGACAGGTCAGGATCGATCTATATTCCGGATGTTGGCGAGTTCCGCGTCGCGGGCTTGCAGTTCAGGCAATTGCAAGGATTTTTGAAAGCACGTTTCGACCGCGTGTACCGTAACTACGATCTCAATGTGAATCTGGGCCAATTGCGATCAATCCAGATCTTCGTCACTGGAGAAGCGCGCCGGCCGGGCAGTTATACGATCAGTTCTCTGAGCACCCTGGTGAACGCCGTGTTTGCGTGCGGTGGGCCAGGGCCAGAGGGATCTTTGCGACATATCCATCTGAACCGAAATGGAAATTTGGTTACAGATTTTGATCTCTACGACCTGTTGCTGAAAGGCGACAAATCAAAGGACGTTAATCTCGAGACGGGTGACGTCCTCTACTTCCCGCCGGTGGGGCCGGAGGTCGCCATCGTCGGGAGCGTTCGCGCGCCTGCAATCTACGAGATGCGCGCGCAAGAGAGTATCGCGGAGGGAATTTCGCTGGCAGGGGGAATCTCTTCGGTCGCGAACACGACGACACTGCAGATTGAGCGAACCGAAAAACAACCCGGTGGAAACAGTGCGCGAGTCGCAGTGGATGTGGAAATGGACACCGCGTCTATGGCAGCGCCCTTGCGCAACGCGGATATCGTCCGGGTGCGATCGGAAGCGCCACGCTTCGACAAGACGGTCACCCTGCGGGGCAACGTTGCGACGCCTGGACGCTTCGCCTGGCACCAGGGGATGCGCGTCAGTGACCTGATTCCGAACAGGGAGAGCCTGCTCACGCCGAACTATTGGCTGCGGCGGGAACAACTGGGCTTGCCGGTCGCGGATTTTCAGCCGATGATGCCGCCCGTCAAGATTGATACACCGCCGACTCAGCCGGGGCAAACCTTCTATCGAGGCGCAACACCGGAGGATCCTCAGACTCTCGGCAGCGGACTGTTTCCAGGGTTGACGGCGGGCGTGCCCGAAGAAAAGGTTCAATCGCCCCAGGCGAACTCCGGTCAATTCCAGTCTCTAGCCTCGTCGAGTGAAAACAGTGATACGGCCAGCGGCGCGCAGGCAGGCAAAGTCGCTCAGGCCTCGACACCCGTGGAAACGCTTGGCTCCGGACCGCACCTCGTAACCACGCCGCAATTCCCGATCGAGACGCAGGTGGTGAGGACATCGCCCGATGTCGACTGGAGTTACGCGGTGGTGGAGCGCATCGACAAGAATACGCTGACGACGCGACTGATCCCGTTCAATTTGGGCGCGCTGGTTAACGATCACGATGCAACATCGGACGTTACCCTGGAGCCCGGCGACGTAATCACCATCTTCTCGGACGCAGACATCCGCGTACCACGCGCACAGCAAACGAAATACGTGAGGCTTGAGGGTGAGTTCGTGCATTCGGGCGTCTATAGCGTGCTGCCCGGCGAGACCTTGCGGCAGTTGGTTCTCCGCGCTGGTGGATTTACTCCGCAGGCGTATCTTTATGGCTCGCAATTTAGTCGCGAGAGCACGCGGCGCGAGCAGCAGCAACGGCTCGACGAGTACGTCGCCGCACTTTCATATCAGATTGAGATTTCGGCTTCGAACAAAGCGTCGTCGGTCGTGAGCCCGCAAGAGGCGGCCACGGTCGGCGCATCGGTGTCGAGCCAACGCGAACTGGTGAACCGCCTGCGCGAGATTCGTGCAACCGGTCGCATTGTGCTGCACATCGACCCATTCCGCTCGGACGTGAATTCTCTGCCCGATCTTTCGTTGGAGGATGGCGATCGTTTCATCGTTCCGCCAGTTCCTTCCACGGTGGGTATTGTTGGAGCCGTCTACGATCCGAATTCGTTCGTCTACATTGCACATAAGGACGCTGGGGATTATCTGCGAACGGCAGGTGGTCCCAACCGAAACGCCGATAGAAAACAGATTTTTATCATCCGTGCCGATGGATCGGTGGTAAGTCGTCAGTATCTCGATCACACCTTGTGGACCGATGACAAGTTCAACCGCGAGGTAATTTATCCAGGCGATACGATCGTGGTTCCCGAACAACTGAACAAGACGACACTTTTGCGAGGGCTGACAGATTGGTCTGCCGTGTTCTCGCAGTTTGCCCTTGGTGCGGCAGCGATTCAAGTAATCAAGTAATTATCCCCGCGAGTACGGCCGCGGGAACGAATCGTGGAAGAACTTCAATGCCAGTGTTGCGAAAGCACTAAATGGAGTACAGAAACAATGGTGAACATGCGAAGTGACGGCACACTCAAGGTAGCACCGGAGCAAGCCATCGTGCCGCCGTCAACACCTTTCCGCAACGATCCTCTCGAGGAAGAGGACCTGACATTTCTGGATGTTCTGCTCATCATTACCCAGCGCAAGAAGCTGCTAGGCGTTGTGACCGCGATCTGCACGGGCATCGCATTAATGTTGGCTTTCACGCTTCCGCAGTCCTACACGGCAACCGTCATCATTCTTCCGCCGCAAGTGAACACTTCAATGGGTTCCATGCTGGCCAATCAACTGGAAGGCATGGGCAGCGCTGTCAGCGGGATGGCAGGATCGATGCTGGGAATGAAGAACATCAACGACATGTATGTATCGATGCTGAAGAGTCACACGGTGGAGGATGCCGTGATTCAACGGTATGGGCTCCAATCGGAGTACCGCAAGGCCAACCTGGCTGAAGCCCGGAAGTCGCTGGAGCACCACACGAAGATTGATGGATCGACAAAAGACGGGCTAATCCGGTTGAATTTCACGGATCACAATCCCAACCGCGCGGCCGAGATTGCGAACGGATACGTCGAGCGGTTCCGGGACTTGTCGCAGCACCTCGCGATCACGGAAGCATCGCAGAGGCGTGTGATCTTCGAAAACCAGCTGGAAAAGACCAAGACCGATCTGGAAAATGCGGATGAGGCTCTGAAACGTACTCAGCTTTCGACGGGCATGGTGCAGATCGATGGGCAAGCCCGGGCGATGATCGACTCGGCCGCGCGATTACGCGCACAAATCGTGGCCAAGGAAGTCCAGATCGAAGCGATGCGGTCTTACGCCGGCGATGAAAACCCCGCTTTAACGGAGGCGCAAACAGAGCTGGACGGCCTGCGGGCTCAATTCAACAAACTCGTCGGTTCAAAGGGCGGTTCTGCTGATGATGTGTTCCTTCCCAAGGGAGAGGTCCCGCAAGCCGGACTTGAATATGTTCGCCGGCTGCGGGATGTGAAGTATTACGAGGCCATCTTCGACGTGCTCGCCAAGCAGCTGGAATTGGCGAAACTCGACGAGGCGCGAGAAGGAGCGTTCATCCAGGTGGTAGACCCCGCCCTGCCGCCGGAAGAGAAATCGTTTCCGAAGCGCGGACTGTTCGCGCTGGGTGGCCTTGCGCTTGGTTTTACTTTTGGAGTTATGTTGGCGCTCTTGCAGGGCGGGCTGTTGAGAATGCAACAAAATCCAGCGACGAAAGACAAGCTCGACCTGTTGAGGCGCTCCCTTTGGAGCGGGAGCAAGCCGAAGACACAACCGGCCAAGAAAGAAGTTGGCGCGTTGCATTCGGCGCGGCCCGAGGCAACCGGCTTATGAAGATCGGCTTCGCAGAGAAAGAGAACCTCTCGCTTTTTGGACACCCATGCTGACCGAGACGACGACATCTCCACAGCCATCGGACGGTCTTTGGCTCGCGGTCCGCCACCTGCTGCGGCACAAGATCCCACACTACATCGGCCTCGATCGGGCCATCGCCTTCACGGTACTGGGGCGCGTGGTGCAGGGCCTGGGCAGCGTGGGAAGCGTGCTCCTGATTGTGCATTTTCTCACCGCCGCTGAACAGGGATACTACTACACGCTCTGGAGTCTGGTTGCTTTACAGAGCGTTTTTGAGCTGGGGTTTTCGTTTGTCATCCTCCAGGTTGCAGCACACGAGAGGGCACATCTCGAATTCCACGCTGACGGGACCATCTCAGGAAGCGAGGCCGCTCATCTCAGGCTGGCATCCCTCCTGCAACGTGCAGTCAAGTGGTACACCAGCGCTGCCGTGGTGATGGGTATCGCATTGCTCGTGGGTGGTACACGGTTCTTTGCACTGCACCAGCAGCCGCAGGGGCCGAACATCTGGATCGTGCCGCTAAGGGTGACGGTCCTTGCCTGTGCCATTACGTTCTCCATCGGCCCGGTGCTGTCGTTTCTTGAGGGCTGCGGACAGGTTGCGCAGGTCGCGCGCATGCGCTTCTTTCAGTCGACCGTGAGTGTAGCGCTTTCCTGGACCGCGATGCTGAGTCATCACGGACTGTTTTCGCCGGCCATGGTGCTTCTGGGCCAGGGATTTGTCGCGAGCGTCTTGTTGTACTCTCGGCGCAAACTATTACTTCCTCTGTTGCGAATGCACGTCGCCCAAAACGGAATCAGCTGGCGGCAAGAAGTGTGGCCATTCCAATGGAAGATTGCGGTGAGCTGGTTGTGCGACTACTTCATCTTCCAGCTGTTTACGCCGGTTCTCTTCGCGTTCCGAGGCCCGGTGGAGGCCGGTCGCATGGGCCTGTCCATGAGCATCGTGTTGCAGATGAGCGCGATGATGCTGGCGTGGATGACAACCAAGGCCGCGCCGTTTGGGAGCCTGATCGCGAAGCGGGACACTCCGGAACTGGATAGGCGGTTCTTCCGGGCTTTGCGGCAGTCGTTGTCGTTGTTTGCAGGTGCAGCAGCCCTGGTGCTGATCGGGGTGGCTGCGGCGCCCTACATCCTGCCCAGAATCGGCCGTCGCATCGAGGACTGGCCGATCTTCCTGCTGTTGTTGCTCACGGCGCTCAGCAGTCACGTGGTGCAAAGTGAGGCAATTTATCTGCGGGCACACAAGTGCGAACCTTTCCTCGTGCAATCCATCGTGATCGCGTTTTGCACGGCTGGCAGCGTGGTGTTATTTGCAAAGACCTCGGGCGCGATGGGAGTTTCGCTGGCCTATTTTGCGGTACTTGGCATCGCGGGAGTCATCTCTGCCACCTTGATTTTCAGGACAAAACGGAGCCAATGGGCTCAAGCGGAGATTTGAGATGCATTCGATTGGTTCCGGGACTAATGCTCCGCGCATCTCCGTGGCGATGTGCACATTCAACGGAGGGCGCTATCTACTCGAGCAACTGGCGAGCATTGCAAGGCAAACGCGTCAGCCGTTCGAACTGGTGGTTTGCGATGATCATTCGACCGACGAAACCGTTGCGATTCTGAAGCAATTTCAAGCAGCTGTTCCATTCCCCGTGCGTGCAATTCAGAACGCATTAAGGTTGGGATCGACCCGGAATTTCGACCAGGCGATCGGACTGTGCCGGGGTGAGCTGATTGCGCTCTGCGACCAGGATGACCGCTGGCTGCCCGAGAAGCTGGAGCGCCTCTCCGATGCTTTGATGGAGAACCCGTTTCTTGGCGGCGTGTTTTCCGATGCGGTTCTGATCGACGGGGATGGGCTGCCGGTCGGCGCACGCCTTTTTAGCCACCATAACTTTAGCCCTGCCAAGCTGCGGAGTTTCATTTCTTGCCCGATATCGACGCTCCTGAAGCACGACGTGGTCACGGGCGCTACGCTGATGTTCCGCGCTTCGATCCGGCGCTATTGCTCGCCCATTCCGGCATCGTGGGTACACGATGGCTGGCTGAGCTGGATGATCGCATTGCATTCGCGGCTGAGTCTCATTCCCGAACCGCTGATTGAATACAGGATCCATGCGAGGCAGCAACTGGGGGTCGGGCAATCCACACAATCTCCGGGATCGCGCGGCGAGACAAGAAGACAGCACTATGCGCGCGTTGCTCATCAATTTGAAGACCTTTTGCATCGGGTCCTGGCGGAAGGCTGGAACGAGCACGACGCTCTGGTCGTGAAAATCCTGGAGAAGATTGCATTTCTGAAGCGGCAATCAACGCTGTCGCAAAGTCTTGGGGTTCGCGTGCTGCAGATGATGGGGCAGTTGCCGAGTTACGCGCATTATGCGCGTGGACTCGGATCGCTCCGATCAGATTTTCTGTTGGGCCGGGAGATGATATGAGTGAGCCCCTCTGCAGCACCAACTACAGCGTGCATCAATCTGCGGAAGTTTCGATGGCTCCCGCTGCGTTCTGGCCCTCTATTACCGAGCGCTTCGCGAAACACAGACGAGTGCACGGGGTCCTGAAGGGGCGATCTGAATTACCCCTCTACTGCAATCCCCTGGTTCTGTTCTGTCTGAACTGGGTGGCGATGCTTGTCGCGCTCAGCTTTCAGATTACCTACGTGTCGTATCCGGACATGGGTATGCCGCTGTTCTTGTTTGCCCTGTCTCTGGCTTCGTTCCTGTTCGGATACCTTGTTGCGCGAATGCTGTTGCATCGCTGGCCCACAAGATCGGAGCCTTCCGCCTACGCCCTCGACGTGACGCAACTGTGGCAGATCAATCTGATTCTATTTGCGGCGTCGTTGGTCATCATCTTCTTCAATTGGGTGGCATCTGGGCCGCCCCCGGCTCTTGGCGATCCCACCTCCTATCTGACCTACGGACGATTCAAGCAGGTTTTGTTTCCGCTGCTGGTGGTGGTTACGGTGAATTCGACGCTTGATCCTGTTCGGTGGCGCAAGGCGCTGTTCGCCATGCTGGGAATCGCGGGGATGGCGCTATACATCACGCGCGGCCTGCTGATGGTGGCGCTGCTGCAAATGCTGTTTGTCTTTTCCCTCAAGACACGCATGAGTAAACGCAAGCTTTACACCATCGCACTGGGGTTCGTCGCATTTGCGGTGGTCGTGATCACGTTGATCGGCAATGCACGAACCGCGCAGGGTGTTTTCCTTGAGTATTTGCAGATCCGGCAGAAGTTTTTCGATTGGCCCACTGCGTACCTTTGGCTGACTTCGTATATATCGATTCCGTTCTCGAACCTGTGCTGGCTATTCGCGAAAGGAAGCTTTCATGGGCCTACCTTTTCGTTTTTGTATCCCTTGCTGCCGTCATTCCTTACCCCGGCAGACCCGCATGCTGCGATTCACAACGAATTGAGCATCATTGATGGGGCGAGTACGTATTTGGCGGCTTATGTGCTGGATTTTTCGTATGTGGGCGTCTATCTCGCGAACCTGCTGCTCGGTATCGGGTGCGGATGGTTGATGGAGCGCTCGCTACCCAAGCACATCCTGGTCGCCAGCATCTTTTTAACTTGCTTGTCATTCATCTTCTTCAGCGACATGTTCACGCCACTCTCAACAATTCTGCAGTTTGCCATCCAGTGCGCGGTGCAGAAGAAATGCTTCCTGTGGGGAAGTGTTCCCGTAGAAAGCATGGTGCATTAATGAGCGCCATTGAGGCTGCATTTCACCAGATACACACGCGCCTTCGGGTCACGGCGGTCATCGTGCTATACAGAACCGCTCCGCAGCAGTCGCCCGCGTTCCGCAGTGTAGTGGCCTCCCGCGCGAGGCTGAGTGCGGCAAGCGGAGAGGTACATGTGCTGCTCTGGGACAATAGCCCGGTCGCGAGTGCGGCCCAGGGACTGCCGGAGGACGTGCACTATCTAGCCGACGAGAGCAACTCCGGCCTGGCGAAGGCCTATAACCACGCGTTAGGGCTCGCTCGGGAGCATGGGTCAGAGTGGTTGCTGACACTTGATCAGGACACAGCCGTTCCTGAAGATTTCTTTGGAAAAATGGCCATGGCCGTTTGCGACGCCACCCGCTATGCAGGAGTTGGCGCAGTCGTGCCGCACATTGCGGCGGGAGGCAGACAGCTTTCGCCGAATTGGTTTCAGTTCGGCGCCCTTCCGCGCTGGTACCGGCCGGGATACGCTGGCGTGCCGCGTGAGCCCGTATTTGCCTTCAATTCCGGGGCGATGTTAAACGTGGCAGCGCTTCAGCAGGCAGGAGGATACGATCCACGGTTCTGGCTGGACGACAGCGATGCCATGATCTTCAGCAAGCTGCATCAACGCGGCAAGAGGATCTACATTGCAGGCAATATCCAGGTTGAGCATGACTTTTCTATGAAGGACATGCAAGGGAAAATGAGCCCCACGCGGTATCGGAGTGTATTACAAGCCGAGACGGCTTTCTGGGATTTGCAGATGAATCGCATTGCAGGTTGGGAGCGGTCGTTGCGATTGATGTTGCGCCTGGTCAAGCAGTGGCTCCGCGGTGATTCAGCTGAGCTTCGAAAGATTACACGGGAAGCCTTGGTGCGGCGTCTGCTCACATCCCGGCGAAAGCGAATCGAACAGTGGATGCGGGCGACGGAAGATCGCGTAAATGTCGGCAAAGCAGCGAACCAGGCCGCGGAACCCAAGATCTCGGCCTGCATGGCGGCCTATAATGGCGGGCCATTTGTGGAAGCGCAACTTCGCTCCATTCTGCCGCAGCTGAAACCAACGGATGAGATCGTAATCGTCGATGATGTATCGACGGACGATACTATCGCGCGCATTGCCGGTGTTTCCGACCCGCGGATCCGGCTGCTTCGCCACGAACGAAATCGCGGCGTCGTCGCGACGTTTGAAGATGCGTTGCGCTCGGCGACAGGCGAGATTCTGTTCCTGTGCGACGACGATGACTTATGGGCGCCAACGAAGGCGAAGCGTTTCGTTGAGTTCTTCCAGGAGCACCCCGACGTGGAGATCGTAACGAGCCGGGTTCGGATGATCGATGAGGATGGCCGGCCGTTGCTGGACTCTCTTATCAATCGCGGAGGGAGATTTATGCCCGGATTCTGGAGGAATCTCTACATGAATCATTACCAGGGATCGGCCATGGCAATAAAAGCATCGCTCCTGGGGCGCGTCCTGCCATTCCCTTTGCACAGGCTGTTTCTGCATGATGCATGGATTGGAACGCGCAATGACCTGCTCGGCGGGAAATCGGGATTTATCAACGAGAACCTGCTGTTCTACCGGAGACACTCGAGAAACGCCAGCCGGACGGAGTCGCTGCCGTGGCAGATTCGGAAGCGAATTGAACTGCTGCTGGCCCACCTCTGGCGCGGATCTCACCCGACGAGCCGATATTCCGAAATGCTGAGCCGACAGACGGAACGTAGACAAGCATATCGATGAGGGCACGACCGGGTTCGACGATCGCGCCGCCATGCACGCATGGGAGTGTTTTGCATGACCTGGGTAGTTGAAGTGAGAGCAAGGCCACAGCCACCGGTGCACGAGCGTGTTGCGGTCATTATTCCCACCTTCCGTGCCGCACGGTATTGGGCGGCGCTGTCGCAGGGGATTCGCTTGCAGAGCCTGAAGGCGGATCGGATGATCGTAATCGACTCCTCCTCAGGGGATGGCACGGCGGAACTTGCGCGGCAGGACGGATTCGAGGTACTCGAGATCCCGGCGAGCGAATTCAACCACGGGGGAACGCGCCAGATCGGCGCAGACTATGCGGCGGATGCGAGCATCCTTATCTATCTCACGCAGGATGCGGCACCGCACGGAGTCGACGCGTTCGCCAACCTTGTGAGTGCCTTTGTCGATCCGGAAATTGGGGCGGCCTATGGCAGGCAGCTGCCGAGGCAGAACGCGAGTCCGATCGAGGCGCATGCCCGGCTGTTCAGCTATTCGCAAGATTCGCTGGTGCGTTCGTGGGAGAGTCGAAGAACGATGGGTTTTAAGTCGATCTTTTTCTCCAATGCATTTGGAGCCTATCGGCGCGAGGCGCTGATGAGCCTCGGCGGTTTCTCTCCGGATGTGATTTTTGGCGAGGACACGCTGGTGGTGGCGCGCATGCACCGTGCGGGATGGAAGACCGCGTATGTTGCCGATGCGATGGTTCGGCACTCGCACGCGTATACGATTGCAGACGAGTTTCGCAGGTACTTCGATATCGGAGTCTTGCACGCACGCGAGCACTGGCTCACCGAGCAATTCGGCAGTGCTTCCGGCGAAGGACGACGGTTTGTGGTTTCGGAGTTGCAGTATCTCCTGAGGCACGGCCCGCACTATCTACCGTCGGCCCTGGCGCGAACCATTGCGAAATATGCGGGATACAAGACGGGCCGGCGAGAGAACCGGATTGCCCCGGGATTGAAATATCACCTCGGGCTGAATCGTCAGTTCTGGATCCGGTAGCGATACGCGTGAGTTTTCGCATACGCTATTCAGGAGGCATTGAGCGCTTCGGCGGGCGCGAAATGGACCTGGAGAATGGTGATATCGTCCTCCTGTCCGAAAGCCTGCGCCGTCGAGGCGATTTCTTCCGCGGCCCGTTGAGAAATGGCGGCTGTGCGCTCAAACCCAAAAAGCTCACCCGTCGCATTTCGCGCTTCGACCACTCCATCAGACATCAGAGTGAGTGAATCACCGGGAGATAGATCCAGACTGCTTTGGTTATAGGTGGTAGCGGCGGCGACACCCAGTGGCAGCCCGGAATCAAGCCGTATCTCCTCTCCATTGCGATGCGGCGGAAGATGTCCGGCATTCGCAATGGTCAGGACGCCTGAGGGTGACAACTCCGCGCACAGGCAGGTCGCAAACCCGCCCAGGTGCATGTTGGCGAGGACGCGATTTAGGTGTTCCAGGAGTTCAGCCGGCGCGTCAGTGTCTCGTCCCTGCGCGGCACCGAGCAACACGGCCGCCGCCATTGCCGCAGCCGCGCCCTTGCCGCTGACATCGCCCAGCAAGATGCGCTGGCGATCTCCGGGCAGAATCCGACAGCTATAAAAATCTCCCCCGACCTCCCGGATGGGATGAAAGGCCACGGCAACCTTGATGCCCGGCAGCGTGTCCAGAGCCGAGGGCGCAAGAATTCTCTGCACCTGTTGCGCCGCCTGCATCTCGCCTGCGAGCACTGCGCGTTCGCGCGCATTTTCCTGCTGTTCTCGAAACAACAATGTCAACAGGGCGATGAGAACACCCAGGGTTGCAACAGCTTCGAAGTCTGAGACGAGATTGCTCCACTGTGTCTGCAGGTCGGGCAACCCGAAAGCCTGCATGCTTGTAAATCGCACGAAGAAGAACGCCATCATTGTGGCGCCCCACGCCATGCAGAGCGCGGCAAGGGGCTTTATGCGTTGGGAAAGATTACGCCATGGCAAAAAGGCGAAGAAGGGAGCGGCAGACTCCACGACAGAGGAGAACTGCGAAATGGCGCCGAATTGGTGGACGCGCAGAGTGTCAAGCAGGAGTGATTGCGCGGGTGAGAGAAGCGGAATAACGGCCGTGATGAAATGGATAAGGGTCGCTGCGGCAACAAGGATCCACAAGAACCAGGGAATGCGTCTTCCGGCAAGGACGAAGAAGAAGACGGTCCGGCAGATATTGGTCGTGAACGCGGGAACGGCCCAAAGAACGAAATATACGCCCGCTGGATAGGCAAGGAGGCCAGCGGTACCCAGGTAGTTCAGGTAAATCGGCGGAAGAGCAATGCAGTTGATCCCCAGGAACAGAAGTTCGCGACGGCTGGGGTCATTGAGCCAAAGGCCGAGAACGATCAGCCCGACAATCCCGACGATGCAGAAACAAATGGCCGGGATGAGATGTTGCGCGCTTTGTTTAACGATCTCGGAATCCCGGTGATCCCGGAGGTTCTCTAAATTACCGCTCAGCAGCTCCAGAGACGGATATGGGCCGAAGGGAACTACCGAGGTGTAGCGCCAGGTGGTCCGAAGAGCAATTGTCGACGGGCCGAGTAGATCGCGCGGAACCCGCCAGTTGCGAATGAGATCGAGATTGAAATCACCGCTGCGTAGATCGCCCGCCGATCCAATCAGGCTGGCGTTCACAAACACCTGGTAGGCAGCATAGAGCCGAACTTGAAGCGCGGGCTGAGCAGAGTTGCGCAACGGCGAAAGGTCGACGTGGCAGCGAATCCAGATATGCGCCTGCGAAGGGTTTGGTTGCCAGGCCGAGTACGGCTGCCAGCCCGATTCCTCGAGCGCTGGGGACGCCCAGGCGGGGTCGTCTCCGGCGCGCCAGACGCATTGGTCGCGGGCGATGCTGTGCTCCTGCGCGAAGAGCATGGTGGGAAGAAAAAAGCACAGCAGAGAAAAGGCTTTGAGCATGCGCCACCGGGAAATCGGGTTTCCCTTCCGGAACTATCATCTGTGGCTCGGTGCATCTCGATAGCCAGGGGCAGCAATAGTTCAGAATGTTTTCGCGATTATAGATGCTGGCATGGAACAGCTTTGAGCCGAAATCCAGGCACTTGCGGCGGAAGTACGGGAATGTGAAATAGAAAGGCTGCTCCCCGGTTGGTAGTGCCGCGCGCCCAGACTCTCTTGGCAATGTGGCTGAGTTCGATTGCCATTCGACAAGAATGCGTTTCAGGAACGAGGCTCTTGGTTAGTGGATCGCTGCGAAAGGAATCTGATGTTGTTGATCCGCCGCAGTGGACCGCGAAGATCGTGGGCAACGGAATAGGTGAAAGCCTCGAGTTCCTACTTTATTGGTCAGGGAAAGCTCGATTTCTCTGCGACTCCCTTCGCGCGCGCGATCGCGTGCCTGAATCTGACCGAGGATTCGTTGAATGATTCGACGAGAAGCAACAGTTCGTCGTTGGAAGACGGCAGCCTTGCGCGAACAAGATGGTCTCTCTCGCGGACACAGAGAAAAACTGCGCAACCTACAGATTAATCACGGGTTGACTCGGCTTCGTCGGTTTCAGGGCTGCCCGCAACGAAGAGCCGGGAGACCGTTTCGATCAACTTGGCGGGCTCACCCTTACGTACAAAGCCGGTTACAAAAGGCGCAATATCCGTGGGAAGGGCCCAAAGGTCGGAAAGCACAATAATCGGCACAGAGGGATAGAGCGAGCGGATCTCCTGGGCGTACTGGGGAGCTGTCTTCAGAGAATTGAGCCGGTAATCAAGCAGAACGAGGCCGATGCACTGGTCCCTGGGGATTTCGGTGCCACTGAACTTTATCAGTGTTAAGAGAGTTTCGTAACCCGCCTGCTTCATGAGAAGGCCATAAATCTCAAGGTGCATTGGGTCGTCATCAATGATAAGCACTTTGGGATGACTGGATTGCATTCGGTTCTCCGGCAAGGTGAGGTACAGGATAAACACGAATGGGGCCTAGGTCAAAACGGAAAAGTCATTACGGCATCGGCCGAATTCCGCTTTTTGAGTTCCTACTAAGACTAAGACGATTTAGCTCGGTCGAAGGCTCACACGTCTCCATCGGCGATTCCGATAAGATAGAAAGGATGAGTTTCCCGATCAAAATGTGCGTGGTTTGCGGGGAAGAATTTGAGTTGAGGCCGGACAAACCCGGATTTGCCAACCGGTGTCCGGAGTGCAGCACCTCCGACGCAGAGCCGGAATCGGGAAAACGTCGGATAAGCGCCGAAGAGCGGAAGACCGAGGCTGAAGCGAACACCGAGCGGCGTAAGGCAATTCGCGATCTTCTCTACCGCAAGGACCGCTAATTCGGCCTGAGCAGTTTTAAGTGCCGGCTAATGCGAGACAATGTAGCGAATCCCCGGGGGGTCTGAATGAAAGGCGGAGGACCCCTGTGGAAATCAGAGTCAAGCAAATCGAGAAGTTTAAATTCAGCATTCAGACGCGATCACGTTCTGTGATTTGCGATCAACCACTGGAAAATGGCGGTGACGACGCGGGAATGACGCCGCCGGAGTTTCTGCTGGCCTCGCTGGGTGCGTGCGCAGAGTTCTACGCGGTGCAATATTTGAGGACACGC
>Ga0335072_10008870_pt1 | contig 14551 bp, 13 predicted proteins | sample Lox_Sample_21_FD_206725 | JGI IMG/M metagenome (GOLD analysis project Ga0335072, IMG submission 206725) | Soil microbial communities from Loxahatchee National Wildlife Refuge, Florida, United States - Lox_Sample_2.1 | ecosystem: Environmental > Terrestrial > Soil > Wetlands | place: USA... | reverse complement strand
CATCCAGTCCGATGTAATACATATCGTGTCTGAGGAGCCTCCGAGGTAGTTCTCTGAATCAGCTTCACGGCTGAGTTCAGCCTTTCGCAACACCTCGTGCTCCTCCTCGACTTAGCATTCAAACAATGCACTTATCGCGCGAGTGTGGATGAGTGCATTGCCCTGAAGCCAACAATTGAGGTCGGAACTTCGGTATGCCCGTCGATGGTCGCATGGCTGCTACGAGCCGACGTCGCCTCCCTCGTCCGACATCTGCGCATCGGAACTATTACACCTACATCTCGTATCATCAATGAACCCATCCGGATGCGAGGTACAGCGTGCGTTTAGGTCCCTTTGAATGGTTTGTTAGCAGCGCTGTTGTATTCTCCGCGCTGGGGGCTGCGGCCCAAGCGACGGGCAACGTGTCCATTGAGGTTGCAGTGGTGAAACCCCACCCAGCTGCGGTGATGCATAACAACTTCGAGTTCTCGAAGGACCGCTTTGTGCTCGAGGACCAGCCGATACTGAAGATGATTGCCTTTGCGTATGCGTTGAATCCGCGCCAAGTGGTGGGTGCGCCTGGCTGGGTTTCGGAAGAGCACTGGGACATGAACGGGAAAACAAACCTGACAGAGGATGCGACCCTTCCGCAGGAACAGACAATCATTCGTCAGCTCCTAGTGGAGCGCTTCGAGCTGCGGTTTCACAAGGACAAACGGGAGATGCCGGTGTATGCGTTACGGGTGGTGAAGGACCAGCCGAAGCTGCCGGTCGCGGCTAATCCTGCGGCGCAGCCGCTGGAGGTGACAGATGGTCACGACTGGGTGAGAACCGAGAATTACCGGAGCAGCACTATGGAGTATTTTCTGACCATCAAGCAGCTCTTTATGGACCGGCCGCTGGTCGATCAGACCGGCCTGACGGGGCGGTACGACTTTGAGCTGACGTATTCGTACGGTGACGCACCAAGTATGGATGCAGATGCGCCGCCGCCGATGTTTACGGCGATGAAAGAACAGTTAGGGTTGAAGTTTGAGCCGGTGAAAGCGCCCGTGGAGGTGATGGTCGTGGACCATATTGCGAAGCCTACGGCGAATTAGATCCTGCGAAAACCCGGGTTCCCGTAAGCGCTGTGTAAATTGTCCTGGATTCGGATGTGACGCTGCATATAAAGGCAGGCGACCTTGGTGAGATTCAAGGGTTTGTGAACTGGAAAGGAACGTCGCGCGCGGCGTAGCACGATCTGGTTGTGCAAGTGGTTTCGGTTGAGGGCGCTAGTTCGGGGAGCAGGGTAGGCGACGATAGGGGCTTCTCGTTTGAAAGCGTTCTGCCCGGTAGGTACACGTTCCATGTGCTCAAATCCCCGCCTGGAACGGCTTTGCAAACTGCGCTGTGTGAGGGTGTCGATGTGACGGCCAACACGCCATTGCAAATGGGAGACAGGCAAAAGGTGACAGGCTGCCTGGTCATCTTGAGCAGTGAATAGAATTTGCAGCCCTGCGCCCGACAGACCATGCCTGCAAAGTCTCGATTGCGGCAAGTTCGGCGGAGGTTGGCGATAACTCCGTTTTTAGGAACTTCGGCTGGCACTAGATCGGGATTCGGCCCGTGAGGTCCCACCCGCGAGCACAAAAACCTCCATAGCCGTCCTTTGTACCGGTCAGAAGTTTACCGCGTGGACGTCCGTAGAAGCACCATCGGTCGAGATGGTCCCGAGAGGTCGGCTTTTCGGCAAGTTCACTCTATAGCGGCGCGTAGTTGCCGAAAACCCCGTTTTGCGGGAGTTTCGATTCACCACGTCGGCTTTGCGGCTTATTCAGCTCACATATCGCTATGAGGTTGTTATCCTCAAAGGCACACTATCGAGGCGGATTCGGACAGATCATGGATGACTTCTGGAACAAACTGGTCAAGCAATGGAGTCCGCCGTCGTGGTCGAATCTGGTTATCACCATTCCATGGGTAATCGGATTGGTCTGGTTCCTCTACTCGGGAAATGTAGATCGAAGGATAGCCGCGAGAGAGAAGACGACGCAGGGAACCATCAGCGTTCACGATGCTCCAAACCACAACCGCTACGGCTATGACTATTCTGTAGACGGCGCGGACCTGCAGGGTTGGCAGATACCCAATAACGACTATCAAATAGGCCGGATGGTTAGAGTTTATTACGACCCTCTAGACCCCTCGGCTAGCTCACTTTGCGACTTCGCGGTCAATGCCGAAGGGACCATTGGGCCAACCGTATTTTGCTTCGTCGCTACTCTAATTGTGGTGTTGGTGATCACCTTCAGACGGAGACAAATGCGCGGAAGCAGACCCTGCAGATCGTGATTCCTGCAAAGTCGGATTTTCGGCGACTTGGTTGATTCGGTGACGATAAACGCTCTTCTCTTGACTTAGAGTCAATCATTCGGTGGTGACTACCCCCCTAAGTGGATGCCGAGGGCTTTCATTTTGCGGTAGAGGTGGGAGCCCTCGAGGCCGAGGGCTTCGGTGGTCAGAAGGTGTTAGCGTTCTGCCGAAACCTTAGGTAGCCGTTCAAGCTCTATGTTCAGCAGTCTTCGTTGTCCGGTGGCCATGCTCAAAACGGGTCGGGACCGGCTTGCGGGATCCGCGTAAACCCAGCCCTTATAGCCTTTGGCGGTCGCGATCACTACAGCATCGCAATTGACTGGAATCGCCAGGACATAGTACTGACCATCGTCCTGAAGAACGTTCCCGCCTCCGCCACAATCTATCGTTATGTAGGCGAGCTGTGCATTGTGAATGATCTTTCCCGTTGCCTTGTCGGTGATAGATCCCAACACCACGGCGCCTCTGTTGTGAAGATGAATCGTTATTTGCGGTCGGGCATCCTTCTCGCTTACGGTGACTTTCTGGCCTGGCGATTGATTCTCGATTGAGTAGCCCTCGCGGTTATTCGTTGCCAATACCTCGTAGGTTCCTGGTTTCAGGTGGTTGATGGTGAATCGCCCATCATGATCCGTTGTGGTTTGGCAGCAGGTTGACGTTCCGTTCGTAAAACCCTGCTGAAAGTGAGTCTGGGTGCAGACATTGAAATTGTCGGCCGGTCTGCCGTCTTCGGTCATGACCACTCCGGTTAGAGTGCCATCGACGGATGACTTCTGAGGCTTGGCGGCGGCGTAGCAGGAAGAAGCCCATGAAAGGAGAACCAACAAGGGAAGCACATTCCGACTCACTGACGTTCTCCTTTTCTGCGCGACGTAACACCGAACGCGGCAGCGCGAACGGTGGTGAAGCTGAGTTGTGCAAACGAATCTTACTCCCCTAACTGGATGCCGAGGGCTTTCATTTTGCGGTAGAGGTGGGAGCGTTCGAGGCCGAGGGCTTCGGCGGCGCGGGAGATGTTGCCGCACGCATCTAGTCTAGCGTCGGACGAATCGTGATTGACCTTACCGGCGATCCGGAAACTATCCCGGTAGTGCCCGCAAAGTCGGCTTTTCGGCAAGTTCATGAGCGTCTAAATCACCGGGGCGGCGAAGTGCCGAAAATCCCGTTTTGCTGGAACTTGCTTCTGAATGGCCAACGAACTTGAACCGCAAAGCCTTGAACCATCACCCTGCCCCTTAGCCGGTTACACTCCGTCTCCGGCATCGTCACAGTGAAAGACGGACACACCATCGATTCCGGCGCAGTCGAACTTCCCTTACCGCGCATCCACCATCGAGCCCATTGCAAAGCGGTTCGGAAATCTCAAGTTGCCGAGAACCCGACTTTGCGGGGGAAGGCCCCAGAGGGAATAGAGATTCATAGTTCGAGAGAGTCCAAACAAGCAGCAGCGTAGAATACTTCAAATCTGGAGGCTTCTCCATGAGTATTCGAACAGTGTTCTTGGCAGCGATTATCGCGATAGTGGCGCCGCATACGACTAGGGGCGCGGATCTAACCCCGCCTTACGATCTCTCTCATACTGTGCCTGTGCAAGTCGGCAAAGCTGTCCTACATGACGGCGACAATATCGTCATCGACTCCATTCGCGGAACAGCGGACACTCTTTCTGCCGGCAATGTATATCGCGTAGAAGGGCACTACAAACTTGCCTCGCACGCGGAGGCGAACCTGAGTATCTCCGTCACTTCATCCGAAGACCCTCATAACGATTCACATGCTCCGGGAAGAATCGAGTCCATGATTGTGGACGAGGGCGATGGGACGTTCAGCCTCTATTTCCGAATGGGGAACAGCGGCAGCGCACACCTGAGTTTCTATCCAGCTCATGGCGGCGAGAGCTTTGCCAGCGTCTATTTCAATGCGACGGATGCATGGGCAAGAGCGGACTAACGGTCCGGGCTTCCAAGGCTAGTCGCACGACCTAGATTAACCCTCGATCGATTTCGTGGACTGGTAGATGCAGGCAAAACGGGGTCATCGGAAACTTCATCGAACTTGCCGAAAAACCGGACTTTACGGGCACTACGAAGGTCACTTCCGCCAAGCCGGCATCAGTAGTGATGTGCGCAGACTGTCTGCAAAATGACACTCTTTGCGTTCGCAGGCCCACGCCGCTAAATTGGACGTTGGGTCGTAATTCGCTGCCCGCGTCTCTCACCAATGACTCATCACGACAAACCGCATTTTCAGCCATCCGAGGAAGTTCATATTCGGCCCACCCGGAGTTCGTCTGGCACGACCGCACAGTGGGGCGGTCCCGACCATTGGATTACCGAAGGATTTGAGCTCCGCGATCTGATCAGCATGCTTTACGGCTTCGCAACGACTCGTATCGAGTTTCTAGTTGTAGATCCGGACACACGTTATGACATTGCCCTCGTATTACCTCACGAAGAAGACGAGGCGATGTTGCTTGTCCGCATCCGAAAGGCGCTGGAGCGGGAGCTACACTTGGCCATTTCCAAAGTGACCACGTCGAGAGCCGTGTGTGTGGTAGAGGCGCCGAATGGACCAGGCTCGGAACTGGTACCCGCCGGAACGGTAGGTAGTGTCTTTCAATCCACACACACTCTGTCTACTCTTCCTGGGCGTGCAATTCCTTCCAAGGAAGAGATCCAGGAAATCTTGAATCGCAGAGAAATCGGCGCGTTCGTCGACGCGTTCTCGATGGCGAGTGGAACCATCTCGGACTTGTGCTCGATCCTGGAGTCCAGCCTGGGCATGCCTGTCATAGATGAGAGCCGTCTGCAGGGCTATTTTGAAGCGCACTTCATGCGACACAAGATGACAAAGGGGCAGATTTTTGATCAGTTTCGTGAGGCCTTCGGACTTGTCATCACAGCGGGGGTGAGAGATGTGGAGTCCCTACGGGTGCAAGGGAGCTAAGCTGGATTAGTACCGGCAAGACCTTTGCCATGTGCGCATTGGCCGTCATTTGTCTAGGTGGTCTGATCTTCGCCGGGATTCGCATGATGACCGATCGTTTTCAGTACATCGCCATCGACCAGATTCACGAGTCGTCTGGACAAGTGGTCAACTGTCTGGGGGATCATTTCCGATAAGCCGGCTTCTCAGTAATAATGCAGATCGATTGGCGAGTGGCTTTAGCGGGGCTTCGTCCAATGCCCAGACTTCCGTATTGTCGACCCAGCGGTGAGCAGAGGTTTTGGGCCATCAAAGCGCCCAGACCGGCGAGACAGTGAAACTTCCGTATTGCCGACAATACAGAACCAGGATTGATTGAGATCATGCAACCGGCAGTGCAGAAGTCTCACGGAGCAGTGCTAACGGCGCTTCGTCTTCGAGTTCACCCGCACTGGTGAGCATTAGCCAAAGACTTCGCTTTCTAAAACAATTCTCTGCCTCAACACGCACTTAATCTGCTCGTTGCTATTTCTTCGTGGCAGTGAAGGTATAGGTGAAGTCGGGGCGGGCTCGGCCGTTGAAATCGAAGATATGGATGTAGAAGGTCTGGTTGGCAGTCGATGTCTGGAGGGTGAGGTAAGAATTCGACGTTCCGAGGCCCGCGGGTGAGTGGCTGATGCAGGGATCTGTGAAATTCTTCGCGCCGGCGCTGTAGGGAGCGCCCGGGGTCGGGCTGTCAACGACAGGATCATTGCAGGTGACGAGGCGATTGCCGTTCGCGTCGACGAGTTCCAAGGCGGGATCGATTGCGGAGGATGTTGGAGCACTGTAGGTGCCGTTCCAACTCATGTAGCCGTTGGAAACACCGACCTCATAGGTTTCACCGGCATTGACGCCGGAAAGGACGTAGTAATCCTGATCGGGGGCGGCGTTGCCGGAGGTGTCAGTGTAAGGACTGAGCGAGGCGTAGTAGGTGCCGGGAGCGATCGGCGTCGCGGTGGCAATGGTGTCGTTGCGGGGCGACAGCGGCGCGGGGGTCACGAGGATGCTGTCCGGCTTGATGACGGAGAACTGGTCGATACCGGAGGAGTCTTTGAGGGTGACAGTGAACTGGGCGAGGCCGGCAGACTGAGGCGTCCCGGTGATCTCGCCTGTGGATGCATTGATCTGAAGGCCGGAGGGCAAAGAACCGGAGGTGACCGTGAAGGTGTATGGCGGCGCGCCGCCGGTGACGGCGACGGTGTGATCGAACGGCTTGCCTACCGTACCGATCTGCATGAGATCGTCCGTAAGCTTCAGAGCGGCTGGAAGAATGGTGACGGATGCGTTCGTCTGGAACTGAAAGGTGGGGTCCTTTGCCTGCAGGACGAAGTTATAGGTGCCCGCTTGAGTAGCATTCCCCTGCAGGTTGAGCTGGGAATCCTGCCCGGGAAAGGGGAGCATCTGCAGCCCGGGCGGAAGCGCGCCGGAGACGAGTGTCCACGTGATGGGATCCGTGCCGCACTGAAGGCTGACGAAGTTTTGATAGTAGACGCCGATCTGACCCTGTCTCAATCCGTTGTTCAGGCCTTCGACGTTGAATGCGAGCGTAGCCGAGGCGGTCTGGCTGGGTGTGGAGGAGTCTGTGACATTGAAGCTGATGTTCAAGGGGCAATAGGGGACGGTTGTATTCCCACTGAGCACACCAGTGCTGCCGTTGAGCGTGACCCCCTGTGGAAGCAGCGTTGTGGCTGCCCATGCGAGGGGAGCTGTTCCGTTCTGAGCCGCCAATTGAATTGAAAAGGGGACGCTGAGCTGGACCCGAGGAAGGCTTTGGGTTGAGATGGTGAGCTGCGGTGTGGGCGGCGGGGAGGGCGGAGTTGGGTTGGGCGGCACCGAGCCAGAGCCGCTCGACGCACCGCCGCAGCCGGTGAGGAGGAGGGCCGCAGCGAGCAGTGCAGCAGATGTGCGGGCGAGGATCACTGCCTTCCCCTCGAAGGAGCAAGGCGTGGTGAGGCGGAGGGCGGTGAGGTAACGACGTTCGAGGAGGGACTCTGCGGACCTTCGAAGATGTCGAAGGTGGGTGCGGTGTTGTCGAGGATGATGTTGATGTTGGGCGTGACCTGGCCGGCCTGGACGGTGATGTAGTCGATCTGGCGGGGGACGGTGCAGTCGATGGTGGAGAAGTTAGGGTCCGTGGCGCTCTCGTGCGCGTTCCAGTATTCGCCGGGGCCCGGGAGCGGGATGATCGGATTGTTGGGGCCAATGACTCCGCCGTCATTGATGGCACTGGCTTCGACGGCATAGGTGCCCGCTGGGACGGGTATCTCGAACCAGCCGAGGAGGGCCGGGTTGCGCGAGCCGAACTGGTCGCCGTCGACGTTGTTGCCATAGAAGCCGTGTGGGCAGGCAGAGGCAGGCGTGCAGGCGAGGTAGTTGGCTGTGTAGGGCTGACCGGGATTGCCGGTGAAGCGGAAACCGGAGATGGAGGACCATGCCTGAGAGCGATCCTCACCTGCGGTTGTGCCGGACATCGCGGGATGAGCGGCGACCAGGGCGTCCTGGACGTGACTCTGGCCGTCGGAGAAGAGCACGAGGCCGGTGATGGTGCCGTACACGGAGTTGTAGTTGGCCGATGGATAGAGCCAGGAGATCCAGGCCTTGTCATCCGGTGAGAGGGCAGACTGGCTGGTCAGCTGGAAGTACATGATGGGAAGCGCTGCGGTATCGGCGGTGGATGTGCCGCAAGGGTCGAGGCCGGGCAGTGAGTGACCGAGGCCGAAGAAGTGGCCGAGCTCGTGCAGCATGACCTGGTCCTGCTGCTGCTCGGTGAGATTGGAGCCCCCGGTGAAGACGGCCATCGCGCTGACGATGTGGCCGTCGCGGCTGAGATCGCAGAGTGAGGTGAAGCCAATGACGGAGGCGTCGCCGACGAGCTGCGAGAAGATGGTGCCGTTGCTGTCGAAGATCATCGGCGACTGCTGGCCGCTATCGCAGGAGCCCGTGACAGTGTTGAAGTCGGCGACGGTGGCGACGTGGCCGTTGGGGACGCCGAGGATGGGGCCAGCGTTGGTGGTTGAGAGTGCGACGGTGGGGAACTGCGTCCAGGCAGCAAAGGCATTAGCAAGGTCGGCCGCCGCTGTGGCGTTGGAAAGTGCGCCGAGGGTGCCAGTGTCAACTCGGTACTGAATGGGCTGCGAGTTGTTCCAGACGAAGGGCTGGCCGTCGACGCCAAACGAGGGGCTGCCGACGAGCCAGGGGCCGCCCGCTTCGCCAGCGAGGGAGCCCAGAAGGAGGACGGCGGCGCAGAGCAGGGCGCGCTTCATCGCACGGCTCCCGGACTCTGCACGAGGAGATGGACGGACTCCTTCAGCGCGCTGAGGGCAATGGGCCCGCGCTGAAACGACTGAACGGTCGTGCGGGATTTCGCGGAAAGTTTGGCCGGATTCAGCGCGCCGGAGCGAACGACGTTGTCGAAGAGGCCGGAATTCTGGTTGGCATTGATGGCGTAATCCTGGCCGTCGGCGCCCTTTACCACACGAAAGCGGCCCTGCTGGAGGCCAACCGGAGAGACGAGGCCGAGAGTAGTGGGGCGGTTGAGGAAGAGCAGAACTTCGTCGCCGAGATGGTAGCCGGCGCGGTCGGAAATGTCGCGGATGTCCCAGAGGAATTCACGGAAGGTGAAGGTGCTGGGCGCCTGACCTTTGAGAACGTCGTCGACTGCGAGAGTGAGGACAAGCGTTTGGAGGTGGTTGTAGCGCGGGTCAGGCTCAACGGTGGCGGAGACGACGCGACCCTGGATGATCTGACCCGCGTTCGAGCTGAGATCGGCGAGATTGCGCGGCAACGTAATGGCTCCGCGCTGCGCATGAGCAGCCGAGGAAACATACAAAGTTACGGCGAAAAAAATGATGACTGCGATTGTGAAGTTGACGGACAGAGTCCTGCCGAGTGCTCGGGATTTTGTGACCCGCATATCTGATTCCCTGCTATGGTTCGATCTTTTGATCGGGAGAATTTATAGCACAACAGCCTCGGTGGATTCGAATCGTGAGTCGCGTCGGCGCCTGTGAGGCCCGCATTTTGTGGATTAGACTCATTTACGCCAGAGTGTGCTTATGGTCCATCTGAAACGACCGAAACCGAATTCTTTAGCGCCACGGTGCACGGACGATACGCAATCAATGCCGACGGCGCCTGCCTTTGATGGTCGGTAGCAATTACCTGTTGGGAATCGTTATCGGCGGCTTGGACAAGCAACTAGACAAACGGAAATGGGAGATGACCGTCGTCTATGGTGGGTCCGCAAACACGGAAGACCCCAAAGCAGTTGACCATTCGAGTGACGTTGCTCTGAAGGGATATAGGCATTTCCAGTTTAGTTTCTCTGAGAAACATCCACTCGAAAGTCGGCTTTTCAGGCAAGTTCGATTCACCGGTGGGAACAGCCAACAGCGAACCTTCTCAAACCCCGTTATTCGTGCAGTTCACCTGTACGGCGATATGCCGAGATATGTTCCTATCGATTGCCGGTACATCAAGTGAACAATCGCTTCAAGGCCCAACCGCCTCGGCCATATACGTCCGCTCCGCTAATTGGCCTTTTTGCTCGGAGACTTCTCTGCTAATGTACGTTCGCAGTCCATCTACGCCGTTAGTTATCTCTCAAACACTACCGGCATCCCAGCGAGCTCGCCACCCGCTGTTGTTCATGGGCCTTGAATGGAAACGGAGTGACGCATGCGTACACGTTCAAGCAATAGACGCGAACGCGATCGTTTCAACGCGCGCCCAACGTTGATCCTGGCCGCAATCTTCATGGTCAACTGTGCCGGGATCACGCAAGCGCCGCCAACTCCCAAGCAGTATCTCGACTCCGCAGGGATAGGCAACTCTGTTGCGGAGCTTCAACAGGCACTCAAAGACAAGAGGGTTGGCGTGCGTTCGGCCGCTGCGGGAGCGCTCGTGATGAGCAAAGCGCCCGGTGCGGCCGAATCCATTTGGAGCGCAGGCCAGGACGAACAGGATCCAAGAGTGTTGCTCTCGTTTGGCAGAGGCCTTCGATATCTCTCTGATCAGCGCGGTCAGACATTCATCGAGCGAGTGTGTCTCGAGTCTGCTACTGAAATGTCTTTGCGTGTACAGGCGATGGTAGAGCTTGGGTCGAATGCGAGTCAGAACTGTGTCGATTCGGTCATCGCCGCCAGTCTGGAGGATGGCCCGATGGCCATTGCGTCATCGCTTGACTTCGAAGTACTTCATCCAGAGCTTGCCAAACGCAGTCCAAGGTCACGCGATCTGATTGTGCAAGGAATCGAATCACCTCTTCCGCCTGTCAGAGAGAAGGCGATTCGTTGTGCCTTGAGTTGTCAAGTCGATGGCGTAGTCGCGGCTCTTGATCGTGCCCTAAGTACTGAAGCTGATCCCGAGAAGCACAAACTCCTGGCTGAGGGGCGCTGGGCAATAACTACGACCGGCCCCTGAGTCGTTTGCGCGTGAGGACGATGAGAGTGCGGTGGTGGACTCAATTTCCTTTGCTTGCAATCTGAAACCCCGCACTACATGCACTACACTTTCCCACAACGACTACTCGGCTATGGAGATAGTCCGCGCCGCCTCGCAGGTAGGCAGAATCGGCGCTCGACTTTTTCGAGCCCTGCGGAACTCAGTTGAGCATTGTAGGCGACAATAGCGCACAATCCAGCTCAGCGGTGGCCACGAAGTCCGTTGCATCATGTCATCGAGTAGGCGCAACTATTATTCAATTTCACCGTCAATCTTTCCGAACTTGCTATGTATTCTTCTGGGCAAGAACCGCAGACAACTACGCTGCTCCGCCGAGCAATTTCCGACGCATGACAGCTTCCAAGCCACTTCGATCGTGCGCGGCTTTCGCTGGTTGAGATTCCCGTACAGCAGCTTTCGGAACGAATACGGGACGATTGCTCATCGGAGCAGCCAAAGCCTTCGGCTCGATCGTTGCCTGTTTCACTCTAGGGGTGTATTCACGCCGCTGCTTGGGCGGCAAAATAACGAGCCGGGGCTCAGGCTGGAGCTCAACGTGAGGAAAGCGCAGTACGCGAGCGCGTCGCGGCTTCGCGATTCTTTGCGATTTTGGTGTTAGAAGCTGTTCGAGAATCGCTCGAATTCGTTTCAACTTCTCAATCTCGGCATCAATCTCGACGATAATCAGTTCGATATTCACCTCAACAGGATATCGCCTAATGACAGCGCATCTACTCGACCGTTGGTGTGAATTCCTCGATGATCGACTCCGTTTGCGGATTGCCTGCGAGGAGCGGCAGTTCGGCCTCGATCTGGAAGTTACTCAAGCCCACACCGGCAAGTCTGAATAGCTGCGACGGCCCGAGATCGACCCTATCGAAAAGGGAGACAGCGAGCTCTGCAAGTTCATCGGCGCTCCTGGGCATCTCGGTCGGCGTCAGACTCCGCGTCAGAGTGGTGAACTCGCGGGTCTTGAGTTTCAGAACGATGGTTCGCGCCTGCCTGGCATTGCCGCGTGATGCGTTCCAGACCTTTTCAGCAAGACGGTGAATCGCAGGCTGGAGTTCAGGCAAGGGAAGGTCGGTTGGGAAGGTGTCTTCAGCTGAGATTGATTTGCTTACACGATTCGGGACAACGGGGCTGTGATCGATGCCTCGAGCCAATTCATATAGCCGTTGACCGTAACGGCCGAACCGTTCCTCAAGTTGAGCAAGTTCGAGGGCTTGTACGTCGCCAATGGTCCTGATGCCAGCCGAGTGCAGATGCTTTTCAGTCACCCTTCCCACGCCAGGAACCCGGCCGATCGGGAGGTCCCTCAGGAACTCGACAACTTCATGTGGCTGAATCACGAATAGGCCGTTCGGCTTCTTCCAGTCAGAGGCGATCTTCGCCAGAAACTTGTTCGGGGCGACTCCTGCCGAGGCAGTTAGGTTCAGTTCGCTCCAGATCTGCGCACGAATCGTGCTCGCCACACGAGTTGCCGTTGGTAATCCTGTCTTGTTCTCAGTGACGTCAAGGTAGGCCTCATCCAATGAAAGGGGTTCGATGAAGTCGGTGTGTCTGCGGAAGATCTCGCGAACGGCGAGTGAGACAGCCTTGTAGCGTGTGAAATCGGGCGGAAGGAAGACGGCCCCCGGACAGAGTCGCTCTGCTGTAACCGCGGGCATTGCAGAGCGAACACCGAACTTCCTTACCTCGTAGGAAGCAGCGCAGACGACCGACCGCGGTCCTTTCCACGCGACGACAACTGGCCGACCCCGCAAGTCCGGATTGTCGCGCTGCTCCACGGATGCGTAGAACGCATCCATGTCGACGTGGACGATCTTTCTGAGCTGCTTATTGGAAGAAACAGCGGTCATTTCAGAACAGCGGCGCCTCCAACGCCAAGCCGATCCACAGATGCCATTGTGGCATATTCGCCCGTTGTTCGCCCACGCTTGCGTGATCCCAAATCTGAGGGGCCGCGCAACGGCCTGATTAACCCAACTCAGTAAGTCCATCATCATTGCAATTCCGCTCATCGTGGCTGTCTGCGTTTTGGTTTCGCGGCAGATGCTGATCCCTGTCCGAGCTGCGGATAAGCTTCGAGCAACGGATCAGGGATCGGATTCTCCTTCACGCCAAGAAGGCGCTTCAGATCAATGGCGTTCACTGCTGCTTGGCCCTTGTAGTGATTATTTGCGGCGGCAATGACCTTCTTTGCTTCTCGGCGAGTCGGCTCCCGCTCCACCTTCTTCGCCATGGATTTCATCGACTCTGCGATCGGCTCGAGCTCTTCCGGTGTGTAGAGATAGTCGTATCGTTCGTCCCGGTTCTTGGAGTTGAACCACTTCTTGTAATTCCGACCGTGCAGTCGCAAATACGCGATAGGGGCTGTCACATAGTCTGTCCCATGCAGAGATGCCCCGAGCCTCGGCTCATCGATGTTGACCCATGCAGTTTCGTGCTCTCGCAAGGCGTCCAATACCCACGGATCGTCCCAGCTTTCATGTCGGAACTCGATCGCCTTTGGGTAGTCCTTAAACGCATTGAGCACATCCGCGACATGATCCCAGTTGCCTTCCAGGCGTACTGCTTCGCCTTCCTTGTCTTTTGTCGTGAACTTGAACGAGACAGGGAACTGGAACAGGACAACGAGCAAGCGTTTGCGCTCGACAAGCACGTCGAGAAACTCCCGGCTCTGGTCAATATCTGTCTGGCTGTACTTCAGGCTTTGTACAGAAGTCGGTGCTTTGCGTTGGCTCGGTTTGCTTCCCGCGGCATGCGTAAACACTTGGTTCGCCTTGATGGCGAATTCGAAGCCGGGAGTCTCCACTGCATCTGACCACTTCTTTGCAATAGCTGGTTCGAAATGGCGGTAGAAGGTGGCGTTGATCTCGCACGTGTTGAAGTAGCGTGACAGATATGTAAGCTCGGGGGTGCCCCCACCGACTACACGCTTTACTGATTTCGGGTAGACGATGCCTCGCCAGTCTGGATAGGAATAGCCCGAGGTCCCGATGAATAGCTCGGGCGTCGTTGATTTCGCCATGTCACATGAGACGCTACTCTTCGTGTCTCAGCATGTCAGGGCGCCCGAACCACGTCTCGCGGATCCTTGTCTTCGCAGACGCCAAACGTAGCTCACTCGTCGCAGATGGTCGCCGACCGTCCACTCCTGGTAAGCGCATCTCACGACGACTCTCGGCTTCACCCACACGCAGCTCAACATTTTCTCGGCCGTAAGGCCCTGACCCCATCGGCCGGGCGACCGCTCGGGAAGATTCGTGAATGGGCATCGTTCGGTAATGAGAGGTTCTAATCGCGTATCGAGCTCGCGCCGGGACGCGGAAACAAGCCGGCCCGAACACTTGCGCAGAACCGGAGTTCGCGGCCACGGTAAAAGCCGATCAGTAGGGCGTCTACTCCACCTGTTCCCGGCATGAACCCGCCAACGACGAACTCTTCCGCTTGGGTCAGGCATAACTTCTGCCATGCGCCAGACCTGCGACCTGATTCATAGTGACTGTTCAGGCGTTTCGCCACCACGCCCTCAAGCCCATGCTCGCGGACCAAGGCCATCATCCGGCTGGCGGGAATCTGAAAGGTCTCGCTGAGCTGGACCAGATCAGAGCTGCGTACCGAATCGCGGAGCAGCTGCTGCCGCTGGTTCAGCGGAAGTGTGCGAACATCCCGGCCGCCCAGCATGAGAATGTCGAACGCAAAAAAGACTACCGGAGCGCCGGAAGACCTCGAGTTCTGGAGCAGTTGGAACTGGGGCCGGCCTTCGGCGTCCATGGCTACAAGCTCACCATCAATCACGGAG
>Ga0335072_10008869_pt1 | contig 14552 bp, 19 predicted proteins | sample Lox_Sample_21_FD_206725 | JGI IMG/M metagenome (GOLD analysis project Ga0335072, IMG submission 206725) | Soil microbial communities from Loxahatchee National Wildlife Refuge, Florida, United States - Lox_Sample_2.1 | ecosystem: Environmental > Terrestrial > Soil > Wetlands | place: USA... | reverse complement strand
GGACAGCACCTATGTGATTCCGCAGGTGGTGGACAAGGGGTATCTGCAGATTGGGAAGAAGAAGCTCGTCTTCGAGCGGAAGGGGAAATAGGTGCCGCGATGGCAGACGAAAAACAGTCCACCACGCCCGCCGCCGATCGGCAGATACAACCAGCTTCGCCGGCAGTTCATGACAATCGCGTGCTGCCGGAAGGGGTCGTGCCCAAACAGGCTCAGGCGTATGTGATTGCCGGGCTCGCGCTGCTGATCCTGATGGCCGTTCTTTTCTCGAAGAACCATGCCCGCACTGATCCCAAGGCAGCCGCAGAGCCGTCAACGACGGTATCGAACGATGCCAACCAGAAGCGGATACAGGAGTTGGAGCAGGACCTCAGCGCCGACCAGCGTCAGACCGAGCAGCAGCAGGCCCAGGCACAGAAGGCCGGCGCGATGACAGCACCTGGGGGAACAGCCACAACGAACGGCTCCCCTCAGACGGGCAGTGTCACTCCTGCCGAGCAGGCACAGCCGCCACGCGATCCGACTGCCGATGCGGAAAAGGCGCTGGCCTTCAAATCACGATTCGCGTCGAACCTGGTGAGTCCCGTTGAGGCCACACCGCTATCCGTGATAGGCGCGGGCACTCAGCCGAATTCATCTCCCCTGAACCGCACTCAGGGTTCACCGCAGCAGGCTTCTGCTCCGCAGTCTGGCAACGCCGCGAGCAAACATGCGCCCGAGGTCAACATCGACGCGGCGCACGGCCGCCCTTATGTCATCTTCGAGGGCACGACGATCGATACCGTCCTCACGAATCGCCTCGACGGCGAGTTCGCCGGGCCGGTGAAGGTCATGGTGACCAATCCCGTTTACAGCCGCGATGGTCAGCATGTGCTGATTCCAGCCGGAACCTTCCTTCTGGGCGACGTTCAGAAGGTCTCGAACTTCGCTCAAAAGCGGTTGGCCGTGACCTTTCACCGCATGATCATGCCCGATGGATACTCGGTCGATCTCGACCAGTTCCGCGGCCTCGACCAGATCGGCGACACTGGCCTCAAAGACAAAGTCAATCAACATTATGTACAGATTTTCGGCGCTAGCATCGCGCTCGGCGTGATTGCGGGAGCGGCGGAATCGACCACCTACGGCGGTTACACCGAGAGTGGCTCAGATATGTACCGGCAGGGCATGGCGTCGAGCCTGTCGCAATCGAGCGACGACGTGCTCGACCGCTTCATCAACATCCCGCCCACGATCACGATTCGCGAAGGTCACCGGATCAAGATTTACATCACCCAGGACATGCTCCTGCCCGCCTACGACGACCATGACATGCCGGGAGTGATGTGATGCGCTTTGCTTCACTCGCGCTTCTCGTGCTCGTGGTTGGCTGCGCCTCCCCCGCGCCACCGAAGAAGCCCTCAGCTTCTCGGACCTTATTACCCAGGAGGCGATCCAGCTCTCGGCGCAGATTCAGTCAGAGAACACGCAGCAGATTGTCGATTCGATTACCGCCGCCGAGCAGCAGCTCGGCGCCCCGCCCGGAGTCTTCAGCCCACATGAAGAACTGACATGGATGATCGCCTGGCTGGCGCTCGCGATCATGCAGGCATTCGTCTTCGCCGTCATCGCCTATGGTTACGTCGCCACAGCGGTCTGTGTGCTGATCGGACCGGTCTTCATCCCCTGGTTCATCGTGCCCAAGCTCGACTGGCTCTTCTGGGGTTGGCTCAAGGCATTCATCGGCTTCAGCTTCTATCAGGTCGTAGCCAGCGCCTTCATCTTCATTTTCTCGAAACTGGTTGTCGGCATGTTCAAAGTGATCGGCACGCTGAGCTTCACCAATATCGTGACGCTCTTGCCCGCTCTGCTCACGCTCGCATTCGTCTGCGTCTACGGCCTGCACAAGATACCGGAACTGACCGCCTCGATTCTCGGCGGGCGCAGCGGAACCTGGGTCAACCCCACGGGGAAATAACGCTATGGCAAAAACATCCTTCACCGCCACCGAAGCCGGACACAGGTTCCTTGAACTCTATGCTGAGCCGGTTGTCACCAACACCTACCTGAAGATTGCGCTGCTGGTGCTCTCCGTGGTCGCGCTCGCATTGCTCGCGCTACTGTACCGGGCGCAGACCGCCGCCTCGCGGCTCAAGCCGCTCGTGATTTCGATCTCCGACATCGGGCGCGGCGAGGTGATGAACTACGACGACTTCTCGAAAATCCCCGTGGACCGAGTGAGCAAATACTATCTCGCTCGCTGGTGCGAGCTTTACTACGGGCGCAACCATGCCACGCTGCAGCGGGATTTCTCGCAGTCGCTCGATTTCTTCTCGAACGAATTGCAATCGGCCACATTGCAGCAGGTGAATAAACAGAAGACCTTGCAAACTTTCGTTCTCGATCCGAGCGCGCCCGATATCGACATCGAGATCGACGCCGTGAACCTCATTGACCTGCGGCAGTCTCCTTATAGCGCCCAAATCCAGTTTGAGAAGGTCTTCCGGTCGCCCGGCGACGGCCAGGAGCAGCGCCGGGAACGTTGGACCGCCAGCGTGATCTATAGCTTCCGGCAGGAAGTTCCCAACGACATGCTCCTGACCAACCCGCTCGGCCTTGTTATCAGCTACATCCATGCAGACCAGGCATTTGGGAACTAGCCATGCGGCCGAAGAAATCCATCCTGCTCTACTGCGCCGACCGGGAACTGCTCTCGGCTACCGCCTTCGCGCTGCGCCTCTATCCCTACCATGTCACAGCGGTCGAAGACAGCATCCAGGCAACTCTGCTCGCTCACGACCGCTGTGCTGCGTTCTCCTGTGCCGTTCTCATCCACGCACAACAGGGCGATCTCGCTGGACGGCTGGTACACCGCATTCTAGACGCCGTGCTTTCCATGCCTCTGCTGGTGGTGGATCGTGCCGGGGATCTGGCGCCAGTCTGCTATGCGGACATGGTGCTTTACGGGCGCAACACCTCGATGCAGCACATGCTCTCGGCTCTCGAAATACTCTGCCGTCGCAAGAGGGGGCCAAAGCCCGCCGTTGATACCGTGCCCCGCGACTGCAGCGCGAGGAGTCGCCGGTGATGCGGAACCATTCGCGTCTAGAGATGGAATCGCGCCTTTCCCAGACGCGCGGAAGCGATGGTTCTCTTGCCCTCGCCGGAATGATACCGCTGCTGTGCAGCTCGCCCCTTACTCCGTCACCCTCGGATTCGATCTTCGCGAGGCGGGAGCAAGAGACGATGCGGGCAGTAGAAGGATATGCTTCACCCGCGTGCTACCTGCAGCCAGTGGAAGCGGACGACAGGATCGTCCGTGCTGCCCGGTTGCATGGGCTCGCCTTTCATCCCGCGCCCTTCATACAGAGCGTTTCCACGGAGTGCCATCTCTCCCGGATTGTCCCTGCTCACCCTCGGTCACTCGCTCGGTGCTTTTCCCGCGCCCGGCGGCACTCGACGTTCTGCTTCGTTCGCCGCGGCGAACGCCCTTCGGGTCTGGGTTTCCAGCAACAAATTTCCCGCGCTTCAGTGCGCGCGGCGCTGGCCCACACTGCGGGCGAAATTTCTTGCCAGAGCCTCCACAGAAAGACACGCCTTCGGCCTTGGGAGCGGGGCACACTTCGCGTCGCTTCGCGCAGGAGTGTCCCGAGTGCAATCCGGGGCAAATCCAGACAGGAGAAAAGATCATGGCACTTTATGAAAACAACGTCACCCTGAAGGGCTACATCGGCAAGGACGCCCAGACTTTCGCAACCCGGCACGAGAACACGTTTGTGGTTCTGTCGCTAGCAACCAAGTCCGGCTACAAGGACCGGCAGACGAACGAGTGGGTGAACCACACCGAATGGCACCGCCTCGTCGTCTTCGGCAAGCCCGCCGATTACGCGAAGTCTCTCAGGAAGGGCGACTACGTTCAGGTCGAGGGCGAGCTGCGCAGCTCCGAGTTCGACGTGGAGGCCGGTGAGGGCAAAAAGAAAATCACCGTGAAGCGCCGCGGCTGGGAGATTCGCGCGAGCGTCGTCAGGAAGCTGGTCCCGCCCACTCAGGGCGAGGCTCCAGATGCCGACCCGGCTACGGAGGACACCGCCGCATAGGCGGTCCGCTGGGGAGAGGCCGCCCGCCGCCGGTGGCCTCTCTCGTTCGGTCCGGCGGCTCAAGAGGACACGATGCTTGCCAATGCCATCTTTGTCGCTACCCTGATCTTCCTCGCGCTCGGCTTCTGGCTCACGCGGGAACTTCAGTTCCTTACACCCTGGCGCAGTCTGATTCTGCACGAGTACCTCAAGAGCATCGCGCTCTATTGCGCTCTGCTCTTTGCCAATATCCTCGGCCTGACCATCTGGATCGAGCGCAAGTTCTTCCTCCGCGACACGGGCCGCAAACTCAGACACTTCGATCAGGAGATACATAGTGGACATTCGGAACTCTCAGAGGAGATCGCCTCGCAGTTCGGCGAAGAGTAAGCAGGATTCCAGCGAAACGCCATCGCAACGGCCGCTTTCAGAGGCCGAAGAAAAGCAGTTCATGGACTTTTCCGGCGATCATGTGGCCCGCGTCCGTGCCGCCAAAGCAGCCGCGCAGCGCGAGATGGAATCCTTCGGCGATCCCTCCGAATACGATGTCGTCATCCTTCAGGGGCAACTGAAAGAGGGGCCGTCCACCGCGCCCTCACAGGGTTCCCTCAACTTTCAGAACACTGCGCCGAACGAGCCGGGAGAGTCCGACTGATGCGCCTCGAAATTCCCCATGACGTGCCTCGCCGTCGCGAGCCCGAGACTCCGCGCTCCGATGCTCCGTTGGAGCCGTCGCCTGTCGAACTGCGGCGCGAGGCGCTTGCTGCGCGCGCCGCCGACCGTCGCCCGATGCCCCATGCGCCGCAGAATCATTCTCGTCATCCTTCGCTAGAACCGGATTCTCAAAAGCGCACAGTTCCTCTGGACCGCCCAGTGGACCGGCGACCTCGCCGGCAGACCATCGCGCCGCAAACCATCGGCCTTTCCCTGCGCGACGAAGAGCGCAAGGTGCTCGCCGCGGTGGGCCGCTTCCGCGTTATCACGACCCGCGACCTCGTTGAAACCATCTATGACAACCGGCACTCGCGCATGGAGCGCGACCTCGCATATCTGCGCTCGCACGGTCTCATTCAGGTCGATGCCGTGAATGCCCGTCGTGATGGTCGCGGCGGCAGAGTTGAGCGCATCGAGGTGGTGACGCTCACGAAGGGCGGCCAGTCTCTGGTCCGCATGAGCGGCGATCTACCGCGCGACCAGAAACTCTATGCCGGTTTGGTCAAGCCGCGCGAAGTGGAGCACGACGCCCAGATCTACCGCGGTTATCTCAAACAAGCGGACCAGATCGAACGGAAGGGCGGCACGAACCTGCGCGTCCAGCTCGACTTCGAGCTGAAGTCGCAGATCCAGAAAGCGATCTATGCCGAGCGCAAGGCAAATCCCGATCGCGACATCCACCAGATCAAAGAGCAGGTCTCCAGGCAATTCGACCTTCCCTTCGTGGATGGCGGCATCCAGATTCCGGACGCTCGCATTGAATATGACCTGCCTCGTGATCCGGATCGCGACCTTGACCAGGGATCGCGGACCAGCCATGAAGACATCGAGGTTCTGACCGCTGCCTACCGTCCCGGCCATCTGCGCCACAAGGCGCAGGCGGGCTTCCACGTCTACGCATCATCCTCCGACCGGGCCACACTGACCGCGAAGATCGAAGACGACCATCACCTGATGGCACGCATTCTGGAGCTGTAACCATGACCACCGACCCAATCCCCGCGCTTGAATCGTTCGGCTACACCGACCGCGAGGCTGCGTTCCTGTATCTGGCCGCCGCTCATTCCGGCTACTTCCTGCGGCGTCAATTCGATTACTTCATCGACCGCAATAAGGGTTCGATCTCTATGCGGTTTCTCGAAAAGGCTCGTCTCGCCGGTCACATCGAATCGCTCGACTATAAGCAGGGCTGGCGCGTTTACCACATTGCCTCGCGGGGGATCTACCGTCTGCTCGGCGACCCGGAGTCCCAGCTTCGGCGCAGAAAGGGAGACGCCCAGGTGCGCGCCCGGTTAATGGCGCTCGATTATGTCCTCGAAAACGAGAACGACCGCTACCTCTCGTCCACCCAGGAACGGCTGCACTTTTTCGCGAAAATGCGCGGCATCTCGCCGGAGCTCTTCAACGATGACGATGGAAGGCTGCACCCGTTGCTCGGATCATTTCCTCTTTCGCTGGCGGACCGTACACGTCCTGCGCACTCACTGGTGCGCTTTGCCTTCATAGACGAAGGGCTGGTCACCGTCGAAAAGTTTCTCCGGTTCCTCGCCGTCGCCGATCCGTTGCTGCGCGCCATCGGCACGTTCGAGATGGTCTATGTTTCCGTTGCGGACTCCCATTTCGAGGACGCCAAAGCAGGCTTCTGGAAGAGATTTGCCGATGATATGCGCCGCCGCCCCAGTCTCTTCGATGAGGATGTGCGCCCGGTTGCGGTGCAACCTCGTGCTCCTCTGCAGCCGCGGTTCACCACGCTGCTGCTTGGCTACAGCTATCCCATTCTCCAGCGCAGTGAGGCCGGGGGTTCCGTGAGGGTTCGTATCTGAAAGCGAAAGGAAGTAATAACGGATAGCTTTACAAGTACATCGCAACCGACAAGGGGAATAGTGGGTAGTACGTGGGCGGGAGCGACCCCGGCCTCCGGCCTGCCGCGTCGGCATCCGCCACGCTGGTCGCTCCCGCCCACGTGCACCGAAAGTTCGATGTCAGTACCGGCGCGGTACTGACGGGGCACGGGAACCGGCCGTGTTCGCGGCCTGAAGGAGGATGGAGATGAGCAAACTGAAGATCGAGAAAGGCGCAAGCAAAGTGCGGCGTGAGCCGCTGAAGGTGACGATCGACGGAACTGTAGCGGACGACCTGAAGCTCATGTGTGACTGGTCGGAGAACGACCTGAGTTACGTCGTCAACCTTCTGCTCGACTTTGCCATTACGCAGAGCGAGGATTTTCAGAAGTACAAGGCAGAGCGCTCGGCAACACCTGCGGCAGCTCGCAATGAACCCCGGCCCGGCTCCGATCCGGTACGCAGACCCGCTTCGACACAGCCGGAAAAAGGGGCCACTGCGTGAGCATCGACATTCATCTTCGCAACCTCTGCCGTCCGGTGGTTGAGCACAGGTTGTTGCTCTCCTGTGGACTCAGCGCGGCTTGCGGTGTCGTGCTGCAGAGTCTCTATCCAATCCACAACGCCGATCCAATGCTGCGAATCATCGCACTGGAACGGCCGGCGATCTTTCACGGCCTGATCTGGAGCTACAACCTGTTTCTGTTCAGTACGCCGTTTCTCGTATTCTCCATCCTCTTCTCTCTGGCATACGTGCATCTCTACACTCCGGAGCAGCGACAGATCTCTGGCCCATTGCCTCCGTATCCCGATCCGCTTACCCGCGAGGACCTGTCCCTGGTGCTTGGCGAACTCCATCACCCAACGAAACCGACTCCTTCTCCGGCTCCACAATGGCTTTCGCTCCCGGAGCGCGGCCTTTACACGGGTATCTGCATCGTCGGCGCAACGGGCAGCGGAAAGACCCGAGCCATCCTGCTGCCGGCCATGCGGCAGCTTTTCGCATACAAAGCCAATGACCCTGAACGCCGGCTCTCCGGCGTGGTGCTCGAAGTGAAAGGCGATCTCTGCCGGCACGTGCAGCGAACCCTCACGGAGTGCGGGCGGGAACAGGATTACGTCGAAGTCTCGCTCACCGGCCGCCTCCGCTACAACCCGCTCAACAACGACGCCGATCCTTACGCGCAGGCGTTCAGCATCGCTTCCGTCATTATCGCTATCTGGGGTAAGGGCAAAGAACCATTCTGGCAGCAGTCCTATACCGACCTGGTCCGATACGTCATCATGCTTCATCGCATCCGCGACGAGTACGTCACGATGGTGGACATCTTCCGCACCGTGATCAGCGCCGGAACGCTCGAAACCATGCTGACCCAAACGGGACGGTGCTTCACCGCTGTCTCGTTTGTCGGTATTGGCAAGGCGGATTTCGACAAACATGCAGCTCTGTTGGCCCCGTTCGGGTTTGCATGGAATGACAAGGCGAATCAGTACATTGCCCGCCGCACGGACGAACTGAAGTCCTTGCTCGTCCGGAAAACTTCTCTTGCCGCATCCTTATATATACGTCGGCTCGGCAACGAAGACGCCAGCGCCAGTTGGGAGAGTGTCCACTACTGGTACTGGGAGCACTGGAAGTTCTTCCGCGACGAGACGAAGACCGCGATCATCCAGGGCGTCACCATCTTTCTCTCGCTCTTCGACACCAATCGCACCGTCCGCCGCATCTTTTGCCCGCCGAAGGAACTCTACGCGGGCAAAGCCGTGACCTCCGATCCGGGAGCAACGGTCCTGCCCCCGTTCGAGAAGCTGATCGAGTCCGGCAAGGTCGTCGGCCTGAACTTTCCCACGGCGCTCAACCCTGCGCTTGCCAAAGTCATCGGCACCCTGATGAAGGTCGATTACCAGCGGGCCGTCATGCTGCGCATCCCGGAGATGGAAGAACACCCGGAACGGCACTTCCGGCCCACGGTTTTTCTCTGCGACGAGTACCAGAATTTCGCAACGGTCGGGGGAGACAATCCCACCGGAGATGAGCGTTTTCTTTCCCTTTCCCGGCAACCGAAGTGCATCCCCTTGGTCGCCACGCAGAGCATATCCAGCCTCAAGGAGGCACTGCCCAATGAAGGCGTGAAGACCCTGTTGCAGGCATTTCGCACCAAAGTTTTTCTCACTACCTCGGACCCGGACACGGCTCGCTATGCCTCCGAACTGTGCGGCAGAACAGACCGGACCCATATCAGCTATACCGTTTCGGAGTCGAGCAACAACGCCAACGTCGGCTGGCTCAGTGGCCGCACATCATCCAGTCGCGGCTCCGTCTCTGCATCGAAGCAATACCAGAAGCGCCGCGAACCATTATTCGACGAGAACGCCTTCTACGATCTCAGCAACGCTCAGGCCATCGTCGTCGCGTTCAACGGCGTCCGTCCGTTGCCGCCGACCTATTGCTACCTGAAGCCTGATTTCCTGCCCGCCACCATGAGCTGGTTCGATCAGGAAAGGATCGACTTCGAGCCGGAAAGGATACGCAAGTGAGCTTTGAAGTCATCATCCCGTTTTTGAAGCCAATTGAGCATCTGCTCGAATCGAGGACCATCTCGGAAATCATGGTGAACCCGGATGGCACGGTATGGATTGAGAAAGATGGCCGCATCGAACTGCTGTCGGAAATTCGATTTGACGAAGGCGCACTGCTGACCGGTCTTGAAGTGATAGCCAATCGATTCGGGAAGAAGCTCGATGCCGACGCACCCATCATGAATCTGCGACTTCCCGACGGCAGCCGCCTCGCCGCGACCATTCCTCCCATTGTCCAGCCGCAGCCGCTGGTCACCATCCGCAAGTTCACGTCGCGATATTTCGCAATGAGAGACCTGATCGACCGCGGAATGCTCACGGAACCGCAGGCCGAGATGCTTTGCGATGCCGTCCGTGCCGGCGACAATTTGCTCATCTCGGGTGGAACGGGAACCGGAAAAACAACGCTGCTCAATGTTCTTGCTGATGCGATCCCGGAAGAAGAACGCATTCTGGTCATAGAGGACACCGCCGAGTTGTATCTGCGCAAGCCGCATGTCGTCGCAGAGGAGGCCCAGACCGATACTCACCGGAAGCCTGTCACTTTCGACGATCTGCTGCGAGCTGCGCTGCGTCACCGTCCCGACCGGATCATCCTCGGCGAAATTCGCGGGACCGAGGCCCGCACTCTGCTGGACGCCATGAACACCGGACACCGGGGAGTCCTGACAACCATCCACGCGAGCAGTGCCAAAGGCGCGCTCCTCCGGCTGCGGACACTGCTCATGCGCGGTACTTCTTCGCTGCGGCCCTCAGAGGCCGACGCCGAGATCGGTTCATCCATCCACCGCGTCATCCACATCGACCGCAATGGTACGCGGCGACAGGTCCGGGAAACCCTGGAACTTGATCCTCGCTTCAGGAACCATTGACAACCCAGCCCTTGTCGGTCAGATGAAGTGAGATACTCTGATCCTTTCCTTCGCCATCGAGGGTCATGCCGATGGACGGAAATGCCTGATCGACCTCTGGCAGTTTTGCCCAAGCCGCAACGTCGGGAACCTTGTAGGTGTAGGTCACGGTTGTCTCGGTGTAGTCGCCCTGAGTTTGCGGCTGAGTCCAGTTCACAATGGAATCCACCTTTTCATGGCCGTAGCAGAACCCGTCCGACTCTCCCGACATGCCCTGGACCCTCTGAAAGTATCTCTGGCCTTCGCTGCTGACCGTATACCGCTTCACGGGTTGAGGTTTGTGCGGACCCGGCGACAGCGCGTTGGCCATGCTCTGTACCACCGCAGTCGTATCCGTGGACTGCACCAAACTCCCATGGTCCAATGCGGCCAAAATTGCGCCTTCACCCGTTTTGTCCCCATCCGGGACATTCAGCGGAAACTTCCCGCCTACGGCTATGCAAGTCCTGGTCCGCGTCGACAGATATTGATCGATGACGTTCCTGAGGTTTGCCTCGTTCGGCTTCTTTACGCCTCTGCAGCCGCAGAACACGATGAGACTTGAAGCGATCACTATAGTCCATTGGCGCATACGAACCGTCCTTCCTGGGAACCACTGGCCGCCTTCACTCAAAAGCCCTGTGGCGTCCGTGCTGATGCTTTTGGTAAACAGGTCTACTCCGAACTCCCAAATTCACGACTCCTCGATCTTCTAAACCACGGGATAGCGACTTAATACCTGCACATCGCCCTCGTTAATTCTGTACAGTTCGCTCTCGGCTTTTACGCCGACCTGAACCTTGATCGAGAGCGAAACGCCGTCCGTGAAACGTATATCGACTTCCGGTGACCCGGAAGGATCGTAAATGTACCGAATCCGATCAATCGTCTTGCCCGTAGTCTCTGGGAATTCCAAACAGCAATGATTCATAGGCTCCTCTGTTCTTCTTAGATTCGCCTCTCGCTCGAACCGGATGTAGCGCCCTGCGAGAGCCATTCCCGATTTTGGGGAATGGATGGGCGGTCGCGCAAGCTCGATTTGTGAATCAAGGAGATGCGGCTTACCAACGGGCCTGTCGGGCATTCCTGAAACGCTTGATCAAAGCGCGTCAGGACGCCGGCCTCCTCCAGGGAGAGGTCGCCAGGCGTCTCGGTAAATCGCATTCCTTCATATCGAAATGCGAACTGGGCGAGCGCCGGCTCGACATCATCGAGCTGCAGCGGCTCGCAAAGATCTACGGAAAAACCATCAATCATTTTTTGGGTGAGGACTGAAATATTCTCCCCGCTTTCCGGAAATCCTCCCAGGCCGTGATCTTTGCAGGAGCTGCAACTGGACCTCGCTTCGGATACATGCCTTCTCTCATTCGAAGGGACGCATCGAGCAGCTTCTGCAGTAAGGGGGACCGATTGTCTTCGCGAATGAATACACCACACCGTCGCAACGGGCCACGCGGGGAGAATGGCTTCGTCGCAACTCCTGGCTGACAAACGATTGACGAACTGGGCAACAGGCAGATGCCAATCTTTTGGTCAACATATGCCAAAGCTTCCAAAGCGGAATAGGCATCTACGGTAACGCGCAGCGCAATTCCGAAGCCGGCAAAATAATCGTCGATTTCCCGATGACGCTCCGGCCAGGGTTCTCTGGCGATCGCAATGATTGGTTCGCCATCGAAATCTGGCGGAGAAAGAGCGGGTTTTGAAGCCAGCCTGTGCCCCACCGGAATACAGGCGACCAACGGTTCTTCATAGATCGTGCGAATAAGCAGTTCGGGCGCGCGGATCGGCAAGATACCGAATCCCGCGTGTAGCGAGCCCTCGATTACTCCTCGGACAGTGGTCGAAGTCAGCCCGCTCCGATGCTCGATCCTTACCGGCTGGACGTCCTCTATTTGAATTTGAGCAATCGCGGCAATCAATCTCGACGGCAAGTTGGTCGAATGGCCAACCAGCAGGTGATGATCTTTGATCTCCCGCCGAGCGGCGAGTTGTTCTTCAGCCAAAAGCGCCTGATCGACCGCCTTCTTTGCGTCTTCGTGAAAGAGTTTACCTTCCTCGGTCAATATCAGATTTCCTCTGGAACTCTCAAACAGCCGCAATCCAAGAGTGCCCTCGATGTTCTCGATCTGCTTTCGAACTCCAGAGGCAGACAGCCCGAGTTCATCCGCCGCATCCCCGATGTTGTGCTTTGCCGCGACAGTCATAAATGCGATTAGGTTGTCCAGTTTCACCTTTGGGCGGCGCATAGAGATTTACCTAATTTCGGCTGGGGCCAATCCCAAATAGCCCAATCCTCGAACCAGCCCAGAGATCTCCTCCTCCATCTCCAGTCTGACAACGACAGCATCACTCTCAAGACAAACGCCCCAACCAACTGATACGGGCACTCGATAATCATCTGAGCTGTCTCTTCATCCGCTCGGTCGCGGCCTCCTTTGTGTCGAAGAAGATCAGCTAATTACTCTCCGCGAAGCTTGCCGGTGTCGCGGTGACGAATATGAAGTACTCTCCTCAAGCAACGCGCCATCGTGCGCATCCGAGTAGCGGTGGACGATTCACACCCTGCGTACGCATCGTGGAGCAGTCACGTGTCGCGAACTTGGCCTTCTGCTCCTCCGTTTGAAATCGATCTGCTATAGGATGCTCTTAATGTTCCCGCCATCGATGCGCAAAGATGCGGCCGTAATGAAGCCCGCAAGAGGACTGACTAGAAATGCGACTGCGTTAGCTACATCTTCCACGCGTCCGATGCCGCTGGTAAGGGTTGGAACGGGCTCTTGCGCAAATCGCTTTTCGATATCGCTCCAGTGATCGGTTCCCCATTCGAGTTGTCTTGCTACTCCGCGTGCTACGCGCTCCACAACCGGTATATGGATGGACCCTGGAGAGTGCAAAGTCACGGTAACGCCCTTTCCCGGGAACTCCTGTGCGAGCCTTACAGTTGTATTCAACATCGCGGCTTTGGCGGCGCTGTAATATTGGACGGGACGAATCAACGGGAATCTCCCTTTTTGAATTCACACATTGCACCGCGAACGGTGAGTATTTGGTCGACTTAACCCGCTCTCTAGCGAACTGCTCGCAGCCAGGAAGCAAACGACATCAAATCTCTGTGTTCTTGTTTCAAGGCTGGAATATTCGCCTGGAAGCCGTGCTCCGCAAACCAGCGGAGCATGCTAGAGAGCTCCTTTGGCAATAGCCGTGGCATGAAGCATGGGATGGGAATTGATCGCGGGGCCCGACCGAAGACCAAGCGGTATGCATCGAGGATTTCTTCAACGTTCAATTCGTCACCCGCTAGGGCAATTGTGCGCCCGGCATAATGTCCTGGCTCTTCCAGCGCACGCGCGGCGAACCAGCCGATGTCGGATGTGGAGACAAGCTGAAGACGTTGCGATCTACCAAGGGCAGCTCTGAGAAGCCCCAAGAGTATCGAGCGCGGAAATGCGGCGGTCGAGAAATTCTCCATGAACGCGACTGGGCGAAGAATTGTTGCGGTTAATCCAAGGTCGCGGATGTATTGTTCGATGTGCCACTTGCTTTCGTAGTGTGGTACGCCGCTCTTTCGTTCGGCGCCGTCAAGCGACGAGTAAACAAGGTACGGAGTACCTGCCGCCATAACTGCATCCGCGAATGCCCTCCCACGCTGTAGCTCAAGTGCGCCGTCGCACTGAACCGAGAAAGCGGCATAAACGCCAGAAAGGGCTGCTGCCACCGTGGCGGTGTCATCAAAGTTCCCCCTCACCAATTCGACTCCTTGAGCGGCAAGGCGCTTTGCCTTGGCGGAGTGCGGGTTGCGGGTTAATACGCGCACTCGCACCCGCTGGTTTGCCAGGAGATGCTGGATTGTGGCTCCTCCTTGCCTACCGGTCCCGCCTGTAACCAAGACGAGCTGATTCGATGAGCGTAGCATGTGGGAATTTCCTTCCAAAGTCCAGGGCGACGAGCGGATTGATCGATATGATGAGGCTTCGTCATCGCAACACCGCGTATGTACCGCGGATGTGTACCGGAGTTGGTTAATCGTCCAACTCAGTACACCACCCCCAAGACCTGCCTCAAGTGGTGCGGATGCTCGAGCTCATCGACAAGCGCTACGGCATAATCTTCGGCCGAGATGTGGCTCTCGCCTTTCTGATCTGGAACAAAAGCGCTGCCACTCAGTCGAAACTTGCCGGTCCGTTCGCCAGGCTGGATAAGTGCTGCCGGACTGAGACTCGTCCAATCAAGGTCCGATTGCTTGAGTACTGAAAGCGCCTCTTTGTGTGCCAAGCCATGTGATATCCATTCTTGGGGAAAATGTGGCGTGTCGACGATTGGAACGCCGGGAGCGACTTCCAAGTTGCCGGCCCCGCCTACCATCAGAAATCGCCGAACCCCGGTTTGCTCTAGCAGGCTGCTGAAAAAGACCGTTTTCCTGCCTAATTCTCCTCGTCACAGTTCAGGTGCGGCGGATTTATCGCCTTGTT
>Ga0335072_10008868_pt1 | contig 14552 bp, 11 predicted proteins | sample Lox_Sample_21_FD_206725 | JGI IMG/M metagenome (GOLD analysis project Ga0335072, IMG submission 206725) | Soil microbial communities from Loxahatchee National Wildlife Refuge, Florida, United States - Lox_Sample_2.1 | ecosystem: Environmental > Terrestrial > Soil > Wetlands | place: USA... | reverse complement strand
GCCGTATACAACGTGTATCTTCTGCATCGCTTGCGGCGTCGCGCCAGCGCGGCCGAGCGCGCGCGGGTGGCGCGAGAACTGCACGATGGCGCCGTGCAGTCACTCATTGCGGTAGAAATGCAGGTGGACGTTCTGCGGCGGCAGGCGCAATCGGGCAAGCCTATCACTGGCGAGCTCGGGCGCATTCAAGGGTTATTGCGCGAAGAAGTGCTGAAGCTTCGCGAGTTGATGCAGCAGATGAAGGCCATCGATGTCGACGCTCCTCGCTTGATCGGTGTTTTGCAAGATACTGTAGAGCGGTTTCAACGTGAAACCGGAATCAGCGCTCGGTTTGTTACCGACGTTGACGAGTTGGATATGCCGCAGCGCGTGTGTCGAGAAGTGTTGCGCATCGTCCAGGAAGGACTGGTGAACGTGCGTAAGCACAGCGGCGCCCGGCATGCGCTGGTGCGGCTGAATTCCAACGACCAACACTGGAGCCTGACGGTCGAGGACGACGGCAAAGGATTCCCGTTTACGGGCCGCTACACTCAAAAGCAGATGGAAGAGATGGGTAAGGGACCTATGATCATTCGGGAACGCTTGCGTTTAATTGCCGGGGAACTCACGGTAGAATCGAATCCCGGACAGGGGGCGCGCCTGGAAATAACTGTTCCGCGCAGCGGAGAACTCGTTCATGAACTTTAGAAAACCACAGGGCGTTCGTATCGTAATTGCAGACGATCATCCGATCTTCCGCGACGGGTTGCGGCGTTTGCTCGAAGCCGAGTCGGACTTCAAAGTAATCGGGGAGGGTTCCGACGGCGCGGAAGCGGTAAAACTCGCACGCTCTTTGAAGCCGGATATCCTGCTGCTCGACCTGGCGATGCCGAAGCATCCTGGGCTGGAGGCGTTGCGCGATCTGAGCGTTCCGGCCAATGCGACGCCGGTGCGTGTGATTTTGCTGACCGCCGCGGCCGAAAAGAGTCAGATCGTCGAAGCTCTCCAACTGGGAGCACGCGGAGTGGTGCTCAAGGATTCCGCCACCCAGCTGTTGCTGAAAGCGATTCAGACCGTCATGTCAGGCGAGTACTGGGTGGGACGCGAGAGCGTTTCGAACCTCGTGCAGTATCTACGTACCCTGATGCAATCTTCCAATGACGAAGCGCGGCAAAGAAAGTTCGGGTTGACTCCGCGCGAACTGGAAATTGTTTCGGCCGTTGTGGCTGGATATTCGAATAAGGAAATCGCCGAGTATTTCAAAATCAGCGAAGACACTGTTAAACACCATCTCAGCAATATCTTCGACAAGCTGGGCGTTTCGACGAGATTGGAACTGGCGCTGTTTGCGGTGAATCAGGCATTGCCGCTCAAAAGCATTGCATGATGTAAACGTATCTTTATCAGAAGCTTACGAAGACCGCTTATTGGCAGAGCCAGTTGCAAGGGCACTCTAGTGGCACTTTGGTGCCATTGGCGATCGGACTACTCCCACCTAGACTGATTATCAACGACCACCCCTAATTTGCTCGCAGATAAGGAGGCGCAGCGCGTCTTCTTTCACGAGTGGGGTTTAGGCAAGCTAAATTGATAGATCGCAGAGGAGCCCGTGGCAAAACTTCTAAAGCAGCTTTGGAACGATGAGCAAGGACAGGATATCGCCGAATACGCCGTCATGCTGGCTGTCATTCTGGTGATCGTTGTGGGGACTGTGAGACTCATCGGTTCGAACGCCAACAACGTGTTTTCGAATGTTGGCAGCGCGATCTCACAATAACCCGCCTTATTTGTGAAGAGCGTTCCTCCCCGTACAGCGCTTGAAGTGTGCCCGGAATAGTCCCGCCTCAGTTTCTGAATAACAACTCACTGTTTTTCGAGGAATCCTATTTCTGTTCCGCAGTCGTCGCAGCCGGCGCGGTGGCGGAAAGCGCGACCTTTTCCCCACCCGTGGACAGCCGCGTCAGATAGGGGAAGAATGGCGTGATCTCGAACTCCATCTTCTCTCGCGCCGAAGTTAGAGCCACCGGCTTTGCTTTGGAAAGTTCAACCTGATCGCTCCAGGGGTCAACCTTGATACGACCGCCCAATGGCAACGCGGCGATCTGGTCAAGCTTCTTTTCGTCGAGTGCGGGCGCGGATGCGAGCAGCGGAGACATGCGAATCTCTTTGCCCTGCGCCAGAGAGTTCCCAAGGTGCGGCCGAATCAGATTGGGCAGCTCGGGTGCCTTTTCCTGCAGGGCTTTCAGGAATAATCCCGCATTTCCCAGCTTGTCTTTGTAGGGCGAGTTATTGAGCATTTCCAGCGCCTTCTTGTCCGCCGCTTCTTCGTCGGCGGCATTTCGCTTGAAATCCAGACGCTGGAACGAATCCTCGTCGGGGAAAAACATTTTGTCGTTGAAAGCGAGTTTGGTGTCGAGACGATGACCGAGCACAATATGAGCCAATTCGTGTGCCAGAACCATGGCAAGCGAAGCTTCATCGGGAAGAACATCAAGTAGACCGCGACTGATGACGATTGTGTGACCGATGGTGAAAGACTCCAAGGGCGAAGTCAACAACACGCGGCAGCGAATGTCGCCCTGCAAATCGATATTGTTGGTGATGAGGAGATTGTTGACCACGGTCAATAGAATCTTATCTACATCTCCGGGAGGTGCGAGCAAGCCAATTTTTTGCAATCTTTCGACTACGTTGTCTTCGGCCTGCTTCTCCCACATGCGCTCCGCAACCACCGGAGTGGCGTCCGCCGCTGCTGCGCTTTCATCCTTCACAGACTGCGGCGAGTCCACGAGGATCTGCGTGAATTCCTCATTCTTGCCCAACCCCTTTAAGTCATATCCCCAAAGCCGCGTCTGCGCCTTGAAGTGCAGTGTCTTGGTGAGGCCAGTCTTTAGGTTCGACTCTTCCGTGTAGATATATGCCGGAAGCCAGGTACCGGGCCGCATGTTCAGCCGCCAGCTATCGAAATGGAAGAAGAAATTGATCTTCGGCTGTGGATAGTAAGTGCCGTTAAAGCGGACGATATTGTAATCCTGGTCCTCTACCCAGATGCGGCCCATAAACCGCGCGGTCCTCTGGCCCTCTTTCGGCTGAACATCGATGACGAGGCAGCGAACTTCGCCCAGGAACTCGCGACGGACAAAGGTGAAGTTGTAATACTTCTTCTGAAAATCGGTATCGAGGATCACCATCTGGGCGAAGCCCATGGGCAGGAAATGCAGCGAATACATGCCGGTCAGCTTCGTAAGCAGGCGATGTCCGAAACCAGGTTGCCCAACAAAAGACGTGTCCTCCGGTCCATCGGACATATCGAGACGACCGAGGTAGTACTGATCTCCGACGGGAAATGGATTGCCGCTCGAATCATTCTTCAGGTTTTGCAGATAAGTCTCGACCAGTGGATGCATATGCCTCATCTGCGCCAGGAAATAATGCTCGCGCTGCACAATGCGGTCGAGAACATCATTGAAAGTAGGCGGTAGAGTGGGCGTTTGTGTCGTTGCGCCAGTTGCCGCCGGTGTCGAACTCGCAGAGGAAGCCGTCGCGGAAAGTGCGTCTTGAGAGACGGCGGGGAACGACAACACCACCATACTGAGAATCAACGTGGAAAAACAAACTGCCATTCGCATAAGAACCTTCTGGGAGTAAATCATGCTAGCTGGAAGATAATGTGCAAAACCGCAGTGGAATCCGCGGGTTGTCCATCTTTCAGCGCCGGTTTGAATCGAATTTGTTCCGCAGCACGGACCGCAGCGTCATCGAGGCCGTAGCCAAGGCCGCGAACTACGCGTACGACCTGCACTTTGCCCGAAGCCTGAAGCACAACCTCGAGCAGCACTTCACCTTCAATCTTCTTCGAGCGAGCCTCGTCAGTGTAAACCGGAACGGGCTTGGAAAGTATTTCAGCGGGAACGATCTTGGGCGCCGCAGCAGCGATTTGCGCGTGAGCCGCGGGTGTCGCGGCGACGTCGGCATCGCCAAAGCCTGCTTGTTTTACTGCGCTGTGAGCGGAGCGCGACTCCTGCGTGGCAACGCCGTTGCCGAAGCCAGTGCTGGCCACCACTCCACGTGCTGCGTGGCTGCCGCCTGTTCCATTTCCATAACCCGGGCCCACCGGCATATCAAAGCCGCCGGCTTGTGCAATGTTGACAGCTTTGGGCTGGCTCGATTTCGACGGTACTCCATTGGGATCGCCGAAGCCACCAGTCTGCACCTGCTGAGGAGCGCGCTCGATTGTCTGCGGCGCTGAACTTCCCGTGGAGAACAGGTTTGTCCGCACGATCTGTTTCGGAATCGGACTGGACGTGGCCGGTAGATCTATTTTCTTTTCGGGAATCTTTACCTGCGGAGCGGGCGCATCCTCAACCTGCGGTCTAGAACGAGGGCTAGGTGCAGAGAGATGCAGCGCCTCGGTCGGAGGATCAAGCTTCGCGGTCAAAACCGGATGCGGCAATTGCCGCTGCGGTTCATGATTGACGGGGATTGGCGTAGGAACGACTCCGATGACGTGATATTCCGGCTTAGGCCGTTCCAAAATCTCGGGCCGAAGCACAGGGACCCATACCAGAATTGCGACTGCCGCTATCTGCACGCCATAACTGCACACGAACTCATACCAGGGCGTTCGACCACGGGGAAGTAGTGAGAACATCCCTGATTCGGAAGACGGCAAAGACATACTCAACTCGGGTCCGCTGTTCGTGAGAGTAGTTTCAGAGTTCCAAACACTGCCTGATACTCAAAAGTTGTCGTAAATCTCGTTGTGAACGCTGGGAGATGCGGGGGAGCGAGCTTTCAAAGTGTACTATTCCGCGGGAAGTAATGCACGGGGATGACCACTTTGGCTATCGAGCGGAATCTGTAATTCCATAGTTCTCAATACCTTGGGGTGCATGCGCCGGTGATCGGTTCGAATCGTGCCAGGGCGTCATGCAAGAAAATACATCCACCTATGGATGATTTGCACGCTTGTTGATCTGTCCCTTTGAGATCAAAGGAACAACGGAGCTAGCACTGCATAATTTTGCTACTTTGAATGCCGCGAGTGGCATTGCGCGTGTCAACCACCAGTTGCGATTCCTGCACGATGCGACCGTAGTCGTAATCAGAATGATCCGTGACGATCACCACGCAGTCGTATTGACCAAGATTGTTGAGATCGGCGCACTTCATCTGCAGGTCGTACTTTCGGCCTTTTCCGATGAAAGGAAAGTAGGGATCGTGATAGCTGACTTGAGCGCCGTCTTTTTGCAGTAGTTCGATGATTGTCAGGGCGGGTGACTCACGCAGGTCGTCGATGTCCCTCTTGTAGGCCACACCCAACACAAGAACGCGTGACCCGTTGACTGATTTCTTGTGGCGATTCAACGCATTCCCCACCGAGGCGAGTACGTGATACGGCATGTTGGTGTTGATCTCGCCGGCCAGTTCGATGAAACGTGTGCGGAAGTCCCATTCCTTTGCTTTCCACGAGAGGTAGAACGGGTCCACTGGAATGCAGTGGCCGCCGAGGCCAGGGCCGGGATAGAAGGGATGGAAGCCGAAAGGCTTGGTGGACGCGGCTTCGATCACCTCCCAGATGTCGATGCCCATGCGCAGGCAGAGCAGTTTCAATTCATTGACGAGTGCGATGTTTACACAGCGATAGATATTCTCCAGCAGTTTGGTCATTTCTGCTGTGGCTGGAGAGGAAACTGGAACGGTGCGATTGAAAATAGAACCGTACAGCGCGCAGGCAAGCTCCGCAGCAGGGCGATTCAGTCCGCCGACGACCTTGGGGATATCGTAGCGGGCGACGGTGGTGTTGCCCGGATCCTCGCGTTCAGGGGAGAACGCGACGAAAAACTCGTTTTCTGCAGAGGCATCGCCCCGTGCCGCTTTCAATCCCGCACGGTTTTCTTTTTCGAGGACGGGCACCATTACTTCCTCGGTTGTGCCTGGATAAGTCGTGCTCTCCAACACGACCAGCTGACCGGCCCGCAGGTAGGGAGCGATGGAATGTGTGGTCCCGGTAATATAGCTGAGGTCTGGTTCGTGATATTCGTCGAGAGGAGTAGGGACGCAGATGATGATTGCATCCATCGCGCTGATCTCAGCATAATCTGACGTAGCTGAAAAGCCCTGCGCACTGGCAGCCTGGATCTCATCGGGAGTGATGCGGTAGATGTAGGAGCCGCCACGGCTGAGAGTCTCCACTTTGCGCGAATCGATATCAAAACCCGTGACTTTGAACTTTTTTTCGCTGTACAGCAGAGCAAGCGGAAGCCCGACGTAGCCCATACCTATAATTCCCACTCGGGCCTGGCGCTGCTGAATTTTGCTCCGGAGTTGATCGAACTGTGTTTCTGCGGGAGAAGATGTCGTCATGAGATTTTTCCAGTATGGTTCGCAGATAAGATTCAAAAGAGCATGCAATTTTAGCATGCGAAAACTGAGCTTGGGGTAGCGGGACGCCAGCAATTGACCGAGATAAACACCAATTCAGAACTCCGAGAAAGCGGACTATTAAAGCAGCGGAAAGGAAGATTTATCGCGTCCGCTCTGATTCTGCTGATGCTCATCGTTGGTGTGGTTCTTGTTTTCGCTTCAAAGGCGGGCAGTTTTCTGGTCGTCAACGCACCAGAGCCCTCCGATGTGATCGTGGTGCTGGCGGGTGAGACAGATCGGCGTCCAGCGCGCGCCCTTGAATTGCTGCATGAGGGATACGCGCCCCGTGTGGTGCTCGATGTTCCCGCCGATGCTCGAATCTTCGGCTTTACCGACCTTCAGTTGGCGCAAGGGTATGTTCGCAATCTGCAGGATGCCGCGGCTGTGCACATATGCCCGATCGAGGGCCTATCGACCAAGGCAGAGGCTATGGACGAGATTGAATGCTTGTCACGCGAGCAAGGCGGCCGGATCCTGCTTGTGACCTCGGATTACCATACGCGACGCGCGCTGAGCATCTTCCGGCGGGAGATTCCACGAAAGCATTTTTCTGTTGCCGCAGCTTACGACGACCATGAGTTTGGAACCCGCTGGTGGACCCATCGCGAGTGGGCTAAGACTTTCCTTGCCGAATGGATGAAAACCATATGGTGGAATTTGGTTGATCGGTGGTTGTGAAGCTAAGAAATCGAATGATTTTTGAGTTTTCCACTGGAATTCCGCTCTCATAGCACAAAACCCATTGACGGACAAGGACGAGGACGATACGATTTCGTGCAAAGGTCACCAACAAGGTTATTAACGGAGTGTGGGAATGGGCAGGGTCGCTTTCCGCAGGATGGTAAGTTGCGTGCTGTTGCTCATGCTTCCCGGTTGCTTGTTCGCGGCTGACTCCAGTGCCGCCATGCTATACACCAACGGTGCCGCGTGGGTGAATGGGGCCTTTGTTCCCCGCGCTTCTTCGGCCATTTTTGCGGGCGATCTTCTGCAAACTCGCTCGGACTCCGTAGCCAACATCAATCAGCCCGGTTCGACCATTACTGTGCATTCCGATTCGTTAGTGAAGTTTGACCCAGCAGCGGTTAACATCGAGCACGGGGGCGTGACGGTTGCGACCTCCAAAGAGTTTGGAACGATTGCCGGGGATGTCAAAGTAACGCCCGCCTCGTCCGGGTGGACGGAATTCAATGTGGTCGATGTTGACGGTGCGGTGCATATTGCAGCTACCAAGGGCAACCTGACCGTCAACGATGGCGCGGAAACATTCACCTTGGAGCAGGGCCAGGAAACCACGCGCGATGAGCAGTCCGACACCGATTCCTCGGGAAAGAAGAAAAACAAGAAAGAGCCCGCTGGTGCGGCCCCTGCCGCCGGAGGCGGCATCTTAAGTTCCCCAGTGGCGATTGCTGCTGGCGGAGCAGCGATTATCGGAGTGACCACTTGGGTCTTGACCAGGAGCGATAACCCAGCCAGCCCAACTCAGCCATAGATATCCCGGGTGATCCGCAATCTTCATCGATCGGCTAGCCGCAGATTCTCCTCTTTCCTGGGAGACGAATCCCTAATTTCTGCTGGACATAAGAACCCCTTGCATTGCTAAGGATGATTTCTCTTCCGCTCAGACAACCTCTGAAGTGGGAAGGACTTCAGGTTCGGAAGCAGGAGCTGGTTTTCGCTTCTTGGATTTCTGCAGCAGACGCGGGGAGGCCGCCATGGTGCCAAGGACGTAGAACAGAGCTGCGTTGGCCGGAACCTGCAGGTTGAAGTCGACGAAGCTGTGCACCAGAATCCCAGTCACGCCCATCATGCAGGCTACGGTAACGGCTCCCGAGACTTCGTGTGTCCAGTTACCGAGTTTGCGGAATCCTGTTCGATAAAGAACGACGAGGAACCAGAGCGTGATGGCGAAGCCAGCAATGCCGAATTCCGTCAGCAACTGCATGTAATCGTCGTGAGCCTCGTTAACAAAAAAGTTCGTATAAAAGCTTCGGAACTGCGGATAAACCACCGGAAATGTGCCCAACCCCCAGCCGAAGATCGGCTTCTGGCGAAACATGCGCAGAGAATCGCGATCGATCGAAAGTCGCATCCCGCCTGAAATCTCGGTGTGAGCCTCGCGAGACACGCTGCTGATGCGAGTTGACAGTTCTTTCCCACCCAACCACATCAGCATGCTTGTCAGAACCACAGCAAATGCCGCGATTCCAACCGCAAAGCGCGCTGTCTTTTTCTGACGCAACAGGATCGTGGCCAGAAAAACGAATTCCGCGAAGATAGCCAGCATGCCGCCGCGAGAGCCGCTCAGGAAGATGGTGCCGGTCATAATGGCTGCGGCAACGCCGGCGGCGATCCGTTCTTTCTCAGGCACAAGGCGTGATAAGGAAAGCACCAGCGGGATCGGGACGAGGAGTTCCATCAACCCCGCATAGTGGTTGTGATTGACATACGAACCATAGATCCAGCCTCCCAGCCGGGGTTGCCGGAGCCAGAGCAGCTTTCCATTCGGAGCGATTCCTTGCATCAGGGCCATCGCGGCAACCGCAAAACCATAGAGGGCGAAGATGAGTGCCATCTTCTTGGCCTGCGAGCTGCGAATCAGCGTCTGACTGGAAAGAAAACAAAGCATGGCATAGGCCGCATACAGTAGTGCGGTCGAGAAGGTGTCGTGAGCATAAGCGCTCACGCGGAAGACGATCTGAACCAGGATGAGAGCGCCGAAGGCCAACATCGGGGAAAACAGAGGATTCCACAAGATCTTGAGCTCACCAGCCACCTTTTGTTTGCAGCACCACAACAACATCAGTGCTGCCGCGCCGGCTTCAAGGACGAAGATCGACCACGTCTCGACCGCCCCGAAGGCCAGAGGGCCAAACATCAGCAGCCCAAACGTTCCATACAAGAGAATATCGTCGATTCTTGCCACCAGCAGGCGAGGATCGATCTCTGTTTTTTTTCTTCTCGCTCTCATATCAGCGTGTCGTTTCAAGGGCAGGGTCAAGACCGTTTTTGTCTGAGGTGAAAGTCGTCGATCCAGAGCTTACCACGTATCGGACTGCCTTCTGGGATTCGTCGAATGTGAAGAACAACGAGTTTACAATCGGGGCCGGTGGTGAATTCTCCGTCGATCGACTTCCAGAATCCAGCAGCCTCCTTCAATTCATCGCTGTCGAAATAAACTGCCTGGGTGTACATATCTTGAATGGTCAGATGCGGGCCGCCGGCGCCTTCAATGTCTCCGTTCTTGTAATAAGCAGAGAACTCGTAAGTTGTGTTGGGCTGGACGACGACAAACTGATAGAAGCCGGCATCATGGATTCCCGGCCCATCGAATCCAATCAGAAGCGATCGCCGACCGGCACGAAACTCGCTGGGATCGAGAGTGAGGGTGATCCCCGACTGCTTCTGATACTGCCAATCAAAGCCAGCGTTCAGGACATCCAGGTTAAACATCGGGTTCACGATCAGGTTGTTGGCGGACGGCCGATACGACGTATAGTGAAAGCGGACCGTCGCCGCATTCCATGCTGAGACGGCTTCATCCACCTGTTTATTCAGAATCAGATAGTGGATGTAGTCAAACGCATCCCGGGCCTCATAAGGTTCCCCAGAACGCACCAACGCATCCCAGACCTTCATGCTGCCGTCAGTGTTTCCCTTGTTTTCGAGGAGACTGAGCAAGGCGATGTAGGCGGCAGCGTTATGGGGAACGACATCGCGCAACAAGCTGTCAACATCCGGGTCGATGCGCCAGCAGAATTGGATCGCGGTCGCTGCCAGAGAAGCGTCGTTCGCCATGACCACGCTGTATTCGCGCAATGCCTTTTCATTCTGACCTTGTACGAGATAGAGATTAGCGGCCTCCCAGGCAACGTCGGGGGTCATGGAATCAGCCTGGATGGCCCTTTCCAGCGCGAAGGTCTGATTCGCGACATCACCCAGCACCTGATACGCGCTGGCCAGATCAAACCAGTAGCGGGCGGAATGAGGATTCAGTTGCACTGCTGCTTTGTAATAGCTCAGTGCGGCGGCAGGATCTCTCACTACCAGGTCATAGTAGCGGCCCAGGTGATTGCGATAGTCGGCATTTCCCGGATCCAGACGCGCCGCCCATTGCAGGCTTTTCAGTTCCACCCGGTTTCCCAGCCAGTCAGCCGCCAGTTCGCGGGCTGCGAGTGCGAAATACACGCCCAGGCACAGCACGGCGATAGCGGTTATCAGGAGCTTACGCGACGGGGAACCTAGAGATATCGTCATGATCGTTACGCCGGAGCGAAAGCATGCTTACGCAGTCGATGGAGACGCGGTTTCTTCTTCCTCATCCTCATCGTCCTCGCTTGGGTGTCCGGACGATTCCTCATCGCGGTAATAGCCGGCATACTTTCCTTGATACTCGTAGTAATAGTAGTAATCCGGGGAGCTCAGATCGACGGCGTTCAGCAATACGCCAACCACTTTTGCGTTCACCTGGGCCAGGATGTCACGGGCGCGACGCAGTGCCTGCTTGGTCGTTTGGCCAGAGCGAATGACAAGCACGACGGCGTCAGCCCGCGGGGATAGCACAACTGCGTCGGTAACCGACAGGCACGGTGGCGTGTCGATGACGATGTGATCGTATTGCTCGGCCAATTGGCTGAGCACGTCGCGCATGTTCGTGGAGGCCAGCAACTCCGCAGGATTAGGGGGCGGAGTTCCCGCAGGCATGACGTACAGGTTCGGGAGGATGGCAGTACGGGTAACGGCCTGCTCCAAGGCGGTGCTGCCCGTCAGCACATTGCTCAATCCGCTCCGCGGACCCATGCCCAGGGTCTTGTGAATGCTGGGCCGGCGCAAATCAGCATCAATCAGCAGAACGCGGATTCCCTTCTGGGCGAGAACGACAGCGCAGTTGATGCTGGTCGTGGTTTTGCCCTCTTGCGGCAACGAACTGGTGACCATGATGACTTTGGGTGGTGCTCCCAGATTCGAAAGCAGGAGCGAGGTCCGCAGGGCGCGGTAGGACTCCGCCATTTGCGATTGCGGGCGTACTTGCGTGACCAATTCCACGGCCTCTTTGGAACTCGCAATCACCAGGCGCTTCGAATTGGGCCCTTCCCGCGCCGACTTCGATCCCAGCGGAATCATTCCTAGCGAGGACAAACCCGAAATCATCTGCGCTTGTTCGGTGGTGCGGATGGTGTTATCGATTCCTTCCAGAAGGAACGCTAGCCCGACGCCTGTAGCACACCCAAGCAGCAGGGAGAACAGCAGGTTGCGCGGCACATTGGGTTCGACAGGTCCCTGCGGTGGACGCGCGCTATCTATGATGTGAAAGTTGTTGGCCTTTAATCCGGCAGAAACTCCGGCTTCTTTCAGTTTTTCCAGAAGTCCCTCGTAGAGCTGGCGATAAGTATCGGCGTCGCGTTTCAGGAGGTTGTATTCAATCGCGCTTTCGTTAAGCTTATTCGCTTCTTGCTTCTGCTTCTCGAGGGCGTCATGCAGCATGTTTTCCCGCTGCAGGGCGGTCATGTATTGTCCGCGAACCTTGGCGACGACCTTCTTCATCTCCGCTTGAATCTGGGAATCGATTTCTTTTAACTGACCATTGATCTGGGCGAGTTTGGGATAAGCGGGGCCGAATTGCGTATTCAATTCCGCGGCTTGAATCTTCAAGTCGGCCTGCTTGCCGCGGAGAGAATCGAGCAACTGAGAAGAAGACTGAACTCCAGAGCCCTCAGCTGAAACGCTGCCCGCCGTGGATGCAATCGCGTCAGGGTCGCCGGTCTGGACCAGGCGATAGAATGCTTCTTTGTCCATGCGTTCGCTCTCGGCTTCTGTCAGTTCCTTGTTCAGTTCATCGAGTTTTTCCGTAATGATGTTCTGTTTCTCGTCGATCCCCAGGATTTCGTGCTCCTTCTGGTAGCGCACCAGTTTCTCCTGAGAAGTCTCCACTTTCATCTGCATGTCGACAAGTTGCTTCTGCAGCCAGTCGGAGGCTTGCATCGTCGATTCGAAACGCGCCTTGAAGTTGTTCTCGACGTAGGTCTGCATCAGCGTGTTCACAACATTGGCCGCAACTTGAGGATCCGGATTGCGATAGTGCACCTCGATAATGCGGGAGTTAGGGCTGAGGACCACATGCAGATTCGACCTGAACATGCCGAGCATGGCGGACGCTCGAGCGGGATCGACCTGCAGCGGATCTGGCGCAAGATCGAGGGTCGAGGGCGAACTGAGAGGCTGGGCACCGGTTTCGGGCCGCCGGTCGAGATTCAATTCACGAATGACCTGCAAGGCCAGGAGATCACTCTGCAGAATCTTGACTTCTGTTTCCAGTTCCGTGGGATCGTAGTAGTCCAGCGTAAAAGTGGCCGAATTTTGAAAATTCAGACTGGTGTCGGGCTTATTGATGGCGATCGTTCCGGACGCCTCGTAAATCTTGGTCATGCGGAGTGTCGCGATTGCAACGACAGAAAAAATCGTGACCACGCAAGTAATGATCAGCCACTTGCGTTTGATCAGGACACGAAGGTATTCGCCAAAGGCCGATTCCTGAGGGGGGAGCTGAGGGTAAATGTGAGGCACCGTTGTCCTGCTCAAATCCAGCCCGGAAGGCTGACTTTCGCGGACACCCGGATTGTTCGCCTGCACGAGAGATCCAAAATCCATGCCTGCTCCTCAAACTGTTTGTGAATGCTCGCAGGATCGTCGCAAAATCCCGCACACCAATACTGTTTTCCCGGATCGAAGAGGCTGGGTCATCGCGCAGGAAACTTTTTTCCACTTAGTAATGGAAAGTTCGAACGACATTCTAGCATCGGTTGGGGAAAAACTGATCTGAATTTCGCCGACGAAAATAGTCTAAGAAGCCGATCTCGAAAAACTCGGCTATACTAGCGGGCACATGAGTTCCAGCCGGCAACCGCTTCTCTAATAATTGGATCGCTCCAGGATGGCCTGCGATCGGGCGGAGGCCGCTACGTCTGCGTTGTGACGAGGCATAAGGAATGAATTGGTCGGAACAGGTAATTCTGGTTACGGGCGGAACCGGCTCCTTTGGGAAAAAATTCGTCGAGATCATGCTCGCGGACTATCATCCGCGGCGCCTGGTGATCTTTAGCCGCGACGAGCTGAAGCAGCACGATATGCGCGCTTCCGGGTTGGACCATCCTAGTCTGCGCTATTTCATTGGGGATGTGCGCGACCAGGCACGACTAGAGCGGGCGTTCACCGGGATCGATATCGTGATCCACGCAGCCGCCCTCAAGCAGGTTCCCGCCTGCGAATACAATCCTTTCGAAGCTATCCAGACCAACATCATTGGCGGCCGAAATATTATCGATGCCGCCATCAATCAAGGGGTGCGGCGGGTTCTGGCGCTCAGCACCGACAAAGCGGTAAATCCTATCAATTTATACGGTGCGACCAAATTGTGCGCCGAAAAAATGTTTGTGCAGGCGAACGCCTACGCTGGCGCTCAGGATTCCCGCTTCGGTTGCGCCCGGTACGGCAATGTCGTGGGGAGCCGGGGCAGCGTGATTCCGGTGTTTCTCGAGCAACGCAAAAGGGGCCGCATCACCCTTACTGATCCACGCATGACGCGTTTCTGGCTCACTCTCGAACAAGGCGTGCGCTTCGTGGTGAGTTGCGTCGAGCAAATGCACGGAGGTGAGATTTTCGTTCCAAAGATTCCCAGCATGCGCATCGCAGATCTAGCGGAAACGATTGCTCCCGGTTGCGAGATGGAGACCATCGGAATTCGTCCTGGCGAAAAGCTCCATGAAGTCCTGGTTTCCGAAGATGAAGCGCGAAACACGCTGGAAATGGATGACCGTTATGTCATTCAACCGGCACATCCATGGTGGCGCCGCGAAAATTGGGTGAATGGGCGGCCAGTGCCGGAGGGATTCCGCTACACCAGTGATAGCAATGATCGTTGGCTCACAAACAGTGAACTGCAGGAACTGATCTCCCCAGCGGATGAGGAAGTAATTCCAGCGCGCATCCCCGCCTGAAAAACACTATGACCGCAGCGTCAATCGCGCCGCAAATATTAGCGATCAATGGAGGGCCGCCCGTACGGGCGAGTTTTCTTCCCTATGGCCGCCAGTCGATTGAGGAAGCCGATATTCAGGCTGTCGTAGAAGTGTTGCGCTCGGACTGGCTCACCA
>Ga0335072_10008867_pt1 | contig 14553 bp, 10 predicted proteins | sample Lox_Sample_21_FD_206725 | JGI IMG/M metagenome (GOLD analysis project Ga0335072, IMG submission 206725) | Soil microbial communities from Loxahatchee National Wildlife Refuge, Florida, United States - Lox_Sample_2.1 | ecosystem: Environmental > Terrestrial > Soil > Wetlands | place: USA... | reverse complement strand
CAACGACGTCATCCCCGTATCGACAATGTCGGAAATCGTCAGATTACGTTTCCCGATGTGCGCCCAATAACTGTAGTTGTCGGCCAGATTGGAAATGGAAAAATCCACCTGCAAGCCATTGTTGAAGGCGTAACCCGCATGCAGGTCCAATCGCTTGATCGGGCGTATCCACAAGTCGTCCCACGGCGCACCCTGGTTCAGGAAGTCGTAGTTCGACAGCCATGCGCTGGTGTAGTGATAGCTCAGGTTGAGCGAAAAGCCGTACTTCTCGTAGAACACTTCCGCGTTCGCCATGAAGTTCGGCGCGCTTTGCATGACTTCGTTCTGGAAGCCGGGTACGCCCAGATCCACCTTGGTGTTCTGGCGCGTGGCGTTGAAACCGACACCCAGCCCATCGAACGGAGAGGGCAGGAACTTGAATTTCTGGTGGGTATCCAACTCGACGCCGTAAACGCGGCCGTTACCGCCGTTTTCGGGAGTCTTATAGAACACCGTGCCGGTGCCGTTGGTATTGGAGTTGGCCTGCCCGCCGCCGGCATCGTAGATGTAGTGGCTCAAATGCTTGTAGAAGCCTGCCACTGACGCATAACCGCCGTTGTCGTTGCTCCATTGACCGGAAAAGTCGAGGTTGGTGGCCTCGATCGCTTTCAGGTTGGGATTGCCGCGCGTGATGGTGGTGATGCCATCGGAGGTGCTGATCGAGGAGCTGCTGCCCAATTGGTAAAGGGAAGGGCGTGTGTAGCTTTGCCACAGGGCGACGCGATAGATGCTGCCGTCGGTGGGCCGGTAATTCAGGAACACGCTGGGCAGCGGTTCGTTATAGACCGTGTGGTTGCTCTGGAAATAGCCGAGCAATTCGTTGCCCGAACTGTCCTGCGGCACCACCCAATAGGTGTTTTCGATACCGGTGTGCTCGAAACGCAAGCCGGGAATGATTTCCAGATTGCCGATGTTGAAGGTGGCCTTGGCGTAGATGGCACTGACTTCCTCCCGGCCGCGCAGAGTGTCGCAGTTGTAGTTGTTGGCGTAGAGATTGTCGCCGCAGGTATCCAGGTCGCTGTCCACCAGGTACTGCTGGATCAGGTTGGCCACGCCCGACTGGCTGACCTTGGGCGATTTCCAGTTGTACTGTCCAGGGAAAATCGCGTTCCAGTTACCGTTGAAGATGCCCAGGTCGCCCAACGTGGTCACGCCATCGTTGATGCCTGCGGTCGACCAGTCGCGATCGCTGAAATTGCGTACGCTATCGCTGAACTTGGCCCCGAACTGGATCGAGGACAGGCTGCCGTCGGTAAAGTCGTAGCGCGCATCGATCTTGGCGCCGCCCTTGCGCTGGCCGGAATAAATTTCGGTAAGTTCGCCGTTATCGTTGGCATACAGCGACGGGATGTTGTTGACCTGGGCCAGCAGCGCCGGCGTCAGCTGCGGATACGGAAAGCCGCCTGCACCGTAACTCATCAGCGTGCTGCCGCTGTAGGGGAAGTTGGTCTGCGAGTACTTGTCTTCGCGGCCGTCGATTTCCACATGGTTCGGGCGATCGTTGTCGCCGAAGCTGTAGAACACATTCGGCGAGATCGTCCAGCCCCCAACGGTCTTGTCGGCACCCCATTGGAAGGTCGCCAAATCGGCGATTTCCGGATTGGTTTCGAACCAGTAGCGCGCGGCAATGCGGCCGATGTTCGGTGTATATACGCCGCTGGTGCCGACTTGCTGATAGGTCACGTTTTGCGGAATCAGCTGGGTGAATGAGGTGTTTTCGGTGGTCTGCGCGTAGGCGTAGCTCATGCGCAGATAGGTGCTGAACGTATCGTCGATCTTCCAGTCGAATGAGAAATTGCCGCCATAGCGGCGCTCATAACCCGGCACCACGCCGACGTCCATGCCGGTGCTGGTGAGGTTGCTGGCCGGGTCATAGCCGGGAGCACTCTTGCCCGTGGCCGTAGTGTGCGCAAATTGCCAGGAGCCATCGTTATAAGCGCTGGTGGCAGCGGCCTCTTCGCTATTCACATACGTGCGATAGTCGTAATACGCGCTGGCATACACGCCAAATTGCTTCTCGCTGCCGAACTTGGTCTGGAAGTCGGCCGCGGCGCCACCACCCAGGCCGCTGTCGCCATAATCCCGCGCACGGCTTTCCATGCGCCCGCTGACCGAGACGCTGCCGCTCGTGTCCTTGGCGAAGTCGTACGCCGTCGGCGTACGAAAATCCACCGTGCCGCCGATCGCATCGCCATCCATATCCGCGGTGGAGGTTTTGTTCATCACGATGGTCTGCAGGCCCGAGGGCGGCAGCAGGCTCAATTGCACGCTGCGGCTGTACGGCATGCCTTGCGCCACGTCGACGCCGTTGATCATGTTGACGTCGTAATCGGCCGGCAGGCCACGCACCGTGGCGTAAACACCTTCGCCGCGCGCGGCACCATCGACGCCGGAGAAGTAACCCGAGCCGGTGTTCGTGACATTGACGCCGGGCAACAGGCCCAGCGCTTCGGCCACGTTGTGCACGGCGGTGTGCTGCAAACTCGCTGCCGACAGCACGTTGATGCTGTTGGGCGCGTCCATCTGCATGGTGGAGGCATCGTAGCGATTGGCCGCCACGATCAGGCCCTTGAGCTCGGCCACCTTCTTCAGACTTACGTTGACGGTGGCGGTACCGCTGCTGCCGACCGTCAACGGCGCATGTGCGGTGGCGAAACCCGATTGCGACACGGAAACGGTATAGCTGCCTGCCGGTACGTTGGCGAAAACGAAATTGCCTTCCTTGTCTGCGGTGGCGGTGTAGTGGGTGCCATCCAGCGCCACCCGCGCATTGGCCACCGGCTGCCCTGAATTATCCTGCTGTAAATGACCGTGTACGTCGGTCGCCAAGCTCGGCGTCGCTGCAAACGCAGCGATGATCGAGATGGCGGCCGCCAAATTCTTACGCTTTAAACCAGCCGTTTTCATTCGGGTTCTCCGACTAAGGATGCGACCGTCCGACGGGCTCTCCCCCCGCAGCGTTCGGCCTATATGTGTGAGTACGACGCGACGGTCACGGCCTGCGCTGCAAGCCGCTGGCGCGCCTGTCGATGGCGATCGAAAAGCACGATCAGCAGACCGGCAAGCGAGTCGTCAGGTCGATATCAAGTCGACAAAAGGGATGTTCAGGCGGCCGATGGCGGCGGCGAATAGCCGGCAATGCATTTGCCACGGGCGCGAAGCGCGCTTTTCTTGGCCTGATCGCGTACGGAAATGGATTTGCACTGTCCCTTGGCGGCACAGGCACGGGCGACCACTGCCCAGGCGCAGCCTGGTGAACTTTCAGTATGGGAACAGCGGTTCATGTAAATACCGTTCCTACCAAGCCCTATGAGCGACAGTGGTCCTAACGACGGGAGGGCTAAGCCTCATGATGATGTGTCTTCTTTCCCCGTTGGAAAAACACATCAGTCCATCTACTACACCAACCTATCATCCACATAGGCAATTAGGGTTTTACCCTTTGGTCGTACTGTAAGTCAACAAGTTTCGCGTCGAAAAAACGCTGGTATTTGGTGAAATCGTTCTCGGCGTATGGGTGGGGCACTGCAATATTGGTTTGGGCAGAAAATATCGGGTCGAAGCAGGGCCAAGACATTGTCATTACTGACTGGCATGGCCATTAAATGGTGTCTGATGACAAGCGGCCGCCGTAGGCTGGGATGAAATCCCAGCAAGCCGTGCTACAGGGTTCGCTTGCGCATGGATGACGTATAGCCATCGTCCAGCGTATGCAGGAACGCAATGATGTCCTGGATATCCTGCGGCGTCAGTGCCGGCGCATCGCCGGCGTGGCGGTCGAATGGTGCGTCGGTGATGTCCACGTTCTTTTGGTACGCCGCCGGGATGTCGTCGTACATCGCCAGCTTTCCGTTGCGATCGCGCGGATAGATCTTTTCTGGCGCCACGCTGCGTAAATTATAGAAGTCCAACACCTGCGCGAGGCTGTGATAAACACCGTTGTGGAAAAACACCGCGCGGCGGTCGACGTTGCGCAGGGTAGGGGTGAGGAACATGCCGCAATATTGGGTTTGATGGGCGAGATCCTTGCGGAACGGGCCGCACAAGCCCAGATCGAAAAAGTGCGGATCTTTGTTGAGCGTCAGATCAGGATTGCGCGGTACGCCCAGCGCTTCGTATTGCGTGTCGGTAAACAGCGGGGGCAGGCCATCGCGGCTAGGCTGGCTGATGTGGCAGGCAGCGCAATTGCCTTTTTTCGGATTGTTGAACAGCGCCAGCCCGCGCATTTCCTGCGGCGTCAGCCGGGCCTGACCTTGTAGCCAGGCGTCGTACTTGCTGGTGAAGGGGTGAAAGGAGCTGTCCTCCATTTCGAAGCGGCCGATCGCGAACATCGCTTCGTCGACGAGTTGCGGCCGGTCATGCAGGATGCCGGGGCCGAACAGTTGCGCGAACGATTGGCGATACGGGCTGTTCGCCAGTTTGCGGGCCACTTCATCGATGCTGGTGTTGGCCATTTCCACCGGATTGAGCATCGGGATGATGGCCTGGCGTTGCAGCGAATCGGCGCGGCCGTCCCAGAACAGACCACCTTGCGGCACCATCGGAACGGTGGCCGGTGCAGTGCCTGCCGATTTGCGTGCGCGCGGATCGTTGCGCGCGGATGCCGCGACGCTATTGAGGTTGACGGGCACGTCGACGTCGGCGGTATCGGGTCCGATGCTGAAAGGCATTTGCCGATATAGATAGGCAAGCGACAGCGGCGGGCGGAAGCCGGCTTCTTTCATATGTGCGCCGCCGGGCTGCACGGTAAGTGCATTGGGCGGGTTGTAGCCATGCTTGGGATCGTGACAGGAAGCGCAGGATTGCTTGCCCGAGCCCGACAGCATCGGGTCGAAGAACAATGCTTTGCCGAGCTGAGCGACCGCGCTCAGCGGCGCAACGGGCGGAAGCATCAAATGCACCGGGTGCGGGTTGATGCCGCTGGTATCCGCAGGCGAGGCGTGTTCGATGAAGGCGTAGCTGGCGGCGCAACTGAATGCGCCGATGGCGCAAAGGGCGAGTTTCAGTAAGCGGTTGCGCTGCATGGTGTTGGGATGCTTTGTGGGTGAGAGGAGGCGGGATGCAATCGTAGGCTGGGATGAAATCCCAGCATCGCCATGCAAAGCGAAGCTGGGATTTCATCCCAGCCTACGTGCTGCTTGCGGTCAGACGTCGTGGCAGCATTCGGCTACACGCTAAAGCATGTGCAACCCCACCCCAACCCTCCCCTGCTATCGCAGGGGAGGGGGCGGTCACCGCGAACAACGCGCTTCTTGTCACCTACCGTTTTTTTCCATCAAGAACGCCACGGCTTGCGCACCGGCGTGCCCTGGTCCGGATCAAGGAACAAGGTGCGCGCATGCTCATCGCCGACGTGGCGGTGGAAGTCGAACATGTCCATGATGCTGCCGGTGGTGGCATCGTTGGAACCTTCGCCGATGCGCTCGCCGTGCAGCCAGTTGTCTTCGATGAAGCGCACCACCGAGGCCTGCGTGATGCGGGTATCGTCGACGTAGTTCTCGCGTGCATACGGCGAGATGACCAGGAAGGGAACGCGCGTGCCGGGACCGCAGCGGCCATTGACCTTGCCGCCGTTCACGCCCACGCCCTGCTTGGCGTCCGGGCTGTTGCAGATGCCTGGGCCGTTGAGCTGGTCCGCACCCACCACCGAACCTTGCGGCGTGGTGCTGTCGAAGGACGAGGTGGTCGGCGCGGCGTAGCGGTGGTCGTACCAGCCGTCCGAGTCGTCGTAGGTGATGATCACGGCGGTGTTCTTCCAGTCTGGCTGGCGCTGCAGGAAGTTCAGCACCTTCACCACAAAGGCCTGCTCATCGAGCGGATCGGAATTGCCCGGGTGCGCATCGCCCACGGCGGGGGCCTTGAGGTAGCTCACCGACGGATAATTGCCCGATTCCACCGCCTTGAAGAAATCCTGCACGTCGTACTCGTGGTGCACCGGCGTGGCGCCGCCGTCCTTGTCGTCGGTATAGCCGATTTCCGCCAGCGAGGTCGGACGCGCATGCGTGGGGTTGGCGGTGGAGGCGTAATACTGGAACCAGTTGTGATGCGGGACGTAGTCGGTCTTGGTGGCGCCGAGCACGTTCGAATAGGTGCTGCGCGTGCAACCGGTGGAGCCGTTGGCATTGACCGCCGCCAGGTCGAAACCGCCCATGAAGCCGCCCCAGGTGATGTGGCGGGCATTGAGCAGGTCGCCGATGTTCTTCGACGTCATCATCACCGTGCTGGACGTCGACGAGCACATGTCATACGCCGGGTCGGTGTCGCCGATCAGGCTCAGGCCGCCCTGGCCGTCGGGAATGGTCGAGGCCGAGCCCAGCACCACCTTGGCGCCGTTGTTGGTGCCTGACACCACTTCGATGGCGCCGGGGGTCGATGGACCGTAGGTGTCGGTATAGGCGTTGTCGTCCATGGCAAAGTGCTGCGCGTAGTTCCACATCGCCGTCACGGTATTGCCGTCGAAGTAACCCATCACCAGGCCATGCGTGCCGAAGGTGCCGGTGCTGCTGACGGTGTTGTTGCCGGTGTACTTGGGAAAGAGGTCGGCCTTGCCGTTGTCGTAGGCCTGCTGTTCCGGCGTGTAGCTGTGGTTCTGGCCTTCGGTGTTGGCCTGGGTGCGATCCAGGCGGAACGGGTTGACCGCATTGACGCCGTTGGCCGGGTTGAGCGCGTTGGGGTTTTGCGTGAGCAGGTCGGGCGTCAGGCCGTCCACCTGCGGCGTCCAGGGCTTGGCCTTGAACGCGGGTTCACCGGGCGGATTCGCCGCCACCGGATAGGTGCCGAAGTAATGATCGAACGAACGGTTTTCGCCGAAGATCACCACCAGGTGCTTGATCGGCGTAGCGGTGGGCAGCGCGTCCTGCGGCGAGCGCCATGTGCCGGGCCACTGGAAATGCGCGTCATCCTGCTGGCCGGAGGGCGAATCGACCTGGGCGGAGGCGACCACGGCAAAGCCCATGACGACGGCGATCGACGCTGGCAGCCATGCTTTTCGTAAGGTGCGAAGACTGAACATGTAAAAACTCCTGAGATGGATACAACGACACAGGACTGACATCAGACCCGCTGCAGCGAATTCCCCCATGCCGAAGGGCGCAGCCCGTGGCATCGCGCGTATTGAACTACTTGAATATGAAGGTTCCGGGACAACCACCCGCCTGCCGCGCCGGCGTGTCTGCGCCGCGGTGAGCCCGGCGGGCTTCAGGCCGGCCCGCCGCCGGCCGATATGCCGGTCATATGAACCAGGTCATGCGCACATCCGTTCCATCCAGCCTGTTTGGCGCCTTGGCCGCCACCATCGCCCATGCGCACACGCTGGAGTCGCTGGCCCGGCCGCTGCTGGAACTGCTGCAATCGGCCACGGGGCTGGAATCGACCTACCTCACCCGGCTGGACGAGCAGGCGGGCATGCTGCAGGTCATGTACGCCCGCAATACCCATCGCCTGACGGTTCCGGAAGGTCTGTCGACGCCCTGGGCGGGCACCCTCAGCAAGCGCGCGCTGGAGGAGGGCAAGTTCTATACCGACGATGCCAGGCGCCATTGGGCCGACTGCGAAGTGGCCGGATCGCTGGGCATCGTCACCTATGCCAACGCGCCGGTCCGCGACAAGGGTGGCGAGCTGTTCGGCACCCTCTGCGCGGCCAGCAACGAGCGCAAGCCGCTTGCCGAAACGGCGGCCCACGTGCTGGCGCTGTTTGCCCAATTGATCAGCCAGCAGGTCGACCGGGAACGGATGTCGGCAGCGCTGCAGCAGGCCAACCGTTCGCTGGCGGCGATGGCGTTGACCGATACCATCACGCAATTGCCCAACCGGCGCGCCTTGCTGGATGACATGCAGCGGCGCCTGGCCGATGCTGCCGATGACCGCGCGCTGATCGTGGCCTTTATCAGTCTGGACGACTTCAAGCCGATCAACGACCGGCATGGCCACGAGGCCGGCGATCAATTCCTGCAGACCGTGGCCAAGCGCTTGCAACGCATGCTGCGCGAGGGCGACATGGCGGCGCGCATCGGCAGCGATGAATTCGTGGTACTGGCGGTGGAGCAACGTGCACGCGCGAACCAGGCCGCCGCCGCGCTGGCGCAGCGTTTGGAAAGCGCCACGCGAGGACGTTTCAAGCTGGATGCGGCGTTGATCGACTATGACGGCGCGAGCGTGGGTGCCACCGTCGCCGAACCCGGTTGCACCAACGCCCAGGCACTTCTGAACAAGGCCGACGCCGCCATGGAAGCCGCCAAGCGTTTGCGCAAGCAGCATGCTTCGCTGCCAGCGCAGGCCAGAAGAACCATTGCCCGCTACGAGTGGCCGGTTATCGAGTGAGCGCGCTTACCTTATGATGCGGCCATGAAGTTCAACCCGGTTTCCGTCGACGAACTCAGCCATGCATGCATGCCGGAGCAGGCGCAGCCCGGCGCCTACTACCGGCAAGGAAAGGACATCGTGCTCATCGCCTTGAACGTGGCCGAGCAGCAGGACGGACTTAACCCCTCCTACATCTACTTTTCCGGCGAGCGGGTCGAACACCGGCGCAGCCTGGCGAACAGCCTGTTGATTCCGCTGAACAACCTGGCGCCGCGATTTCATATCGAGGGGGCGGCCGAGTCCCTGACATTTACCGCCGGCGTGTCCATCGATTACTATCAGGAGCCGGCCTTGGTGCTGGCCGACGAGCAACCGCACATCCTGTTGAAAGATTTTCCGGACGAGCCCCAGGGCGATCCGAGATTCCGCCGATATCGACTGATGCTGAACATCGCGAGCCGGCAGGTTGTCCGTTTATCGCCCGGAAAAACGCTGATCGTGTTCGACCACGTGGTGATGTGGGGCTGCCTGCCGGGTGGGGAACAGGAAGTATCGGAAAAGATGGCGGTGTTGAAGCTGCGGCCGGATGACCGGGGGCGATGAACCGGTGGTGCACAGGCTGGGATGAAATCCCAGTTTTTCTTGCATTGGCTGATGCTGGGGTTTCATCCCAGGCTAGGGTTGGGGCGCTTGCCAGGTGCAACCTTGGCCATGTTCCCAGTCTGCTCCATCAGCCGATGGTGCGCCGCTTCGGTCGCGTCGTCGGCGGGAAACATCGACTCGATGCGTAGCTCTTGCGTGGCAATCGCTTGTGGCGTGCCGACGGTAGTCACCATCGAAAAATAGCGCAGCACTTGGCCGTCCTTTTCGAAACTGAGCGGAACCATGGGCAACGTCGGGCTTGGGTCGTCGGTTTGCTGGCTGGGGAAGCCGGGGTCGTGGTCTGGATAGGCGAGCAGGGAGGCGATGAGTTCCTGGGTGCGCGCATCCATCGTATGACCGACCGCTTCGCGTTGAATTCGCTGGATCAGCGCTTTTGAGGCGTCCTTCCAGTTGACGATAAACGGACGCATACCCGCCGGGTCGAACATGAGATGCAGCATATTGCGCGGTTCCGGGCGTGCGTCGAGATCAATGAAGCGGTTGAAGAAGCGGGGCGCGGCCCCGTTCCTCATGACGATGTTCCAATAGCGGTCCATCACGATGGCGGGGAAGGGTTCGTGCTGGCGAAGCATGCGATCGAGGGCATGCGCCACGCTGCTCATTTCTTCGGCGTTCCATCTGTTTTCTTTATAAGACGGCGCAAAGCCGCCTGCCATCAGCCATTCGTTGCGATCGCGAAATGGCACGTCCAGTGCCTCGGCGATGTAGAGCAGCGTTTGCCGGCTTGGCGCGCTTCGTCCGCTTTCGATAAAACTCAGGTGCCGCTGCGATATGCCGGTATCGAGCGATAGCGCCATCTGGCTTTTGCCACGAACGTCCCGCCAATGACGCAGCAATCGCCCCAGTTCGAGCTGGGATGAAAGGCGGGCGTGCTTACGCGTGCTCATGGGGTGGCGAGTGCTCAGTGCGATCGGATGTCTATCTTGGACAGTGGTCGAATTGCACCCGCAGCGGTTTGCAGGGGTGCAGCGGCCATGGCGCCGAGGTTCAATGATGCGCCCAGGCGTAAGGCGCGAATGCGTCTTCCAATGGCGGGTTTGCGATGGTGGCAGTGTAGTTCGTGATGGTTGACGCAGCGACAATGGCGATCACTTCCAGCAGATGAGGGCGATCGAAGCCGGCTTCCAAAAAGCGGTCCGCATCTTGCTGGGTAAGGTGCCCACGCTTTTCGATCAACGTGCGTGCCAGGCTGGACAACGCCGCAAGCGCCGGATCGCCCGGCAGGCGGCCCGCACGGATGGCGTCGACGTCGGCCTTGTCGATACCTTGCTGCAAAGCGAGCGCACTGTGGAACGCGACGGCCCAGCCACTCGCATTGGCGACCGCATCCGTGAGCAGGACGACCTGGATCTGGCGCTCTGTAAAGCTGCCGCCGTGGACTTTTCCAAACAGGCCGACCAGGCAATCGATCAGCACGGGGGAGGTGGCCATGGCGCCGGCGATATTCGGAATCATGCCGAAAGCGCTTTGCAAAGCTTCCAGCGAAGGGCGGGCGGCTGCGGGTGCGGAATGGATGGTGTGGACGGGGAACGGGTTCATGATATTGGCCTCGCAGTGGGGATGTAGGGGCCGGCGTCCTGCACCGGTTGGGAGGCATCATTGGTTGTTTCAGGAATCGCAGCAATTACGCCCGGAGTAATAATGGCGGCCCATGGGGCGATCCAAACGCCCGATGCGTAAGGACTGACGCGTTGTGCGCCTGTTAGCTGCGTCTCACATGTAACTGTCCTGAAATAACTTGTCTTTGTCCCCCTCTGATATCCTCACATCCATTCCGTTCCAACATCCTTTGTATGGGGCAAAAAGCTTCAGGCGTTCTTCCCATGGCCGATAGGGAGGAAGAGCCCGTAGATGGGATGCAATCCCAGCATCGCGTGCAGGTAAAGCTGGGATTTCATCCCAGCCTGCGGCGGTTGGGAACAACGCCGGAACGCGCGCACGCAAACACATCATTTTCGATGCCCTGGGTTGCGAGACCCATCTGGCATCTAGCCGTCCGGTGATGCCGGACGTCATTTCAGGGGGAGTGGGATGTTTAAAGATTCATTGCGGGCTCGCCTGTTGCTGCCCGTGTTGGCATTGGGCCTGGCGGCAGTCATCGCGACGGTCGTTGCGTTGGCCTGGACCGAGGCCAATCGCGTGCGCGTCGAAGCGCAAAACGCCATCGAGAACCAGAGCCGGGGCTTGCTCAGTATTTTCAGCGTCACGCATTCGATCATGCTCGATCGCGTACGCAGCTCCATGCGCCTGCTTCGCCAGGATACCGATGAGCAGGGTACGCCCGGCGTGGGACAGCCCATTACCGTGGCCGGCCGCCAGGTCAATGATTTGCTGTTTGGCGGCAAGCCGCAGGGCAACCAGTTCCAGATCGTCGACAGTGTGACGGCCATCATGGGTGGCACCGCCACGCTCTTTTCGGCATCCGGCAACGATTTTGTGCGCGTGTCCACCAACGTCAAGAAAGACAACGGCGAGCGCGCCGTGGGCACCATCCTCGATCCCCACGGGCAGGTCATCGTCGAGATTCGCAAGGGGCTGGCTTTCTACGGCGTGGTGGACATTCTCGGGTCGCCTTATGTGACGGGTTACGAGCCCATCTACGATGGCAACGATCCCAAGCCGATCGGCATCTGGTACGTGGGTTACAAGACGGACCTGGACGCGCTCAGCAAAGTCATCAGCAACAGCCGCGTGCTGGATTCCGGCTTTATTGCCATGCTCGACAGCAAGGGCAAGCTCCGTTTCCACACCGACGTCGGCGCGGCCGCCGACCCGGCCTTCATCAACAAGATCATCCAGGAACAACCCTCCGACTGGACGGTGCAAAAGCGCGACGTTCCCGATTGGGGCTTTACCTTGGTAGCGGCGTATCCGAACAGCGACATCAATAGCGCTATCATTCGGCAAACGATCTGGATCAGCCTGATCGGCCTGTTTATGTGCTTGCTGTTGCTGGGCTTGCAATATGTATTGATTCAGAGCCGCGTGCTGCGGCCGATCAAGCGCCTGACCGAAGTGGCGGACGCCCTGAGCATGGGCAAGATGAACAACGTCATCGAAGAAGTGAAACTCAAGGATGAGATCGGCACCTTGGCCAAGGCCATTGCACGCCTTTCCAACAGTGTCCGATTGGCTATGGAACGACTTGGCAAGCGCTGAGCTGCACGCGGGAAACGAACATGGTTAGCGAATTTCGGCCATTGATCGAAGTGCTGCGCGAGCTGCAAAAGCTCGTGCAGAAGAAAATGTCCGGCCATTTCTTCATTGCCACGGAAAGCAATCATTCGTCGATGATTCTGTTGCGCAACGGCCACGTGGACGAGGTCACGTTCAGCCGTTACCGCAGCGACGAAGCCGTGAAGCAGCTATCGAACGTAGCAGCCGCCCGCGCCCGGTTTCAGCCCGGCAAGGTGGATACCTCCACCGCCAGGACACCGCTGGGCGAAGCCGCCTTGCAATGGCTGCTCGGTGGCTTCGAAAACGATGCAGCCATGCGGCCGCGCGTTGCGCCAGCCGCCGCACCTGCCCCTGCGCCCATTACCGATGCCGCCGCACGCCGCGAGATCGTCGAAAAAGTGGCGCTGACCTATCTTGGCCCCATCGCCACCTTGATCTGCGACGAAGCCTTTGCCGGCTCGGGCGACCTGGACCAGGTGCTGCAGCAAATCGGCTCCAATCTTTCCACCCCCGACGAATCAAGGCGTTTCATGCAAGAGGCGCGCGCGGCCTTGGCGAGATAGCGGGTAGGCTGGGATGAAATCCCGGCATAGGAAGCCGCGAGAACGCTGGGATTTCATCCCAGCCTATACGCTGATTCGCCAGGGCAAGGGATCTCGGTGAGTGGGAGTGGGCCGCAATATCGCTTACTTTGGACCGCAATGCATGCAAACAGGTCGCAGCACGCGAACGCGGCCTACCATGGTACTGTCCGGCCCAGGTAATCAAGGTACTGCAAGCCCGGATTGCCGTGCACCGCAAGCAGTGTGTTGACCACGTTCGGGATGCTGTCTTCGATGGTCAACGGCGCGTCCGAGCCGCCCATATCGGTGCGAACCCAACCCGGCGCCATCAGGACCATGGGGTGCCGATCTGCGCCGTGGCGCGCCGCGAAACTGCGCATGAACATGTTCAGCGCGGCCTTGCTCCCTCGGTACACTTCCCGCATGCCATTGGTATTGTTGGCGACACTGCCTTGGCCGGAGGACATCACGCCGATGGTGCCGCCGTCGGCAACGCGGTCATAAAGCGCTTCCAGCACCCGCATCGGGCTCAGCGCATTGGTCACCATGACGCGGGTGAATTCTTCGGTCGAAACTTCGCCGATCGTCTCACTCTGGTTGTTGGTCACGCCTGCATTGACGAACAGCAGGTCGAAGGTCCTGCCGTCGAGGCGGGAACGAAGCGCGGCGATGTGATCCGGCATCGTGATATCAACATGCTCGATGTCGACGCGTCCAGGGTGGCGCTGTGCCAGCGCATGCAGCGGTGTCTGTGCTGAGCCACGAACCGTGCCCATCACATGCCAGGCCCGTTTCAGCAACTCCTCGGCCATGGCGTAGCCGAGCCCGCGCGAAGCGCCGATGAGCAGCGCAGTCTTCTGTGCCGACTGTGTTGGTGTGGTGGTCGTCATAGGATGTTTGCCTTCGTGTTTGCAGCGACTTGTCGCGAAACTAGAATATGAATAAATATTCGCGTTTACTATTCGCGTTCCTGGAGCCTAGATGGCCAGAAGCAAGAAGCCCGTCATTTCAGCGAGAAAACAGCCGCGACAAGTGCGCTCCGAGCAGCTTGTCGCCGCGATTCTCGAGGCCGCCAGTCGCGTTCTGGTGCGTGACGGCGCACATCGCTTCACTGCAGCCCGCGTTGCAGAAACTGCTGGCATCAGCGTGGGATCGCTGTATCAATACTTTCCAAACAAGGAGGCCATCCTGTTTCGGCTGCAAGCCGAAGAATGGGATCAAACCATGGATCGGCTCGGGCGCATCCTTGGCGATGCAAGCGTGCCGCCGCCCGCGCGGCTCAAGGCCGCGGTGCAGACATTCTTCCGCTCCGAATGCGAAGAGGCCATATTCCGCGGCGCCTTGGAAGACGCCGCGCCGCTTTACCAAGAAGAACCTGAAGCACGCAGCCATGCCGAAGAAGGCCGCCAGCTCATGCAGGACTTCATCAAGGACGCGCTACCAGGGGCGCCGGCGTCGCAACGCGCATTCGCGGCGGACTTGATCGGCACCGTCATGTCCTCGGTAGGCAAGGCGGTCTCCAGCCAGAACCGATCCATCGCGGAGGTCGATGCGCTCGCGACGGCGATCGGCGACATGTTCTGCGCTTATTTGGAACGGGCGGCTCCCGGCCGTGGAATGCATCAGCGCGCCCGCCAATAATCGCGGCGTTCGATGGGCCAAAGGGCTCGGTGATATCGACTTGGGTTTCGATTAATGTATAGGGGCGAGGCAGGAACGTGCGCCACAGATCCGGCTTTTGTCATTCCGTCCTTTGTCTAAAGGGCTGGATTTGAAGGTCTGTCGTGCGCGAACGGGGTTGCCGACGCGC
>Ga0335072_10008866_pt1 | contig 14553 bp, 14 predicted proteins | sample Lox_Sample_21_FD_206725 | JGI IMG/M metagenome (GOLD analysis project Ga0335072, IMG submission 206725) | Soil microbial communities from Loxahatchee National Wildlife Refuge, Florida, United States - Lox_Sample_2.1 | ecosystem: Environmental > Terrestrial > Soil > Wetlands | place: USA... | reverse complement strand
GGCGGTCACCGTGGTGATGCGGCCGCGCTCGATGGCCGCCCGCAGGCCCTCCACGATCCGGCCGTTGACGATGACCGGCTTGGTCAGCGTGATCTCCCCGTCGGCGCGACGCCGGTCGGGGCTGGTGAAGACCTCCTCGGTGGGGATGTTCGGCATGTAGGTAATGCCGTCGGGGTGTTCGAGCGAGCCTCCGGTCCACCGGGTGCCGGGCAGCAGGCCGACGGTGAGGTCGGTGCCGTCGCCCTGGTAGCGAACCTCGGTCAGCTTCAGGGCGTCCAGTGCGCGGCTCCGGGCCATTAGCTCCGCGGCCCGCGCACGCCAGGCAGCGACCGGGTCGGCCTCATCGAGTCGCATCGCGGTGACGACCGCGTCCCACAGGCGCTCGACATCGGGCTCGCCAAAGACCTCAGTGGCCCAGCCCGCGTTCGGGGCGGCCGCGACCGTCCAGCGGTGCTTGCCACCGAGCACCATCTCCCGGATGGCCTTCTGCTCATCGACGGGGAAGGCGGCCGCCTTGGCCGGGTCGGCGTCGTCGAGCAGGTGCGGGTCCGGATCGCCGATCAGCGAGATGAACACGGCGCGGGCCTCCGACAGGTTCCTGGCCTGCTCCATCACCCACGGGCGGGTCCTTGTCAGCCGCTCCATGCTCGCGTGCATGACCCCCGAGCGCTTGACCGGGCCATCGCGCCAGTCCACCTCGACCCAGGCTGCGCCGGCCAGGTAGGCCCGCTCCACCACCGCCCGGGCGATCTCCTGGTGCGCGATGTCGGACTGGAGCAGCACCTCCGAGCCGGGCTGCACGTTGGCTCCGACCCGAACGACCAGGTCAGCGAAGCGCTCCAGCCGCTGGCCCACATCAATGCCCGTCACTGCCACTCCCCGTAATGATCAACCAGTGAGAAATCCGTCCGTTCAGGAAATCATAGGACAGCCGGGCTGAATCACAGCAAGCAGGCAGCGATCCACGGCGTCGGCACATTGCCTTAGGGTTTGGGCATGTCGGACCAAGAATCCAGCCGGGGCGAAGAGCTTCGCGCATCACACGCGGACCGCGACCAGGTGGTGGACCTGCTGCGGGTGGCCGCCGGGGATGGCCGGCTCTCGCCGGAGGAACTGGACGACCGCCTGGAACGCGCGCTGACCGCCAGGACCTACGCCGAGCTCGCGGCGCTGACTACCGACCTGCCGGCCACGCCGGGTGCCCTTGTCGTGCCACCCGCCGCGGGCGCGGTGAGTGCCACACCGAAGGACCTGGTACGGATCCAGGCCCGCGGCAGCAGCGTCCGCCGGGATGGCTCTTGGGTTGTGCCCAAGGAACTGGACATCACGGTGCGGACCGGCACGGTGACGCTGGACTTCCGTGCGGCAGTGATCCCGCAGCCGGTGCTACGCATCACCGCCGAGGTGAGAACGGGGGAGCTGAGGCTGATCACTATGCCGGGCATCGTGGTGGAGGCCGGCGACATATCGGTGCGCACCGGAGCCGTCACGCTGCCCGACCCGCCTGACTCCGGCATCCCCGTCCGCCTGCGCGTGGAGATCGTAGGCTCGGTTCACACCGGCAGCATCACCGTGGGGCCGCCCCCTGCGCCCCGCCGACCGCGACGCACGTTCTGGCAATGGCTGCGGCGCGCTCCCCGTCCGCCCGCCATCGCGGCCTAACGCGAGTTCAGTTCCTGCCCAGCACCTGACCGCCACGAATGCGCGTCAGCAAGCTAGAAGCGGGTGTGGTCCGAGCTTCGCGGATCATCGACCTGCCGGGAGCGGTAATACTCGGCGGTTCGCGCCATGGCTCTCCAGGGGCGAGCCTTGTGCAGCGCGACCTCCAGGGCCGGGTCGCCGGGGTCAAGGTCGGTGATGGCGAGTGCGGGCGCGCCATCAGCCGGGCAGCGGGCCAGCGGGTATCCGTGCGGCCCGATCACCGCTGCTGGCATGGCCGCGCTGCCCTGAGCCTGGACGGAGACGCTGATCCAGTAGTTGTGCGCGGCCGCGTGCCCGCGGGCGAGGACGTCGAAGATCGGGTCGTCGGAGGCGGACGAGAACAGGACGCAATCGGCGTCACGCCCGCGATAGTCCAGGAAGATCTCAGGGAAGTTCAACTCGATGCAGAGCGCGCAGCCGAACCTGAACCCGTCGACCTCGAATACCAGCGGCTCGACCCCGGGCGAGTACCGCTGGGTGAGCTCGGTGCGGGAGCACATCCGCTTGTCGTAACGCGCCACCAGCCGTCCGCGATCAGAGATCACGTAGAGGCTGTTGTGCGGCCAGTGCGGCGGAGTCAGGTAGTGAACGGCGCCGACGACCACCCACAGGCCCAGCTCGCCCGCCATGCGGGCGGTGAGCTGAAGCTGGCGGCGCACCGCTGCCTGGTCAGCCTTCATCGGCTCGGCCACGTACCCGCAGATGGCGCCCTCGGGAAACTGGACCAGCCGGGCACCGTCCGCGCGGGCCAGGCCCATCAGTTCCCTGACGGCTTCTCCGTTGGCGGCGGGATCCTCGCCGACCGGGGTCTGGGCCGCGGCGATCCTGATCCGTCGTGTCATGAGTTAATCATGTCCTTGTCAACGGATCGGTTGCATGTCCGTGCAGCCGATGTTATATTCGAAGTAACCCATAGTGTGTCACATTATCCCTTAGGGAGGCGGGCGATGGGCGTTGTTCTCCATGGCGCTGGCGCCCCGCGAGCCGCGGCCGGGGAAATGAGGGCCGGGCAAGCGGACGCGGGGTCCGGGTCCGGGCCGGGTCTGCGGGACCAGCGGCTCAGCCTGTACCGGCAGGGCCAGTGGGCGGACGTGACCCGCGGATCGGGATGGCTGGCGCTTCAGACGGAGGGCGTGACCCAGCCAGAGGCCCTGCGGGGGGCGACCGAGGATGAGCTGTGCGGGATCGGGCGAGCGTGGAACTCGCTGGATCGATGGGTGTTCACCCGCAAGCTCGTGGTCGTCCGTGAACTGATCCGCCGGTACCCGGCGGCCGAGCAGGACGACCCAGAAGGACGCGGGCCGGCGTGGGCCAAGGAGCTGCACCACGAGATCGCGGCCGCGCTTGAGGTCTCCACGGTCGCGGCCGGCAAGCTGGTGTACCTGGCCTGGACGCTCGACAACCTGCTGCCCGGCATCGCAGCGGCACTGGAAGACGGCTGGTTGAACCCCGGGCAGGTCCGGATGATCGTCGACGAGACAGCGGTGCTTGAGGACGAGGCGCTGTTCCCGAAGGTCGAGCGGATCATCCTGGACGGCATCCCGCGCTGCAAGACGTGGCTGGCCCTGCAGCGACTCGTTCAGTCGGCGGTCATCGAGGCCGATCCTCAAGGGGCCGAGCGGCGGCGGGAGAGGGCTGAGCGGGAGCACGCCCGGCTACGGATGTGGCGGGAGAACTGCGGGACGTTCGCGCTGCAGGCACTGGGACTCCCTGGCGACGCCGCACTGGCCGTGGACGCACGGGTCGAGGGCCGGGCGCGGGCCTACAAGGCCGCCGGGATCAGCGAGCCGATGGACCTGCTGCGAGTGCTAGCCCTGTGCGACATCGTGAACGAGGTGACGATCGCACGACGAGTCGCGTGGGCGCAGGCCGCCGAGGCCGAGACCGATCATGTCGGCGAGTCCCGTGACGGCAAGTCCCGTGACGGTGGTCCTAGCGACGGCGAGTCCCGTGACGGCGAGTCCCGTGACGATGAACCCGATGAGGGTGATCCAGGCGGCGGCGTTCCCGGTGGTGGCGCGCCCAGTGGCGGCGGTCCCGATCCCGGTGCCAGCTCGAACGGTCCCGATTTCCCCGTCTGCGGCGCGTGCGGCGGACAAGGTGGCCGGATCAGCCTCTCCATCAGGGCCAACCTGACAATCCCGTGCGGTGCGCTGGAATGGCTGGCCGAGTGGTGCTCTGGCCAGGCGAGAAGTACGGGCTGCGGCCCCGCCGCCGGAAGGGCCAGTCCAGGCCCCTGCCCGCAGTGCGGTGGTGAGGGAAGCGCCATCATGCCCGCCGTGGAGAACCTGGTGTTCCCGCTGCTTACGCTCGTCGGCCTGGCCGAGCGCCCCGGTGAGGCGCACGGATTCGGCGCCCTCGACCCTGGGCTTGTCCGGCAACTCGCGACGGCCGGGGCACGACATCCGGGCAGCCAGTTCTGCGTCACCGTGGTCGATGACAACGGCGTGGCCGTGGGTCACGGCTGCTGTCGGCCCATGCGCGGCAAGAGGGGCCACGCGATCCCCAGCGACGCCGACCGGATCACCGTGCGGCCATCCGGGCGGAGCGGGCCGGATGGCGGCTACGGGTCATGGATCATCACCCTGCCTAGCGCGCCGCTCCCGTTCGTCGTAGACCTTCACCCAGTGCCCACCTACGAGTGCGACCATCGTCTTCAGTCCGCGGGTTACCAGCCCAGCGATCGGCTCCGCCACCTGGTCCAGGTCCGCGACGGCGCCTGCTCTTTCCCGCCATGCTCACGGCACGCCCGCGAGTCAGACTGGGAACATGCCCAGCCGTACGCCCGGGGTGGTCGCACGTGTGCCTGCAACGCGCACCCTTGTAGCCGATCCTGCCATCGCGCTAAACAGAAGCCCGGCTGGCAGGTCACCAAGCCCCTGCCCGGCTGGACCCGCTGGACAACCAGAGCAGGCCGCACCTACACGCAGGGCCCCAGGCGCTACCCGGCCTGACGCCCATCTCGGCTCAGGGCCCGGGCTAGCAGGTTCCTGTCGCCGGGGGTTACTGGCGCGGTGAGGAAGATGGGCGTCTGGGCCATGAAGCGTGGCTGGCTGCCGCGGTGCTCGTCGGCCGCGTGGACGGTGAGCGGGTGGAGCAGGTACATGTCGCCCGGGCTTCCGGTCGCGTAGGCGACCGGGCGGTGCGCGGTTGCCGCGTCGACGAGCGGGCCTGCCTCGAAGGCGCTGAGCGTTCGTCCCGCCAGGACCGCGGCCGCGTCGCGGTGGGAGCCGATCCTGATGCGCGTGGCGGCGTCGCCGGGGCCGACGTCAGACAGCAGGGTGAGGAGCAGCAGGGTGTCGGGGCTGCCGCCGCAGAGGTAGCTGCCGTCGGGCTGGCGGATGGAGGCGTCGACATGCCATCCCCGGTCGTCGGCGGGCGGGAGCCGGGGGAACCGGACCGGCACCGTGCCCAGCTGGCGGCGCGGGGTCCAGCCGCCGGGACCGCAGAGGTCGTCAAGCGCCCCAGCCAGCTGCGGGCTGCCGATGATCTCACCGAACGGGCCCTCGCCGGTGAGGTCAGAAGTCCAGATCACGGGCTCGCGCCAGGTACCGGGGTCGCGCGGTGACAGCCCGATCTTGTCCCACAGCAGGTCCCTGGCGGCATCCCCGGCGGCGCGCGACGCGGCCCCGTCCAGCTTGACGAACCCGTCAGCGATAAAGCGCTCCGCGTCCACGATCCCCATGCCGCAACGGTAACCGCGACGTCCAGCCATTTTCCGTGAGTGCCCGTGAACCGGGCCGCCTCACGGCTTCCTGCCCACCCCGCCGTAGAAGAGCGCCCTGGGCGGCTGTGCTACCGTGTCTGGCCGCCAGCTGCTGATCTCCACCAGCCCGGGCTCGGCCAGCTCGAGGTCGTCGAAGAACCGGGCGATGGCCGGCAGGGACCGCTGGGTGACCCCGCCTGACCTCGTCTCGGCGTATACCGCGTTCAGCCCCTCGAGCTGGTTGCCGGTCAGGTCCTCAGACAGCGCGTGCGACACCACCAGGTAGCTGCCTGGCGGGACGGCGGCCATCAGGCGGCCCACCAGCGCCCACGGGTCGTCCTTGTCCGCGATGAAGTGCAAGATGGCCAGGAGCATCACCGCGACAGGCTCACGGAAGTCCAGCGTCCCGGCCGCGCCGGAGATGATGGCTTCCGTGTCGCGGATGTCGGCGTCGATGTAGTCGCAGGCACCCTGCGGGCTGCTGGTCAGCAGCGCCCGGGCGTGGGTGAGGACGATGGGGTCGTTATCGACGTAGACGACTCGCGCCGTCGGCGCGACCTCCTGGGCGACCTCGTGCGTGTTGCCCGCGCTTGGCAGGCCGGAGCCGACGTCGAGGAACTGGCGGATGCCCACCTCACCGGCGAGGTACCGCACGGTCCGGCGCAGGTAATCCCGGTTCCGCCGGGCCACCAGCGGCGCCTCGGGCTCTAGCTCCACGATCTTGGCGACCGCCGCCCGGTCCGACTCGAAGTGGTCCTTGCCGCCAAGCAGCACGTCGTACATACGGGCCACGCTGGGGACCGAGGTGTCAAACGGCAACGCCATGGCAAGCGGCCTCATTCAGTTAGACGGGGGTTTAATCAGATGCTACAGGGGCTTAGGTGGAATGGAGGGGATAGGCCCGTTATGCATAACGGGCGCGGAGCGCCAGGCCCGAGCCAGAAACCGATTGGCCATCGGGGGCCATCTGCTGGACAATCGGTACTGTGAGTGACGAGGGGCAACAAATTGGCGCCGAGGCTGCCCGGAGGCTCGCCCGGGTCGGCCGGATCCGGCTGGGGCCTGGACTGACGGATGCCGAGGTGGACCGGGTCGAGCGGGAATTCGGCTTCGCCTTCGCCGCGGACCACCGCGCCTTCCTGCAGGCCGGCCTGCCGCTTGACGACCCGGACCTCGTGGTGCCGGCCGAGGACTCGCTGTGGTCCTACCACCAGTGGCCGGACTGGCGCCATGGTGACCGCGACGAGCTACGCCGCGCGCTGGCCTGGCCGGTCCAGGGAGTCTTGTTCGATGTCGAGTACAACGAGTTCTGGCCCGCCGCCTGGGGGCCGCGCCCGGCCGAGCTGCCCGGTGCCCTGGGCGTCGCGCGGGCACGCCTGGCGGAGCTGCCGCAGCTGGTGCCGGTGTACTGCCACCGGTACCTGCCCAGTGGGCGTGGGACCCACGGCCACCCGGTGCTGTCCGTCTGGCAGTCGGACACGATCTTCTGCGGCGTTGACCTCGCCGACTACGTGACCCGCGAGTTCAGCGACGGGTGCCCGCAGACGTGGGTGGAGCATTCCGCGATCGCCGTCGACCTGGTCCCGTTCTGGGGCGACCTGCCCGGGACGTTCCGTGGCCCCTGGCGCCTGCGCGTCCCCGATTAAGTCGGCCAGGATCTGCGCCAGGTGCGCCAGGGCCGTGGCGACCTCGGTGAAGCTCGTGCTGAGCGGCGACAGGCCGACGCGCAGGCCCTGGGGCGGCCGGAAGTCGGGGATGATGCCGCGCTGCCACAGTTCGGCCACGACCTCCTGCATCCGCGGGTGATCCAGGGTGACGTGCCCGCCCCGGACCGCTGGGTCGCGGGGCGAGGCCAGCGTGACGCCAAGCGGCGCGAGGGCCTCATCGGCGACCCGGATGACGTACTCGGTAAGCGCCACCGACTTGGCCCTGATCGCGGGCATGCCGGCCCTCTCGATGAGGTTCGCCATGTCCTGGATTGGCGCCATCCCCAAGATCGGCGGCGTCCCGCTGATGAAGCGGCGGATGCCGGCCGCGGGCACGTAGCCAGGCCCCATCGCGAACGGGTCAAGGTGCCCCATCCAGCCGGAGATCGGCTGGGTGAGGCCGGCCTGCAGTCGGCTGCTTACGTAGCAGAAAGCCGGGGCGCCCGGGCCGCCGTTGAGGAACTTGTAGCTGCAGCCGGCCGCCAGGTCGACGTCGCTGGCGTCCAGCGCCACCTCGATCGCTCCGGCTGAGTGGCACAGGTCCCACAGAACCAGGGCGCCGGCCCGGTGTGCGGCGGCGGTGATGGCGGGCATGTCGGCGATGTAGGCCGACTTGTAGGCGATGTGGCTGAACAGCACCAGGGCGGTCCGCTCAGACAGCATCGCCTCGACCTCCGCCAGCTGTACCCCGGCGGCGGGGTCCGGCTCAATCCAGCGGACCGTGCGGCCGGTCTCGCGGGCCGCCGCCTCGAGAATGTAGCGGTCGGTCGGGAAGTTCTCCGTGTCGGCGATGATCTCGGCCCGGCCGGGCCTTGCCTCCAGTGCCGCCCGGGTGAGCTTGTAGAGCATGACCGTGGTGGAGTCGCCGATCGTGACCTGCCCGGCGGCGGCACCTAGGGCGGTCCGGCCCAGCTGGTCGCCGAGGACGAGCGGGCGGTCCATCCAGGCCTCGTCCCAGGCGCGGATGAGCCGGTCCCCCCACTCGTGGTCGACCAGGCTCGCGAGGCGCTCACGGGTGGCCTTGAGCGGGCGGCCCAGGGAGTTGCCGTCGAGGTAGGCGACGACCTCCGCCGGCAGGATGAACTCGCCGCGGCAGGCCGCGAGGGGGTCGCTGGCGTCAAGGTCGGCGGCCAGCTCCATCAGCTGGGCGTTGAGAATGGGGGACATGGAGGTCTCCTTCGGGTCGCTCAGGCGCCGAGCTCGGTCCGGACCGCGTAGATCTCGGGGAAGAACGTCAGGTCGAGGGCGCGGCGCAGGAAGGCGACGCCGGAGCTGCCGCCGGTGCCGGGCTTGAACCCGATGGTGCGCTGCACGGTGCGCAGGTGACGGAACCGCCATAGCTGGAAGGCGTCTTCAAGGTCAACCAGGTCCTCGCAGGTGGCGTACTCGGCCCAGTACGTATCGGTGTCCTCATAGATGGCCTTATAGACCCCGATAAGCGCGGGCGCCTCGACCCAGGCCTGGCGCACGTCGCGGCCTAGGAGCTGGCTCGGCACCGGGTGGCCCCGGCGGGCCAGGAACCGCAGGAACGCGTCGTAGACGGTCGGGGCCTCAAGCGTCGCCGTCAGCATCGCGTGGACCTCGGGCCTTGACGCGAAGACGGCCAGGAGCGCCTCGTTCTTGTTGCCGAGGATGAACTCCACCGCGCGGTACTGGTAGGACTGGAAGCCGGAGGACTGGCCGAGCTGGCCCCGGAATTCCGCGTACTCGCTCGGGGTCAGGGTCGCCAGGACCGACCACTGGTCGGTGAGCGTGCGGAAGATGTGCTTGACCCGCGCCAGGCCCTTGCGGGCTCGGCTCACGTCGTCGGCGTCGAGGTTGGACCGGACCCCGGCCAGCTCGTGCAGCACCAGCTTCAGCCACAGCTCGGTGGCCTGGTGCTGGATGATGAACAGCAGCTCGTCGTGGTGGTCGCTGATCGGGTGCTGTGCGGAAAGCAGCGTCTCCAGGTGCAGGTAGCCGACGTAGTCCATCGCCTCGGCGAAGTCGGTCCTGACCTTCTCCTCCAGGGGCCGCACACCATCGTTGGTCGACATGGGTTTCCTCCTTGCCTGCCACCCTCCCGTAGCTCGTGACCTCGGGATACCGGCTGCCGCTTGTGGCGTCAGCAGATTAGCCTAGGCGGGCGGCGATGCCGTCAAGCAGGCAGTCGAGACCGAACTCGAACCGCTCGTCTCTGGTCTCCGGCGCGTCGGGGTCGACCTCCTCGTCAATCATGCGCAGGATGTTCGGAAACTGTCCCGGGGTGCTGAACCACTCGCGAAACTGCGCGTGCTGGGCCTCGATCTCCTCGGCGGTCATGGCTGCCTCGAGCTCGGCCTCGTCACGGTCAGAGCGCATCTCCTGGACCTCCCGAAGGACGCACCCCAGGACGTAGGTGACCACGGTCATCAAGACGTCCACGGTCGTCCGGGCATCGAGGCCGAGCCCGGCGAGCAGGCTGAGCATGACCTCCAGGTTGCGGGCGTCGTTCGGGCCACTGGGCTGCCTGCTTGCGACGAATTCCATGGCCCACGGGTGTCGCAGCATCCCCGCGCGCTGGCGCCGGGCCAGTTCGCGCAAGTCGGCCCGCCAGTCGCCGGTCGGCTCTGGCACCTGGATCTCGGCTTCCAGTGCGTCGAGCATCAGGTCGATCAGTTCTTCCTTCGACGTCACGTGCCAGTACAGGGACATCGCGCCGGCCCGGACTTCCCTGGCGATGCGCCGCATGCTGATCGCGTCTGTCCCCTCGGCGTCCGCGACCGCGATGGCGGCCCGGACGATCTCCTGCTGGGATAGCCCGCGGTCGCGCCGGCGCGTCGGGGCGCCCCGCGCCTGCTGCCGCCTGATGTGATCGGAGATGCGCTGCTCGCGAGCGGCCCCGCGTGCCCTGCCCGGTGAGCGCCGTGCCTCGCCGGCGCGCAGCCGCGGCCGTGCTTCCTCGTCGTCTTCGTCCACGACCGCTCCCTTCGCCTCTCGGCCCGGGCTATCCGGCCGCGGTCATGATGCTGCCACAGCTTGCCTGGGCGGCCCGCGCCCGGCAGGCGAAACCCGCCCGCCTGAAACGTGCTTGCGGGTCGTACGGCGTACTGTTATCGTACATTGTACGTTATAGTACGTCGTACGGTAATAGTACGCCGTACCACCCGATGCGGGCCTGCCGTACCGGGACACGGAGGGAATGACGCCATGGGAGAGAGCCCTGCCATCGAGGCGGACGGGCTGGTCAAGCAGTACGGGAAGACGAAGGCACTCGCGGGGCTTGACCTGTCGGTCCCCGCGGGCACGGTGTACGGGCTGCTCGGCCCGAACGGGGCGGGGAAGACGACCGCTGTCCGCGTGTTCGCCACGCTGCTGCGCCCTGATCAGGGGCGGGCGCGGGTGCTTGGCGACGATGTGGTGACCCAGGCTCCGGCGGTCCGCCGGAGCATCGGGCTGACGGGGCAGTACGCCGCCCTTGACGAGTACCTCACCGGCCGTTCCAACCTCGTGATGATCGGGCAGCTCAGCCGCCTGACCGTGACCGCGGCCCGGCGGCGCGCGGATGAGCTGCTCGAGCGCTTCGAGCTGACCGAGGCGGCAACCCGCCCGGTCAAGACCTACTCAGGCGGCATGCGGCGGCGCCTGGACCTGGCAGCCAGCCTGATCGGCCGTCCCCGGGTGCTGTTCCTCGATGAGCCGACAACCGGGCTTGACCCGAACGCCCGCGCGATGATGTGGGATATCGTGCGCGGGCTGGCGGCGGACGGGACGACGCTGCTGCTCACTACCCAGTACCTGGACGAGGCCGACCAGCTGGCCGGGCGGATCGCCGTCATCGACGATGGACAGGTCATCGCCGAGGGCACCCCGGATGAGCTGAAGTCGTCTGTCGGCGGCGAGCACATGGAGGTTACGCTGGCCGCCGGGGCGGACGTCGAGGCCGCGATGGCCGCGCTCAAGCCGCTCGCCCAGGGCGCCATCGCGCCGGACGAGGGCGGACTTCAGCTCAGCGTGCCCGTGGTCGTCCGCGCTGGGCTGACGACCGAGATGGTGCGAGCACTCGACGGCGCCGGCGTCAGCGTGACCGACGTCGTGGTGCGGCGCGCGTCGCTCGATGATGTCTTCTTCGCGCTCACCGGCCACGGTGCCGTAGCAGAAAGTGAGGTTGCGGCATGAGCACCGCGACGGTGTGGCTAGTACCGGACCAGGACTCGACGTACTCCCACGGCCCGTTCCGCCTGTTCGTCTCCGACGTGCTCGTGCTGACCAAGCGCAGCATCGCGCGGATCAGGCGCGAGCCAGAAACGCTGGCCGACGTCACGGTCATGCCGGTGATCTTCATCTTGATGTTCGCCTACGTATTCGGTGGCGCGATCCGGCTTCCCGGTAGTGGCAGCTACCACGAGTACCTGATCGGCGGGATGCTCGGGATGGGACTGGCGCAGACCGCGCCAGGCGTCGCCGTGGCCCTGGTCACCGACATGTCAACCGGGCTGGTGGACCGGTTCAGGTCGCTGCCGATGTCGCGCTGGGCGGTACTGGTGGCGAGGTCGATCGCCGAATTGCTCACGCAGATGATCAGCGCGGTCATCATCGCGTGCGTCGGCCTGGCCATCGGCTGGCGGGTGCACACCAACGTCGCCGACGTCGCCGCCGCGTTCGCCCTGGCCCTGCTGTTCGGATATGCCTTCACCTGGGTCGGCGTCTGGTTCGGCATGGTGCTGCGCAGCCCGGAGGCCGCCCAGCAGCTCGGGTTCATCGTCTTCCTGCCACTGACGTTCATCTCTAGTGCGTTCGTGCCTACCCAGGGCATGCCCGGCTGGCTCCAGCCGGTCGCGAACTGGAATCCCATGTCCGCACTGGCGGCGGCGAGCCGGCACCTGTTCGGTAACCCCAACCCGGCCGCCACGGTGCCCTCCTGGCCAGTACAGCACCCCGAGCTCGCGGTCATCTTCTGGTCGGCCGGGATGCTGGCGATATTCGCGCCGCTGGCGGTCGCGATGTACCGCAGGCGGGCGGCTTAGTACGCGCAGGAGCTGAGGCCGCACTGCCCGCCGGGCGCCGGGGTGCGTGCGCTAGTGCCGCCCCAGCCCGGACCTTGACGCAACCAACTGGTTGCCATACTATTGCAACCAGACAGTTGCTATAAGAGGGAGGCAAATCATGGCTTTTCCTGATCGCATCGAGCGGACCGTCGAGGTCGCTCACCCGCCAGCCGCGGTCTGGGCGGCGCTCACCACGGCCGAGGGGCTCGGCTCCTGGTTCGGCAAGGAGGCGACGATCGACCTGCGCCCGGGCGGCTCGGCCTCGATGAGCTTCGGCGCCGATTACGTCGCCGAGATGCGGGTGGAGCGGGTCGAGGAGCCGACCGTGTTCGGCTTCACCTGGCACATCGCCGGGCTGCCGCACGATGATCCGCGCCGTACCTACGTGGAGTTCACGCTGGAGCCCGCGGGCGCGGGGACCCGGCTTACCGTGGTCGAGTCCGGCTTCGCGCAGCTCGCGCCGGACGCCTACCGGACTGCCTACGACGGCAACACGCAGGGGTGGGCGGCCGAGCTCGGCGAGCTTGTCGACTACCTCAATGCCGCGGCCTGACGCCGAGGCGATCGCCGAGCAGGTCTTTACCGCCCTGGCCGACCCGAGCCGGCGCGCCATCCTGGGCGCGCTGGCCGCGGGCGGCCCGGCGACCGCCACCGACCTGGCCGGGCGGCTGCCGATCACTCGCCAGGCGATCGCCAAGCACCTGGCCCTGCTGGCCGAGGCCGGCCTGGTGACGGCGGAGCAGGGGGAGCGGCGCCGGGTGCGCTACCGGCTGCACTCGGCGCCGATGCAAGTGGCGCAGCAGTTCCTTGCTGCCCTGGCGCGCGACTGGGACGGCCCGCTCGGCGCGCTGATAGATCACCTCGACCAGCGAAATGAACGGGAGACAGGGACATGACCGGACACCGGATCGGGACTCGCGAGGAGTGGCTCGCCGCGCGGCTTGACCTGCTTGAGGCGGAGAAGGAGCTGACCCGGCGGGGCGACGAGCTGTCCCGGCGGCGCCAGGAGCTGCCCTGGGTCAGGGTGGACAAGGACTACCGCTTCGAGACCGAGGGCGGGACGGCGTCGCTGGCCGACCTGTTCGCGGGCCGCTCGCAGCTGCTCATCTACCATTTCATGTTCGGGCCGGACTATACCGCCGGCTGCCCGTCCTGCTCGGCGATCGCCGACGGCTTCAGCGGCTCGGTGGCCCACCTGGCCGGCCATGACGTCACGCTGACCGCGGTCTCGCGGGCGCCGCTGGCCCAGCTGGACGCCTACCGCCAGCGGATGGGCTGGACCTTCCCCTGGGCGTCGTCCTTCGGCAGCGACTTCAACTTCGACTTCGGCGTGGCCCACACCAAGGAGGAATGGGAGGCGGGCACCGTCGCCTACAACTTCGACCGCCAGGACATGCGGCCCGCGGCCGGTGAAGCCGGCTCGCTCGACGCCTTCTCCCAGTCGATCACCGGCACGAGCTGGGAGACCTACCGGCGCGAGGGGCCCGGCATGAGCGCGTTCGCCCGCGCCGACGGCACCGTGTACCACACCTACTCCACCTACGGGCGCGGGCTGGACATCCTGTGGGGCATGTATCAGTGGCTGGACCGGGCACCACTGGGCCGCAACGAGTCCGGCATGTGGTGGCGTCGCCACGACGAGTACTAGGCCTTTCCCCGGGTAATGTCCTCGACCGCCTCGCAGGCGGACGTCACCGGGTCGGGGTCGTTGACGTGCCTGGCCGTGGCGGCCAGCAGCGCGCGGAAGGTGGCCTGCTCCTCGGGGGACAGGCCAGCCAGGATGTGCCGCTCGGCCAGCGTGAAGCGGGCCTGCAGGTCGGCCAGCACCCCCCGGCCGTGGCCGGTGGCTACTACCAGGCGGGTGCGCCGGTCACACGGGTCCTGCCTGCGCTCGACCAGGCCGGCCGCCACGAGGTCATCAAGCAGGTAGGTCATGACCGTCCTGTCGATGCCGAGGCGCGCCGCCAGGGCGGCCTGGCTGCCCGGCTCGTCCTGGGCCGCGGCCGACAGCACCTGGTAGCCGCGGTGCCCGCCGGGCAGCCCCTCGGTGACCGCGTCGGCGGCCTTCACGAACCCGCGGAACACGACGGCAAGACCCCAGCCGAGATCGTCGGCCAGCCGGTCGGCCTGTGATACCGGTGTGGTGCTCATCTCTCCATCGTACGACGCGCTGGCTAACAGAAGGTCTGCTTGCTATATAATCTGTCGCATAGACGATTTGAGGTGAGTGGCGTGCCTGATTACGGTCATGACCTGCTGTTCGGGGTGTTCGTGCCGCCGGCGGCGCAGCAGGCGGAGGCGGTGCTCGCGCTGGCCCGCCAGGCCGACGAGGCCGGCCTTGACCTGGTTAGCGTGCAGGACCATCCGTACAACCCGCAGTTCCTTGAGGCCTGGACGCTGCTGACGGCGATCGCGGCGACGACGTCGCGGGTGC
>Ga0335072_10008864_pt1 | contig 14554 bp, 12 predicted proteins | sample Lox_Sample_21_FD_206725 | JGI IMG/M metagenome (GOLD analysis project Ga0335072, IMG submission 206725) | Soil microbial communities from Loxahatchee National Wildlife Refuge, Florida, United States - Lox_Sample_2.1 | ecosystem: Environmental > Terrestrial > Soil > Wetlands | place: USA... | reverse complement strand
GAGGCCGCTCAGCTCCGGCATGCTGATGTCCATGAAGACCACCTCCGGGTGCACCCGGCGGTACATCTCCAGCGCCTCGTGAGGCCCGTAGGCCGTGTGCACTTCATGGCCCATCATGGACAGAAGGCACGCCACCGCGTCGGCGGAATCCACCTGGTCATCCACCACCAGCACCTTCAGCGGCACCTCCGCGTGCGGCAAGTCCTCCACCATGGTCTCTCCCGCAAGACTCGAGCATCCCACCTGAGCGAGCTCCTAGGCACCTACCCAGCCCAAGCTGAGCAAGATTCGTGCGGGGGGCTTCGCCCGGCCTCAAATTCAGGCGCCGTTCAAAAGCAAGTGAATGAGCGGCCCACAAAATCGCCGGGAGCGATTTTGAACGACGCGCAGCGTCGGCCCGCAGGGGCGAGGCCCAGGATGGGGCCGAGTAACGCCGCTCCCTGGGCCGCGAGGTCGAAAAAGCTAGAGGGCTGGCTGCGCACAAAATTGCAGGAGCGATTTTGGACGGCGGATGCCGGCCCGAGAGGGCTCGGCGCAGGGACGGGGCCGAGCAAATCGCCGGGAGCGATTTGCGCCAATCAACTAGGCCCGGCCGTGGCGGGATTCGGTGAGCAGGGCCCCGACGAGACGGTTCAGGCGGGCGCAATAAGCCGCCACCGGCTCCTCCGCCTGCGCCTGCTTGCTGGTGAGTGCTTCGCTGATCTCGGCGAGCCGGCGCTCGATGCGCTCGTCCACGGTCATCGACCTGCATATCAGCGCGCTCACACAGGCCGTGATCTCGGCATCGAGGGTCCGCGCATCGCTGCCGGCGATCTCCACGCCGGTCAGCTCGCGAGGACAACCCGCGGCCAGATGCTCACGCCATAGTCGGGCAAGCTGCATACGCTGGGCGCCTCCCTGCTGGTGCTCGCTCTGCTGCAATCGGGCGCCCTTCTTACCACGCCCGCGACCAACTTGCACCGTTGGTTTTTGTGAGCGCCGGACTGTTGACTGTTGGCGGCAGCCTACAGGGGCGGGCGGCGGCGACCGGGCAAACCCCGCAACCCATTGATTGCCCAAGGACTCGCACACCCCCGAACCCTGTTGCTTTCTCGTCGGGGGCGGCCAGGCGCGGGGTCCGCGGTACCCCGTGCTTGACGAGGCCGCGGCCGACCTGTTGGACTCGCACGTGACGAGGTAGCATCTGAAAGGTGGCCGGCGTGGAATCCAAAGATCGATTTGCGGTCGAGAAGACCGACGAAGAGTGGCGCGCCGGACTGAGCGCGGACCAGTACCGCGTCCTTCGCCGTCACGGCACGGAGCGCGCCGGCACGAGCGAGCTCAACGACGAGCATCGTGCCGGTGTGTTTCGCTGCGCCGGCTGCGGGCAGCCCCTCTATGAGTCGCAGGCGAAGTTCGAAAGCGGCACCGGCTGGCCGAGCTTCGTCCAGCCGATCGCAGGCTCGGTCGCCACCCGCGAGGACCACAGCCACCTCATGGCTCGAACCGAGGTCCACTGCTCGCGCTGCGGCGGTCACCTCGGCCACGTCTTCCCCGACGGCCCCAAGCCCACCGGCATGCGCTATTGCATGAACGGCGCCGCCCTGAAGTTCGACCCGAAGGTCTGATATCTCACGCCGCAAGCGGCAACGGTTGCGGCCGCGCGATGGCATAGCCCTGGACGAAGTCGACGCCCATGCGCCGCGCCGCCTCCAGGGCCGCGCTGTCCTCGACCTGCTCGGCGATCACCTTGAAGTTGAGCGTGCGCGCCAGCTTGATCATCGCGGTGACCATCGCCTGGTTGACGGAATCGCGTGCCAGGTTGCGGATGAAGGAGCCGTCGATCTTGAGGTAATCCATCGGCAGGCTCTTCAGGTTGGAGAAAGACCCGACTCCCGAGCCGAAGTCATCGAGCGCGAACTGACATCCCATGCCGTGCAGGACGCCCACGAAGCGGCGCGCGTGCTCCAGGTTGGCCACTACCGCCGTCTCGCTGATCTCGAAGCACACCTGTGACGGAGTCACCCCGGTGCTGTCCAGGCATTCGACGACGAACTCGAGGAATTGGGTGTCCGCCAGCGTCTGACCCGATACGTTGATGGCGAGACAGCGATTGCCCGGGACGGGAATCGCGCCGCGCCCGAGCGCCGCCAGCGTGGTCTGCACGACCCAACGGTCGACGAGGCCCATCAGCCGGTAGCGCTCCGCCGCGCGCAGGAATTCCGCCGGCGGCACGTGCTGTCCGTCCTCCTCCTGCAGCCGCACCAGCACTTCCATCGCGGGACCGCCGCCGTCGGTGCCGTAGGCAGGCACGATGGGCTGATAGAACAGCTGGAAGCGGCTCTCCTTCAGCGCCGCCTGCAGTTTCTGCAGCCACTGGATCTCGCCCGTGTGACGCGCCAGCGCCTCGTCGCGCGCCGAGTAGACGGCGACCCGGCCGGAGCCCTGCTTCTTCGCGACATAGCAGGCGGAATCGGCCGCGGTGAGCAGCTCCTCGAGGGTGCCGCTCTCGCGCGAGATCTCCACCAGCCCAACCGACACGCCGATGTTGAAAATCCGGTCGCGCCACACGAAGCGGTGATCGCCCACCGCGCGGCAGACGTCGTCGGCGATCTGGCGCGCCTTCTCCAGCGGACAGCCGATGAGCAGCATGCCGAACTCGTCGCCGCCCAGGCGTCCCACCGTGTCGCTGTCGCGCACCGCATCGCGCAGCAGCTTCGCCACCTCGCGCAGCATGCTGTCGCCGGCGAGATGGCCGCTGGTGTCGTTGACCACCTTGAAGCGATCCAGGTCGAGATAACACAACACATGCTGGCCGTCGCCGCGGTGGCCGCTCTCGATCGCATCCTCCAGGCGCCGCTCGAACTCGCGCCGGTTGACCAGCCCCGTGAGCGCATCGTGGGTCGCCTGATAGGACATCTGGCGGGCGAGGCCGCGCTGTTCGGAGACGTCGTGCAGCAGGACCACGACGCCGATCTGCTCGCCCGTCGCGGTGCGCATCGGCGTGGCCGAGACCTCGATCGAGCGTTCGCCGGCATCGGCACGGGAAATCATCAGTGCGCGGCGGCCGAGGGTCACGGGAGCACCGCTGGTGAGCGCCTGGCGCACCGGGTCGGAGAGCAGCCGCCTGTCGGTTTCGTCGACCAGTCCGACGAGCTCCTCCAGAGTCCTGCCGCTCGCCTGCTCGGCCGCGGTCGCCGTGATCCGCTCCGCCGCGGGATTGAGGTAGGTGATGCGCCCCTCGACGTCGGTCGCGATCACAGCCTCGGAAAGCGAGTTCAGCGCCAGCAGATAGGCCGTGGAGTCACCCTCGGTCTTCACGCGCAGCGCTTCCACCGTCTGCGTTGGAAGTATTTCCACGCCAGTCATGAGCAGCCCGCTGCCACCGTCGTAGTCGACGCGCGCGGAGGATATCTCGAGACGACTCACCTGACCGTCGCGGCCGAGAACCTCGACCTCATAACGCTCCGCCGCCGGCTCGCCGGCCAGCCGCCGCCTGATGTTCTCGTGCACCAGCTCCGCATATTCCGGCGCCACCAGGTCCCCCAGCCGGCGGCCGGCAAGATCGGCGCGGTCCGCTCCGACCAGCGCGGCGAACTGCCGGTTGGCATAGAGGATCACCTCACGATGGACCAGGACGGCCTCGTGGATGCGCTCTCCGAGCTCGGCGAAGAGCTTCGGCGTCGCACGGCCGCCCTCGCGATCGCCGGCCGCGCGCGTCAGCAGGTGGTTGATCGCGGTGACCAGCGCGGACAGCTCCGGCTTGGAACTGCCCGACTCCACCCGGCCGCCGAGCGGACCACCGATGGCGATGCGCTGCAGCTGCTGCGACAGGCGCTCGACGTCCTGCAACTCACCTCGCTGGGCGGCGTAGAGCCAGAGCAGAACGACCGCGGCGAGCCCCAGGAGAATGCACAACAGCGCCAGGGCGGACATCAGGCCGTCCTGCCTGCGCGAGACCGATTCCCGCCCGCGCGAGCGATTGATTTCGACATCATGGGGTTAGCGGCTGCCAGGCAGTCCGGGGTCTCTTTCTTCATTATTCTCGTTGCCCGGGGTGCGGACGACCAAAGCATAGCGTAGCTGTCCGGTATCCCGTCGGCGTTTCACCATATCTCATCGCATGGCGGCTTGGCAGGAGCGTCGAAAACCCGTAACTTCACGTGCCCGGTCGCCGGGATGCAATAAGTCCAATCGGAGCACCCAGCCAGATGTCCACGGTCCAAGCACGCGAACAGATGATCGAGCAGCAGGTGCGCGCCTGGGACGTGCTCGACGCGCGGGTGCTCGAGATCCTGCGCCAGGTGCCGCGTGAGGCGTTCGTCCCGTCGCAACATCGCTTCCTGGCATTCGCGGACGTAGAAATCCCCCTGCCGGGCGGACAGCACATGCTGCGTCCGAGCGTCGTCGGCAGACTCCTGCAGGCCCTTGCCCTCACCGGCAGTGAGCGGGTGCTCGAAGTCGGTACGGGCTCCGGATTCGTGACCGCCTGTCTGCGAAGCGGCGGCGCATCGGTCCGGTCGCTGGAGATCTCCCAGGAGCTCGCCGAGATCGCCCGGGCCAACGTCGCCTGTCTCGGCTTGCGGGACGTGGAAATCGTCGCGCAGGACGCGACGCGGGCCGATTCCGAGACACGTTACGACGCCATCGCCGTCACCGCCTCGCTCCCCATCCCCGACGAGCGCTTCCAGCGCCAGCTCGCCGTCGGCGGGCGGCTCTTCGTGGTGGTGGGCATGCCTCCGGTGATGGAGGCGCGGCTCATCCGCCGGATCACCGAGGATGCGTGGGGCACGGAAAGCCTCTTCGAGACGGTCATCGATCCGCTCGAGCATGCAACTCGGCCGCAGGGTTTTGTGTTCTAAGAGCCTCTCTCCAAGACTCAAGGGTCTCTGCAAGATTATGCACCGCGCCGCACGGACATCGAGGCTTGTCCTCCCTTTGGCCCTCTTCTGCGCCGGCTTTGCCTTTGGACTCCCGGCCGCCAGCCTGGCCGCCGACTTCTCCCAGGTCTACCAGGACGCCCTGGCCAGCGACCCCACGTATCAGCAGGCGTATGCGACCTACAGGGCCGCGCGCGAGGCCCGGCCGGAGGCCTGGGCGTCACTGCTGCCCCAGATCACGGGATCCGCGGGCGGATCGTTGGACCATGCCTCGGGACCGACGACGTTCATCGGATCGTCGGCCGCGGGGCTGCCCATCCCGGAAACCATCTACGACACGACCCACACGAACGGCAGACAGTGGAGTCTGAACCTGTCCGAGCAGCTCTTCTCCTGGAGCGACTGGATGAACTTGAAGGCGGCGGACAGCCAGGTCGCCCAGGCTCAGGCCACCTACGAGTCCGCTGCCCAGGACCTGATCCTTCGCGTCGCCACCGCCTACTTCAATGTGCTCTCCGCCCTCGATACGCTGCAGGCGCAGGAATCGTCCCTGCAGGCCTATGACCTGCAGCTGCAGCAGGCCGACAAGCGCTATCAGGTCGGCCTGATCGCCATCACCGACGTCGAGCAGGCGCGCGCCGCCCGCGACACGGCCGCGGCGGCCGTCATCGCCGACAAGCAGTCGCTCGCGAACACGGAGGATCAGCTGCAGGTCATCACCGGCCGGCAGTATCCGACTCTGTCCGAGCCGGGCCCGTCGATGCCGCTGCTCATGCCGAGTCCGGCGAATCAGAACCAGTGGGTGCAGACCTCGCTGCAACAGAACCTGTCGCTGATCGCGAGCCGGCTGGCCGCCGACGTGGCGCGCCAGAACGTGCGGGTCGCCTTCGGCGGCCATCTGCCCTCGATCAGCCTGACGGCCAGCCGCTCGTTCAACAGCTCGAGCACCGATGAGTCGATCGTCGGCATCGGAAACTTCAACGGGCTGCAAAGCTGGACCAATGACCGGCAGATCGGGCTCGAGATCAGCGTACCGATCTTCGCCGGCGGCGGCACGGAGGCGCGCGTGCATCAGGCGCAATACCAATGGATCGCCGCAAAGGATGCGATGCAGGAAACCGCACGCACGACCGAACAACAGGCGCGTGATGCCTACCTCGGCGTCATCAGCGGCATCGCCCACGTCCAGGCCCTGCAGCAGGCGCTGGTCTCCAGCCAGACGGCGTACCGGGCGACGGAGGCCGGCTATCGCGTGGGAACGCAGACCGAGGTCGACGTCCTCAATGCGTTGAGCTCGCTCGTCCAGGCAAAAACCAACTATGCCGCCAGCCGCTATGCGTACATCACCAGCGTGGTACAGCTGCGGTTTGCGGCGGGCACGTTGGATCCGGGCGAGGTGCAGGCGATCAACCGCTGGCTGACGGCCAGCGCCTCCGTCTCCCTCGGCGCCATCACCCCGGAGGCCATGACGCCGCGGGCGCCCCCGCCGACTCCGAAGCCGCCCCCGCCGCCACCGCCGCCTTAGTAAATTGGCGCAAAGTCGGCATCCTGCCGCGTTGCTCGGCCCGTCCTGGGCCTCGCCCCTTCGGGGCCAGCGCTGTGCGCTGTCCAAAATCGCTCCCGGCGATTTTGTGCGCGGCCGGCCCTAGCACTCTCCTCGATCTCGCGGCCCAGGGAGCGGCCTGGGCCGCTTAGTCAGGTGCTTTCGCGCCGGTAGACTTGATAAGACTTCTCTTCTACCAGGCGCGAGCCGAGCGCCGCATTGATGCGCTTCTTGATCGCCGCCCGCTCGTCGTTGGAGTGGTAGACGGCCCGCGCGAGCTCGATGAAGTCGCGGTCGAAAGTCTGACGGGCCTCCTTCTCGCGGATCCGGTCCTCGATGTCCCATAACCGCTCGTTGACCTCCTGCAACGCGCGTTCGTCGCGCGCCACATCGGCCGCGGCGAAAGGCGAGCCGCGCCATGTCTTCTCCAGCAGATCGAGCTCGAGCCGCACGTTCGCCAGCTTGCCCGGATCGAGGATGCGCGCCGTCTTGATCCTGAGGATGGTGATCTTGTCGAGCAGCTCCCCGGGAGAGACGGGCACCAGGATGTCGTCGCTCATGCCGCGTATGCTAGTACAAGCGCTGGATCCGGGCATCCTGCCCGGCCCAGCGCCGTCTTGATCAAAAAGCGTGGTTTTTGCTCGCGACTCCGCCACCTACGGCGGCGGGGCACGTCCCTGTGCCTAGCAACTCGTCGAGCTTCGCGGTGACCTGCGCCGTCCCGATCAGGTCCATGACCCCCGGCTCCTCGATTTTCTCCCACCAGGGCAGCTCCTCCGGCGGCCGGCCGCGGAAACGCAGCGCAGCCTGAGGGTAGGCGTTCACGCACCATCTGCGCGACAGATACGGCCCGCTGCGCTCCGGATTCGTGGCCGCGTAGAGGCCGATCACCGGCGTCCCCACCATCGTGGCCATGTGTGCAGGCCCCGAGTCCGGCGACAGGAGCGCCGTGGCCCGGGCAAGCAGGGCCAGCATCTGAGGCAGGGTGTCGCGCCCGATCTGATTCACGATGGGCACCTGCGCCAACCGCTCGATCGCGGCACCGACATTGCGCTCGATCTCTGTGCGTCCGCCGGCCAGGATCACCCGCATCCCATGTCGCTGCGCCGCATGGTCCGCGACCGCGGCGTAAGCCTCCGGACGCCAGTTGCGCCGCGAGTGACTCGAGCAAGGGCTGATAACCAGTGTGCGGCCATCGGGAATAAGAGTCTGGGCATACTCGAGCGCCGTGGGTGTCAGCGGGACGTCCCAGCGCAGCGCGCGGTCGCGGATGCCGATCGCCTCCAGGAAGCCGAAGAAGCTGTCGAGCACATGCTCGCGGGTGCGGGGCGCAATCCGCGCATTGGTGAAGAGCCACTGCAGCTCGCGCGCGCGTGCCCGGTCGAACCCCAGTCGGACCGGTGCACGCACGACGCTGGAGACGAGGCTCGCGCGCAGCGACAGCTGCATGTGCAGCAGGACGTCGAAGCGTCGGCCGCTCAGAGTCGAGCCGAGATCGCGACGCGCGGCGAGGCCGGCCCGCTTGTCGACGGTGATAAACTCCACGCCATCGATGAGCTCCATCAGGCGCGACTCCGTTTTGCCGATGATCCATGTCAGTTTCGTCTGCGGCCACGAGCGCTGCAGCGCCCTCACGACCGGCACGACGTGGCATGTGTCGCCGAGCGACGAGAGTCTCAATATGCAGACAGTACGAGGCGGTCCGTCGAGCGGCAACTTCACGGAGGGTACCCGGTGAGCGGGCGCTGGCCGCTCGGGTCGGAGGTCAAGCAAGGTGTCATCGAGGGAGGCGCCATGCTATACGACGCCTCCAGGGCCCGCAATTTGACGGCCGCCTGGTTCGACCCCCGGTATTGGAGCTCGCGCGGCGAGCTCGACGGCGCGGCCCGAGGCCGGGGGACCACGCATTTCGTGCGCAGCCGCGATCGCCGCCTGGTGTTGCGTCACTATCATCGAGGCGGGCTCATCGCCCTGCTCTCCTCCGACCGATACATCTGGCGCGGCGAAGATCTGACCCGCCCGTTCGCGGAGTGGTCGATCACGTACCGGCTGCATCGCGCGGGACTCCCGGTCCCGGCGCCGATCGCCGCCCGTTACGTCCGCCGGGGCAATACGTACCATGGCGACATCATCACAGAGCGGTTGACGACGGTGGGCTCGCTCGCGGAGTGTCTGGCTCTGGGCGCGCTCTCCATCGTCACCTGGATCTCGATCGGACGCTGCATCCGGCGCTTTCATGACTTCGGGGTGTGCCATGCCGACCTCAACGCACGCAATGTGATGCTGAGCGAGGAGAGCGTTTACCTGGTCGACTTCGACCGCTGCGAGCTCCGGCGGGCCGGCCTCTGGCGCGATGCCAATCTCGTGCGGTTGCGGCGCTCGCTGGAGAAGATCACCTACGGACTGCCTGCCGAGCGGTTCTCGGAGGCGGACTGGCACGGGCTGCTCAACGGGTATTGGCAGTCGGCCGCGGCCCGTGAGCCGCCGGCCGGCTGACGGCGGCCCGCCATGCGGCTGCTCTATCTCGCAGCGGTATACCTCGCGACTCCCCTGATCTCGGTGATGCTCGCGGCTCGCGGTCTGCGCGACCGCAGCTACTGGCGCAACTTCGGCGAACGGTTCGGGCTCGGGCCGCGCGTGCCGAGCTCGCCCATCTGGGTGCACGCAGTGTCCGTCGGGGAGGTGCAGGCGGCCGCGGCACTCGTCTTTGCGCTGCGGGATCGCTATCCGCAGGTGCCGGTCCTGGTGACCACGTTCACCCCCACCGGCGCCGCCCGTGCCCGGACGCTCTTCAGCGGCGCGGCCGAGGTGCGCTTTCTGCCATTCGACCTGCCCGGGTCGGTGCGCCGCTTCCTCGAGCGTACTCGTCCCCGGCTGGCGGTCATCATGGAGACGGAGCTCTGGCCCAACCTCTATCGCCAATGCCGCCGCCGCCGCATACCGCTGGTCATCGCCAGCGCGCGCCTGTCGCGCCGCTCGACCGACCGCTACCGCCATCTCGGTGCGCTCTTCAAGGAGACCGTGTCGGGCGCGGTAGTCGTCGCCGCGCAGGGCGAGGCGGATGCCGAGCGCTTCCGTGCTCTCGGCGCGGCGGCGGAGCGTACGCACGTCACCGGCAACCTCAAATTCGACTTCACGCTGCCTCCTGACATCCGCGAGCGTGGCATGGCTTTGCGACGACAGTACGCGCCGAGTCGTGCCGTCTGGGTCGCGGGCAGCACTCATGGCGGAGTGGAGGAGGAGGCGGTGCTCGCCGCGCAGCGGCACCTGGGCACGGCTCTTCCGGGCGTTCTGCTGGTGCTCGCTCCACGCCATCCCAACCGCTTCGGCGAGGTGGCCGCCTGGCTCGAGCGGCAAGGGGCCGCTTTCACGCGGCGTTCGCAACCGTCCGCGCCGGCTGCGACGGGAGAAGGCTCCAGCGTGCTATTGCTGGATACGCTCGGAGAGCTGCTCTACTTCTATGCAGCCGCCGACGTCGCCTTCGTCGGCGGCAGCCTGGTCCCGATCGGCGGCCACAATCTGCTGGAGCCCGCGGCGCTGGGGCTGCCCATCCTGACGGGCCCCAACAATTCCAACGCCGAGGACGTAGCGCGCCTGCTGCTGGACTGCGGCGCGGCGAAGATCGTGCGTAACGGCGCGGAGCTCGGCGCGCGAGTGGCCGAGCTGCTGTCCGATCAGGCGTTGCGCCTGGAAACGGGTGAGCGCGGCCGCGCTGCCGTCGATCGCAACCGCGGCGCCCTGGAGAAGCTCATGAGGCTGCTCGATTCGCTGCTAGCCAGCTAGTGGCGCCGTTCGAAAGCAAGTGAATCAGCGGCCCAGGGCCGCTCCCTGGGCCGCGAGGTCGACAAAGCAACACGGTTGGCCGCTCAAAGCGCCGCAGGCGACTTTGAGCCAATTAAAGAATACTCGGCACCGCAATAGGGGCACTTGGCCCAGCCGGTGGCCTCGATCGGCAGATAGACACGGGGATGGGAGTTCCACAGGTACATCTGCGGCATCGGGCACGACAGCGGCAGATCCTCGCACGTGACCTCGTACTGGTTCTGCGCGTTCGGCTGGATGAGTGCTTTGGGTTGCGCGGCCATGCACTCATTATACCGTTTCAGCCGGCACCATTGTCTCGTCCCATGGTCTCGTCCCAGACCGCCGTGACCGCGGCGCGCTCGGCAGCGAACTCTTCCTCTGCCACCAGGGCCGCCTCGCCGGCAAGGGAAAGATGGTGCGTCCGGGTACGGTAGGTCCTGTAGGCCGCCGTCAGGACATCCACGGTCGCCTGCGGTACGAGATCTGCCGAGGCCACCGATTCCAGCTGGCGGATGGTGTCTGAAAACATCGCCACGGGCGGATAGTCGCGCGCCCACTTCAGCGCCCAGTACTGCGCCAGGAATTCGATGTCGGCAATGCCGCCTGTCCCCTGCTTGAGATCCAGCTTGCCGTCGCCGCTTTTGGCAAGCTCCCGCCGCATGCGCTCGCGCATCGCGCGAACTTCGTCCCGCAGACTCTCGCGCCGTACCGCGTAGCGGAGCACGTCGAGCCGAGTGCGCTCGAATTCCGCGCACAAGGCGGCCTCGCCGGCCACGGCGCGCGCGTGCAACAGCGCCTGGTGCTCCCACGTCCATGCTTCGCGGCGTTGGTATTCGGCGAAGGCATCGATCTGGGTGACCAGCATTCCGCCCTTGCCGCTCGGCCGCAGCCGCACATCCACTTCGTACAGCCGGCCGGCCGCGGAGTGCATGGTGAGCAGGTGCACCAGGCGTTGGGTCAGGCGCACGAAGAAGAGCGGATTGTCGATCGGCCGCGCGCCATCGGTCTCCTGACGCTCGCCGCGGGAATCGTGCAGGAAAACCAGATCGAGATCCGAGGCGTAGCCCAGCTCCAGGCCGCCGAGCTTGCCGTAGCCGACGGCGCAGATGCTCACCTGCCGCCGCTGCGCCCCCTCGCCGCAATGCGGCACGCCGAATTGCGCCGTGATCTGCCTCCAGGCGAGATCGATCGCGCACGCGAGGATGAGCTCGGCGATCTCGGTGAGCCGGTCGCTCACCCGCATGACCGGCAGGCGGCCGGTGAGATCCGCCACCGCGATGCGGAAGACCGCCGCGCGCTGGAAGTGGCAAAGCGCCTCGACCTGGCGCCCGGGATCCTCGTCATCGAGCTGGTGCATGGCGGCCTGCAGCTCACGCGCCAGCGCCTGGCGGTCCGGCAGATCCGACAGCAGGCGCTCGTCGACCAGCTCATCGAGCAGCAGCGGGTGGGAGGCGATCTGCCGGACCAGGAACTCACCGTGACGGCAGATCTCGATGAGCCGCGAGCGCGCCGGCTGACTGTCGCGCAACAGCGCGAAATACGCGGAGCGCTTGCCCGTGGCTTCGAGAATGGAGATGATCCGGCGCAGCACGGCGAGTTGCTCCGCGCCCGCGAGCCGGGCGGCGCCGATGTCGGCGAGCAGCGGCGGCAACAGCGACTGCAGACGCCGCCGCCCCGGCTCGTCGAGCTTGCGGACGAGGGCCGAGGCGCGCAGCGCCAACAGCATCTGCGCCGCCTGCGCGGGTTCCATGAAACCCGCACGGCCGAGCGACTCCGACAGCACCGCGCCTTCCGCGCCATCCTCCCACAAGCGGCCCAGATCGATGCTGACCGACGTGCCGGCGCGGCCGCCGCCTCCGAAAACGAACCGGTTGAAATGATCACTGACACACGCCTGATGGCGCCCGAGCGCCGCGAGCAGCGCGTCCCAGTCCGCGGCGCCCATGGCGAGCGCGATCCGCTGCTGCGAGAGCGCATCGGCCGGAAGTTGATGCACCTGGCCGTCAGCGAGCATCTGCAGGCTGTTCTCCAGCCGCCGCAGATACAGATACGCGGCACGCAGTTCCGCCACGGCCGCCTCCGGCATGAGCCGCAGCTCACCGAGCATTCCCAGAGCCTCGAGGAGTGAGGTCGTCTGCAGCCGCCGCTCGCGCCCGCCACGGATGAGCTGGAACGCCTGGACGATGAACTCGATCTCGCGAATGCCGCCCGGCCCGAGCTTGATGTGGCCGGCGAGCTCGCGCCGTTCCACTTCGCGCTCGATGAGCGCCTTCATCTCCCGCAGGCTTTCGAACACTCCGTAATCGAGATAGCGGCGGTAGACGAACGGCCCGAGCGCCGAGGCGCGGATCTCGGCATACCGCTCGACCGCGGTGACCGGGCGCGCCTTCACGTAGGCATAGCGCTCCCAGTCCCGGCCGTGCAGCGGCAGGTAATCCTCCAGCGAGGCAAAGCTCGCGACCGGCGGTCCGCTGTCACCGAAGGGCCGCAGACGCGTGTCGACCCGCAGGGCGAAGCCGTCCTGGGTCGCCGTCTCCAACAGCCGGATGAGGCCCTGACTCAGGCGGGTGAAGAACTCTTCGTTGGCAATCGGGCGCGGCCCGTCAGTCTCGCCATGCTCCGGAAAGAGCAGCACCAGGTCGACATCGGAGGAGAAGTTGAGCTCGCGGCCGCCGAGCTTGCCCATGGCAACGACGACCAGCGGCTGCACCGCGCCCGCGGCCGAGCGGGGCTCGCCGTATCGGGCCGTGAGGCCCAGCCGGGCGTGCTCGACCGACACGCGGATGGCCGCATCGGCGAAGTCGGAGAGCTCTCTCAGCGTCTCCTCGACCTCCGCCCAACCGGCCAGTGCGCGCCATGCGATCCGCACCATCTCACGGCGCCGCCAGCGCCGCAGGGCGGAGAGCATGTCGGCATCGGCACCCGAGCCCGCCACCGGGGCACGGGCCGAGAAGTCATCGGCGGCCGCGCGGGCGGTCAACCCGTAGTGCCCGGTCAGGTCGCTCAGCAGATCGGGATCGCGGCCGCAGGCCTGCGCGATGAAATCACTGGCCGCAAACACCCGCGGGAGCGAGTCGCGGGCGGCGGCCGGCAGTGAATCCAGCCGGCCCGGCGAGACGGACTCGAGGGCATCCAACTGCCGCTGCAGGCAGGCCCGCAGCTCGGAGCTGATCGTCAGGGACTCAGTCAATCAAAGCCAAGTGTTGTCGCCCAGGTCGTGGATCGCCGCCTCACCCAGGCGGCGGGCGGCGCCCCTGAAAGTCGACGCCTCGGCGTAGATCTGCGCCCCACGGGCGGCGTCTATCGATGCCTTGCGTCCCTCGATCTCACTGTTCTCGATGTGCACGCTGGCGCCGCGCGCGCGGATCGCGATGCCGCTCGCACTGATGCGGCTGTTGGTGATGTGGAGCTCGCATCCATCCGACGCGGTGATCGCTGCGTTGCCGTCGAAGCGGATGTTGCGGTTGTCGATATTGAGCACCCGCTGCCCCTGACAGACGATCGGCTCGCGGAGCGTCTCGAGCGCGGCATCGGTGACTCTCGTCTCCCCCGCCTGACTGCCCGACCCCGGCGAGGCCTCGACGATGCTGTACCCCGGCCCCTTGGCGATCACGCGCCCCGCCGCCGGCGCCTGCTGCTGTGCCGCCGGCCCCGGACTCGCCGACTGCTGCTGCGCCCCCGCCAACCCCGCCACCCCGGAGCAGAGCCCCAGCGCAGCGGCCGCCACGCCCCCCGTCACGGCACGCCTGAGATATAGAGTCATTGGACGCTCCCGCAGCCTCGCATAGGCCTTCGATTATGCGCCTAGCAAGTAACTGACCCCAATTCGCACGCCGCGCCAAAAATCAGCCGCCGTCCGAAAGCACACGATTCAGCGGCCCCAGGGCCGCCCCTGGGCCGCGGGATGAATCCCTGTCATACGGCTGGCCGCGCAAATCGCCGGGAGCGATTTGCGCCAATGAAAAACAAAAAAAGGCCCGCATGAGCGGGCCTTCAAGATTGCGCGGAATAGGGGGTCTTGCTCCGCGTCTTTCAGGGAAACCGCCCGCTTTGGGGTCGGGCGTCTCCCCTAACCAGTGCCGACAGGTTATCGGCTCATCTGCAAATTATCGATACCTCTTTCGAGGGGGGCTTTACATATCCATTCCGCCCATGCCGCCCGGCGGCATGCCGCCACCGTGGCTGTGCTCCTCGTCCTTGGGGGCCTCGGCTACCATGACCTCAGTCGTCAGCAGCAGACCCGACACGGACGCCGCGTTCTGCAGCGCCAGACGCGTGACCTTGGTCGGATCGAGAATACCCTGCTCGATCAGATCGCCGAACTCACCCGTCGCGGCGTTGTAGCCGT
>Ga0335072_10008863_pt1 | contig 14554 bp, 14 predicted proteins | sample Lox_Sample_21_FD_206725 | JGI IMG/M metagenome (GOLD analysis project Ga0335072, IMG submission 206725) | Soil microbial communities from Loxahatchee National Wildlife Refuge, Florida, United States - Lox_Sample_2.1 | ecosystem: Environmental > Terrestrial > Soil > Wetlands | place: USA... | reverse complement strand
GGTCAGCCGGAGCGAGGAGCCAGCCGGGCTCGGCATAGCCGGCAAACTCGAGCACGCTCTTCCGGCCGAACGCTCCTTCCGCCTGTCGCGGGTTGGCCGGGTCAGTGACCACCTTGCTGCCGCCGCCCGGGTACCGCAGTTCGAGCAGGTACTCCAGCCGGTCGACCGGCGGGCGCTCAACGCGCAGCTCCCACTCATCCCCCGCGCAGTGGAAGTCCAGCCGGTCCGCCGGTATGCCTGCGTCTTGCTGCAGTCGCACCCCCGCGAGCGCGTGGTCCGGGTCGGCGACCCGGAGCGTGATCGTGCCGTCATCGGCGAACGCGCCTTCTCCCGCATCCGGTTCTCCGGGCGCCCTTGGCACATTCACCCTCCGCGGCAGATTTGCCTTGCGCACATCGTGCCTGCCGGGCCCCGTGGTGACAATGCCCGTCCATTCCGGAATCAGCACCACGGCCTATACAGAAGTGACATACGTGGCGAGAATGTCGCTATGCGGCGTAGACCGCCTGGGGGTGGCTAAGCATGGCAGGTGCCGGAAATCGCGGGGACACAGGCAGCCGGCGTACTGTGTTCCGGCGCATGCAACTGCTGACCAGTCCGGCCACGCGCCGCGCGACCAGGGGCGGCGTCGATGAGCCCGCCAAATGGCGCTCCCGGCGGCTTCTCCGCCTGGTAACGGTACTCACCGCGATTGCGGTACTCGTCTTCGTGCTCTGGCTCGCCTGGGTCGCCTATCTGTTTTTCGCCCGCGGCGGCCCGTCGGGATTGACACTCGACCCCGATCGCAGGTGCTCGTCGCTCGGCTTTTCCTGCGGGATCGTCACCAACATCCTGGCGTCCGGCGTGCTGGTAGCGCTGGCATCGTCGTTCGTTCTCTGGCGGCTCTTCGGGCTACAGCGCCGCTACCGGATCAGGGCGCTGATCGACTCACGCGAGCTCGTGCCGACGGCGGGCGCGATCATCGACAGGGTCGTCGGGCGAGATGACTTGTGCAAGGCCGTCATGGCGGACCTGCATGATCGCGGAACCCGGCCGCACATCATCGCAGGCGGCGTGGGCACCGGCAAGACAGCTGTCCTGGTCAGGCTGACCGAGTTACTGGCTGAAAAGCACGCGATACCGGTTCCGATCAAGTTGCGGGACGCGACGGCCGACTTTGACTTCGAGACGCTGGCGCGCGACCGTTTCCTGAACGAGGTAAACCCGGGCCTTTTCTCGTTCGCCGAAGGCGAGACGATCTGGCGCCGCCTGCTCAAGGACGGCAAGATCATCGTTCTGGCTGATGGCCTCGAAGAGGCACTCGGGGCCGAGCCGGAGCGAGACAACATCATCAGGGCAGCGATCCGCAAGGCGCATCAGCAGCATCTGCCGCTTGTCATCGCCTCCCGGCCGCATGACCCGCTTCGTGCCACTGACGCCGCGATCCTGTCACTGGAACCGCTGAGCTACGAGGCCGCGCTCGCCTACATCGGGGGCAGCGGAACCGGCGAAGACGAGCGCAGGCTCGCCTGGATCGTCGAGACGGCAGAAGTCGTAGAGGCGCCCATCTACCTTCAGATCACCCGTGAGCTTAAAGTCAACGGACTGCTCGAGCCCACCTCTGCCGGGCAGCGCGGCGTGGTAGACACTCGCGGCGTCGATCGCTCGAAACTGCGGCTGAGTCTGCTCGAAACCTGGGAGCGCGCGGTCATTGCCGGCCACCTGCGAGAGGAAGTCCCGCTCAACCGGGCCGAGCGCCAGGCGGCGATCGAACATATGTCAGCGCTCGCCTGTGTCGGGCTGAAGCACGACCAGCTCGAGGTAGAGTTCGACGCTCACCGGGACAAGGCGCTGCTGGCTGAGGTCAGGCGCAGGCTGGCAGCGATTGATCAGCAGGCCGGACAGACGCCGGGCGTTCACAACGTCGACGTCCGGCTCGCCGGAGCGTGGGCAGCTCAGCTCGATCTGGTGGAACTGCGCGGGAACAGCGTCAGGTTCCCGCACAGCCTGATGCAGGCCTACCTCGGCTCGCGTCTGCTCGGCACGGCACTAGAGGATCCCGACTACCTCAGGCAGGCAGTCAAACGGCCGAAGCCAGGCCGCGAGTTCCTTATCGCACTGGTCCTGCGCTCCCGTGGCAGCCAGGGCACCGGACCCAGTTGCGTCGGGCCACTGCGCGCCGCCCTGGCCAAGCGCGACGACATCAAGGTCCTGGATGTCTACGCCGCCGCACTGGAGATCGACTCCGTTGCCGCGGTGCCGCAGCACGCAAGCCTCGCCTCGGAGCTGCGTGACAAGTGGCCGCGGATCCACGCGCAGGACCCGAGGACTCTCGAAGAAGGCAAGCGCGGCGTCGTCCACCGCCTCGGCGAAGCTGTCCGCACCATCGACGAGCGGCGGCGGCGCGGTGAGGATTGCCCGGCCGAGGCCGCATACCCGCAGCTGTACGCGATCGCCTGCAGCGAGAGATCGTATCCGGTCCACCTCGCGGCGACCCAGGAGATTGGCAGCGGCAGCGGTGCCTACGCGGCTCTCCGGTGGCAGCTCGAGGCGCCGTGCCAGACGTGCCGGGACGAGCGCACCGCGCGCTGGCCGGGCGGGCCGGACGATATCGCCGCAACGCCTGACCCGGCACGGGACATCTCGCGCGCCGGGGCGGTGAGCGCCTGGCTGGCACCGATGCTGGTCGGCGTCACCGGCGGCGGGAACTCAGCCGCGGACAAGGACCTTGCCCGGCACGCCCAGGCAGACCTGGCGCAATGGCTCAGGCACGTCGGCGCCGGCGACCGCCGACCAGGCGAGGCGGAACTGCCAATATCGCTCGAGATCGCCCTGGCTCAGGGATTCAAGTACGCGGCCAACCGCCGCCCGGCTTATCCGGACACGTTGCGCGAGGCGCGCATGTACCTTGCGGAGCAGGCCCTGGAGATGCTGAAGGGCGCCCGTTACTGGTTCTCTCAGCTCACCCTGTTTCACGCGCTCTGCCTGCTGAACCTCTCTGACAGCTCGCGGCAGGCTGACAGCCGGGCTTCTGACAGCCGGCACCGGGCAAGGCCAGAGGCAATCGTCCAGCACTGGCTCGATGTGGCCGGCCGGGACCACCGGCGGCAGGTACCGGGCGCGACACAAGCGCTGCACCCGTTCGTCCGGGAAACTGCACAACTCGTGGTGCAGGCGCTGAAGACCGGGCGACCGCAGCGGTACTGCTGGATCGACGAGAGCGGCGTCGTCGGCCAGGTGGGATCGCGGAGCTTCAGCCCGGGGACGCCGCACGGCCGGCAGCACCTGTGGATCCCGCCGTCCGCCGGATGGACGGCGCTCGACGGACGAGCCCAGCAACTCGTGGCTGATGTCTTGCTGCTGCTCAATCTCGCCGACCGCACAGACCAGCCGACCGAGCGTGAGCGGCGGCTCAAGCGTTCCAACCGGAACGACCTGCCCCCGTGTATTACTCATTACCGGGACGCGCTCGAGCCAGGCCGCACTGTCGGCACTGCTGTGTCGGCTGTCCCCGGCGTCAGCTGTGTAGACGGGTGCGTCTTCGAACTGTGCCCATATCCCCCCAAGGGCACGCAGCCCCGGGTGGAGATGAGCGAGGCGTTCTGCCGCCGCCAGCAGACCATCATCACCCGGCCGCGAGACCCGCGAACGGGCCGCGCGCCATGGCAGCAGATGCGGCCCCGGCAGCTCAAGCAATTCTGGGAAGAGATGGCCGATCGCGCACGAGGGCCGCGGCCGCGATCCGCAGTTTCCGACCGGGCCGGTGCTTCTCACCAGCGCCCGGGCAACCGGCGCCGGGCGGCCGGTTAATCTCTCCGCAGCCTTATCGAGGCGCGTCGCCCATCCGGTACCCGTGCGTCAGGTCATCGAGCCGCCGCTTGAGATCATCGTCCAGCGCATACTCGGCGGCCGCCAGGCTCGCGTCGAGCTGGCCAGGGCTGCTCGCTCCGATGATCGGCGCAGTGACCGCCTTGTTGGCGAGCACCCATGCCACCGCGAGGGTAACGAGGCTCACGCCGGCCTGCTGCGCCAGCTGGCTGAGCGCCTCGACCGTGTCGAATTCGCTGTCATGCCAGTACCGGTCCTGGTACATCGCTCCGGCAGTGCCGAGGGTAAAGCGACCGCCTTCGGGCGGCGCAGAGGCCCTGGAATGCTTTCCGGACAGCAGGCCTCCGGCGATCGGGTTATACGGGATGACGCCGATGCCGTCCTCGGCACAGTACGGCAACATCTCACGCTCGATCTGGCGGAACAGCAGGTTGTAGCGCGGCTGCACGCAGTCCAGCCGCGCCAGCTGGAGCGTCTCTGTCCGGCCGACCGCGCGCACCAGCTGGTAGGTCAGGAAATTGGAGCACCCGAGATACTGGACTTTGCCCTGGCGGACCAGGTCACTCAGCGCGCCGAGGGTCTCGTCAATCGGCGTCTGGTCGTCGTAACCGTGCAGCTGGTACAGGTCGATGTAGTCGGTCCCCAGACGGCGCAGCGATGCCTCGACGGCCGACAGGATGTGCTTGCGCGAGTTGCCGGCGTCAAACGGAGCTGGTCCGGTCGGCACGAAGCACTTGGTGGCGACGATAAAGCTGTCGCGCTTGCCGCGAAGCCAGCGGCCGAGGATCTCCTCAGTGACTCCCCTGGTGCTGAGGTCGCCGCCAAGCGGATAGGCATCCGAGGTGTCGATGAAGTCAATGCCACCGTCGGCAGCCCGGTCCAGAATCGCGACCGAAGTCTGCTCGTCACACTGCAGTCCGAACGTCATGGTGCCAAGACACAGTTTCGAAACCTGCAGGCCGGTCCGGCCAAGGCGGCGATGTTCCATGGCAGAACGCTACCGGGCCAGCTGCCAAGCACCGATCGCGGCATGGCCGCCCGGGACCGTCGGCGACCAGCGCCCTGTCGTCTCTCAGCGCCGTTCACCTTTGCACCCGCGTGTCGCTCTTTGCTGGTGCTCACGGCATATGGGAGCTTGTGCACATGAGTATCGCCTCAGGTATCACGCACCCCCATGGCCCGGCTTCGGCCCCTTGGTCAAGCACTCACTGGTTCGCCATCGGCCTGCTGGTCGGGGTTCTCGTGGCGTTTTCTCCTGTTATCGTCAGAATTCCAGTGATCATTGGGGCCATTGTGGCGCTGGGCTGGACGTCGGTCATTCTTGGCTACACCGACAGCGCGCGCGGGCGGTGGGTCCTGATCGGCACGGCGTTCCTCTTCCTCGGCATGTTCTTGGGCGTTGTCCGGGGACTAAGGCACCTCGGCGACGCCGAATTCGTTGCCCGCCTCGGCAACGTTCGCAAGCTGGGCCGCTGGTTCTAGGGCAGCCGCTCCCGGCCGCGAGCCGCACTGTAAGAATGTCCCTCGACTCTGCGAAGGGAAGAGGCGCCGCATGAACAGGGTAGTCACCGGCTTTGACGAGAGCGGAAACCCGACTGTCATCGCGGCGGGCGAGCCGCCGACGGTCATTCATGCCGGGCGGTACACAACCACCGAGCTCTGGGTTTCCGGCCCAGGGCCGCTGTCGGCTGGCGTTACCGACACCTCCACCGGAGAGTGGGCGCTCGAACCGCCACCTGGCGGAGCGTGCTTCCGCATCGTTGAAATTGCCCCTGACCAGTCGGGCGCCTCCGAGCCTGGCGCCGACGCGCACCCGGAGTTCCAGGGCGCGCACGCGACTGACACCCTCGATTACGTGACGATCCTGCGCGGCGAGGTGACCCTGATTGTCGGCGGCGCTGAGATTAAGCTGCGGCCAGGCGACTCAGTGGTGCAGCAGCCTGGCGTGCCGCACGACTGGCAGAACCGCTCCGGTGACATCGCGGTGATGGTCGGCGTTCTGCTTAGCGCCCGCTGAGCGTCGCCCAAGCGGCGACCGGCTTGCGCGTCCTGCTCTGCGGACTGGCACTCGTCCGCCGCTGGTTCGGCCCAGTCCGGGCCGTGCCGCCGCCGTGCGTCGCGTTTCAGTCTGGTGCGTGGGCGCGGAGGAAGGCGCGCAGGACGTCGTTGAACTGGTCCTGGGCCTCGAGGTTGGGCAGATGCCCGACGCCATTGATCACGACCAGCTCGGGGCGCTTGAGGTGAGCGATAATCTCGGCAGTCACTTCATGGTCCGACCATGGATCTGCCGAGCCCGCGCACACGAGCGCGGGGATGTCGAGGCCTGCCATCGGTGAACGGTAGTCCGGCCGCTCCGCCCGGCCGCGCAAGGCCGCTGCCGCCCCTGCCGGCGGGGCCGCGGACATCATCGCGTCCACGCGCTCCCGCACGGTTTCCGGGCAGTCCGGGCCGTACACGCCGGTGTGCATGTAGTCGACCAGCACCTGTATACCGTCCCGCTCTACCGCGTCGGCTCGCTCGCGCCGGGCCGCGCTCTCGGCCGGTGCTGGCGGCTCTATGGTCGTAGCGACCAGGCCGATCGCCCAGTAACGTTCGGGCTGCGATGCCGCTAGTTCCATGGTCACCAGCCCGCCCATGCTCAGGCCCACTACTGCCGCGCGCTCGATTCCAAGGCCCTCAGGAGCTCCTCGATGTCGGCGGCAAGCTCACGCATCGTCACCAGGTGCTGGGTGACCGGGCTGTGCCCGAAGCCTCGCAGGTCGGGTGCGACCACGCGGAATTCGCCGCACAGCGCACCTAGCTGCGGCCGCCACAGGGTGCGGTCGAACGGGTGGCCGTGGATGAGCACGACGCAGTCGCCGCTACCAGAATCGTCGTAGGCAAGTTTCACGTCGTAACCATAACCGCGGGCGGGCACGCCCCGGCGTTCCCCGGCCAGCGCGCGCGAGATCGGGACTGCCTGGCCATGCCCGCCGCTGTAGCAGTCCTGGCTTCCCCGCCATCTCTGCGGGTGCCTAGGTCCACCAAGGGATGTGGGTGTCAGCCCATGGCATGTCGGCCCTGCGCGGGCCATGATTGTAGTCGGGTGGGCACGAGTCTGCGCGTGACCTACGCGCGGTCCGCGAGGGTGACTGACGGTCCGCTGACGGCGCTCGCCGCGTACTGGCCGTCATGGCTAGAACTGGCGGCCCCCAGGATGTCGTTCCCGGGAGTCTCATGAGAGAGGTAATAGCACGTGGAGAATAAGAACGAGTTTTGGGCGAATGCGAGCGTGGTTGCTGTTTCTCCAGTGGCTTTTGCCGTTGGATTCGCCAAGGGCGCGTATGACGCCTCGACCGATAACGGGCCCTTCAGGGAAGGGTTCAATGCGGGAGCAGGTCCTATTTTTAGAGGGGCTAAAAAATTCGGCACCGAGCATGGGACGACGATAACGAAGGGGGTGATTACTGGCGCTGCTGGCACGCTCGGCGCCCGCATCGTACGCGGGGTGTTCAGATAGCTTTACCAGGTCGCGAGGATCAACACCTCCGGTAGGGAGCGGGCCGGTGAATAAGCCTCTCGGGTGGTGAGCGGACTTTGTTTTGCGACGCGGCCCTGGCTACGCGCAGCGCAATTCCGCCAGGCAGGCACGCTGCTCGTCGCTGAACGGGATCGCGGCGCGGGCTTCCAGGTTCCAGCGCACCGTGGTCACGCGCGCTTCGGCGGCTAGGACGCCATCCGCCATCCGAAGGATTTCGCGGGTCGTCAGGCTGGTGGTTCCCAGCCGTTCCACGGCGATCTCGACGCGCACGGTCCGGTCCCTGACTTCGCTCAGTTAGTGCGCACCGGCGGGTCGTGTTGGATCCGCTGGAGTGCTTCGCTGATGTCGGCGGGGATGGGGTCGGCGGCGGTGAGGACCTGGTCTCCGGCCTGGATCTGGATGGTGCGGTATCGCCGGGCTGTCTTGACGAACTTGCGGATTGACCAGCCGGTCTGCTGTTCGATCCAGCGGCTGACGGCCAGGGCGGCGAACACGATGGTCAGGTGCGCTTCGATGGAGTCGCGCTGGTGGTGGTAGACCGGCCTGGCCTGCAGGTCGTGCTTGGACATCCGGAAGCTCTTCTCCACCTGGAACAGCTGGTGGTAGGCGCCGATCACGAACTCGGCCGTGACCGGGGTGCCGTCCGGGCAGGTCCGCAGGTTGGTGACGTAGCCCTTCAGCCCTGCCAGTGACCGGGCTTTCTGCTCGAGTTCGCGGTTGACCTTGCGGGTGCCGCCGGACAGCTGGATGAACCGGTTCCGCTTGACCGGCACTTTCCCGGCGACGGCCTTCTCGGCTTTGGCGACCTGCTCGTTGATGCCGCGCAGAGTGCGGCGGGCCCGGTCGGCCTTGTACTGGTAGTAGATGACCTGGTCGCGGCGGCCGCTGCCCTGAAGGGCCGGCCAGCGCAGGGTGAAGATGTGCCCGTCGGTGATCTGCTCGCCGGGATGCTCGCGGCGCCACTGCGCCACCGGATACGGGACATCGGGGATCCGGGCGCCGAGGATGAACGACAGGCCCGCGGCCTCGATCTGCTTCTGGTTGCTGTCGGACACCATGCCCGCGTCCGCCACGACCGTCACATCGGGCAGGTCTTGCGCGGCCATGAACGCCTCGATCACCGGCAGCATCGTTTTCGTCTCGGCCTTGTTGCCTTCAAAGGCGGACACCATGAGCGGGAACCCGTCCGCGCCGGTCAGCAGCCCGATGGTGATCTGCGGTTCCAGCCGCCGCTCCTTGGAGAACCCGCTCTCGCGGAACCCGTCACCCTGATCGGTCTCGAAATACAGCGTGCTCACGTCGTAGAGCACCAGGCTCGCCCGCCCCAGCCGGGCATGCGCCGCGCACGCCGCCGACAGCCCCTGCCGGAACGCATCCTTCGCATACGCTGGCAGCCGCCGCCTGAGGGTGGCATACGACGCCGGCGCCAGCCCGGCTTCCTCCAGCACCCGCAGCGAGTCCAGCTTGCTGACCGGCTCGATGATCCGGGCCAGCACCAGCTGCCGGAACACCTCGTCCCCGCCCGCCGCCCGGGCTAAGCCCAGCACGTCATAGCCGCGGTCCAGGGCATCCAGCAGCACGCCCATCCGCGACGAAGTGATCGGCAGCGGCCCGCCCGCGCCGGTCCCGAAACCAGGGCCCAGCTCCAGCACGCCCTGCCCGGCCGCCAGCCGCTGCCGCGCGGCCGCCTTCAGCATCTCCAGCTCGGCGTCATCATGCGCCGACCCGATGTGCTCAATCTGCCGCGACCCGCGGTGGTAGGAGTACACGATCTGCACCGCGACAGCACCCGAGGACGTCTTCACCGTCCGCACATACGGCACCCGGCAACTCTACGGCTGGGCTAGTGCGCAATTCCTGCCACCACAACCACTGAACCCGCAGGTCAGCGCACCGCATCAGTTCGAACGCCGTGATCGTGAGCGAAGTCAGGTTCCAGGTTCCAGCGCACCGTGGTCACGCGCGCTTCGGCGGCTAGGACGCCATCCGCCATCCGAAGGATTTCGCGGGTCGTCAGGCTGGTGGTTCCCAGCCGTTCCACGGCGATCTCGACGCGCACGGTCCGGTCTGCGTGGCGCACCTCGGCCCGGAAGTCGATCTCGAGGCGCACCACCACATAGATCGGATCTCCCAGCGCGCGCAGGTAGAACGCGTCGCGGGCCTCCTCGAGATAGGTCAGATAAACGGCGTTATTGACATGACCCAGCGCATCGGTATCCCGCCAGCGCACGCTGACCTGGTGCTCGAAGACCGGCGCCACGCACTGCTCCTTATCCTTAGGGGCATACTGAGGATTCCACTCGGAGTATCACAGTGCACCCGTCCCACCGCTGTCACCCGCCCGCCAAGGACGTCACAATCGAAGTGGCTGCCAGCGACAAGGGCCGTTGCCGACAGTGCGGCCCACGCCCGGGGATCCCACTACCAGTACCTCGGCTTGATCCAACCACGGTGACGAGGTTCGGTATTGAAGACGTCAGGGGTTCAAGTCCACCGGCTCGCTTCCGTGGTCGTTTTCAGGGCTTAGCAGGAGCCTGGCATGGTCGCGGAGCGGACGACTCCAGAACTGGCGAGATGCATAGCCGTCACGCCGGAGCCAGTGTTCGGTGTAGACGATCCTGTCAGCCTCGACCACCACGAGCGGGTCGGCGGGCGGCTCATCCAAAGGCCGGGAGCGCTCCGCGTGGTCGGACTGCCAGCGGTAAGCGGGCCAGTAGTGCTCGTGCTCGCCATCACCAGGCATGAGCACTCGCGCCTGGCCGAAGACCTGAGCGCCGCGGCTGCTTGCCTGACCGACCAGCGGCGCGAAGATCCCGACGGACACACGGGGATCTGCGGCGATGTTCCGCATCTTCGGCGAGGACACCGCGGCGGTAAACAGCACAGTGAAGTCCAGGTTGTGGTACCGCACGGGGGTAGCCAGCGGGCCGTGCGGGCCGCCGGTCGCCAGGACGCACATGTTCTGCGCTGACAGCAGGTTCAAGATCCGCTCTTCTAGGCGGTCGCGGTCCAGGCGCTTTGTCGGCGGGGGTCCGGCGAGCCATGGATTCGTAACGGGCATAGGCGATCTTCGCGCGTTGCCGGTCCCAGGGCCAAGTCCACATCAGGTCAGCGCAGCCTGAGTGCGTAAATTCACCCGCGCAAGCGGCTTCGCTAGCGAAATAGGACGAGGCAGAACGGCTTCCGCCTTCGGGCTTGGCTCGACCTTTCCTTTCCTTGGCTTTAGCAACATGACCGGATGTCGGGTCGTGGTCAGCTACCTATGTTCGCCAGCGCAAGCGAGATCCTCGTCGGACAGTGTCGCTGACCACGTGGTAGCCGCAGCGGCGCAGTTCGTCAAGCATCTGATCGCGACGGTAGATCGGGTGGACGTGCACCTCGCCAAGGCTGCCATCAGCGTCGTCGAAACGGATACAGCACAGGCCACCAAGCCGACGCCTTACTAGCACGGCTCGGATGGCGGCGGCTTGCTGCGATCGCGTTGTGAGCCACGGGAGCGGGAGGCGCACGCGTAGTTCGCTGCTGCTGATGTCGAATCGGGCGAGCGGCCAGCCAGTGGCTCGGCGGCCGACGAATGCCTCGACCGCGAAGGACCGGAACTCGCTGGGTTCTCGGAGCGCGATGTCGCCGGACTGGGCTTCCATGTCTAGTCAGCGTACGGGCGAAAGCGGCTCTTGGCAGGCCCGCAATGCGGCCTGTCGGCGGCAAGAACCTGCGTGCATGTGAGTGCCAGATCCGCCTTCTTGCGCTATACCGGCGGTGTGTCGAACGCGTTTGTGCAGAGCATGGCTCATAATTTCGGACAAGCGCTGCGGCTGATGGAGGCGGGGCTGACCGACTGCCCCGACGACCTGTGGCAGACGGACTTGTGGCCGGACGAGGCGCCTACCGCTCCGGCGCCGCACGGCGAATTGCACGGCTCGGCTCCCTGGTTCCTCGGCTACCACGCGCTGACAACGCTCGACTATGACCTGGCTGGCGAGTTCGAGCCGTGGGCACCGCCGCAACCGTTTGACGACAACACCTACGGTTTCCCCAACCGCAGGTTCACGAAGCCCGAACTTCTCGGCTACGTCGACTGGTGCCGCGGGCGCGTCCGCCAGACCCTTAACAGCCTCACCGAGGAGATGGCCGCTCGGCCGCTTCCGAGCGCCCATCGATACCACGGCGTGCCGTTCGCGGTGATTATCGGCAGCATGCCGCTACACGTCGTTGAGCACGCCGCCCAGATCCGACAGTTCCTCACCGCTGCGGGCGTCACAGTGCAACCCATGCCCGGTGACCGTGGCTACGCCGGCTGACCGTGATGGTGATCCGGCGGAAGCTGACGGGCGACCCAGGCGACCTAGCCCAGCTGGCCGAAGCCCGGTGAGCAGAGGCCAGTTCGCGACCAGCGGCGTGACAAGAAGAGCTGATTCCTCGGGCACCGGCCTCTGGAGAAGCGGGCGTCCCTTGCCGGTGATTCCACCGTCTCTTGTTGTGCGCGCGTTTGTGTTTGGGGGGGCTGACGACTACCGTCACGCTCGTGCCGGAGGTTATCGACTCCGATGCGCTAGCCTTCGCGGCGGTGCGCGCGGCCCATCTCGAGCCGCCGAGGCAGGTGGCCGATAGCCTGCTCGGGGCTGCCGATTTGCCGGATGCCCGCCTGAAAGGCGTGACTGCATACGAGGCCCGGATGAGGGCGGCCGAGATACTGAACAGCGCGGATGACCCTGCTGGCGCCCTGAAGGTACTGGACAGTTCCCCGGATACGGCCGGAGCGGGCCTCATTCAGCGAGCGTCGAACTGCCTCGGCAGTGCCGATCCCGCGGGAGCGCAGGCGTTGGTGAGCCAGATTCGCAGCTGGCCGGTGGGTGACCCGTACGGCATTTCGCTGGTCATGGCGTTCCTGCTGAAAGCGGCAAACGCCGGCTATTTCGACGAGGCGCTCGCCTGGACGGACGCGGCCTGGACGGACGCGATGGCCAATCGCACTGGCCTGGACTGGCTTGTGCAACGCGCGCCCCAGATGCTGCGGCTGGTCGGGGATCAGGTACGTGAAATGCAGCTGAGAACTGCCGCTGAGAGTACCGGGGACCGACCGCAGGACTCGGGGGCCCGGCCCGCGCGTTCGGCGGGGCGGAAGAGTGCGCTGGTAGCCGACAGCCCGCCGTGGCCTGCAGTGGTCGACGGCCGGCTGCTGTGGTGGCCGGAAGCGGAGTACGAGCGTCTCGTCGTCCAGGTGCCCGACGTGCGCTACGTGCTTGGTGCCACCTGGCGGCAGCATACGGCGAAGGTCGAATCCACACTGACGGCATTCCGCCAGCTGCAGCCGCGAAATCGCGCGGCGTTGTCGCTGGTCCGTGCCGAGTTCCTGGCCTACGTCCAGTTCCTCGTGCAGACAGGCTCCGATCCCAGGCTGCCAGAGCCACTGACGGCATTCACTGGCACGGCCGCCGAAGAGCAGAAGCCGGGCCTATGGCCACCCCGGCGGCTTGACCACTGCTGGTGCGGCTCAGGTCTCAGGTACTCGCGCTGCTGCGCGGTGGCTGCCGACGGCTGATTCCGACCGTTTGCTCTAGCGCCTCCAGCCCATTAGCGGGAACCGACGGAACTCGCTCACATCGGCAGCCCCCGGCTGTGCTCCCTCAGGGGTGCACGCGATCGGCTAAGCCGGACGGCGAAGGCGGTCAGACGCCTGGGTAAGCAACTGCGGGGCTAGAAGATCGCGACACTGGTGAGCCCGGCCAGCCGGTCTATCAGCTGGTCCTGGAATACCAGGTCACGGGCTTCTGCTGCGGGCTCCTGCCGCTGCCGGTGGTACCAGTAGCCGCCGCTCACCGTTGCGGCCGCGTCGTTACTGACAGCGAGCCATGTCTGCGTGAGATGTCCCAGCTCCAGGTCGTCGGTTGCAGCGGGGCCGCCCATCTTGGTCGGGACCCAGCCCGGATCGACGACGTTGCTGAGTACCTCCGGCCAAGCGCGCGCCACAGTGAGCGCGAGCGCGGTTACCTGCAGCTTGCTCTCGGAGTAAGCCTGTGCGGCGTTCCACTGCCGCCCGGTCCAGTCGATATCCCGCAGCGACCCGGCACCTGCGTAATGCATTCCACTGCTGAGGTAGATCAGCCGATCCGGTCGGTCGATCAACGCGGTGAGCAGGTAGGGGGCGAGGGTGTTCACAGCGAGGGTCTTCGCGTGACCTTCGGCGGTCGCAGCGCGGGAAGGCTCGAGGAAGAGACCGGCATTGTGTATGACAGCGTCCATCCGGCCGATGTCGTTGACCTGATCGGCGAGTTCCCGGGTCTCGACTGCGCTGCTAAGGTCGCCGATGACGACTCCAGCGGCGTCCGCGACCAGGTCGCCGAGAGTCGCGGCCCGCTCGACGTTGCGGGCGTGGAGTGCAACGTCGTGGCCTTCGCCCATCAGGACCGTGGCGGCGGCGCGGCCGAGTCCGTCGGTCGAGCCGGTAATGAAGATACGGGACACGGGAATCATTCTGCCGTCATAACGTGCCTCATCGAGGGATCAGGTCCGCGACTTACCCTCAGCTGGCGGGCTCGTCGTCGCCCAGCTGACCGAGCAGATCCACGGTGAGCTCTGGCAGGCTATTGAGGACGACCTGGGCGCCGACGAGGACATCGCGCGGCGGCGGGTAGTCCCGGTTGGGGACGGCCACCACCTGCATCCCGGCGGCGCGGGCCGATCGGATCCCGCTGGCGGAATCCTCGACCGCGACGCAAGCGTCGGGCGGCTTGCCCAGCCGGCGCGCGGCTTCCAGATAAACATCCGGCTCGGGCTTGCCGCGCGGTACTTCCTCGGAGGACACGCTGACCCGGAACTGCTCACTCAGCCCGGCCACGGCGAGCACCGTGTCGATGACCGCCCGGTTCGCCGACGACGCCAGCGCCACCGGCCACCGCGCTGCGATCCGCCGCACCGCCGCCACGGCCCCGGGGATAAGCGGCAGGCCGTGCCGGTAGCGCTCGAGGAGGTCCGCGACAACCAGGTCGCTGATCCGCTCCGGCGTGAGGTCCACGGCGAGTGCTTCCCGCATGTACCTGGACCACTCGACGGAGCTCATGCCTTGCATGGCAGTGGTCGCTTCGTCACGCCAGCGACCATGGTGGCTGGCCGCCACCGCCCGCCGGGCCTGGTCCCACCACTGCTCTGAGTCGAGCAGCACCCCGTCGAGGTCGAACACTACCGCTCGGATCATGGCCCAAGTATCGCCAGTGCCGGAGCCGCGAA